>JAABUU010008592.1_pt1 | contig 10100 bp, 20 predicted proteins | sample 5559301 | NCBI WGS metagenome assembly JAABUU01 (sample SAMN10711884, study PRJNA513360) | rock metagenome | isolation source: Antarctica rocks | place: Antarctica: Victoria Land, Richard Nunatak white | reverse complement strand
ACATTGTGCTGTCACCTTGATTGCATGGCTGAAAAGACAGCGCCTAGTTGCCCTGTAAAAGAGGACCAAAGCGGGTAGCAAAGATCTCAGTGAGCGTCCGTTGCACTTCTGCAGGTGCATGTTCACAACTGATGAGCTGCGTGAGAATAGGGAAGAATTCCTTCAGGTGTCTTCTAAAGGCTGCATCAGAGAACCCTAGAATGGCGCGCAGGGTGGCAACAACCAAGGGTGCTTGCATGTTCAGCTCGTCCTTGTGTGAAATGAGAAGCACCTGTGGAGCTGCTAGCCGTTGCTCTTCAATTGCAGTAGGGACTTGCGCCTGCGTACAAAACCAACAGCTGAGCGCATCCTGCACAGTGGGCTCTGATTCTTGACATGCCATGTTGCAAATTTGGGTCAGATGTATCTCTTTGATGGCACTTGTGGCAGATTTCGGACTGTGACGGCAGGGCCAAGTGTGTTGATCTGAAAAGTGCCAGCCATCATTGCTTGACAAAAAACTACCTGTACACAGCAGGCAAATCGGTCACTGCATCCCACATGGGTGTCATAGCAACAAGCAGCCAGTCTGCCCTCAATGCTGAACACACTTGGTTGTGATTTGAAGTGGCACATACCTGAAAGCGCTGCAGGGTAGCCAAGGCCAGTGTCACCAGGCGTCCTTCTACCTCAGCTTGTTGATCTTTCTGTGTCTGACTAGCTGACAGCTGCAGCAACATGGAGAGGTAGGCATGCCCGCCTTCACTCTCCAACCGCATCAGTGGTGGGTCGGCCAGCCGCCTACTGTCAACCACCTGCATTGCCAACCTTTGCATGAGAGGACAGCTGGCCATACTGACTCGTCAATGTTTCTGAAGTGTGGCTGAGATTGCACATGTAGCAATGCTTGTGCTGCTGTTGCATCAAGGCTGAGCCAGAAGTACAGCTTGAAGGTTTGTGAGCTGGCTACCAGCAAATCCTGTGCATCACATCAGCTTGAGACAAGGCTCACATGTGTCAGGTTGCATCGAAAGATGGTGTGTTATTCAATCAGGCCGCATTTGTAATGACACACAAAGGAAACAGAGGGCAGTGAAAAGTAACTTCTTGATGCTCTGTCATATGCTGAATGCAAGTCTTCCATATCCTCTGCAAGAGAGGGGGATTGTACCTTGTCATGGGCCTGAGCTGCAGCTAGCTGACGCCTGAGACTCATGTCTTTGTCCACCTGACGTGCATGGTCTGCAAGCTGCTGCACCACATCCAGGATGCCAATTATGGCATCAGGCGCAAGCCGGCGGCTGTGCACATGAAAGATCTCCCCACAGGCTTGCACCAGCAGCAGCTGTATGGCTGCTCTTGTGCGCACCTCTCCTAGCCGCCTGGACCCAGCCCCCTCTGACAAGCTCCACTGCACGCAAAATCCCATGTCCAGACTAGATTGCCTTGGGGAGAGCTGCCATGCAGTCTAATGTTGCCAATTCAACAGAGTTGTGAGAGCACAGTGCCAGGGCAGTACATGCATGTGACGGCATTGAAACAACCCTTTGGCATGCTTACCTGTGGTTGCTGATGCCGCTGTGATGCGGCTGCTTTGCCTGCCTGCCCAGACGTGGTTGGGGTTGTGGCACCATTCATGGGGGTACGGGGAGTGCCCATACCACTGGCATCAGAGGCTGCAGACCTGAAAGGCTGCTCAGCTGAGTTGTCCAGGGAGGGTCGAGCAGAGGTCTGCTCCGCCCTGTCCTCAGCAAACTGAGAATGGGGGCTTGCGCCATTGGGTGAGGAAGCATGAGGGCTTTGCATGTCACTCCGGCTGCTGTGTGCAGTGGCTTGGCGCCTGTAAACAAGATATGCAGCCGATGTCCCCTACCAGGAATGCCTTTAGGGCTGTAACATTGTGTGTAAATTATAACACGCATGATGGGAGCTTTTGTAGCATTGCCTTTGGTAGATTTTGAGCTGAAATTGCGTATTAGGTTTGTGCTGACAGAGGCAGAGTTTGCCAGGGGGAGGCAATTGCAAGGAGGGAGCATGTGGCACAGACGCAGCATAGCAGATAGCGTCGCAGGAGAGCAGTCAGCCAAGGAGCTGGCCATGATGCAAGATAAGCACTTGAGGAACCCCAAATGCATCTGATTTCTGTAGGAAGGCTAACTAAGGAGCACAGCACTAAGGCTCAAAGAGCTGCTGTACTCCACTCTGTCCGTCCTGATCTCATATGTTGGCAATCAATGCAGGATAAGGGCATGGTACAATGAGTACTCAGAATGGCAGCAACTGATCATCTGCTGTGATGCTGCTGAGCTTGACCTGTGACTTCTGCACAGAGTACTGCAAAGAGCAGCACTGACAAGCTGATCAGCCAGAATGAACAACACCAACCTTGGCGGAGGAGTGACAAGGTCAGCCACTTGAGGGACGGTATCAGAGGCAGCCTGAGCTATCATGTCCACAGCTTCCTGCCACATGCTGCTGCTCATGTGGCTGCCTGCAGATGTGACCAGCCGCACCAATGCAGCCACCCCAACAGATGCCAGGCTCTGGTGAGTGCGCCTGCACACAGCCAGCTAGGCAGCTGAGAACACGTTGTCAACATGACCTCATGTGCGGCCCTACAATGCAGATGTGCCAGCTTGTCAAGCATTTGCAATACCAGCAGAAAGCCCTGGTGGAGTTATGCTAGGCATGCATATCAGCAGTGAGTCACCAGGTTTCAGACTGTGCATTAAAAAGCAGAGGCTCGCAAATTTGAAGACGTGCATGTGGATGAAGCACAATTCTGCTTAGGAGTCCAAGTGGATGACGCATAGGTACTTGGTCCGGTCAGATGCAAGTTGCCTTGATGTTGGTTATGCTTGATGCAAAGATTTAGTCATGGGTGCATAGCATTGATATCTGACCTGATAAAATTCAGCAGGAGCTCAAGGACACGTCCCAGCAGTGGCTGCACAACCGGGTAGAACTTGACAGTGATATCTATGATGTGCTGTAGGCACTGAGTGCAGGTCTCATACAGCCAGGCATCCACCTCAGCACGCTTCTTGTCGTCTGTGAATGTGCTGATGTCAGTCACCTGCACAAGCAAGTGCCATTCAGACTTAACCATGGCAGCTTGCTTTACTCTACGTTCAGACTATTCCTGATTCAATGCCAAAAGGCAGCATCTTTGCGTGTCCACAGTGTTCTAGCTTCAGCCAGCAGCACTCTGAATGTTGTAGAGCAAGCGCAGAAGCAGCAGCATGCATATGACCTTCAACATAATGTGGCATTGAACCTCTCACGCAGGCTGAGCTTTGCAGCAGAAATTATAGTCATTTACGACTAAAGGGTCTCACCTCAGCTCGCACATGATCAAAGATGGGGAGCAAGACACTGTCAAAGATGCGCGTCCAAAAAGGCAGGGTGAAGGCTGAGCCATGGAACTTCAGAGTGTCAAACAGCACTTCCAGCGAGCTGTATCTGATGTCTGGCCGAGGGTCAAATGTCAGTTCAGACAGGCCAGCCAGCAGAGGGAACCAAAAGTACATGTGCTCATCCTTGTCGCTGAACTGCAAGCCCTGCAGCAGCAAAAGCATAACATTGCATGAAGGTTGGAACCATCATGCAGATTTGCACATGCAAAATGTAAGCTTCTAAGATCCTGACTGCACACATGCAATGAATCGCCTGTGCGCATGACAATGAATCGCAACAGGACGTGTGAGTAGGCATCAAGGCCAGATAGGCAGAATGAACACACATGCCAGTCCAAGAGAAGCTGCACATGGCAGGCACCTGCAGTCCCATCTGTTGCTGCTGTTGTGCAGCTGCCAGCTCCTCAGCAGTCAGACTGTCCAGCAGCTTGATGGAGCCATGGCTGGTTCTGCCATCCAGGGTGCCTTCTGGCACAGTAGGCAGGCCCCCCTCTACTGTGGTGCGCCGGCTGTTGGAGACCCAGTTGTCCTGATCAGGCTCGCCAGCAGATGGCCTGATGCGGTTCATGTCAGAGTTGAAGTCAGGTGTGCCCTCTGGCAACTCAAGCTCTACATCACCTGCAGCAATATCAGTCAAGCTTTACAGGACAAGACTTCTGCCGTTCTGCAAGCATGTACAAGTGCTAGTGTACATTACGTGCATCTGAGCAATGGGCTTGCTTGACTACTATACATCATGGAGAGTCAATATTGACTTTAACACCAGATTAGCAGGCAGATTATGCAGTGAAAGACCTGTGCAGGGTTGGGTCACTGCAACACAGCCTGGTACAGGTGGGTGCATGACAAGCAGCAACAGCAATATGCTTCAGGACACAGAGCCAAATGCATACAGCAAAGCTTACCAATGGCTCCTTCTGCCAGCTTCATGGCACAGAAGCGCAAGAAGGCAATAGCATTCAGGGAGACATCTATGCTGTGGGGGTTGTTGGTGAACGCGATGAGGCAGTTGACACAGTCCGTGAAGGTGGTTATCTCCGTCTCTGTGATGAAATCAAAGTGCTCTCGCACAATCTTCTCTATGGTCTCAAAAGCAAGCCTCACAATGGTGGGTTGCTCATCTCCCGCTGCTGTTGTGAACACCATGAACATGGACTTCCAGCCAGACTTAACATTGCCAACCCTTGCTAGCACCATCTGGGAGACACACCTGCACCACAGGCACAACATCCTGTACTCAGACATCTGCAAAACATTGTGTGACTCATGAGACTGTGACTGCAAGTCACACCTAATCATCCTTGCACCAGAACATTGCAACTATTGGCAAGCCCTCAGTTAAGCTGCTTTTGTAAGCATAATTGCCAAGCTAGTCAATGAGAAAGTGCTATCTTGGCAGTGTAAAAAATTTATCGCTCAAACCTGATGATCAGCTCTCGAATTTCCACAGCTTTGCTCTGGCGCATGACAATCACAAAAGGCTTCATGAAGTCGTTTTGGAAGCTGTAATTGGCCAGCTCGTCCCTTTCCAAAAACTTCATGGCCAGCTGGCGCAGGCTGTCCACCGCATAGATGGCAATGTTCAGGTTCTGGTGACAGCACACATTCACAAAGAAGTCTGACAGCACTGCCCAGATGCGGTTCCACACCAGCCTGAAGCACAGATAAGATGAGTGTGAGACCATGCCCCAAAACAGCGCATGACACACACTAGTTCGTGACGCATTAATGTGTAATAAAACATGATGCAAAACCTGCATGACAAGTACAGTTCATTGTGTGCACCGGTCTGCAGGCCAGGCCTGTTGTGAGGTGAACATCAACATGACTTTCAGGGATGCATATACAGGACAGGGCTCGCCTGATGCGGCTCATGTTGAAATGGGCAATTTCCACAATCTTGGTGAGGCCATAGACCCGGGGAGCATGTGCGGGGTCCAGCTCTTCCTGAGCGATGGCGCACAGGGCCCTCACAAACTCCACAATGGCCTCACTGTCCAGCTTGTCACTACAAACATACAGCACGTCAGAAGCAGTGGCTGCAATGGCACACAATGAAATCACTATGGAGCACAGCAAACACTCAAGCATACATGATGACACATGCATGTGACATGGTCAGACATATAACATCATTTCTGAGAATAGTCATTCGCAATGACCAGGTAGTCCTAGCAGATGTCCAAAGTGCTGGCTCCACTCCTGCACCAGGTGACTACTGATAACAGCTCGCTCAGTGCCACGTTTGAACACAACTGGTTACCAGTCACGTACCTTCTGACAAACATTCGGTTCAGCTCTTGCTGGTCAATCTCTGCCAGGACTGCATCAGGGGGTGCAGCAAGCTCTGCTGCATCCTTGCCCTTGCCTCGGCCCCCAGTATGGTGCAAGGGTGCATCATGAATGGACGTGAAGCTGTCAGCCACACGACCATTTGCACCTGCAAACAAATAAAAAGGCTACTACTTAGCACTGAGCGACGTGGTCATATGCACTGCCTTGCTGGAAGGCAAATAGCATAAAGCAGGGTGAGATGCAGTACATCCTGCTTGCTATGAACACTGCATAGGGGCTCACGGCAAGATGCATGCAGTCAGCTTTGGTTGAGCACACGGCACAAGTTTGACAGACAGACGCCATGTGAATACCTCCAAAGTGTCGAGAAGGTGCAGGTGTTCTCATCAGGAGTCTGTCACGCAGCTTCATGAGTGGGTTGCTGGCTGGTGACTCGGGTGGGGGAGGAGAGAATAACAGCGCGTCTGTGGGCCCTCCAGAGTGCAGCTGCTGCAGCAGCTCCCATCGAGACACACAGCGTAGAACCTCACTCCACACATTCTGCAGAATCATGGTAGCTGCTCACATTTAGATCAAGTGTGTTTGCAATTTGGCAGTGTGCCAAGAACACATGTCAATCTTCTCTAGAATCAGAAGAGTTTCAGGGCAAGCCAGCAAGTTGCAATGAGGACGACAAACAATGTCAGAGGCCATGCGTAGAGATAGCTCTCTGCGCCGTACATTGAGATGCAGAGGATGCAGCCATCAGCAAGACAGAGCAAGACTTTCTCACGTAGCCACTGGTCACATCAACCTATAAAAGGTGTTCAAATTATGAGATCAATTTTTCGTGGATGCGCATTATACCCCGATGAAAACAAGGCAGCTTGAGACAAAGCAGGGACGAGAGCTGGTGCAGCTTGACTTACATGCATGTGATTGCCATTCTCATCTGCTACAATCAGCAGAGCCCTGAAAGCATGAGCATTCTTGATCTGCATAGACTGCGGTGAGTGCAGCATGGTGAAGCGGCACACACTGGTGACAAAGGTGTTCCGCAGCATGCCCATGCCCAGCAGAGAGGTGATGCGGATGGCCGCTACAAACCCTGCTAGGCACAGATTCACAACAGGCCCTGCAGCAGTACAGGTTACACTTGTTGAAGAGTGGATTTGGCGCTCACATGCAGCTTGTCTTTCTTTCTTTGTCAACTCATGTGTGCAGAGCATCAGAAGCTAGAACATGGCACAATCCCAGTCTGGACCACGCAATGTCAGCATGGCACATGCATATAACACCCACATAGCATAAATGCGCAGGTGAAGATTTTGCATCTCTGTGGCACATGACAGCTATGTGTACCATCGCTGAACTCCTCAAAGAGGACACTGAAGGCTCCAAGCATGGGTGCCCAGGACACATCAAGCATGGGCCGCACAGTCTCCCCCTCAGTTGCCTCAAAGAAGGTTGCCCCCTTTGCTTTCTCTCTGCAAGCACAAGCAAGCTCTGTATGCTCAGCCACAGGCAAATACATGAGAGGGCAATCGCATGACGGGATCAACAACGCATGCCTGACAGATGCAACGTGCTGTGTATCAGTGCCAGTTTGAACCAGATGTAGTTACCATACTGTTGTTTTTACCTGGCACGCATGGTGCAGATTTGTACTCTGTTCATGTGCTGTTAGACTGACCCTCAAATCATTGTTAGTCAATGTTGCAACAGCAAAAGACTGTGTGGTTCTGGATTTGATCTAAAACGACACCAGCATGTTGGCACCATGCATGTATTGTGTGAGTTTGCAAGCCTGGAAAACACCAGTGCAAACATCTGCTCACCTGAGATAGTCATGGGTGCGCTTGATGGCGTCCTCATTGGGCTCATCAGTGATCTTCTGCTTTCTGCCAGGTATGAGGTTGAGGATGGTGTCCATCCAGCCACCGCCCTGCCCAGGCTGTGCAGCTCTACTGGCTGCCAACGCTGTTGGGTCTGAGCCAGGGTCCTAATGCACAGAAAAAAATGCATTGCAACTTCCCAGTGCAGCACAAGTCAAGTCAGCAACTTCAGCGTGGTTTGGGCCAACCCTTGCACTGTGTGGGTGAGCTGTGCGTTTGTGATGTCATGCCATGCCAACATCATGATGCAGATCTCAGCATCCAGGAGTCTGCTTTGGCAATGCCATTTGTGATGTGAACCCACCTTCATCTTGATTTCATTGGTCTGGATGCGTTCGTACAGAGAGCTCATGTAGTCCTCAGGAAGATCGCCACCATCATTGATGCCGCGATTGTTCCTCAGGAAGTCCTGCACCACAGCTTACACAGCAAGTCACCAGTGGACATTGCATACAGCCATTGCAGAACAATAGCAAAACTGTTTCCAGCAACTTCATGCATGGGAGCAGCTTGGGTCCAATCTAAATTAGCTTGCTTCTCTTCTGCATCTGTCCTGAAGGGGAATTGTGCTATGCATCGGCAGCAGTGCATTTGTTGCTGCCCTTGCAATGCATGGGCACTGTCATGACAGGTGCAGCAGACTGACCTGCTGTGACATCTTGACCTTGACCTGGGGATTGTGTGCATCTGTGTTCAGCATGATGACAGAGTATGCCAGCACATATGCCACATCTGCACTCTTGAAAGCCTCTGGATTGCAGTTCACAAATCTCTCTGCAAACTTCTCCATCAGCCTGTCAATCTTCTGTGCCTCACCAGGCAGGCGGAACCCATTCAAGAAGGTCCTTGGAAGAAAGAGTGCAGAGTCAGTACAAACCCACATACAGTGGTCCAGAAGCTGCACCAGCTTTAACATGCTGAAACATCATTTGCAGTGCTTTCTGAACAGTGATGAGCATCATATGTCATCACAGGTGAACATCTGCTGCATTTGGAAACGAAAAAATACTGCTGTCAGTTTATGCTATTTCCTACCTGATGGCCTCGTCAAACTGGGCGTCACTGAAGTTCATTGCGTCCACATAGGCATGCATGACCTTAAGACACATGTCCTCCCTCTCCCCAAGATACTCTCCAACCATAGTCTTATTGAGACCGGTGGTCTTGGCCAAGAACTTAGCAACCTCATCAGGACTGCGGCCCAGCATGTTGTGCTCCTGTGCCCAGCAACTGTGGTGAGCAGGGCAAAGTCATGTGAGTAAATGCATTCATGGCTGAAAGCTGGCAGAGATCAGGACTGAAACTGAAACGTTTTCACACCGTAGCATGTCCGTGGAAACAACATAGGGAACATCAATACCTTGCCCAACTGAGGTATAGAGAATGTGATAGCATGCAATTGGCATGACAAAATGACGCAGGACAATTGACAACAGACCTGCATGAAGGCAATGCCCTTCTTGGGCTTCTTGTTGAACAGGGCAATGCCCTCCTGAAAGCCCTTTTTGTAGGCCTTCCAGGACTCCAGCAACTGAGCCTCCCTAGTGCTGTCTGCATCCTTGATGGCAGCTGGTACATCCATGTCCTGCACCCATACAAAGTCTGTGTGCAAACAGGCCAAGTGCTGAGAAAAGTCACAAAGGGGTGATCTGCTTTGTTCTTGTTTGCACTTGGGGCTTGCGGCTGATGCAAGACTTGCAAGTGCAACTTTGATGCTATGGCTGCAAATGCCAAGCGCAATGATTGCTACACAGAAGCAAAGCCGCTGGGAAGACATATGCAGCAAACAACAGTACAGCCTTACTGGTCCAGTTTTGTTACAAGCTGCTCAAGCCAGCAAGGCAAATGAGGCATGCCCAGTGTACGCAGTAGCATGGTCTGTGCTCACCAAATTGCCAGTGCTCATCATCATTGACTGCAGCACAGAAGTGTCTCGGCGCAAGGTTTGTCGCAAAGGACTGCCAGGCTCAACCCCTTCCTCTGCTGGAGCCTCTCCAAACAGCTGACTGGGTGCTGTGGAGGTCAAATTCTCCCAGGACTGCACATTGTCCTCCCCTACAGATTGTGAGGTCACGCGCTGCTCTGTCTGCTCTGTGGGCATGCCTGCTGTGTACCACTCCACCAAGGAACGCAGAATGTTGACCAAGCACTGCAGAGCCTGTTGGGATACAGCACCACATTGTCAGTGACACTTGGCTGACTGCAAACCTTTACATGCAGCTGCAGTGCCAGTTCAGAAGAAGTGCGCTGCAGGCAAAGCTGAGAGGTGTTGGTCTGGCAGACATTGGTACTGGTATTTTGACAGCAGATTTTGCAGCTCTAGTTAGAAGTCAGCTATCACAATGACTTGCATAAGCTATGCACAAGATGATGCAGTGATGCTTACCGCTAGGCGCATGGCCTGCTCTTCAGCAATGACTTGGGCAGTTGCATCTTGAGGCACGTTGCCCTGTGCCAAGCGCACCAGGGCAAGCACCATGCGTTCAAAGAGGTTCTGCCCCTCCAGGTTCACAGTCATAATTGACAAACAGGTCTA
>JAABUU010008591.1_pt1 | contig 10101 bp, 11 predicted proteins | sample 5559301 | NCBI WGS metagenome assembly JAABUU01 (sample SAMN10711884, study PRJNA513360) | rock metagenome | isolation source: Antarctica rocks | place: Antarctica: Victoria Land, Richard Nunatak white | reverse complement strand
CTGTCCATCGGTACCCTCTCCGGGCACGCTAAGGGCGTCTCTAGCGCCCGTGCCCGTCGTGAGGGTACCGCTTTTGTGCCGGCCTCAGCCACCCGCTGCCGCTGTCCACTATTTTAAGGTGCACCCCACCGTCCTACAGCCCCTTGTCGGCCGCTATGCGCATCGCCTATAATTGGGCCATGACCACGACCCGACGAGCCGACATGTTCACCGCGGACGGCAAGCCGTCGGCCGACGACCCGCGTGAGAACGGACCAAGGTTGGGCGACGAGCGCACCACGCTGGTCGAGTCCCTGCGCTGTCAACGCCTCACATTGGAGATGAAGTGCTCAGGTCTTGATGCGGAGGCTATGGCGCGGCGTTCCGTCGAGCCGTCGACGATGTCGCTGCTGGGGCTGGTGCGACACCTGGCCGAGGTGGAGCGTGGGACGTTCCGGAAGATGATGGCGGGACAGGACGTGCCCCGGCTGTTCTGCTCCGACACCGATCGTGACGGGGATTTCGATGGCGCGGTTCCCGACCCCCAAGTGGTTGCGGAGGCGTGGGACGCATGGCGTGCGGAGGTGGACTTCGCCACGCGGTTCGTGGCCGAGGCGCCCAGTCTCGACATCACCGGCGACGATCCCTTGAATCAGCATGGCAGCGGTGGAGGGCCGATGTCGCTGCGCGAGGTGCTGGTCGGAATGATCGAGGAGTACGCCCGCCACATGGGTCACGTCGACCTGTTGCGCGAGCGGATCGACGGACGCATAGGCCAGTGAGCCTTTCCGCGTAGCGGCTCGTGGCGCTGGGCGCTGGTTGATCAGGTGGTGCGGTCGTGTTCGAAGTGCAGCAGGACGAGGGCGGCTGCGGCGATGTCGCCGATCTTCCAGGGGCAGAGGCTGACGCTGCGTAGCGCTTTGAACGTGGTCTTGAGCAGCGAGTTCCCGCGTTCGCCGATGGCCCGGATCCCGTTATGGACCTTGTTGTAGGTCTTCTGGGCGCCGCTGCTCCTCGCCGGCGTTGGGGGTTTCTGCATATCCCCTCAAAAAGGTGCAGTAGGCTCTTTCCGTCGTCGGGACGGGCAGATAGTAGGGCATTTCCAGGCTTTTGCCGCCCAAGACGGGGTCTCACAAGGTATACTTTCGGAGACAGGGGGCGGGACGGGTCGCACAAGTCGTCTCATAATGGCCGTATCATAGCCTCTCAGGGATTCCGAGACGAGGAGGATCACACTCGGCCACAATTAGCTGACGCATATTGCAGTCGGCGGCTGGACGCAAGAGGTGGCTGTGCGCGGCCTCGCTCGTGGAGCTGAGCATGCGGTATGCGACCGCTTGCAAGCGGGTGCGGGGGCATCAAATTGCGCCGCCACGGTCGCGTGCTGATCCCTCTGTCACATTCCTGTGCTGTCGCCGGTCATATAGATGAGACCGGTCTGCCCTGGTCTGTGTGACACGGAGTCAAGGAGCAAGGACATATGTCGACCATCCGTTGCGAAGCTACACTGTTTACAATCGGCCTGTCGCTAAGTTCCTGACGAAATGCTACATCGTCCCAGATAACTACGTGGCAACCGCCCTCCGAGGAGCCAGATAACAAGGCCATCTCTTACCGACGTACAAGGTACCAGATAATACTTGTTATATGGAACCTGTTCCGCGTGTATGAGCGTACTACAAGGGTAAACGGCGCATAGATAGAACGACAACATATCCTAGTTATCTGGGACGTTGTACGTTTTCGTCAGGAACTTAGCGACAGGCCTATAGGGCAAGCGTGTACCAGGAGACGGACACATGAGCAAGCCGATAGAACTATACACGACCTCGGGGTGTCCCCACAGTGCGGCAGCGCGGGAGGACCTGGAGTGGCGCGGGGTTGAGTTCGTGGAGTATGACGTGGAGCAGGACCCCGACGCCCGCGCGCGCATGCTGGCGCTGACCGGCGCCGCGCGCACCGTCCCCGTGATCGTGGAGGAGAGCAAGCCGCCGCAAATCGGCTGGATGGGCCGGGGTTGCCTCATCTAGTGGGCGACGCACGCTCCCCTAGCCGCTCCCGGTGATGTACCCTTCGAGTTGCTGGATGCGAACGGTCTGGTCGTCGATCAGCGCCTTGACGATATCCCCGATCGACACGATGCCCACCAGCCGCTCGTCCACCATGACGGGCAGGTGGCGGATGTGCCGCGCCGTCATCAGCGCCATGCAGTCGTCGATGGTCTGCTCGGGGCGGACATACTGCACTTTCTCGGTCATGATGGCCCGCACCGGCGTGTCCCTGGACGACTTGCCCTGCAGGATGACCTTGCGGGCGTAATCCCGCTCCGAGACGATGCCCACCACCTTCTGCCCGTCGACGACCACCAGGGCACCCACCGTCCTGGCGGCCATCATCGCGATGGCCTCGTACACCGAGGCGTCCGGCGCGATGGTCCATACATCCGGCCCTTTGCCTTGCACAAGGCTCGTCACGCTTGCCATCGGTTATCTCCTTCCGGTCGCCACCAGTGCGACTCCTCTATCAAGGCGCACAAGACATGGTAGACGGATGCCTGCGCCTCCTGGATACGCGGGATGTAGTCCGAACGGACGACGATCGCGTGATCAACGAGGCGTTCGCTCACGATCCTGCCCCCGTCGTAGCCCACCAGGCCCACCGTGAGCAGCCCCCGCCGGCGCGCCTCCGCCAGCGCGGCCAGGATGTTGGCTGAGCCCCCGCTGGTGGAGATGCCCACCGCGATGTCCGCGGGCCGGGCGTGTGCGATCAACTGGCGCGTGAAGATGGCCTCGGCGCCGATGTCGTTGGCGATGGCCGTGATGTTGGCCGGCTCGACCGCCAATGAGATGGCCGGGATGGGCGTGGAGCCCGGTGGCGGGTCCACGCAATCCGCGACAAGGTCGTTGGCGTCGGTGGCCGAGCCGCCGTTGCCGAACACGATCAGCTGTCCCCCCCGCCGCAGTCGCGCGGAAATGGCCGCGGCGACCCGCGCGATCGCACGGGCTTCCTCGTCGGCCACCATCGCGCGCAGGCGGTTCACCTCCTCCATCTTCTGCAGCATCGAGCCCTGCACCTCGTCCACGACTGTCGTGAGTTGCTGCTCCTGGCTGCCCAGGAAGGGATAGAGGAAGGATGACGCCCCCACGTCGTGCCCCTGCTCCCGATGCTCGAAGTACACGTGGACCGTCTCCCACAGCATGTGGTAGAGGATCTCGAAGACCTCCTGGCACACGAAGGAGTCCTCGTCCGGCGGTGCAAAGGGGTAGTCCCCGCCCTCGCCGGGGAGCGCGAAGGTGAGCGCCCCACGCTCCCCGGCGATACGCAACGCGCGCTCCAGCGCCATCGCCTCGCCGGAGGGGGAACTCCCGCACGGGGACGCGAAGCCCATCACCATGTCATCCGGACGCGTGATGACGCGCAGGCGGGCTGCGAAGTCCGGACCGAGGTCGAGCGCCGGCAGCGCGCGCTTGCCCACGATGACCGGATGCACGAACTCGACCGACACATGCTGGGCGTCGGTCGCCGCGGCGCCCCGCCCGAACGCCAACAGCCGTCCGCCCGCCAGGAAGCGGCGCGACATCTCATGGCAGGCCGCGGCCAAGCGTGGCGCTTCCGCGGTGAAGAAGGCCGCGCAGACGGCGTTGCGCCGCAGTAGCGCTGCTCTGCCGCGCTCCACCAGCGCGTCGGTCATGTCTGTGTCTGCCCGCATCCCTGCTCCTTCCGTAGCGGCGCCTAACAAATCCTCGGCAACGGGTCGCCGACCAGCATGTCGATCATGCGGGTGCCCCCAAACCCGGTGTGCATGAGGACCATGCGCGCCGGCTCCTCGCGCACCTCCCCGATCAGGGCGGCGTCCTCGCCGCCCGCGACACGCCGCAGCGCCTCCACGGCGGCCTCGGCGGCCTCGGGGGCTACCACGGCGAGCAGCTTCCCTTCGTTGGCCACGTAGAGCGGGTCGAGGCCCAGGATCTCGCACGCGCCGTGCACGATGTCCCGTATCGGCAGCTTCTCCTCCCAGAGCGCGACCCCGTAGCCCGAGTCGCGCGCCAATTCGTTCAAGACCGTGCCCACCCCGCCACGCGTAGGATCGCGCATGAAGCGCAGGCCCGGTCCCACGGCGTCGCGTAACGCGGCCACCAACGGGGTCAGGGCCCGTGTATCCGAGAAGATCTCTGCCTCCAATTCCAGGTTTCCCCGTGCGATCATGATGGCCATCCCGTGGTCGCCCAGCGTCCCAGAACAGATGATCTTGTCGCCCGGCCGGACGAAGGCCACGGACAGGGTGAGCGCGGGGTCCGCGACTCCGATCCCCGTGGTGACGATGTAGAGCTCATCTCCTTTCCCGTGCTCGACCACCTTGGTGTCCCCGGTCATGATACAGACGCCGGCTCGCGCAGCCGCTGCCGCCATCGCCTCCACTTCGCGGCGCAGCACCGCCGTGTCCAGCCCCTCCTCAATGATGAGGGCGGCCGAGAGCCCGAGCGGCGTGGCCCCCGCCACGGCCAGGTCGTTCACGGTCCCGTTGACAGCCAGTTCCCCGATAGAGCCGCCAGGGAAGATGAGCGGATGCACCACGAAGGCGTCGGTGGTCAGCGCCAGGTGGGCCTCGCCGAAGGGCAGCAGCGCTGCGTCGGAGAGCAGGGCCAGCGCCGGGTTGGTGAGCGCCGGCAGGAGGAGGCCCTCGATCAGTTTGTGCGTGGCCTTACCCCCGGCCCCATGGCTCATGTCGATCCAGGGAGCCGTGAACACCGGCGGCCGGCGGCGGGTTTGCTCCAGCCGCTCCAGGACCTGCTGCTCGCGCTGCTCATTCATACGCCGATCCTCACCATCTCTGCCGTCTCTACCTGTCTATGAGTGCGGCCGAAGTTGAAGTAGGCGGCGCAGGCGCCCTCGGAGGAGACCATGAGCGCGCCCAGAGGATGTTCCGGCGTGCAGGCCGTGCCGAAGACCTTGCACTCCCAGGGCTTGAGCACGCCCTTGAGCACCTCGCCGCACTGGCACGCCTTCGGATCAGCCACCCGCACGCCGGGAGAGTCGTAGCGCAGCTCGGCGTCGAAGTCCGCATAGGCCGGGGACAGCTTGAGCGCCGACTGGGCGATGAAGCCTAGGCCCCGCCATTCGAAGTACGGGCGCAGCGTGAAAACCTCGGCCATACTTTTGAGGGCCTGCAGGTTGCCTTCCCACGGCACGATCCTGCTGTACTGGTTCTCGACCTCGCAGCGCCCCTCGGCCAACTGGCGCATCAGCATCAGGATGGACTGCAGCAGATCCAGCGGCTCGAAACCGGCCACCACGACCGGCTTGCCGTAGTCGCGCGGCATGAACCCGTAGGGGCGGCAGCCGACCACGGTTGACACATGGCCCGGCCCGATAAAGGCGTCGAGGCGCAGGTCCGGCGAGTCCAACAGCGCCCGCACCGGCGGCACAATGGTGACGTGATTACAAAAAACGGAAAAGTTCTTGAGGCCTTCGCGTTTGGCGCGCAGCAGCGTGAGCGCCGTGGACGGGGCGGTCGTCTCGAATCCGATGGCGTAAAAGACGACCGCGCGGTCCGGGTTCTCGCGGGCGAGGCGCAACGCGTCCAGCGGGGAATAGACCATGCGGATGTCCGCGCCCTGAGCCTTGATCTCCAGCAGGTTCCCTTTCGAGCCGGGTACCCGCATCATGTCCCCGAAGCAGGTGAAGATAACGTCCGGCCGCTCGGCGATGGCGATGCCGTCGTCGACCCGCCCCATCGGCAGCACGCAGACAGGGCACCCCGGCCCATGCACCAACTCGACCTGGCGGGGCAGCAGATCCTTGATGCCGTGCCGATAGATGGTATGGGTATGCCCGCCGCAAACCTCCATGATCTTATAGTGCCGATCCGGGTCCGCGAGCGCGGCGATCTCGGCCGCGACCGCGCGCGCGATGTCGGCGTTGCGAAACTCGTCCACGTACTTCATCGACGCCTACCTCTCCGCGGCCACCGCGTGGCCGCTCTATCCCTCCACCCGGCCAATGGCGACGCCGCCGTGCGTCAGCAGCACGTCGCCGTCACGTACCGGGGTCACCAACTCCACCGCTATCGTCGCCCTGTTGCCGGCCATGTCCTGGCACAACGCGTCATCACCGTCGACCGAGAGCACCCGCACGGGGATACCGGCGTCGGCGCACACGACACAGCCGTCGTGATCCAGGGTGCACATACCTGGCAGGAAAACGCCTGAGCGCGCGGGCGTCTCGCGCGTCCCTCGTTCAACGGATGGGACGCGCGAGACGCCCGCGCGCTCAGTACCCATCACCTGATCTTTCACGACTCCCCCCTTGGTAAGCGCCCCGTGGGACGGGCATAGGGCTATATGTCCCCGCATCCTGCTTACTCATGGCTACTCACTCGATCTGTGAGGCGTGCAACTCGACCATTTCCTGCTCGTAGGCCTCGCCGATTTGCTCCAGCGCGCGCAAGGTGAACGTCGCCTCGGCCTCGTCTATCTTGGACATGGCGAATCCCACGTGGATGAGCACCCAATCCCCGATCTCGATTCTCTCCTCGTCGTGGTGCAGCAGACCGATGTTGACGTTGCGGCGCACCCCGCTGACGTTCACCTTGGCCAGCTGCAGCTCCTCGTCCACGATCTCCACGACCTGCCCCGGTATCGCTAAACACATGTTCGCTCGATCTCCTTAGTTAGCCGTCAGCCGTCAGCCGTCAGCCAGCAGCCGTCAGCAAAAAGCTGACGGCTGCTGGCTGACGGCTGATTAGCCAGCACCGTCTGGCCCAGCGCCAGGCCGCCGTCGTTGGCCGGTACCCGGTGGTGCCGGTAAACCACAAAATCGCGCTCCGTCAGGGACTCCACGACGCGCTCCAACAGGAGGACGTTCTGGAAGACGCCGCCGGAGAGCGCGACCCCGCGCACGCCGGTCGCATCCCGGATACGTAGGCACCCCGCGACGACAACGTCCGTCATCGTCTGGTGGAACCTGGATGCACTATCCGCCGCCGGCCGCCCGGCCAGCACGTCCTCAACCACTCCGCCGATGATGTCGCGCGTCTCCACCACCCAGACGGGGCCCTGGCCCTGAAGGAAGGGGGCAGCGGGCGGACCCTGAAGGGCTGGAGCTGCGGCGATCGCGCCAGACCTTGAAAGGTCTGGCCAACGACGCTCCCACCCCTCACCGAGCGGCCGCAGCTGGAAAGAGTATCCCTCCGCCACACGGCCGCAGGCGGCGAGCTCCAGTTCTATCGCGGCCTGCCCCTCGTAGGTGGCCTGCTCCGTTCCGGGCAGTCCGATCAGGGCGGCGACGGCGTCGAAGAGGCGTCCCGCGCTGGAGGTCGGCGGCGTGTTGAGCCCATGCTCCAGCAGTCGGGCGATGAGCCGCACGTCGCGCTCCCCGGTCCGCCGTACCACCGGTAGTGGCAGCCCTACAACCTCCTCCTCGCCGTACAGCGTGATGAGTTGCGCCAGCGCCATGCGCCGCGGCTGCCTGATGGCGGCCACGCCACCGGGCAGCGGCATGTACGCGAGGCGCCCCCGGCGCGTGAACCCCTCCTCGATACTCCCCTCCAGGAACTCCCCGCCCCAGACCGCGCCATCGGTCCCGTACCCCGTGCCGTCCAGCGCCACGCCGATGACCCGCTCGGTGGCCGGACGCTCGTTGTCGGCCAGGCAACTGGCGATATGGGCGTGGTGGTGCTGCACGCCGATAGCAGGCAGCCCCGCCTCCTCCAGCTCATGGGCGTACTTGGTGGAGAGGTAGTCAGGGTGCAAATCGTACGCCACCACCTCCGGTCGCACGTCGAAGAGCCGGCAGTAGTGCTCTACCCCTTCGCGGAAGGAACGCATGGTCTCATAGTTCTCCAGGTCCCCGATGTGGTGGCTGAGGAAGGCGTGGCGCTCCTTGGCCACGCAGAACGTGTTCTTTAGCTCGCCCCCGCAGGCCAGGATATGCCGGCCGAAGCTCTCGGCTATCCCCAGCGGGGCCGGGGCGTAGCCGCGTGAGCGCCGCATGGGATAGATGTCTCCCCCGACAACCCGCGCCACGCTGTCGTCGCAGCGCATGTGAATGGGCCGGTCGTGCGTCAGAAAATAGTCCGCGATGGGGCCCAACTGTTCACAGACGTCCTCATCCCGGTAGGCGATGGGCTCGTCGGAGCGATTGCCGCTGGTCATGACGAGCGGTCCGCCCACCTCGTGCAACAAGAGATGGTGCAGCGGGGTGTAGGCCAGCATCACGCCGAGCGTCGTCTGGCGCGGAGCCACCGCGGGGTCTAGCCCGGCACCCTCGCGGCGTCGGAGAAGCAGGATAGGCCGCCACGGAGCGGTCAGGAGCAGTTCCTCCTCCGGCCCGACACAGCACAGGGTGCGCGCCTGGTCGAGGTCACGCGCCATCAGCGCGAAAGGCTTGTCATGGCGCGCCTTGCGGCCGCGCAGCGTGCCGACGGCCGCCGTGTTGAACGGGTCGCAGGCGAGGTGGTAGCCGCCCAGCCCCTTGATGGCCACGATAGCGCCGCCGCGCAGCAGTTCGGCCGTCCGTACGATGGGGTCGTCCGCTCCCGCGTGTGGCTCGTGGCCCGCGCGGTCCAGCAGCCGTACGCGCGGGCCGCAGGCCGGGCAGGCGTTGGGCTGGGCGTGGAACCGGCGGTTGGCGGGATCATCATATTCACTCCGACAGGCGGGGCACAGGGTGAAGCCGGCCATCGTGGTCATGGCGCGGTCGTAGGGCACCGTACGTGTGATAGTGAAGCGGGGACCGCAGTTAGTGCAGTTGATGAACGGGTAGCGGTAGCGCCGATCCGACGGGTCGAACAGCTCGCTCAGGCACGCCTCACAGGTAGCCACGTCGGGCGAGATCAGGGCACGCCGCTGGGCACCCTCCCTGCTCTCTTCGATGCGGAATCCCTGCTCGCCACGGACTGTAAGCGGACGGCAGGACACGGCCTCGACCACGGCGAGCGGCGGCGCCTCCTCCTTGATTCCCCGCAGGAAGAGCTCTAGCGCCTCCCGGCAGCCCTCCACCTCGATGTACACGCCCTCGGCGTCATTGCGTACCCAGCCCGTCAGGCCGTGCCGCCGTGCCAGCGCGTAGATGAAGGGCCTGAACCCCACTCCTTGCACGATGCCGCGCACAGCGACCTCTCGGCGCTCCAGAGTCGCAACCTGCGTCATGGCATCCACCCGTCGCATCCACGGTTTGTTCGAGCATTCGCTCGTGGTAGCTATCATAGCACAGGCACCTAGCACCGTCAATTCAGCGGAGGTATGGGGATATGGGGAGGTACCTTAGAAAAATGAGGTAAGCGCGCAAAAGGGTATCGTTGGGGCGTGCTGAGATAGGGTATGCTGTGGCCTGATGAGGGCAGAGAGGGAGAGCAGCATGCGGTGCCAGCGGTGCGCGAAGGAGCAGTTCGTCAAGGCCGGGCGCGACCGCGCGGGCCGGCAGATGTACCAGTGCGGGGCGTGCGGGCGGCGCCAAACGGACCGTTCTACCTCGGCTTTCTGCGGGTATCGCTTCCCCGACGATATCATCGCCCTCGCCGTGCGCTGGTATCTGCGGTTCCGTTTGCCTTACGCCGACCTGGTGGAGCTGCTGGCCGAACGGGGTGTCCACGTTGATCCGTCCAGCGTGTTCGATTGGGTGCAGCGCTTCACGCCGCTCTATAAGGACGCCGCCCGCCCGCATCGTCATCGTGTCGACACCCGCTGGGCGGTCGATGAGACCTATATTCGGCTGGCGGGTCGTTGGGTCTACGCCTACCGGGCCATCGATGAGCACGTCCAGGTGATTGATGTCTACCCAAGCGAGACGCGCGACACGGCGGCGGCCACGGCCTTCTTTGAGCAGGCGATCGCGCGGACCGAGGTGCGCCCCCGCCGCGTCACGACGGACAAGGCGGCGGCCTATCCGCCTGCATTACGGGCCGTGGTGCCGGAGGCGGAGCACATCACGGGCAAGATGGAGCAACAGGGGATCGAGCGTGATCACCAACACCTCAAAGGGCGCACAGGGAGTATGGGGTAGAAAGAGCGAAGCTGTGTTGAACTAAGCCGCTCCCTCACGAGAGCGGCTCGTCTTCAGAACCGGACGTGACACGCTAGCGTCATCCGGCTCCTCAGTCATGCGGTCCTTGTCATGAACACC
>JAABUU010008590.1_pt1 | contig 10102 bp, 11 predicted proteins | sample 5559301 | NCBI WGS metagenome assembly JAABUU01 (sample SAMN10711884, study PRJNA513360) | rock metagenome | isolation source: Antarctica rocks | place: Antarctica: Victoria Land, Richard Nunatak white | reverse complement strand
ATGACTGGGAGCAGAAGCGCGTGAAGAGGTTGCCGGGGGAACATGATGGGATCTTGTGAGGAGGGAAGAGGGAGGGAGGAAGTGGATTGGCGTATAGTTGCTTGTGGGCATGGCTTGACGGAGCTGGGGCTGTGAGCATTGGGACGGCGTTGTGGGATTATGCTCCTTTGAGGATAAAAATGTCCATCTTCGGCGACTTAGTGGGGGGGGTTTGGACATGTGTGTATAGATGGATACTCGGAGCACGGCTGTGTTTGCTCTGCAGTGGACGTGAGATTGAAAAACCTTGTCCATGCAACCGTCACGAGTTGTTGGAGGCTGATCGACGCTGCACTCGTGGACGACCGCATTCGTGCTCAGTAAAGCCGATAGCTGCTAGCTGGATAGTGGACTGCTTGGTGGACTTGTCCGGACTGAGCAGGATGACTTGATGACACCTTCGCTCAAGGCCCGCTGATTCGAAAGGGCATCGTGGCTTTCGAGCCATCAAAAGCCCTATGTGGCGATTGAAGGCACTAACCTATGGACAACTCGGGGTTGAATGAGATCTACTCAGCACCAGCACCCGTTCAGTTACGCACAAACTGCATACCTTTGTTTTCAACCTTTTACATGTCCGGTAGCGGTAAGCGGTGTGGCCCATCCATCTTTCAATGGAAAATATCTCGCACAGAGTTCATATTCGTATTTACATATCTGGCCTCCTCTATCCGTACATAACCTAGCTTCAAACCCCATGGAGACTACCCTTTCCCAGAATCGCAAGAGACGATGTCGGACTCTTACACTACATCGTAGGTACACTTGTTTCTAGCGATTCCAGCGAAACCACCTAGATCTCTACTTCCCCATCCGCATGGCAAAGAGGTCGGAAGTTCGATTCCTCAAGCGCGTGCGCCAGTCCCGAGCGCCGATCTACACTACACGCGCTGGCGATTATGGAGCGCAGAAAGCACCGTCGATCTAGAAAGGAGCTGCGGCAATCGATAAGGTAGGAGCAGCTTTGCCGACGGGGGATAACCGGTCTGCTGGAACTACCTTACGGTACATGGATAGTAGTCGGCTCTGGATGCCTATGTAACTGTGACACCGACATATCTGCAATCGTGCGTGGCGAGGTTCGCCATGGAGTTTCGAATACAGTGCTCTCGTTGCCAGTCACTTCTCGCGGCTGTGCGCCTGAGAGGATGGAAAAAGGGCGGGGAAAGGGCTGTGGCCCGGCATGTGAATGAGCGAGGGAAAAGCATCCCTGCCTAACGAGTCTTTATTCAAGCTCCCTAATGCTAGCTATAAAAGCGCAATGCTAGGGCTTTCGCTCGCACTCGCGAACCAAACCTCTCTAATGAGGAGAGACAAGGTTCTCCCTGACGTGGGTGGTGTAGGGATCCATAACATGGAAATCGCGGCTGTCTACATACTTCGTGGTTCGCTCGTTTCGTCTTCTGTTCTTTCTTCTTTCTTTCTGAACGCCATGTGAAGAATCAAATGCACGCTAGAATATGCATCACGTTTGGCACGTACAGTTTGCAAAAACGCCTCAACAGGACATGCATAACGCTCAGTGAGAGCCGCCGTTGACTTGACTCGCCAGCTGCGCAGCGGCCGCTGCGTTTGCTTCGGCTTGGTGGACGACGATTTGGACTTGTTGCTGCTCTTCCGGGTTCAGAATCTTCGTGAGGCTTTCGTAAAGTTGTGGCTGCTCCTGTTGCATCTCTGTGCACCGACTATGTTAGAGAAAGGCAGAACGCGTGGGACGTGGGATGCAGTCGAGGTTATGACGATTTCATGACAGGCGCAAAAACTTACTCATCAGCGTATCCTTGAAAAGTCCATAGGGCTCCACCTGATCTAGTGGTGTTTCTAGGAGGCCCTCCTCTTCCAATTCGTCGTCGTCGTCGCTGCTGCCCGTGCCGAATTTCTGTGCCTGATCTGGAAGTGAGTTGACCGATCCGTTTTCAGAACCTGCGGGACCTACTTCTTCGTTCAGAAACTCCAGGTATGCAGTGCTCTCATCCTTGACGTCACCTTCAGCGTCCTCAGCATCGACATTCCACTCCGTATCCACCTCCCACTCTTCCTCTTCCTCCTCCTCCTCCTCAAAAGTTTCGCCTCCGAGATCGTCTTCCTTCGTGGCTTCTTCCCTATCTATAGACACTACGTTAGTCATATGTCAAGATTGTGTGGGATTCGGATCGTACGTTTGATGGCTGCCGGTAACGTCCGGAAAAGTGTAACGGTTCCTTGAAGTAGCCTTGGCCATCCTTGCTGAACACTCGTTGGCACGTCAGATGCCCTCAACGTTAGTAGTGAGCTGATCGCCGCAATCGATAGCTTCTTGTCGTGCACTCTGGTAAAATTGTCAATGTTTGAGAACCAGGCGCTGAAGAATTTATTTGTCCATCCGTTGGATTCTAAGACACCTAAGGCGAGCAAAGGGTTGTAGTAGATGGCGTTGATGACCATTTCCATAAGGTGGATACGATAGGATTTGACCTTAAAATCACTGTTGTTCAGGACGGTCATCGCGATCTCGACGAATCTGGGTATGTGTTGGTCGACATGACCTCGGAGATTAAGCATGATGGCTTCCGCCAGCTTGCAACCGCATATTCGTTCCACTGCTCCGACCTTCTCATCATGGAAAATATCTTGGACCATGCTGGCCACAGCCTCAATGTAAGCTGGATTCTGGACCATCATCTCAGCACCGTACGACACAAAATTGTCCAATGCCGGAAGCATATCTTCAGTCCGGTCAGTATTGATTCACGGTAAATATGAACAAAATCTATGGGGTACCCTCGGCGTAGGGGGTGCAAGGGGTCACATATACGGCGAAATAACGTACCCTCGAGATACAGCTCCGCCCCGTCTTTGAAACTCTTGTGAATCAATTCGAAAGCTTGCCACATTGTTGGCGATATCGCCTTGGCCGCAAAGGTACAGCTGTCAACTATCTCAAAAACCTCGTTGTAAGAGTCTTGTAGAAGTAAGCAGGTGAAACTGAATGCTCTGCGGCCTGGACCTACCGTAGAGTTTGTTCTCGAGAGTTATGGTGATGACGGGCATCAGGATTGTCTCAAGATGCATAAGCACGTCAGGGGTACTCTCCAGTGTGAGAATGAGGGTCCCAATGGTTTGCAGAACGCCGAGCGCAGTGATGCTCTTGTCATCCAGAAAATCCCCGTACTGTTCGTCCCCGTCCTTGCTACTATTTCGTTCCAGCAGTTCCTTCACAATCCGCAGATAGGTGTCTCGCAACTGTTGGCTCAACGCAACTGCGAAAGGAGTAAGCTCAGTGGCAAAGACTTCAACAAATTCTTCCATAACGTTTGCCAAAGCATCCACGTCAACCTCATTCGCGAGCTTCAGTAGTTGCTGCATGATCTGTGGAATGTTCTGCTGCATTGACGTTCGTATAACCTCGTGCCGAATGAGTGGCTGCAACGCGAGGGCTGCCTCCACGCGCACGGGAAGCTCAGGGTCAGCCATGGACTCCAGAATGTTCCGATAGATGATGAGTAGGTTGTTTGGGTCTTTGAAGTCCAGCTCCTCGAATTTCTCCAGCGTATCGCAAGCCCGAGCACGCAGGAACCCGTGAGGGCTCCGGAATTCAGGGAAGACGTGTCGCACGAAGAAATACTCGACCTGATCCGCGATAGGACTCTTTTTACCAAGGATAACGCTCGCTAAAGTACCAATCATCCTTAACGCGCCCTCTTTCTCCCTCGGGTTTTTCTGGTCATCCGGCGCTAATTCGTATTTTCCAACGATACTATTAACAAAGTTGAGGATAGTGAAGGTTTGTTTCTTTCGGCTTTTGGTGAGGGTGACGAGGAAACTTGTGGCGGCAACGTCGGGCGCCGAGACCTCCTCGTAAAAGTTGAGTTTGCGGTGGAGATACTCGGAGGGATCTGTCTCAAAGAGTTCCATGTCCTCGTCTGACTGGCACAGGATCGGGAATAAGACATGTGAGATCAGGTTGTCCATATTGGGCTTGAGATGATTCCACATTGATTTGGGTTTGACGCATTCGTCGAGGAAAGCCAAGGTGTATGATAAAGAAGGCTTGCTAAGCCAGGTCGTCTTTGAGACCCATTTCTCGATTTGCTGTAGGTACCCCTTCAGAATCTCAGGCGCAAAGTTCGTGATGAATGATTTCGAGAACTCCGTATAATCCGAACCGTTGTTCTTAGAAAGCGTGCTTGGGTTTCCATATCTGATAGTCCAAGCTTAGCTTCGGGATCTGCCCTAAGAGACCAGAATCAACAGCCTTACCTTACAAAAAGTCGGTTAAGATTCGCATACGCCCATTTCTTTGCCTTCCACCAATGATTCGTTTCTCGCTCGTCAAGATCGTCGGAAAGTGCACACGGCGGCGCTTCCTTCCCAATGACAGTAAGAAAAAGGGTACACCAGCCCACAGTTGTCTCTTGCTCGCGTAGATGGGGAGGAAGGTCAAACTATGCACACTATCAGCATGGACTCAACAAGTCATTGGTAGGATCTCACGGCTGACATAAATGGCATGTTTGTAAGCTTTCGTTACAGTCCGTAACATTTCCCCTGCCTCCAAACTTGTCTCGTTTACCAAGCGTGATCCTATGCTCAACAGTTGCGGGAATGATACCTCTACGATCTTATTGAAATCACCCCTGTCCTCAACAGCCTTGAATCGGTAGACCCGACATATTGCCAAGAGGCATTGCAGGCCCGCGAAGACGGAGTTGGCGTCATTGGTGTTCAGTAACTGAAGGGTGATGTCCATAAAATCAGGCCACTTGTCCGGAAAATCATACTGGAGGATCTTGTGGAGAATTGGAATAAGCTGTGATCGAATCTGAGCTTGTGACGATGCGATGATAGGAAGGAGGCGGGTGCGAAAGGCACGCTTCTCGTCCTCCGGTATTGGTTTATGAAGGGGGTAGTCCTCCCCTGGCGACCAACCTCTTGTCACGCGGTTCTTCAGATATACCACAGCTGGAACAGCCCTTCGTTAGCGAATTGAATGGCCGGCCACATGGGAGGATCCTACTCGACAGTCGGACTCCGTTGTCCCGCTCCGCTTCGAGAACGTCGAGGAGAGCATCAGGGAAGCCAGGCTGATCCTCGGCCTAATGGATCGCACTGTTAACTCATCTCATTGTGAGCTGTCAAGAATTTCCCGCACTCACAAACTTGAGATCGAGTTCAGCTTGCCGCCTGACATCAGCATTGGTATCGAGTGTCGATTGTATGCGGTTGCGGAGCCCAGCGACATCCATTTCGGATCACCCACAGGTGCTGTGAGTCCTCGGCTTCTAGAAGTGAGACTTGTTGTCAGTTGACTGAAGAATGTTTTGAAGCTTGGGCAGGAAACATGGAACTGCTTAAAAGAGTAGCTGATGTACGAGGAAAGGACCTAGGATTGGTGCTCCTCACTGAACTGTCCCGACGAGAGATGTTTCTTCTTCCTAAATCATTTAACCCGATCAACGGGACTCGGTGCGCATTCGCTACAAAACTAAACAATTAATTCTCATGTGTTAGTGTGGGATGTGCAGTGCAGTGCAGCGCATTGCATGCAGGAGTGCAGTAGAGTACCGTACTTGTACTTCGGTAGTGGATCACTTAAGGTATTAATCAGCAGGCTATAGGCTAGGTACCTTACCTTACCTTATATGGGCTCCCTAACCTACCAGGTACCTATACCCTATCTATCCCCTGTAACCGCGACGTTGCGGTCTTTCCGTATTAGCGCAATCCGATTACCGTTCAAATGATCCAACTCCGACAAGAAAACGAAAAGACCGTGAACAAAAGGCGGAGGTTGGGACGGCTCATCATTGTTTCAGGAAAGGGGCGGTTGAGGGGGAATAGGGAAATCAGTGGCATCGTGTCACAGAGCGCTCCATGTTCTGCTGTGTGGCGTCGACTATAGTCTACATACACTACATGTATAGCGACGCGACGGCAGTGATATCTCTCTTGATCATCTCTTGAGACTCCTGCATCTTGAGGAAAAGAGTCGGGTCTCCAATGATCCTAGCCGCATTCTTCACTTCGCGGCAAGTCTCGTCAAGTCTGGTCATGACTCGCACAATGGTCCCTTCCAACACATCAGTCAGGTCCATGATGCGGTTGAACGACATCCCCCGGGCCCATTCGTAAACTACCTCCACCATACCAAAGCGAGGGCGGCTGACGAAATCGTTGGAATCGTCACTGGAGAGTATTACTTGATACTGTGTCTGAAAACCGTTGACCTTTTCAGAAATGTTGACGATGGTATCCCGACCCTTCTCCAGGCTGGGCGTGAGTGTTGGAGAGACATCCGTCTTCTCCTGGAACACAAAAGCCGAGAGCAGAGCAACGATCTCTGCTGGCTCAAAGTCCGCTAATACGTTCTCGAGAATCAACTCCGTCAGGACCAGTTCATCGGCAGAATGGATCTGTACGACCACTGACTCAGAATTGTCGAAATGTTATAATGCTTCGGGAGTAGCTTACCTCGCAAGCCACTTTGCCCTTGAGCTCGACGCGTGAGTTCTCGTCAATGAAACCCAGAGCCTTCAGGACCGAGATTCGCTGCTCGTAATCTGGCAGGAGTTGCAAATTCTGGTCGGACATGAGCTGTCTCAGCTGGGTGATGTTTTCTTGGATCAACCACTGATCATGCTCCATAGCAAACTAGGGTCATCTTAGCGTTTCCGATGAGGCAGATATGCGGAGATTACTTAGGCTTACATGTCTCAAGAAATCAGGGCACTGAAAGCATCGACGGTGCTCTGCAGCCGAAGCTGTTCTTTTGCGTTCGTCGAGAATGGTACGCAATTGCAGGTCCCTTAATCGAGACCAGTCCAGTTCCTCCCATTCAGGAGATGCCCAAGAGCTACACAGCTTCGCAAGCTCCTCTTCTGCGAACTTTACTGCTTCTTTATCTTTCCTTAGCACACTTGGAAGGTCAATCTAGAGAGGTGTCAATAAATGTGCTTATGCGTAAAGTGCGTAATGGTACTTCTGACCTTGATCATGGCTTTCGTGATACATTCCACGTCGGTAAGAGGAACGTTGGTCGCTCTGAGCTTCATATCCGACCTTCTATTAGGAAGACCGACAAAGAGCCGTTTGAAACTTGGAAGATACGGGAGCAGGTCGGCGACTTGACGTTTTGCGCTCAACGATCCGACTTCCAAGACATGCACGGTTGGAGTGAGGCCCTTGCTAACACCTTCACGAAGTAGAATACCTGCCGTGCGAATGCCGTCCTACTCATCGATTTCAATTTTTAGTTATCATCTTCGCAAGGGAAACGTGAACACACACCCTACGGAAGACGATAAGTCGCTTCGGTGCGATCATACGTCTACCTACTGGGGACGCAAGTAGTCCTTGATGCAGCTCTGTTGTCAAAGCCTGAAATGTCATGGATGCTTGGTGGCATGCGGCAATATCAGTATCGCAGATATCGCATGGCTCCCGCTTGAGCTTTGCAAGATCAGCCTCCGAGAGCTTGACCTGCTTCTCATGTTCGGGCAATAGTGCCTGAGTGGCGTGCTCGCTGAAACTTCTCTTGATCATTTCTTCTATCTTCAATGCTTCCACTCGGAGGAGGTTTAGTATCATGTTATATGTCAATCGGAACTGCGACCGCAGCTTTGTAGGATCGCCAAGGATCATTTGCCTAAGCGTGGCAACTGGTGGAGCTTCATCACTGCCTGGTGCTACAATGATAACAGATCCTACTGGGTCCAATCCTCGACGTCCCGCTCGACCTGCCATTTGTGTATACTCTCCGGGTAGCAGATCTCTGAATGCGTGTCCGTCATGCTTGCGGAACCCCGAAAACACCACCGTTCGGGTTGGTAGATTCAGACCCATCGCAAAGGTCTCGGTGGCAAACAGTACCTTGACCAACGTCTTCGCAAATAGAATCTCAACCATCTCTTTGACAATGGGCAAAAGGCCACCATGGTGAACAGCTATTCCGCGGCTTAGCAGTTCACGAAGGCGACGTATTTGTGGCAAGCTTCGATCCTCAGGCTTGAGCCTAGCAACTGATCTCTCAATAGTCATGTGGATTGCACTTCTTTCGGATGCGGTACAGAAGTCGATATTGGACAGAGCGTCGGCGTTCTCCTCACATCGTCTCTTCGAGAACACAAAGATGCAAGCGGGAAGAAGATCTTGCTTTCTCAGATGCTGGACAAGGTGGACCCAGATGTTTCGATCTTGTGCTGCAGTAGTGCGCCCACCACCACGTCCAGTCCTTGCAATGTTACCGGTCCCTCGTTGTGGTGTGCCTCTACCGCGCTGTTGTTGCCCACCTCGCTGTGGCCCGCCCCGCTGAGGCTGGCCGCGCGTTCCCCTCGAGTTCCCACCACCACGCGGAGTCAATGTAGCTTCCGCTGCGTGGGCTGCTTTGGTTTTATCTTTCCCGGAGAGTTCGTCATTGGCTTCCTTCCAGCCGGCGTCAATGAATTTCTTGTCCGCATTAACTATCTTGTGCATTTTCTTGTTTGCCCAGAGGTAGTGCTCTAGCGGAACCGGCCGCTTGGGTGTAGATATGACATAGATATCCTTCTTTTTAGTCCTGCCAACCCATGATGCAAACTCATACGTATTAGGTACCGTCGCCGACAGTAGGATAAGTGTGACATGCTCGGGAAGCATGATAATAACCTCCTCCCACACCACACCTCGCTCGAGGTCGTTGACGTAGTGGACTTCATCAAAGATTACAAATTCAACATCTCGAATCAGATCCGCACCCCTGTAGAGCATGCTCCTAAGGATCTCAGTGGTCATTATCAGACAGCTCGCCTCTGGTCGAATCTGCACATCTCCAGTGAGGATTCCCACATCATCAAAGATATGCCTGAAGTCACGGAACTTCTGGTTACTGAGGGCCTTTATCGGCGAAGTATAGACGGCTTTGGTCATATGCTTCGCCGCTAAAGCTATTGCATACTCGGCGACAACAGTCTTTCCGGCTGACGTGTGAGCGGCTACAAAGACAGAGTCCCCGTCCTCTAGGTGGTAGATTGCTTCTTTCTGAAACGTGTCAAGCTCGAAAGGCCAGTCCTTCGCCATATCCGGTACGAGTTCACGGAAGTTTGTGATGTCACGAGAAACGTCCACCATGTGCGCCCATTCCCTAGTCCCCCTCTTAGAACTTGATGCTGCGAGTGGACCTCGTGGTTCCAGAGCGGCATACTCCACCGGTAATAGAGAGTCGATGTCTTCCTCTTCATCTTCACCCGACAAGTGGTCATTGCTGGTCTCATCGGCTCTTACACCGTTAGTGGTTGCCTTGGTCTCCGCACTGTCAAGTGAAGAAGCTTCTGGCTCTTCTTCAAGAGCTGTCTCGGTCTCGTCTGCGACCTTCTCATTTACCTTGGACTGCGCCTTTGCGAGATTGAGACCCCTCGTAAATCCTGGTGGTACCTCAAGCAGTGCCCCTTCGGCGCCGAAGCTGAAACCCCGGTCCAAAGCACTGCTTTTTGGTCCTTTGACCGTCTCGTCGGCCCTGAGAGCCTCATCCTCAATCGCCGCTGCTCTTTCAACTCCCTCCAACCCACCAGGCGTGAACGGAAAGAACCCAGCCGCACCTCTGACAAAGTCCGCTCTATTGGCCGGCTTGCGTAACAAGGATGTCGAGTTCTTGGCCGTGGCACTGCTGGCCGGTACTGTGACTTCTTCATAGCCCGTTACCCTACCCTCGAGACCTTCACGTACAAACCGTGTAACCGTTCGCGTTTTCGTAGGTGCCAGGGCAAAAAGCCCGGTGTAATCAGGCGGTGCATCCCAGCGCCTACAACAATTGCCTCAACTGGATGATCGCCGACGAATCTCATGATCTACATACTGTTGCAATTTATTGAACCAGTTTGGTCCGAATACTGTCGGAGGTTTTAGGAACTCGTCCTCAAGATCTTTCTTCAAGTCATCTTCAGATTTTCTTGCCCTTTTCCGGGGCCTGCGTTCGTCCAGTACTGGGTCGATTGAGTTTTCGCCGCACAGAACATCATCAAGCTGGAGCTGTCGTAGAGTAGAGACGATATCTTGCGTCATCTTAAATGTTCAAATACATTTGATGCGTGCAGCGATATTTGTGTATCTA
>JAABUU010008587.1_pt1 | contig 10107 bp, 8 predicted proteins | sample 5559301 | NCBI WGS metagenome assembly JAABUU01 (sample SAMN10711884, study PRJNA513360) | rock metagenome | isolation source: Antarctica rocks | place: Antarctica: Victoria Land, Richard Nunatak white | reverse complement strand
CACAGTGGCGGCCTCGCCACCGCGCCGCCACGTCATTTTCTCGGGCGCGCTAATGACCGGGCGTCGGTAATCGGCACAGGCGGGATTGAGACACGGCCAGGGTCCGGGACCGAACGGACCAACCGGCTCGGGCATGGCAAAGAATTGTTCCGCGGAGCAATCGAGCAATTGCATGAAGAGAAGATGCCGCATCGGGTGGTGACCATGTTCAGTCTTTTGGGCGAGCCTAACAGGCCAAGTACGTTTGGGCTGAGCATGGAGGGCACAACCAACCGCCGCGAGAAACTCCGGGGGAAAGCGCTCTGTGAAGACTTTGAGGAATGCGTCAAGGCGGAGCACACCGTGCGGACGAGCGAGGCCATGCTCAATAAGCAGGGCCAGATATCGCGACCGGAAGAACTGTGAATCATTGGCCGAGGCGCCGTATCGGAAGAGCCATTCGACGTCTTTAGCGAGACGCATGTGGAGATCAAAGTATGCAATCGGTGCGGTGACAGATCGGAGCATAGGGGCTAGTAGCGCGGTTTCGGCCGTGACGAAGCCCTTGGACCGACCTATCTTCATGCGGGAAATATTACTGCTCATGAGGGTAGAAGCATGCAAAGGGCAGAGAAAAAGGCCCGGCACTTGATGCAGACGATGCCAGTACGCTTCCCCATATCGCTCGCGATCCTCGACCACGCAGATCGGGCAGTAGCGGAGGTCTTCGGGCGCGGGGATAGTCCGCTTGCTGAGGCCGAGCTGCATGTGCATGGTACTCGCGTCGTCGCCTCGCATCAGCATGCGGAGCGAATGCACGCGGCTCGGGGGGAGGAACGGGCTGTACAGCGGTAACAGGGTATGGCCGTCGATGATACGGTCGACGTCGAGGGTATGGCCCGGCGGCAAGTTGGCGACGATCCTATCGAGATGGAGCGCCACGCTGACCGCAGGGATTGTGGAGGGCTGTCCATACAGCACCCGACATGCCGCCTTGACGCTCGAGAAACCGAGGCGGGCGGACCATCGCGCGCAGACGCTGTACCACAACTCATCCGGATAGGGCACGATCGTCCACGGAATCACGCGACCTCTCCTGTATCCCAAACATTGACCGCTGTGCGACCAAGAAGTCGCGCGATGGCGGATTCGACGGCGGCGCTGATCACGGGCAACGCGGCGACCCGGGCGATGCCGGCGCGCGCGACAAGTTCCCAGGCATGGGGGAAGATCCCCTCGTCGGCGTAGCGTCCAACCGCCCACTCGATACGACGCAGGGCGAATGCTTCCCGCGTCTCGGCGAGCGATCGCAGGGCGGCGGCGGCGCGAGGGAGCAGGCCGCGGTGACTCCGTATGAGCGCCGCCCTGCCGCAAGCCCGCGCGAGCGCGGTCTGGGTGATCCACCTGGGGCGGCCGGGGGAGCGAGCGAGTCGGCGCGCGGCACGCACGACTGCCCGCTCGAACCCTTCGTCGCGTCGCGCCCAATCCACTCGCCGCGCGGGATGGCGTTGGCCCACCGCCGCGGGGGAGTGCTGACGCAGCCATTGCCGATCGTGTCGATAGAGCCATACATAGAGCGCGGGCGCGGCGGCGCGAAGCGCCGTCGTCCCCTCCGTGGCCCGCCCGCAGACGAGCGTGCGCCAGGCCTCGCGTCGGGAGGTGATCTCCGCCGTCGTCGGTGAGCTATTGCCGACGACGGCCAGCCGCTCCGGTCGCTCGGCTCTGCTGCCAGCGGGCGGGAACGGCAGGCCCAGTCGATCTGCCTGCCGCTTCGCCGTGCGGGGATCGACGCCGAGTCGGCGCGCGAGTTCCTCGAGGCTGACGTCGGGATCCCGCCAGAGGCGGCGCAACTCCCCCTCCCAAATAGCGCCGAAAGCGCGAATCCTCCCGATGCGCAGCCGGTCGGTGGCCGAATCATCGGGCCCGGTGCGCGAGTAGGAGAAAGCGCAGTCGGGACACGTGAAGACGCCGAGCGGCCGACCATCGCGTTCGCGACGGTGGGAGATGCGGGGGTGTCCGATGCGCAGTTCCCCGAAATGGCCCCCGGCCCGGCTGAGGCACGGCCATGGTCCTCGCCCGAAGGGCGGGTGGGCCGCCTCTTCGAGGGACGCGAAAAACGATGCGACGTCGCGCCCGACGAACCGGATTAAAAGCAGGTGGCGCAGGGGGTGATGCGCGACAGGGGCGGGCCGCATCAGCCGTGCCAGCCAGTCCTCGACCACCCCCGCGTCGAGCGGGCACCCGAGTCTGGCGAGCAAATCCCCGTAGCGGCGGCTGATCGCGCCGCGCAGGCCGGCGAGGCGGATACGGCCCCCGGCGGTGACGTAGCCCCGGTCACCGAGTAGCAGCCGATAACGATCGAACACGTCTCCGGGACTCGGGCTGTCCCCGGCGTGGCACAATAACCACCCCGCGTCCCGTGCGAGCCCCAGCAAGTCGTCGCGGTGCGGCTCGCGGGCGTCCAGCCGGCGTGGGACGCCAACCGGCAGGACCCGCTCTGCGGCGATGAAACGATGGCGATTCCCGAGCCCGTCGAGGCGCGGCGTACCGCGTTCGAGCCAGGCCTCGTGTGTCGGGCACACCTCGACACCCGGAGCCTGATGGACACGGCGCCAATAGGCCTCGCCGTGGCGCGCGCGATCCTCGGCGGTGCAAGCCGGGCAATAACGGAGCGCGACCGGCGCTGCGACCGTGCTGGCCATGATCCCACTGCGACGGTGAATCGCCATACCGGCATCGCCACGCATATCGTCGCGCACACGCCGATGGCGATCGGGGGGGAGGAAGGGTCCATAGAACGGGAAGAGCGTACAGCGATCGATCAACCGGTTGACGGTGAGTTCGTGGCCGGGGGGAAGGGCCGCGATGAGGTGGTTGAGGTGGCTCGGCAGATCGGGAACGGCGATGGCGTTGGTGTTCCCCAGGAGCGCATCGACCGCCGACCTGCCGGAGTTATAGCCGATCCGCACCGTGTGACGGGCGCACACGCTATACAGCAACTCGTCCGGGTACGGTGTCGGGAAGCAGGGAATCATCGCCCCTCCTCGGTTTCCGGATGCTGCGACGTCTCGAGGAGGTCTGTCGCCGAGCCGATGAGCCCCGCGCGCTCGAAGTCGCCGAAATCGTGGCATTCTTCAGCTGTCCACCGTTTGGCGCGGCCCCGGCCCCCGGTTCGGGCTTTGGCGGGCGCGGTGGTGGGGCCCGCCGCACCGGCTTCACCGGCGGGCGCGGACGTGGACGCGTCGCCATGGGCGGCGCTACTCTCCCCCTCCTCCGCGATCTCCCCGTCCTCGGCATACCAGTCAGGCAGCGGCATCAGATCTTCGAAGGCGGCGATCCTGTTCTTATCGCCACTCCTGAGCGCCAGGATCCCGGCTTGTGCCCTGGTGAAGTCGCGGGCGAAAACTTGCTCGACCAGGGCCGGGCTCAAGCGCTCGCGCTCGTCCGCCGGCATCCACTCCTGATTGATAAGATAACGCTGGGTGCAGAAGTAGAGCGCGATCGCCATCCCGGCGATGCCCTGCGAGCAGTCGTAGAAGACCGTGCGCAACGCATCGTCAAGCTCATATCCCTCGCGCGTGAACTGGTATTGCCAGAGCTGGTCGAAGAACAGGCGCCACTCACCCGAGTTCGGGGCCATCCGCGGCCAGATGATGTCGCCGATCTCGCTCCCACGCCGCGCCATGCTGAACATGGTGTTCAGCATACCCTCCATCGCGGGCGTGCCGATCAGGACGATGGGCACCTTGAGGATATTCGTCAGCCGCACGACGAAGTGGAGAAACTCCTTGTCCCCTTCCTGATTGTGCCGCCGGGCCAGCAGAAACCGCTGCGCCTCGTCGATCGCGATGATGCCAACGTGCTGGTTCTCGCACGCGCGGGCCAATTCGTCGGACAGCAAATCGATATTGAGGCGCTTTCGCCTGCTTTCCACCTCGTACTGCGTGCCAAGCAAGCCGTCGATCTGCTGCAGGATGCTATAAATCAGCGTCGCGAGCGAGCCGTTGCGCGGGGACTCGACGATGACCCAGATGACCTGTTGCAACGGCAGGTCACGACCGTGGTATTTGTTGTGGATGATGACCTGCGGGGTGAGCCCGAGGATTCGCCGCAGGCCACGCGACTTGCCGTTCCCCGAATCGCCCATGATCAGCTGCAAGGTGGCCGGCTGCCCGTCGGATAGCGGCCCCGGTCGGGCCATGTGCGCGGCCGCGGTGAAGGTGGCGAGCCGTCCCTCCACCTCCCGCCAGTAGCGTTCCCGCGCCGGGTTACGGTCCATGTAGCCCTCGCGCAGCTGTAGGGCGATACCCTGCTCGATAGTGAGGTGAATCGGGAGTGGTTGGAAGAATTGACGGAGCGTGACCTTGAGCTTGAGCACTTTTATGGCGGATGGTAGTTGCCGGAATGCGTCATCATACACCGGGCGTACCATCTGCTCTTGGATATCGCCTACCGCGAGCAGCGGTGGGAGGGCCTCGATCAGCGGGTTGCCCCGCATCTCCGGAATCGCCTCCCCCAGCTGCTCGTCATACTGCGGATTGACCAACCAGCCGTGCTCAGCCGCCCGCCGTTCCATGTCGTCCGACTGCTCACCTGCTGGTGTCATCGTTCGCTCCTTGGTGCTGTTGCGACGACCGAAGCTGCGCCTCTCGTTCTTGCTTGCGCCGCGCCGCCTCCTCGAACAAGCGGATGTCGGCGCCCCGCGCGGGGCGGGCCGCGGGGGGCGGGGGGGCGGCACGGCGATGGTTTTGCGACGCCGGCGGTGGGGTGAGCGTGGGCCGGGAACCGGTCGCCACGCCCTTCGCGAAGTGCTCCGCCTGCTCGCGGTCGATGTCGGCGGAGGTGGCGCCCCGGTGCACACCCTTGTCGTTTGTTCGCGCACGGTGGGGCTGATTCTTGGTCGCCTCGTCGCGCCGCCTCGTCGCGCCCGCTGTTATCCGGCGCAACTCGGTTCGGCGTACGATCGCACGATCCGACTGTCGGCCCAGGGCCTCGCCGCGCTGCTCCTGGAATGCTTGCTGGTCTTGCTCGACCTCATCGAAATCGAACGACTTGAATTGTTGGTCGTTCTTATCGCTGAATTTCACCGCCTCCAGCCCCGCGCGACCGAGATCGAGGTAGATTACCTCGGTGTTGCGGCGGTCGACCCGCACATCGCCTTTCCAGCCTGGCACGGCCCTCCTCTGGGACCAGTTCTCCCTGACAGCACGATCGGAGGTGTAGTACAAGCCCTTGTAGCGAATGCCCTCCCGCGTGATTCTTGCGCGCCCGCGAACGAGGAGATGGCGGCGCACGATCACCGGATCCTCCCGGCGTAGGGTGCCCGTGTGGAAACGGACCGCATCACGAAAGAATGCGGCGGGGTGGGGAGCGGTGCGCGCCTGCTTCATCAGGGGCGTGCGGCGGTCCACGGCGAAGACATGCGTCGTGTTGTAGTCGATGACCCACCGCAGGAGTTCGATGAAGTACTCGCGCGGGGTGATCGCCGCGGTACGCTCGGGATCGGGATCGCCCGGTCTCCTGCGCCTCGACCGTCGCCGCCCCGGCAATTCCAGATCAAGCCCCGTCCGGAGGAGCTGGAAGCGGTTCTCGAGCTGCCCTTTTAAGTCGGGGCGCCACTTAGGCAAGGTCAGGAGCGCGATATCGAGCCCGGGGATGGAATCGCTGTTAGTCCCCAAGTTCTCGGGCCCGCGATCGGTACCGACGCGCGCGGGTACGCACCCGCTCGAGGGCCAGTCGTCGTGCGTGATCTGGAAGCCATAGCGCCGACAGAACTCGACCTTGTCCTCGAACACGTTGGCGAGGGCTTCCATCCAGCCCTCCCATATGGGCTTCCCCAATCGCATGGAAAGGCCGACGATGAGCTCGCTGCTCAGATCGAACAGGAGATAGACCGATGCCGTGCCGATGACATGGAGGCTGTTCGAGGGGTGCACGAATTCGACTTTCGGCACGAAGGAGTCCGCATACAGGAGATCCATCGGCCCTTTCGCCCAGGCACGGGCATCCTGTGTCCGCGGGCGATGCTCGGTATTCTGCTCGTGGTCGCCGTGGCGGCGCTTGACGATCTTCGCCGGATCCAGGGTCAGCCGGTAGCGCCCCCAGATCCGCTCGAGCTCGAGCTCATTGATGTACCCCAACGGGATGGTCACCCCGGTCTTCGCCGCGTACCGCGCGCGGGACTGCTCCGTCATCGCCTCGATATAGGCACTCGGGATGGATCGCGCGGCGAGCGTGAGGTAGTGCTCCTCGATGGCCCACACCCCGAACCGACGCTGCTCGGGGGTGAGGTTCCGGCCCGGCCCGAATTGCGCGAGGATCGCCCCATTTGTCCGCGGACGCCCGAGCTTCGCGCCCGTATCCGCCTTCGGCTGTCGAAATCCGCCGTTGCCGCGTCGCCGATCCGCCAGCGCATCCGCCACCATGCCACCCTGAAAGTAGTAGCGCAGCCACGTGTACAACGTTCTCGAGCGTCGGAGCTGCTCCTCGCGCGCTACCTGCTCGATGATCGGCCCGCGCGACCGGCTGTTGAAGAGACGAACCCCCCCCTCCGCGACGAGCGCGCGCACGACCGCCCAGCGGCGGTCGCGCGTCGCGACGAGGTTCGCGAAGGTCCCGGGGTCGCACTGCCCCCGGAGGTCTTCGAGCGGGACGCGGAGATAGGCGAGGGGATCCTCGGCGGTGATGCCGACCAACCCGTTGCTGAGCGCGGCCTCGAGCGATGCACGTGAGCGGCGCGGGGTATCGAGCCGCTTCGCTATGGCGAGCGTCTTCGCTCGATCGGTCCGCTCTTGCAGGAGACACACCGTGAATACACCCGATGTCTCGTCGATATGGATCACCCGTTCGACCCGGGTAATCCCTTCCCCACCTTCGGCATACCAAGCGAGCAGCGTATTGAGGGCCAGCATCAGGCCAACCCTTGCCGTCGCTCGCCGTCGGACGCGAGGGCGACAGACCGCAGGACCAGGGGTTGACCCGGATCGATCGTCACACCCATGTCGACCGTCCACTGACGCGTGGCGATCAGATATCTCGCCACCGCCAGCGAATCGCCCTCCCCCAGGCCGAGATCGGTATCGCAGCGCAGGGCGCAGTATGCGAGCACATCGTCCGATTGAACGACCGCATCCGTCAGCGCGCGCGCGATGCGCGGGATGTCATAGCCGCTGAAGGGTAGATACAAGGGCAGATTGCGCCTTGGGCGCACGGACATGACATTGCCGACGACGACAGCCGGCACGCCCCGCTCGGTGACGAGCCGCCAGTCCACCCCCACCATTTCCCAGTAAGCACGCTCGAGATGCAGCAACTCCTTGGTGCGCGGCTTGCAATCCCAGCTGTACTTAAGCGCACGAGCAAGGAGCTTTTGGCCGACACCCGTATCCACGGTCAACAGGAAATCGGTCGTCATGACGATCGGCACACCCCACTTGCTGGGATGGGCGATCCCGAGTTCCTGCGCGAGGGCGAGCGTGCTATCGAGGGGGAGAGGAAACTGCTCCCGAATGTCGACGACGCTCGGCGACCACTCGTATAAATAGAACGCGTGCTGCTCCAGTTGACTGAGCAGCTGGACCACGCGCCCGACCTTGTCGCTCCAGATTCGCGCCGACTGCCCGAGCGAGCTGATGTCGCTTACGTAGATCCACGGCTTGTAGTGCTCCTTGAACCCTTTCCCGCGTCCCTCCGCGAGACGGCGCTCGGTCTGCGCTCGGACCTCTTGCTGGCGATCTAGGACCATGATCCCCCCTGTTTCATCTGCCACGCGACATGACCGGTGTCCGGGTCGAGCAGGGCGGCATCGGTCCGGCGCGGATCATCGCGAGCAGTAGCCCATCGCGGGCGCTGTGTATCCCGCGCCCGCGCAAGGGGGCACGCAGGATAACGCTCGGGTCGGCCCGCCGCGACGCGCTTGGCACACGGGCAAGGCCCCGACAGCACGGCGCGAGGGAGATGGGTCCGATGACGCGCTCGCGCGCCGCGGTAAGCAAGGCACGCGGACACGGACGCCACTCGCGTGTGTATTCCAGGGTCCGGCGGATGGCGCTATAGCCGTAGCTTCGCGGGTCGGGCGCGGTGTCCGATCGTTCCTTCGCTCGTATCGCGAGCGGTGCGACGAGGCAGGGAGGCGGCGCGAGGAAGGCCTGGTCCATAAGCCGTGTGTGGTGCGCGCGCCAGGGATAGGTGTCGCTGGTGCTGCACGGCTCGTTACGCGCGGCGCGGAGGCGATGCCACTCCATCGGCGCGGGGGCCGGTCGACCGGCCGCGTCGACGCAGACCACCGGATAGCGATCGGTCGGGCGGCCCGCGACGCGCCGGATGCGGCTCATCGCGACGAGCACGGGCGTCGGGATCCGTGAGTGTGTCGTCGAGGTCCGGTCCGGGATAGTCATCGTCGCGTCCTCCTGGTGCACCTCGGTGCCATACCTCGCGGGATTGCTGGCGCTGTGGTCGACGTCTCCTCACCGTCGACATATTTGGGCGGCAACACCCCCTCGACATGTTTAACCCCTGTACGGACACCCATGTTCCCTAATTTTGTCTCCTGAAGCCACATCTTGCTCATCCTGTGGCCTCCAGCCAACAATTCGACGTCACGTTCCCCGGCCGACCTGCGATGATAGGCGGTGAATGCACGGGGGGAGGATGCGGGCGCAGGATCACTTCGGATGGGTGCTGCGACGGCGGCGCGACGACCTGGGATTGACGCAGCGGGAGATCGCCGAGCGGAGCGACTTCGACCGCTCCTACATCGCCGATCTCGAGCGTGGCCAGGCCCACCCTTCCCTGGGCACCATCCTGCGCCTCGCCAAAGCGCTGAAGCTGACGCCCGCCGAACTGCTGCAACAGGTCGACGAGGCGATCCAGGGCGACACCAACTACCAGCCGGAGCGGAAGCGGCCGCACCGCCCCCGCCGCGAGCGGGAGCCGGATACGTCGGACTCCACGCCGTAGGCGAGCACCCGGCAGGCGGCGAATCGGTCGGGTCCCGCACAGTGGCCACCCTGCCCAGCCCGGCCCCCGCCCCGCGCGAGGCGTGGCCCCGTCGCCCCTCAGCCGGTCTCGGCGTCATCCGGCGCGACTGCCGTCTCCGCGTCGAGCCAATCCGCCAGACCCTGCGAATGACGCCGATCGTCCGCGCCCGGGCGATCGAGGATGCAGCCGTTGCCGTAGTAGTCGCAGTACGCGCAGAGGGCACTGGGCGTGGGGCCCATGACGGAGTCGGTGGCGATCGCGTGGGCGAGCCCGCGGATCTCGCGCCAGGTCGCGCGGCACTCGTCCTCGTCGCGCACCGCCGACCAGGAGGCGGCCGAGGCGAGCCAGGCGGTCGTGCTGACGATGTAGGCGTACTCGCCGCCGAGGTTCGCCTTGACCACGAGGCGCTCGACGAGTTCCTGGATGCGATCGATCCGCCGCCCCTGGCCGGTCGCGTAGTCGACGATGTCGAGATAGCGGTCGCCGCGGTCGTCGGTCCCGGCGAGGACGAGATCCACCTTCGCGCCGAGGGTGAACGGGGCGGCGGAGCCGCTCCCCGGCCAGGTCCAGCGCCAGAACCGCTCGACGGCCACGACCTCCAACTCGGGCGCAAGGGTCGCGAGGCCGACGGCCACCTGCGCGCGCGCCGCCGCGAGGTCGCCCCACCACGTCGCCTCATCCGGGTAGGCCGCCCGAGGCAGGCACGTCGCGAGTCGCGTCGGCCAATCGATCGGCAGGGTGCCCTGGCGCTGGTACTGGTGCGCGCAACCAGCGAGGACATCGTGGATCGCGATGCCGCGGGCCAGGGCGGGGCCCGGCTCGTCGGGCGCGGGCTGGCGCGCCCGATAGCGGAGCCGATACGCCTCGGGGCACTTGCGGTAGAGGTTCAGGGCCGACGGCGTGTGCAAGGGCGGGCGCTTCGGCGCGTCGGGATGGGGCAGCCTCGTGCGCTCGGTCATCGCGATGCTCCAGTCTCTTGGCTGCCAGCGGCCACACGCCAGCGGGGGTGCCTCGCGGCCCCTTCTCGCGTCGATCATCACCCGCAAAGGTGTTGTTATTCGATGGTGTCAGGGTCGGATCGAGCCACGAATCACTAGCACGAATGTTCTAACTTTGTAGTCTGGAGTATACTCCCCGCTCGCCACATTG
>JAABUU010008586.1_pt1 | contig 10107 bp, 10 predicted proteins | sample 5559301 | NCBI WGS metagenome assembly JAABUU01 (sample SAMN10711884, study PRJNA513360) | rock metagenome | isolation source: Antarctica rocks | place: Antarctica: Victoria Land, Richard Nunatak white | reverse complement strand
AAAGCCGTTCAGCCGCTCATCACACGTCAGGCAAGTTGGCCTGAGCCTTGGCGTCAACTCCAAGCCGTCCACGCAATCCTTTTGCCTCTATGTAACTGAAGCGGAATGAGGGGATGCATGAGGTTCATACCGTCAAGTTTCTTCCATGTATCATGGCGATCACATGACAACACTCTAGACCATATATCGCAATCTGGCTCAACTCAAAGGTTATCATGCGTAGCCCTGGGCCCTTCCGCATGGAGGCCATGCCAGGCCGGCACGCTATCCGCCGAGGAACAGAACGAAGGCGGCCACGCAGGGTGGCGGCGCACCCGACAGCGCCAAGCACGACCGATGCGTCCAGCATCGCCCTGCGACGCCGCAACCGCCCGAGATGGGCGCGCAGCACTGCCTGCTTGGCCGCGAGCGTCTCAGCTTCCAGCAGTTCGGACGCGCGTTTGGTGTGGTCGGACACCCGGCTGAGCCGCGTGTTGAACAAGTTGAGCAAGGTGCCGATGCCGGACAGCAGGAACACCGGGGTCAGCGCGACCTGGATGACGTGGGCGATGTTGACGACGGCATCGCCTGAGTTCACCCCTGGCAGGGAACCGGCCGTGTGCGTCGTGCCGATAGGGCGCGCGCGGAAGGTAGCGGCAACCCCGCCATTCAGCGTTGCCGCCAGGGCAGCCCGCCGGCTTTCCAGCCTGCGACTTGGCCGCGATGCCCTTCACCGTCGGGTGGCCCTTCGAAGCCATCGGCGATGTTGTAAGCGTGCGGGAAACCAGACGCTTGCGCCGCCTGGGCTGCCGCGGTGCTGCGGACGCCGCTGCGGCATAGGAAGTAGACGTGGTGCTCGGGTGTGACCCCCGCCTGGCGCAGCTGGTCCATGAAGGCGCCGTTGACCTGCATGGACGGGAACAGCTGCCACGGGAGCAGAAGCGGCTGCTTGCCGGCCTCGCCCAGGTCCGGCAGCCCGACATAGGTCCATTCGGCATCGGTGCGGACATCGACCAGTTGCGCGTTCGGCTCGGCCCTCAAAGCCTCCCACACCTGTTTGGGCGCGACGTTTTCGACCATGGTTTCCCTCTCGGCTGATTCACGGCCAAGGTGCCTCAGCGTGTCCCAAAGCACAAACGAGGCGTGCCTGGCCGCCATCGACGGCAAGGAGCGTGCATGATCACCGTCCACCACCTCAACAACTCCCGCTCACAACGCATCCTTTGGCTGCTGGAGGAGCTTGGGGTCCCTTACGATGTGACGCGTTATCAGCGAGACGCAAAATCCATGCTGGCGCCTGCCGCCCTCCGCGCCGTGCATCCGCTCGGCAAATCGCCGGTGATCACCGACGGCGACCGGACCGTGGCGGAGACTGGCACCATCGTGGAGTATTTGGTCGGACAATACGGCAACGGCCGGCTGGCGCCTCTGCCGGGCAGCGAGGAGCGGTTCCGCTACACCTATTGGCTGCACTTCGCCGAGGGCTCGGCAATGCCGCCGCTGGTCATGACGCTGATCTTCGGCGAGCTGCCGAAAGCGGTGCCGGGCTTGGTGCGGCCGATCGCGCGCATGATCGCCGGTGGCGTGCGCACCCGCTACCTCGCCCCGCAGATTGCGGCGCAACTGGATTTGATGGAGACGGAACTGGGCCGGGGCGCCTGGTTTGCCGGGCCGGAATTCACCGCGGCGGACGTGATGATGAGCTTTCCGGTCGAAGCCGCGGTCACCCGCGGCGGCCTGGGCGCGCGGTCCCGATTGAAGGACTGGCTCGCCGCCATCCACTCGCGCCCGGCGTATCAGGCGGCGCTGACGAAGGGTGGCCCATACGCGTATGCTTAAACCCAAGCCGTGTGGAACAAGGGCACGCCAAGCGTAAAGCATCGCGGGCCGCCCTTGGGCAGCCCGCGACTCAGTCCAAACGAGCGAGTTTCAGGCGACCTGCAGCTGCACGTCCACGTTGCCTCGGGTCGCGTTCGAGTAGGGGCAAACCTGGTGCGCCTTCTCGACCAGCGCCTCGGCCTCGGCGTGGTCCATGCCCGGCAGGCTGATGTTCAGCGCGGCGGTGATGCCGAAGCCGCCCTCCGAACGCGGGCCGATCCCGACTGTCGCGGTCACGGCCGCGTCGTCCGGGACCTTCTTCTTCTCCTGCCCGGCGACGAACTTCATCGCCCCCAGGAAGCAGGCGGAGTAGCCGGTCGCGAACAGCTGCTCGGGATTGTTGCCGGAGCCGCCAGCGCCGCCCAGCTCCTTCGGCGTGGACAGCTTGACGCTCAGCGTGCCGTCCTTGGTCTTGGCTTCGCCGTCACGGCCGCCGTGGGCGGTCGCTTCTGTGGTGTACTTAACATCGACAGACATGGTGTTTCCTTCATTACAGGCACGCGATGACGGGGCCAAGCGGCCCCGTCACTTCACGCGGTCCTCACGTTAGGCGGGTGTCACTCGGCGGCTTGCGACACCGGGGCTTGCGGCCGCTCGGACGCCGACACTGGGTCGGAGTTCGCGCTGCCGGGCATGCTCCGCGCCACCGCGATCCGAACGCCTTCGCCGTAAGCCGGATCGACCTTGCTGAAATGGGCGATCTGGCGGTCGACGATGAAGTCCGGCACGCCGGCCATCGCCGCGGCGATGTTCGCGTACAGCCGCTTCTGCTGCTCCGCGCCCAGGATGCGCCAAAGTGCGGCGACCTGGCTGTAGTCGTCGTTGCCGTCGCGGTGGTTGTAGCGGGTCGCGTCGCCGTCGATGCGCAGCGGTGGCTCCTCCGTCGACTTCACCTCGACCGGGCCGTTGAACGAGTTCGGCTCGTAGAAGGCGTCGGTGCCCTTCGGGGCGTCGAAGCGCATGGCGCCGTCCGCATGGTAGGTGTTCACCTCGGTCTTGGGACGGTTGACCGGCAGCGCCTCGTAGTGCGTGCCGACCCGGTAGCGGTGCGCGTCGGCGTAGGAGAAGATGCGTGCCTGCAGCATCTTGTCGGGCGAGAAGCCGATGCCCGGCACGACGTTGGACGGCGAGAACGAGGACTGCTCGATCTCGGCGAAGTAGTGCTCCGGATTACGGTTCAGGTGCACGATGCCGACCTCGATCAACGGGTAGTCGGCATGCGGCCAAACCTTGGTCAGGTCGAACGGATTATACGACGTCTTCTCCGCATCCATCTCGGGCATGATCTGCACGCACATGCGCCATTTCGGGCCATCGCCGTGCTCGATCGCCTCGAACAGGTCACGCTGGGCGCTCTCCCGGTCGTTGGCGATGACGGCGTTGCCCTCCTCGTTCGACCAGTGCTTGTGACCTTGCATCGACTTGAAGTGGAACTTCACCCAGTAGCGCTCGCCAGCGTCGTTCCAGAAGCTGAAGGTGTGGCTGCCGTAGCCGTTGATGAACCGGTAACCCTGCGGCAGGCCGCGATCGCTGAACAGGATCGTCACTTGGTGCAGGCTTTCCGGGCTCAGCGACCAGAAATCCCACATCGCGGTGGCTGAACGCATGTTGGTCTTGGGGTGGCGCTTCTGCGTGTGGATGAAGTCCGGGAACTTGAGCGGATCGCGTACGAAGAACACGGGCGTGTTGTTGCCCACCATGTCCCAATTGCCGTCCTCGGTGTAAAACTTCATCGAGAAGCCGCGCACGTCGCGCTCGGCATCCGCCGCGCCGCGCTCGCCGGCGACGGTCGAAAAGCGCATCAGCAGGTCCGTCTTCTTGCCGACCTCGCTGAACAGCTTGGCCTTGGTGTACTTGCTGATGTCGTTGGTGACGGTGAAGGTGCCGAACGCGCCGGACCCCTTGGCGTGCACGACCCGCTCCGGAATGCGCTCGCGGTTTTGGTGAGCCAGTTTCTCAAGCAGCTGGTAGTCCTGCAGCAGCACGGGGCCGCGTGGCCCGGCGGTGATGCTGTTCTGGTTGTCGGGGATCGGAGCCCCCGCGGTGGTCGTCAAGATCGGGCGATTGCTGTCCGACACTATGCGTGCCTCCCTAGGTTGCAGGTTTGCCTTCATTAGGAGCGAAAGCACGAGAGGGCAAATCGATTGTCCCTTCCTTCTCGTTCGGCTCAACCTATCATGGAGCTATGGTATCCACGCTGGCCGGCCTCTCCCTCCGCGATCTCGAATATGCCCTGGCGGTAGCGGACGAGCAACATTTCGGCCGTGCGGCGGCGCGCTGCGCGGTCAGCCAGCCAGCCCTGAGCGAGCAAATCCGCAAGCTGGAGGGGCTATTGGGAACCAAGCTGTTCGAGCGGGGACGGCCCGCCATCCGGACCACCGCCCGTGGCCAGGCGCTGCTGGACCAGGCCGAGCGGGTGCTCGCGGAAGCGCATGGCCTGCTCGACATGGCCCGGAACGTGTCGGAGCCGCAGACCGGGCCGCTGCATCTCGGCGCCATCCAGACGCTCGGCCCCTACTACCTGCCGTTCCTGCTGCGGCAGTCCCGCGCCAGCTTTCCGGAGTTGGCGTTGCGGCTGACGGAAGGCCAGACAGACGGGCTGCTGAACGCCCTCCGCAACGGCGAACTCGACGCGGCCCTGATCGCCATCCCGATCGACATGGACGGCCTTGCCATCGAGCCGGTGTTCTTCGAGCCGTTCCACCTGGTCTGCCCGATCGGCCACCGCTTGTCCGGGTTGCCGCGGCTGCGCCTGCGCGACCTCGCGGGCGACGACTTGATACTGCTGGAGGAGGGTCACTGCCTGCGTGACCAGGCGCTCTCGCTGTGCCAATCGGCCCCGCAGGCGCGGCTGGCAACCAGCGTCGAGACGTTGTGGCACATGATCGCGGCCGGCGAGGGCTACTCGCTCCTGCCGGCGCTGAGCACCGCGAACCGGGCGACCATGGCGGACCTGATCATCTGCCGTCCCCTTCCCGACCCGGCGGCTGGCCGGACAATCGCCCTGATTTGGCGCCGGACCGACCCGCGCGGCGCCGAGTTCCGGCAGTTGGCGGGCATGATGCAGCGGGACCGGCCGGAGCAGGTGCAGGAAGCGCCGGGCTGATGCGCCTGCCGAGTCGTGGTTGACCCTAGTTCATGTGTAACATGGCTCCCGGACGGCTACGGAGCCGGAACGTCATGATCGCCGCCCCAATGCTTGCCAGCAGCAGCGCCTCCAGCCAATTCATCCGGCTGGCGGTGCCGACGCTGGTCAGCCAAGCGAACACCGTCGGCACCGCCAGCAACGCCACTCGGCCGCGGTGTCCGGCCCGAATCGCCAGGATCGCGAGCGGGATGAAAGCCACGATCGCGCCGATCGCGAGCGCCGGAACCAGTTCGCTCGCCACGTTCGCCAGCCGCCAAAGGGTGATATCGGTGAGCAGAGCCGCGTTGGCGACCACCATCCGTGCCTGGGCGAGGACATCGTCGACACCCCCGACATACACGACCACGCCCACCAGCGCGCCAAACAACCAGATGAGGGCGACAGGATTGGACCGCATCGTGTTCTCCACTCGGCAAGACGCCTGCGCCGCTGGATAGCGCACGGCTCGCGATTTGAACAGCTTAGGCGGTTGTGCCGCAGCGCAGTCGCGTATGCCTGGCCGAGGTTCCACACCCTCGCCCGCTGTCACGTGAACGCAACAGCATGCAATATCGATGTTAAGGACCTTACAACATGCTAAATAACAAGTTAATTCGCAGCCAACACCTGACGAACTGACACCCAATTTGCAAGTTACAGTTTTGTTACACTGTGACCTATTTGCAAGAGTCTGCCTGTTTTTCTTCTGAGCCTGAAATATGCACTATGCCTTCCCGGAGCGCGCCTCTAGAGGTCTCCGGACGGGTCGCCCAATGGAGCGGTCCTGGCAGGCGGCTGGAATGCAGCCGCAACAAGGCGAGGTCATGATGAGCATACTACGCGGGGCATTGTTGCTGACGACAGCCCTGGCCGGCGCGGCCATCGCCCGGCCGGCGTTGGCGCAAGATGCCGGCAACCGGATGGACGCGATCCAGGCGCAGATCACCCAACTCCAGCAGGAGCTAAGGCGGATGCGCGGCGAACTCTCGGCGCGTGACAGCCAGGTGCGCGCAGCGCAGAACGACGCGGCACGGGCGCGGGCGCAAGCCGATCGGGCTGTGACGCAGAGCCAAACTCAAGGCGGCGGGCAAGGCCACGCAATCCAAACCCAAGGTCCTGGCCAAGCCGGAACTCCGGGCATGCCGGCCCAAGTGCAGGCTTATCCTGGCAGCACCTCTCCCGGCCCGCAGACCGCCAGTTCGGCGTCAGGCCAGAGCGCCGGCACCACCGGCCCCGGCGGCTCGTTCCGCCTTGGCGGGGTGACCGTCACCTTGGGTGGGTTCCTCGCGGCGGAAGGCGTTTACCGCACCCGGAACATCACGGCCGACATCGGTTCCAGCTTCGGCGCCATCCCGACAGCGAACAGCGCGAACTACCATACCGGCGAGTTCCGCGGCAGCGCCCGCCAGAGCCGTATCTCCCTGCTGGCCGAAGGGCAGGTCTCGCCCAACCAGAAGGTGGCCGGGTACTTCGAGACGGACTTCCTGGGTGTTGGCACGACGTCCAACTCGTTCGAGAGCAACAGCTACGTTCCGCGTCTGCGGCAAGCCTACCTCACGTATGACAACGATTCGTTTGGCGGGCACGTCCTGCTCGGCCAGTCCTGGAGCCTGCTCACCCTGAACCGGATCGGTATCACGCCACGGCAGGAGAACATTCCGCTCACGATCGATGCGCAGTACGTGCCGGGCTTCAATTGGAAGCGCCAATGGCAGCTTCGCGTGGACAAGGACTTTCTCGACCACCGTGTTTGGCTGGGCGCTTCGTTCGAAGAGCCGCAAACGAACTACTACACCGGGCCAAACGGCTTAGGCGTGGCTGCTGGCACCGCGGCGATCACCAATTTGGGCGGCTCCCTGCTGAACGGCACCAACTCCTACTCGAACGACATCGCGCCGGACCTCGTCGTCAAGGCCGCGTTCGATCCGGGGTGGGGTCACTACGAACTGTTCGGCCTGGGCAAGCTGCTGCACGACCGCGTCAGCTTCACGGGCGATGGGCGCAACACCACGACGGTCGCCGGCGGCGTCGGCGGCGGCGCCATCCTGCCAGTGGTTCCCAAGAAACTGGACTTCCAGCTCAGCGGCATGGCGGGGTACGGTATCGGAACCTATGGCTCGGGCCAGTTGCCGGACGCGATCGTCTCCTCCACCGGCTCCCCGAAGCCGCTGCCGGAATACACCATCCTTGCCGGTTTGGTGGCTCATCCAACCCCGCTCCTCGACATCTACAGCTATGTCGGCACTGAGCAAATCTCGCGCACGTCGTTCAATCTAGGCACCCGGAGTTTCGGTTACGGCAACCCGCTCTATGGCGACGGCGGCTGCAACTCGGAACTGTCGACCCTCGCCTGCGTCGCCAATACATCCGGCATCACGCAAAGCACTATCGGCGGATGGTGGCGCTTCCTGAAAGGCGGCTACGGCACGGTTCAGGCGGGTGCGGAGTATTCCTACACGCGCCGGAATATCTTTCCAGGCGCCGGCGCTACGGCCAACACGCGCGTCTCGACATCGACTGACGACAACATGGTGCTGTTCAGCTTCCGCTATCTGCCGTTCCAGTAAGCCTCGTCCGCTCAGCCGAGTTCGGACCGGAAGTGCGGCGTCGCAAACGGGGCCTGGCACTGACGCTGCCATCGCGTACAGGTGCTAGGCCCATTGCGTGACGGGACAGGGGGAATGATCCAAAACAAGGCAAGGTGATGAAAATTCCCCAGTAGGCTCTGTCGAGCATCTATAACTCGCTCATTGGGCCGCCCAACTTGGCGTCTTCTCGACAACAATGACCTGGGAAACGTCGCATGATCACTAATCCGGAACTCGACGACCGGCTGCTAAGCGTGGCCGAGCGCGACATGGTGGCGCAGGCTCGGCCGCCTATCCTGGCAGAGATGTCGCGCGAGGACTTGCAGGCGCTTGGCAAGCGGCTCCGCACTGCGCGTGACCGATATCGTCGCATCGCCAGCCGGCAGCAGCGCGAAATGCGCGGCAAGGCGGAACCGCGCGGCGCCATGCCGGCGCGTGACAACACCGGGTCAGTAGGCAAGGTCGAGGCGCTGGTCGAAGCGTTGAAACGAGTCACCCAGGCACTCCGTCGCCTGAATGCCCCCACTCAAGCGCAGATCGCCCGCAAGGCGCTGGACGCGAAGCAGGCAACGCCGGCGGCCCGCCATCCAGGCGGCGGGCGTACGGCCTCGAAGGGCATGCCGGCGAAGCCAAGCGCCCACGCCACGGCACGCGTCGACCCTCGCGAGATCGGCCGTGTGTCGAAGGCCACGAAAGTCGCGCAAGCGCGGCGTGACGGATAATGCGCTTCGCTGCATTGCTGGAGAAATCAGGCTGCAGCGCCGGCCGCGTCGGCAGCGGCGAAGGAGGTTTCGCTCGATCGGTCGTGCATCTCGGGTCTTGGCGCAACATCGTCGAGCGGGTGCAGCGGCCGGGTGGCCCGGCGCAACGCGAGGCGGCGCATGTTGCCGCAGGCCGCACCCGGCGTGTCGGCGGCAATGATGCGGGCGGCATGCGGACCATAGCTTATGCGAAAGTGCGAGGGCGACTTCACGAACACCATCCCGGCGTCCCGCAGGTCCAAGCCGACGGAGGTATAGATCCCTGTGTCCCACTCGAACGCCGGCCGCGAGCGGAGCGCTAGGCGCAGGCTGCCGATCGCCAGCACCGCGGTCGGTCCCATTTGAGCGGTGCCACCCTCGGAACCGGGGTCGTGCATCACGAACGTGCCATCGGTCAGCGTCCGCACGTGCCGGTCACCCGCACGGGGATGCCGTCGGACGTCCTGGTATGGCCGACCCGCAACGTGACGGTGGCGCCGATCCCGGCCGTGTCGGCGCCATAGACCGCTGCAGGATCCACCAGTGTCAGATAGGTCAGCCGCGGCGCAAGGTCCGCCCCGGCGCCGAGCAGCGCCCGCAACACGCCGGCATTGTCCGCCGCCGCGCCGCTGCTCGGCGCATCGCCGCCATCACCCACCACGGTCAGCCCGGATGCCGCCAGGCCGGTCCGGATCGCGTCGTCCAACGGCATTAGATCCGGCTCGAACGCATCGCGCGCGGCCCAGGCGAGGTCGGCCAGGTGACGGGCCACATTATTCGCTGCGGCCGGGGTCGCGGCGCAGGCCAGGGCGGCAAAGCCCAGTCCCGGCACGTCCAGCCAGGGTTGCACCGGGAACAGCGAGGCGTGCAGCACGGCGCCCTCGGCCTCGTGCCGCCGCGCTTCCGCAAGAAGATCCCGCAATGCGCCACTGTCGCTCCGGGCGGCGACCGGGCTCACCAGCATCGGGCACTTCGCCAGCGCCATCGCCGGGCGGCTCCCGGTCCGCACCATGTCCAGCAGCAGGCGGGCAACGCGCTGCCCGGTCTCGAACATGTCGGTGTGCGGATAGTTGCGGTAACCGATCAGCACCGTATCCGGCTGCAGCATCGCCGCCGTGATGTGGCCGTGCAAATCCAGCGACACGCCGACCGGGGTGCCCGGCGGGAGCACGGCGCGCAGCCGGGCGATGATCTCGCTTTCGGCGTCCGGCTCGTCCTCCACGACCATGGCGCCGTGCAGCGCCAGCAACAGCCCGTCCACCGGCCCCGCCTGCATCAGCCGGTCTGCCATCTCGTCCAACAGGCAGCCGAAGTCGGATCGCAGCACGAGACCGCTGGACCCGGCGTGCGCTGCCAGCAACGGCACCGGTTCCACCCCGGCCGAGCGCAGCACGTCCAGGAAGCCCGGAACTTCCACCCGTGCCGGGCCGAAGCCGGTCAGCATTGCCTCCCCCGCGGTGGAGGTACATCGCACGGAAGGTTTCGACCGTGGCGCGCACGGGAGCGAAGGTGTTGGTCTCCTGCATCAATGACCCGATCGCGATCCGCATCGTGCGTCAGACCTCCGCCAATGACTGCGCGCCGTCTGCCATCCTGGGCCGGTCGCTGTCGCACTGAGCCAATTGCCCGTCTCCGTTGACGATCCGAAACATGACGGGACGAGCAAGAGGTCGTCAAGAAATGTTTCGTTCAAGGTAACTGCCCAGGTCTCTCAGCGGGGTCAAGCCATCCGTAGGTCGTCGATCAAGCGGTCCGGCTGAGTGGTCAGTGTCTTGAGCATATCCCAACCTTGCTT
>JAABUU010008585.1_pt1 | contig 10108 bp, 6 predicted proteins | sample 5559301 | NCBI WGS metagenome assembly JAABUU01 (sample SAMN10711884, study PRJNA513360) | rock metagenome | isolation source: Antarctica rocks | place: Antarctica: Victoria Land, Richard Nunatak white | reverse complement strand
TAGCGCAGCCGAAGATCATTGAGTATATTAGAAGAGTCTGTTTCCTCTTCTCTTCTGTACACTTAATGTCCTGTTATTACTACCTCTAAATAACAATTACATACATACCAGCCCTGAGCTCCTTAGATTGGGTGATCATTGGTACGGTCTCAACATTATGTTCAATCTGAAAATCGAACACACGCTGAGCGTTATTCAAAGACATGTTCTGATCGTGATACTATCTCGAAGCATTTGTCTTACGTTCAGCTTTAACTACGCGTTCGAGTATTCGCGCTATACGAGATTCGACTGAACACAAGTGAGAGAAGTTGCTTCACTACATAAAAACTCATGGCAAAATCAACAACAATCTCGAAGAAAATCTCAACTCAGACAATGTTCAACGTCACTGTTTGTTGAGATCGTGTCTAGATCATTCAATCAAAGAAACTCGAAGCTGATATGTATGTATTGTTCTTTAGAGATAGCTATAACAAGACATTAAGAATACAGAAGAAAAAGAGTGCGAGCTCTTCTATAAATAATGACTTGAGACTGCGCTAGACTCGATACAGATGTGATGTAATATGTCAGATGTGTTTGTCTAAAAGAATGATGAAAGAGATGAATGAAGAAAGTGCTGAACAAATAAAAAGAAGTGCTGAGAATGACTCGAAGAGATGCGCTAGGTTCAAACTAGGCATAGCATCATGACTTGCTTTAATCAAATTGATTAGAATTAGATCTGAATTCTGATCGATTCAAGCATGTTCGTAACACTGTTGATAAGAATGTGAACATGTCGAACGTCAAGAATCTGCTCGAAAGCAAGTTGCAAGACACGAAGAAGAGCAAAAAAGACAAGAACAGAAAGACGAAGATCGCGAATGAACTCACAATCGTCTCATCGCGATCAGAACTCACGCACTTGAGTCTCACTAAACAAGAGAACAAACGTCTTTGCAAGAAAGACAGTTCGACTCTGATCACGTTCAAAGTGTCTCGAGAGAATGAAATGAACGTGAATGATATAGTGAACTATAGTGACAGTTCTCTCGACAGTGAGAAGAAGTTGCACGAGCAGAGAAAGAATCTAACAGTAGACGTTTTCGCGAAAGTTTCTCTATCAGAGTTCGTCTGAGCAACAATTTCGCTGTCGTCTTCGCTCGAGATGACTTCACAATCGTTTGAAACGATTGCAAAGAAGAACAAAGCTTGAGCGAAAACAGATGATAAGATGACGAAGAAGATCAAGAGTCGCGTTGACAAGAAACTTAAGAAATCGATGATCAAAGCATTGACAAAAGTTGATCTGAACAAGAATGAGAGTCTCTTCAAGACATTCACGTCTGAATTCAACTTCAGCAAGGTCAAGAAGACGTTGAATCAATCGAAGTTCGTGTCTCATTTCGCACAAGTCATATTCACGAGCAATTTTCTGATTGCGTCGAAATGTCACAAAGAGAATCTCAAGATCAACGTCTTCGACGTCATCTACGTCTGAGCGAGACTGCGAAGTCAGATCTTGAAATTCATGTCGACTCTGAAAAGAGTCGTCATGTACAAAGAGAACGTGAGTCTGAAGTTTGAGTCGATCGAGAAATTGATGCGAATGAAGAGCATGACTCTTCTCAACGAGAAGAAACACAAGATCATCTGTCGTCGAAATTGCAACGTCACGACGATGATATATGCAATCTGTGATACGTCTCTGATAAGTCAAGATCGTCTGATCGAGATCTTAAGACGCTGTTTCTCGATGAATAACTTTCGACTGTACAATCGAGTTCTGCAAGAGATCATGATGAATGAGTGAGCGATGAAATTTGATCGATCTTCGATCATTCAGACGAGACTGATCAAATTTTCGAGAACGAATATGAAAGAAAGAGAAGAGTGATCGACATCTGTTGTTGCAACAGACGAGTTTTGCTCTTTTTGCGCGAAGACTATGCACAAGAATCTGATTGATTGTGATCAACTGACGTTTGTGCTGTGATTTCATCATGTAAATAGTCTCTTTAATGAATTAAGATAGTAATATGAAAATTGTCTCTTTGAACATCAACGACGTAAGAAATCGCAATCGCTTTCGTCAAGTAGTGACTCAAATGCGTAAGAATGAGATGACTGTGTTAACTCTGCAGAATGTTCATGTGAATAAAGAAAGAGCGAAGAAATTGAAGAACGACTTCTCGAGAATCAAAATTCTTGTCGCGTGCAAGAAGAATGAGACGATCGAGATGATGATTCTGATCGATTTCGCCCGAGCAGAATTCGACAACGACGTCGAAGAAATGAATTGTTAGGAGTCAGCATAGAGCGAGTCATATGAATGTAATGTAACGAGTATATAAATGCTAAGAAAGGAAAGTATCTAGAAGGGAAGAATCGACTATCTATATGACTCAGAAGAACATAAGCTAACTCTGAATAGAATTGACTTCGAAACAATTCAATAGCCTAGTGACGAGCGATCGACGATAGTCAGGAACATAGTCATCAACATAGTCATCAACATAGCTATCAACATAGATGCGTAGCTAGAATCGTAACAGTACTTCTCCTCTTCAACGATTCATGTTCGCATGAATGTATTTTCTTAGCCTTGTGTAGAATCGAAATGCCTATTGTAGCAGACTCACTATGCGAGGTAGAATGATGTCATTGTAGCAGGCTCACTAGTTGCACATGAACGTATGACCAGGTTCACTGATGGGTAGGGCGATGAGAGTGAGTAGATCATCGCATTGACCGTGCCATTGAAGCAGACTCACTAGTTGCACGTGAACTCGATGACGAGTCAGATTCACTGATAGATAAAGCGATGAGAGTGAGTAGATCATCGCATTGAGAATGCCGTTGAAGCAGACTCACTGAGATTTCGATATAGAAACAAGCTCAAAGGTTTGCTTGTTGTCGAAGGCATTATCGTGTCATTGTAACAGACTCACTAGTCGACTTGCTCATCGCAGAGATCGATCGTCGGCTTGTCATTGTAGCAGGCTCACTACTTGCACGTGAACGAGTAGAAGAACCGATTCACTGATGAGTAGAGCGATGAGAGTGAGTAGATCATCGCATTGAGAGTGTCGTTGAAGCAGACTCACTGAGATTTGCTTCTCGAGATAGAGACTTCACGCAGTTCTAGACTGATCTCTTTGATTGTTCAACAAATTCGAAGAATCTCTTGCGAATCTGAATGAACGGTTAATTCGCTGATCTTTGACCTAGTCGGATGGTTTCAATCGTTTGTTTATACTCGCTGATCAGCGCACAAGTTCGAATCTTTTGTTTATTCTCGCTGAATCAGCTCACGAGAAAAGAAAGATGAGTGCTGCTGCACGAACGCAAGCCGCTAGATCAAAGTCGATAGAGGGTTGAAGAACTACTAGCAGAAGCACTTGAAGGAATCGATGCAGATTATTTCACTTCGCCTGTAACGAAGAAGCATTTATATAATGTTAGAGATCAGCATAGAGCGAGTCATATGAGTGTAATGTAACGAGTATATAAATGCTAAGGAAGAAAAGTATCTAGGAGGGAAGAATCGGCTATCTATATGACTCAGAAGAACATAAGCTAACTCTGAATAGAATTGACTTCGAAACAACTCGATAGTCTAGTGACGAGCGATCGACGATAGTCAGAAACATAGTCATCAACATAGTCATCAACACAGCTATCAACATAGATGCGTAGCTAGAATCGTAACACTCACGATGAGATGCGTATACGCATTCTCGATCGAACGAAAGCGAATCGAGTGATGCAAATCGCTGCTGATCGAAGCTCGATGTAACTCATTCGTGCAATCGTCGTGTGACTTTCTCTGCGAAGACTGAAACATGACAGCTCATCGCGAGAACAGTAACTTTCTATGAGCTCTGAGCGAACTCGATCTGAAGACTCATCGAAACTGTCTGAATATACTAATGAATCAACAGAATGAATATCTCGATGAGTGACGAATCTGTCATTCAAATGAATGAATCTATACTCATCAGAACACGATCTTTCTCACTCGTGACATGATCGAGAAAAGTCGAATCGACAGAATTTATGTTCGAGCTGACTGATTTCTCGAAATCAGACGATGAATGATAATTTCGCTTCAGATGACAGATCACTGCATGATCATGACAGACTATTGTCTCGTCAACTCGCTGTTCAACAAAAGTCGCTTTCGAATGATCGAAGTCATGCTGAGATCGAAGATGATGCTGAAAAAATGTAGAGAACTGCTTAGAGATAGCTCGAAACAAATGACGACGATAGTGATGAATCAAGAGAATCGACAGAATCAATGCGATGTCATTCTGAAAGAGTGAAAGAGCATCAAGACGCGAGTCAAACAGATCATGATTATGTGACAAAGACGTATCGATGAACGAGTGAGATCGCGCAAGCACACTCTGAGACTTCAGGCGCAGCAAAGCAATCGATCGACGAAGAAGAGCGAGACGCTGCTGATCGAGCTAGCTGAACTGAAAGAAGATGACAGAGTCGACTATTGTCACACGACGATGATCAAAGAATACATATTGAGCGAGCGATTCAGTGATGTCTTTTATGAACGAGTGAAAGCTTCGAGAAGAAAGAATCATGCAATTCGCTTGCTGATGAACTCGATGACAAGACTGAAAACAGATGACGTCACGAAGATGCTAGAGATTGCGCGAGACTTTTACGAAGCGCTCTATATCGTCAAACTCTCTGACAAGAAAGCAAGGCGAGAGCTATTATGAAATCTTGATCAAAGAGTCGAGTCAAGATTCAGACAGATGCTGTTTGTCTCGATCTCTGAATCGAAGATACGTGTTGCAATCAGCAAGAAAAAGCTGAGTCGATTTTCGAGAAAGAATGAGCTGTCGCACGACTGATACAAGAATGTCAACACATTGAGAGTCGAAATGATGAAAATGCTCGAGATGATGCTCAACGTTGTACAGAACGCGAAGAGACTCTGTCATTGATGAAAGAGAAGAATGCTGACGCTGCTGTACAAGAAGAACAACTCGAACGAGATTTGAAACTATTGATCTCTATTCATCATGAGATTCGACTATCGTCTTTATACGATGCTTCTGTTCGAGCGATTGATACGAGCTCTTGAGATGATCATTGCTGATCATCAAGTGACTTTTCTATCGAAGCGACAGATAGAAAACAATATAAAACTGATGCAGTGCGTGATTGACAAATACAGAACATCGAAGAAAGAGATCGAAGTGCTGTTTCTGAATCAAGAAAAGATCTATGATCGCGTAAGTCATGCTTATCTATGAAAGTGTCTTCGAGCGTTCGAAGTGTCAAAGCGATTTATTCATCGCGTAAAGACGCTCTACGTCGAGAATACGATGATATCATACATAAACGAACACAAAGAAAAAGAGATTGTGATTCGAAGCGAAGTGCGACAGAAGAACGTCTTGTCGTGCCTGCTGTTTAATATCAGCATAGAGTTCTTCACGATGATGATTAAGAGAGATTCGAGTCTACAAGAAATAGAACTGTCGAGAAGAAGCGTGATAAAGCAGATGCTGTATGCGAACGACGTGACTCTGTTCTTTCGAGGCGCAACGAAGCTGACGATGATCGCGAAGATTCTTCGTCGATTTGAGCGAGCGTTCGAGATCAAAGTGAACTGAGAGAAATTCTGATTTCTAGCTCTGAGAATCACTAAAATCGATCAATTATCGATCTCAGTTCAAGTTCTGTCACTCGAAGAGATCTATACTCATCTGAGAATTTCGATGAAGATGAATGTGAAATTCGCGATGAAGCGATTTTTGAACAAAATGATCATACAGATGAGAAAGAATGTCGAGAGATAAATCAAGGCGAGACTATCTCAAAAAGCTCGACTGCGAATGATCAACACTCTGCTCATGTCGATGTCAAGATTCGCGATCAATCATCTGCTTCTGTCTAAGAAAAATGAGAATCGACTGAAGAGACTGCAGCAGAAGCTCGTGTGAGGAAATCGCTATGTGCATTTGAACAAGAAATACGAGCGACTTCTCGTCGAGAGAAAAGAGTTCGCGACGCAAGATGTGAGCTCGATCAGAATTGCATTCGTCATCAGTTGAGTGACACGAATGAAAAAATACTCGAATCTGTCGTGAGTTCAGCTGACGATCACGCTGTGTCTGAACTCGCGATCAATCAAAACGCGTGTGAAAAAGATCACAACGTCTTGAAAGCAACAACTGAACACAACGTGACAAAATGTAGCAAAGACTTCGATCATGACACATATATGAAACGTGTGATCAAAGAAACTGAGTGATCTCGAGATCTTCGATCGTCTATTCATCACGTTCAGACACTCGAGAAACGCGATCAAAGTGCTGAACGTCAATTTTTGATACTTCTTGCGAATGCTCGAGAAGAGACAGGTAAGAAGAAGAGAGACGAAGCTGTGAGTGTCAGACACTTGAGAACGAATTGTTATCGAAGCGTACGGAAACATTAACATTCTTGACGACGTCTACGATCTCTTAATCAGACAATTCAGACAGCTGAGAATCGATTGCATTGAAAGAATGCAATTTCAGAAGACGATTGACATTCTAATGAAGAATCTATCGCAAGAATGAATGAATCTGTTGCGCAACGCATCGAACGCGAAACTAACGACGTGAATCATTGAAACGATGTTTCAGCATTGGGAAATGATCAGAACAACAGCAGCGAGAAGAAAAGAATGAAAGAAGCTTCAACATGTGATCTATAAATGAGTCTACAAAGCTCTGATGCAAATCAAAATCATCGAGTACTTTCTGAACAACAGAATCATGACGATCGTAACGAAAATGCAGCGCAAGCTGAGTCGAGACGTTCGCTCAACAGAACTATGAAAGACGATTAGAAACTACAAGCGAGTTTCGAAAGTCAACGATCTGCTCTATAGACTGCTCCTCGATGTCGTCAAAATCGAAAGCGCGCTCAGTTGAGAAACGATGAAGACGCAGCGATGTTCTCTGAACGACGAGAATCAGACGATCGAGCATCTATGAATCAACTGCGACATTGCACAAGCGATGTGAAATGAGTTTGAGGCAACGTACGCGACGATCAGTCGAGAACGAGTCACGAGAACTCGATCGACGAATCGTCGAAACCTAGTTGAACTATTCGCGATCGATTCCGATCTAACAGGTCAGTATGATCGCATCAGATGACATATTCTATACTCGAAAACAGTGTGACAGCTCTGAAAACTATATTTGAACAATCAGTTCAGGCAAGAATCACTAACGACACGCGAGACGATGACAATCTATCGAACGACGATTTATCATCGAGTGATGATAAATAGAGCGCTCGTTCTGAGCTCGAAGTACGAGCTGCGACGACGTCATATCGAAGACGTTTTTCAACGAATATGAGGCGAGAGTCTTCTCAGAGTCGTTAAATCGAACGAATCGACCTGTCTTCACAGACTATAGATAAGTCGACGATTCAGATAAGTGAAGCAGTTCTCGTTTGTATTTCATTCTCTGCATCTACTAACGATCTTCGAATCTGAAAATCATTTTGAACGAACGAAATTGCGACATCTGATGAAACTCGCTCGACGATTTGTCACGGTTTTAGCATGTGTTACTCGGAAGATGTTGAGAAAAGAGGTGTTAGATCACTTAGGTGGTGTTGAACAATATTATAGATGATGATAGGCGTGAGATTATCAGTGATGTTATGGAGGCCCCCCGGTACGGATGGTACTCAGCGTTCATGAGGTATAAGAATCTCTGAATGATCTCTTTCTTTCCTTTCTTCTTCGTGCAACGTCTTGTATCTAAAATCTAGTTATTAGAATTTCATTCTGGTTTCATTCAGCTCTCAGTCCGTGACATTACGTTGCACTCACTACATCATGAGTCAATCCGAGAATATCAGCAACACTCTGCCGTCGGCACCTCTAGCCCCGATCAACGAACTCATCACTGCCGCCCAGTTTCGAACCCACGTCAACAATGCTTTCGAAGCGTGATACACTTTCCTGATCGAACTTCAAACTTGATTCAACGACATCATCATTCAGTATATCAACTGGGTCTCAGCCTGTCAACAAGAACATGAGCAAACTCAGGTCGAACTTAAGCAGTCTCAGGCCAATAATGAAACCTTGTCAGAAATGGTTCAAGGACTCAAGAGCATGAGCAGAATCGATATCAAATCAGAGAAATATTCGAATTCAGAACTCTATATTGAAGAGCGAGAAGACAAGCTAAATCAGTTCATCTTCGGGCTGATCAGCAAGCTGAAGTTGAACGCGAATCGCTATTCAACTCTCGAGTCCCGCCTTCTGTATGAGTACAGCCGCTTATCGAGGAACGCTGCCGCTCAAGCGTTGCCGCGTATGACTGCTCAGCATGACAAGCTAGTCACGATTGAGCAATTAGTTGCCTTGTTAAGACAAGCCTTCGATGATTCAGACAAGCAAGAAATCGCTCAGCGATTCATTTCAGCCCTAAGAATGCGAAATCGCACCTTCATCGAATACCTGTCCGATTTTCAGCAGCACATTGATGCAACCGAATATGACGTCGTAATTCGAAAATTCAACCTGAAGAATGAACTATTCAGCGAGCTCAAAGCTCTATTGGTTCAGGTGAATGTCAGCAGCCTGAACTATGAGCAGTTGATTATCAAATGCCAGCAATTGAATAGCCGATATCGCGTCACAGTACAGAATCTTCCCAAGCCAAAAGCAGTGATTCATCCTGCCTCTGTGACCTCTACAGTTCCCGCGTACCCCGCCAAATATGCGACACTCTCGGCAGGCTCGGAAGCTACGACCTCGGGCCCGGGGGACCCCATGAACTTATCGGCCGCCAACATGAAGAAACGAGGCCCACTGACCCCCGAGAAGCGTCAGCATCGCATGATCAACCATCTGTGCCTATACTGCGGTAAGCCTGGGCATCAGGCTGCGGCCTGCAATTCAAAGCTCAAGGTTCAGCTACGAGCCGTCTCATTATTCGCCTTCGCAATCTCTATCGACAATCTCGCTTCCGATACTTCTCCCGCCTTGAGAAAAGCCTAGTCTCTGCGTACAGTCGCTCGCAGAGACAATCGAACAGCCTGAAAATCTCTGCACTCTCAGTTAGCTCGATTCATCGGTTAGAAAAGAAGGTGAACAATGATCATCTCGTGCTCTCAGGTAACCTAGAAAGCAATAAAATCAATGTCAATCTTTCTGTTTTGATTGATATCGACGTCATCGATTATGCATTTATTGATGACTCTTTCGCGCAAAGACACTCTCTGCTCTGTTTTCCTTTGTCTGAAATCTGTACCCTTCAGAGGTTTGACGATCAACCAGCCGTATTCGATTCAATCACTCATTACGCTCTTGCCAAACTTCGAGTCCCAAGCGGGGAGCTCGAAGAAACCTCCTTCTATGTCACTCAACTTCCGCAATTCTCAGTTGTCCTAGGTCTGCCTTGATTAAAAAGTCATAAAGCAATTATAGACCTGCGTCATAATCAGCTCACCTTTGAACCTCAAGCCAACTCAGAACCCGTACCCGAAACTCTCTCGAGCACCTCGATCTCGGCTGTGTCAGTATCAGCCCCTTCGACGTCTTCGCCCCCGAAACACCTGGAGGTCTACGCTATAGATAGTGCTTCGTTCCTGCGACTCGCTAGGAAAAAGAACCATGATCTGTTTGCCATATTCATGAGGGATATCGACAAAGCTCTGAAAATCACGCCTTCCGTTGACTCTGCCACGCTATTGCTCCTCGAATATCACGACTTTCTAGATGTTTTCTCTCGCGAATTGACGGACACCCTACCTGAACGACGTCCCTATGATCATAAAATTCAGCTGCAGGAGGGCAAAACTTCTACCTTCGAGCCTTTATATGGCATGTCTCAAGATGAGCTCCGGGTACTAAAGAAATACCTGGAGAATAATTTGACCAAAGGCTTTATTCAAGCCAGCTCTTCCCCCGCGACCTCTTCGGTACTCTTTGTTAAAAAATCAAGCGGAGAACTCAGGTTTTGCGTGAATTATCGAGGCCTGAACGTCATGACAGTTAAGAATCGATACCCGTTACCCCTCATTCGAGAAACCCTAGATCGGCTGGCTAAGGCCAAGTACTACATCAAGT
>JAABUU010008584.1_pt1 | contig 10108 bp, 14 predicted proteins | sample 5559301 | NCBI WGS metagenome assembly JAABUU01 (sample SAMN10711884, study PRJNA513360) | rock metagenome | isolation source: Antarctica rocks | place: Antarctica: Victoria Land, Richard Nunatak white | reverse complement strand
TGTATGCTGCGCCACAAGCAACCAAAACACTATCATGGGCGGCCTCTTTGAGTCTGTCTGGTCCCATGACAGCTGCTTGCCAACAGCATTGCACACTAATATGCTTCTGTGCACCAGAAAGAGGTATTTTGCCCTCCCACAAGCAAGCCTACCAGGCTGCTGCCAGTAGACCAATCAACTAGTCTGGAAAACACATGCAGACTAACAGACGCTGTCAATGGTAGGATATGCCTACACAAAGGCCAAGGCAACAAATGCCACACCAACACAAGCGGGCCACCAACATACTTGACGGCTACACCAAGATGAGACTGGTACTATACTCAACGATCCTTCTGGCGGGACAGCCCTGGAGGATCCTTTACGCTCTCACAACAAGGCGACGATGGTCTGGTGAATGAGCACTCACCCACAGACATATCTGAAGGCTCTGTCGAGGTGAGGCTCATACTGCAGCAGGTCAATGACCAGCTTAGAAGAGCCCCCCAGCTGGCGTAACCTGTCATTGATGGGTTGTGCCTTCACAGAGGACAAGGGGATGAAGGTGAGAGGCGCCACACGCTGCTCTGTCAGGTATTGGATGCACTCCTTGGCTGTCTTGTCGTTGTCTACCACCACTGAGTCCATCTCTTTGCCCAGGGCGACTGTGACTGCCACATTGTACTTCCTCTGGCTGACCTTGGTGAGTTCAGTCACTTGCCCATGCACACCTGCAAGTCACACTCGCTTGCATGCAGGGCTAGTTCGTACATGTGGTGTATGCAGCAAATGTGACGTAGCATTCCCCATTGCTCAAGCAGCACAATGTACTGAGATGAATTCTGCATGATGACATGGCATGCTGTCAGGGATGGGATAAGCCATGCATCAGGGCATCCTGTATCATTTCATGTCCCGGTCTGTAGTGTGTTTGCTGCAATGCCAATGACCAGATGCAGTGAGAATGCAAGATCTGCCATGTTGAGTGCAGTAGCAAGGCGTGGTGTGGCCATGCCTGGGAAGAGCCTCTTGAGGTTGGTCACAGCCTCATGGATCTTGCGGTCTCGCTCAGACTCCTTGCGGTCAGCCTTGGCTTCAGCCAGACTTCCTTCACAGTCAAACACCTTCTTCTGCAGAAAGTCACGCTGAGCCCTGCATCCCACACACAGCACGCTATACACGTATTTCGCACTATTTTTTGGCAGAAATTTAACAGACGATGTCTGTTTGGCAGATGACAGTTGCTTACAATGAAGCATCTTGATGGTGTGGATGCACTGTCTGTATATTTGTAGTCCTCTAGTATCCTTGACTGGGGTCAAGCAGGTCATGTCAGTGTCAATTAGGTTCATGTCTGAATGGTTGTAAGTCATGAAAATTCCAGCACTCATACTCTGGTCAGCCACCTTGTTTTGCAGCATGAACAGTAATTCTACCTTGAGGGTTGTCTTGATACAGAGGTGAAATAAGCTGCCACACAATGCTGAAGCAAGCAAGCAGCAGCTTGACAGCACGCAAAGACCACTACATGATGCATTTATATATAGAGCTTGGAGCATGACGAGCAACAACAAGTACGTGGGAAGAGCCAACACAGCTCTGGAAAGATGATATCTGCCAGCACAGACTGCAGGCAACACAGACAGGAAAGATGCTCAAACTCAGCCCAGCAGCACAAAGAAGTGGAGGACAAGCAGAGCGGCATACCCCGCTTTGCGGTTTGCATCAGCGGCAGCTCCTCGCTCCTTGGTCTTCTCACGCAGGTCCTTCTTGCCAGCATTGATGCTGATGACCAGCTCATCATGATGCCTTTGAGCACGCCCCTTGTCCTGCTCTGCAGACACACATATGAACAACCATAAGCTTGCTGACCTAGATCGGCTCAAACTCACATGCACAAGCAGCTCATTGCTGTGTTGCTGACCGTGTGTTGCTCTGCACACCCGGAGAGCACATACAGGCTTGATTAAGCAAGTCACATCCACCAAAATTCACAGGCAGGGCCAAAAACGACCGAGCTGGAAGTGGTCCAGGGCCTGTGGTGAGTGTCATTGCTGTTGACTACAGCAATGAAAAACCACCTTTGAATGGATGGCGGCACAGAATTTAGGCAACAGGTCTGAATGCCCGTGTTTGCTATGAATGTGTGTAGCCAGAACAAGCAAGGGCAACGGCAGGAGCCAGTCCCATGTCTATCAGGGTTTTGTAGCACATAGCGCAGCTCAGCATGGCCCAAACAGCAAATTTCAGACAAGAACACAGCAGCAGTCAGTCCTGTTGCAGTGACCACACGTATCATGACTTATGTGATGCTGCATGACAAGAAACGCAAAAAACGTAGGCAGAATCACCTAGCTGGGCCAGGCGCTCTTGTAATCCATCATTGGTGATCTGCAGATCTCGCAAAGCCTCCTTGTCAGCCTGTATGCACAGCACATACCTTTGTTTTTGTCCTGGGATCGCGTTGGAGGCAACATGACGCTTGGCAGTCAAAGAAGCACATGCACACAGGTGCGCAGGCTTGCTTCTGGAGCATTGCCTACACTAGCGTCATGGCGGCACTTTCAAGGGTTTTCCAAGAAGGCATGTCAAACCATCAGCTCATTCCTGGCAAGATGCCCAGTATGCATTGCTGCCGCTGCCAGCAGGTGATGACAGTGGTGATTCTTGCCTGCTGTGTGGTGGCCAGAGTATCAAGGGCAGTCTTGGCCTTGCTGGTCTTGGCACTGGCCTCTGCCTCCAGGCGGGAGAACTCAGCAAGCTGGTCGCCATGGAGCAGCTGGCCCTTGTTTTGCTGTTGCTGCATCTCTTCCTCCAGCTGCCTCTGAGCTGCAAGCAATCAACTACAAGATGCCACTGCATACATGACCAACTGTCATCAACATCCATACACATGTGTATGCCTTCAACATGCATACACATATATATGCCATCAACATGCGTACACGTATATATGTATGATTATTCATACATAGATGTGTGTATACCCATGTGAAGGTGTAGTGCATATATATATGTACTCATGTGCCCATGTATTGCATGTGTACAGTCATTTGCCTGTGTACTGGATGTATGTACATACTCATTTGATCATTTGACCTGACTTTGCCTGACTGCATGTCATACATGACAGGATGGATAACATACAAGTGCAGTTAAGCATTGCAATGATGGCGTCAAAGACAGCTCAGCACTAGACGGCGCAAAATAGGTGAGTGAAGGTGATGATGATGGGTGTGAGTGAAGCATACCATCCGTAATTTTGTCCAGGTCAGCCTTCAGCTTGGCAACCTTGCTGTGCTGGTCTGCTAGGCTGTTCTTCCGCTCTTCCAGCTCGCGCTCCCAGACCTTAAGCTTCTTGTTGGTGCGCTTGATGTCCTCATGCAATGCCACCACTTCAGGATTCTACACACACCAAACAAGCTAGTGCTCGTTCACTCGTCTGTGAGGCGTCATTGTAAAAGGCAGGCAAGTAAGCAGATGGACATGTGAGGAAGGCTGATGAAATGGAGAAGCTGCAGCATGACGGTGATGAGCAGACAGTCAAGCTTGCAAGGAAGTCTGCAAGCAAGCTTGTGAGCAAGCAAATGGCTGCCACATCTGCTGATGCATAGCTATACATATTGTCGTACAGTTGCACTCAGTCATCAGCAAGATGCAAGGCACAGCATCATATCCCAGCCCTTGAGTACAAGTACAAATTTTAGGGTACCTTTGCCTCTGAGTCAGTGCGCCTGCGCTTGAGCTGTCTTTCCAGGTTGATGCGCTCCAAGTTGCAGCCTGCCTGCACCTTACGCTTAGCAGCGATCTCCTTGTCAGCCACCATACCAGTCCTGGCAGCAGCCTCCAGTGCCTTCTGTTCCTGTGCCATGCGTTGTTGAGCCTTTGCCAAATCCTGGTCTATGTGGAAGAGCTGCCAAAGGAAGTATGTGCTTTTGAGCTCCTCCTGTGATCACAACAAAAAATGTCATAATGAGGCAACTTCCTGCTGAACAGTGCTTGCACTTATACTGAGCATATGCTGGTCAGCAGACTTGCGCCCAACAACCCCAGTGCCCTAAAAAGCCACTTCATTAGTCACCAATGGTCACTGCTTGTTCTGGGTTTGAGGCCCGCCATAGTACATGGACTGTTTTGCCATTTGTCATGCACATCACAACAGGAGGCGCATCCAACATCCCACTTGTTGAAAGTGGGTCATGTGCCACTGAGCTGAGACTGCAACATGCTAAGAAGTCGACCTACCAGTTCTTCTTGCATCTTCACATGCTTCTCAGCCTCTTCTTTCTGCTCCTTCTTCTGCTTCTTCTCCTGTGTGACACCCTTCCTCTTGCTGAACAGGAAGCTGGTCTGCTCCTCAGCCTTCAGTTTCTGTGCCTCCAGCTCATGGTACTGCTTGCGGTATGTTTCTGAGCCAGAGATGTGCTCAAAGCGGTCGGTCAGATCCTTGGGTGACATGGCAGCATAGGACTCTACGTCTCCCTGCAGAGACAGCATACCAAATTGTGGGTATCTCTGGAAATGTGATTGTGCCAATGGGTACGCCAATGACCGCAGCATGAGGGGTTACGCTAATTGTGTACCTGAAACACCAGAAAGTTACGGGCTTTGACCAATATGTTGTACTTCTTGAGCTGGTTGTTATAGCCATCCCATGACACGCTTTTGCTGTTGAGCTTGTACTGTGACTGGAATGTAGCGTCTGCAGAACTGCTTGAAGGCGCAATTATGCGGCTGAAGTGTGTTTCCGCGCCATCAGCGCTTTCGTAGACCAGCTTTACCAAGCCTTTGCGCGGTCTGTCCTCAGCAGAGTTGCCTGCTGAGTTGCTATACAGAAGCTCTTTCAGTGATCCTCTGAGTTGTGCTGTTTTAACACCCAGCACAAAGCTAATTGCGTCCATAAGGTTGGATTTCCCAGAGCCATTGGGGCCAACAACTGCTGTAAAATTCTTGAAGGGTCCGATATTTTGGAATCCGCGGTATGACTTGAAGTTCTCGACCTCGAGCCTGACCACCCTTCCCGACACTTCGCTGCTGTCCTCCTGATCACTCATGCCTTCCTTTACAGCTGGCGTGAGGTGGGACATCGCCCGCAAAGGCAGACCTACAAGCCAACCGGAACTTCAAATCGGCAGACTACTGGCGTATACCGCCCTGAATTTCGATGAAACAGTGGTCACAATGAGGAACGGAATGAACACTCAGCAGGCACAGCACAGGCTCACATTCGTCTTCTTGCTTGGCATGCTCTCGACTCACGTACGCAGAGGTGATGGACAAATCAGAGCTATCAACTCCTTGCCATCGCTTCTGATGACATGACTAGCAGTGCGGCAGCAGTAGGACTTGATAAGTTTTGCCAGCGGAAACAGATATCTGCATGTTCACCCTTGCACGGCTTCCATAAACGCTGCACTGTCACGGCACTTTGTCCCAACTCAACCAAGTCTTATTTGCGTCGCCGTGCTCTGACACAGGGCAGAGGCACCCCGAAAAGCTGCCGCCCGAGTCTCCGCTACTGTACCCCAACAGCAGCTGAAACACAAGCAGGTGAGACAGTCACAGCCTACGCTCTCATGAGGAGTCGTCGTCAGATACATTGATGAGAGTGATGTGTTTGTACGCAGCGCCTTTCAGACGTCGTGGCCGTCGGTATCGCGATAGCTTGCTGGACAATATAGAGGCTGATCAGGCTGTTGCTGTCAGAGATAGGAAGCAGCGCTTGCAAAAGCCCCAGGAAACAGGACAGCATCAGCCAAACAGACGAGCAGCTTTCCCACCACCTGCTGACTCCAACCCAGAAGCGTCTAGCTCTAGCAACACAACAGAAGTAGGTGTAGGCTGGGGTGAAGATAGCAGAGGCCCCGATGACTGGGGTTGGGGCCTTGACAACCCTACCCTGGCAGCAACAGGCAGTTATACGAGTGAACTGCAAGCACAGAATGGCAGAAGTGGCAATTCTTCTAGCCAACCAGCGTTTGCTGATGCTGAAGACAAATGGGACGACACGGAGCTAGAAGAGGACTGGGGTGATGAATTAGCTGATGGAGACACACCTGAACCTACCCCTGATGTCACTGTACTGTCCAGCAGAGAGGTGGTAGGTTATATGGTGCAAATAATCAGATGTGCTTCATGACTGCAGTTATCAATCATTAAAAAAATTCAGCATCTGCCACGCAGCCAATCATGTATAGCACCCTGATCAACACCTGCAACCTGTGGGATGAAACAAAACATCTCACGGAATGACGTGCAATGTTTGCATGTGACCTGGTGAGAAACATGCTGATCAGACGCCATTTGCTTCTGCTGCAAGGCTGCTGCTGATGGTATATGTGCGCAGGACCAACTGCTGAAGGTGGTACCACAGCAGCAGCAAGTGCAGTACTATGGCGGCACTCCAGTGGACCTGGGTGTGCGTGTTGGCACAGGCTTGGTCTTGACAATAGCTGCCTCCAAGCTTCCATTGCTAGCTGCTGGAACTTTGTGCTATCCCCTGTGGTGGCCTATATACAAAGCATGGTCACAGAACCAGAAGCTGCGAAGTTCGTATAGGTGGGCCCTCTTGCCATGCTACCATATGACCAGGCCTCAGATGTTCACCTGTTTTGCATTGCATAAAAATCTCAAAGTCAGTCAAAAACCACAGGTATAGCTTTCTCAACATTGTTGTGAGCATGCACTGTTCATGCCATACAATAAGATATGCCATATTTTGGGTCATCGCATTTGCATGTAAACATGCTTGCACCCTTGTGGCGCAGGTATGTGGGTCTGTGGCAAACCAGCGTCCTATCTCTTGATTTGGCAGCACCTGCTGGAGGTCTACGCCAGCAAGTCTCCAATCCAGTCATCAACTTCCTGTTTGGAGATGCTAGCAGCGCAAGAACACAAGTTGATGTTCCTTATAACCAAAGGTCAGCATTTCCTGTGCTTTATGCTAGACCTCAGTGGGCATGCCTGTGGGCGCTCCAAAAGTTTTGTGCACAATTCACTTGTTATGGCATGTGCGTGGTCAGTTGATGATGCAACAGGGTCAATGCACTGGCAGGAAACTTTGCTTCTGTGCAGGTTTGAGGATGTACATGTGGGAGAGTCTGCTGAGCTCTTGCTACTTTCCAACACGCCAGATTTCTCATCTTTCAAGGTAGGCCTTGCTTGGCTTTGTGAGTGCAGCTGCTAGCCTATGCTGTGCATGCCAAGCTGTTAACCAAGATCCCTGCACTGCTCTGCGCATGTCCCAATTCTAATCTTGCACAGCATTGACGGCAGTGATACTGATGTGTCTGTTGAACAGGCTTTGAAGGAGGTGTATTTACCAGAGTCTGGCGTCTGGATTGCAAAGTACCCTTTTGTTGATAGAGATGTGTTTTTGGACATCAGCCTTGACATTGCCAGGGAGCGGCAATCTCAATAGGCGGGTCAGTGGACCACATGAAGTGCCTCTGCACTTTCTGCCACTTCCTTGCGCAGTAAGTGTGTAACACTGCAGTTTGTGTTGCGATTTATAGCCCACCCGAATCTGCCAGACATAGGAAACGCACCCAAAAAAACACGCGTACCGCCGCAATACTTACTCAACTTCCACCGACTCGTTGCTAAGCAACCGTTGCAGCTACTGTGTTGAACAACATTATGTACCAAACCTCTATGCTGCTTTAATCCAACGCCACTGTGCTTCTTTAAGCACAAACTCCAATTTTCGATTTGATTTGGACAACCTTTTGAATCTCACAGTGTGCCCGCTGTCTAACACTGCCTCAGTTGTTGATGTTGAAATTGACAATCAGGAACGACAGTCTTTTGCTGCATATATCATCGAGCAGCAATATGCAACTGATCTACATGTGCGGTGTCATCATGGAGCTTGAGTGTCCCTTTGAAGCATGTGTGCTGCAAAGAAACGGACACTCAAAAACTCGGGTTTCACAGTTACTGATTTCAGCATCCTTGGGAAGGTATATCTGAAACCCGATCTGTCAAGGAAACTGATTTGATCTAGACTTGCAATGCCGGGAACAGCTCGTGTCCAAATGCCTCTATTCTTGTCATCAAGGCATCAAGATCAGCTGTGGAAACAGTCCAGGCACTTGGAAACACAATACGGAAGAAGTTTGGCAGGCCTTGCAATGGCTGAAAACCTATCATGGCATCCCCTGCCTTCTGCATGGCATCCTTGATCCTTGGCGCCACCTATGGTCAGAGGCATGAGCTTCACAAATGCTGCTCAATAAAGTGCAAACGGTGTGCGTTGCTGAATGTCTATAATATTACTGCTGCAACATGATGTGATGAGATGCACACATGTCATGAGATGTACAGAGTCAATCCAGGATTATCAAAAGGCTACCCAGACACCAAAGCTATAGCTCCTTTCTTTGGCATGGGACGCAGCGCAATGACGACGGCTTTGTATGCAATTTGACCATGCCACAGTGATGAGCAAACTGTGGAAGACTATTACCTTCCCAAGTGTTGCCAAGTCCTGTTTACTTGCTGTAGATAGATTGAAGGGCCTCAAGGCCGGTGGGACCCACCAAAAGCACACATTCACAAAGCTACGAGGGTGGGACAATACAAATGCACCACCAGATGACTTGATTTTCTGCTCAAAATGTATTGCCAGGTCAGCACTGTGGGTCACACGAGCTCCGTAGCCCTGGTCCCCGTATGCCTACAACACAACATGAGTGGAAGAATCACAGTGCAGCCAATGCTACAAGACCGTGACCAATAAAGGCCTTCAAGCATGCTTTTGATACATACAGCTGCTTTCTTAAGTATCAGAGGTATGTGGTGATAGTTGGCGTCATCTTAGGGAGTGATGCACCTCAGCAACAGCAAACTATGCTTTGCAGTGCAATTCATGCTGCTGGGAGGCGTTTTGATGACGTGTTGCTGTACAGAATACAACTGTACGAGCATCGGGCTACACTAGTGTTGGATTGAGATTGGCAGGGTGGCTGACCTTCCAGGCTAGCCACAGCTTGAAGGCGTCAGCTCGCCTGCCGCATTGTATTGTTTTGTCTCCCAGGTCATACTCCTGGTTCAGCTTGTCTGGCTGAAAGAGATAGCTGGCATTGGATGCATTGCTCTGCTGCAGTAAGCCTGTAGCAAGCACTCATGTTGAAAGTTTTGGTGAGTTGTATCGGCCAGCCACAGTTGTGAAAGTACAGCCATACAGGCATATGCAGACACCTGAGATTAGACATCTAAATGTGTGAATGATAGCAAAACAAACCGAGCAGTATACAAAACATGAGGCAGTTTTCAATAAGACGCAGTGCATGGGCATGTCACTGATCTCTGCTGACCTTTGTGGGTTGTGAGAAAGGCAGAGCACTGCAGCGGCAGGCCCATGAGCTTATGTGGGTTCCAAGCCAGGCTGTCAGACAGCTCACAGCCCTTCATCAGGTGGCGATGCTCATGACTGAGCAGAGCTGCGGCCCCCCAACACCCATCCACATGCATCCACACCTTGTGCTTCTTGCAGATGGCTGCAATCTCTTGGAATGGGTCAAATGCACCCAGCACAGTTGTGCCGGCGGTTGTGCCCACAAAGAATGCTGTCTGAAGCAATAGGAAGGGCGTCAGTGTTTCAGGCTGCCTTTGAGCAGTTTACATCACCCACAGCACGAGCATGCGACAATCAGCTGGTGCTGCAAGACAATCCGGGTTGCTCACGAGAGTACAGAAATACTTGAGCATGAACTTAACCCGCTACAAACAGTACATGCAGCTGTACATTTAGAGCTGAATGCTCACGGCATGTGTGTATGCACAATGCCACTGGTACCTGCAGCACATAGCTGTTAATGCATGCTTGGATTCTGGCTCTTACCTTACCTTGCTCCTTGGCCAAAACAAGAGCTCGGTCGAGCGCTTCTGGCAGCATCTGGCCCACATCATTGCACTGCACCTTGATCAGGTTCTCTGTACCCAGACCTGCAGCAGATCATGATCCAGTAGCGGTAAGTGCGAGTCTTCAATGGTGACACGTGGCAGATGGCAGTGCATGCTTGAACCAAAGTTCAGCATGGAGTGATATTGCAGATTGCAAGTTTCACCCAAGATCGGCCATAAAAGATAACAATGACTGCATTGTAACAGCTCCTGACCACTCACA
>JAABUU010008582.1_pt1 | contig 10109 bp, 14 predicted proteins | sample 5559301 | NCBI WGS metagenome assembly JAABUU01 (sample SAMN10711884, study PRJNA513360) | rock metagenome | isolation source: Antarctica rocks | place: Antarctica: Victoria Land, Richard Nunatak white | reverse complement strand
GGATGAGGGGGCGGGGGCGGGGGTGGTGGACATGCTGGCTGTTAGGGCGCTGAGAGAGAGGGAGAGGTTGAGGAGGGTAAGGTGTGGGCGGAGGATGGGGGGTGTGGGGAGTGGCATTGATGGGTTGGGCGAGGAGGAAATGGGGTAGGGAGGGAGGGTGGAGGGTTTTAGACCCTAAGGTATGTTGTTGTTGTTGTTGGCTTGAGAGTGGGATGAGAGGGGAGATGAGGCGCTAGGCGGATGTCATGACGCTGTGATTTTCGCTGACGCGGTTGCTATGGGAGGGAGCTCGCCGCTGCTGCCGTTCTTCTCGGCAGATCAATCAAGGTCCATGCCAATTTCCGCCAGATCGGATGACAAAGAGCAGTTGTCGTATGGTCTAACAGTTCTTCATGGAGTTCTTGGTAGTATCGGCTATGTATGTTGAGATCGTTCTTCTTGGTAAGGAACGTGCTTGGGCGACGGGCTAGTGATGGCTCGGTTGCTTATCGATAAAGATTGGGATCAACACAGTCATGCTGTTCGGTGCTGTTCGGTGCTGTATCTTACTGTACCTAAGGTGGAAGCGAACGAAAACGAAAAGATGGCTTTCGTAGCCACGGACATGACAAGGCTGAATCAAGTAAGCCATCGTATCAATATTGGCTGATATCAATTGGACCTCATAGCAGATAGCAACAGCTACGTTGGTTGAAAGGGATGAGGAAAGAAGAGTAAGGTAAGGTACTTACACAGGACGGGAAGATTCGAATCCGGCAATGATACTAAGGATTTTAGTCAAAGAACTGACGGATCAACAGCGTCACTGTTGGCGCATCAGATAGATCTGCCGTGAAGACAACGAGGAGGAGGAGAAAGTACTTCTTTGTTGCGACTTCACATCTGTGTCTATCGCTGTCGACCATGACATCTCTTGCTCTTGCTTATTCTTTTCTTCATCACCGCAAGGCGTTAGTTAGGGTTGAGGAAGTACCTTACGAGTACCCTTTGGCAGTGGAGAGTGAGTACCGTAGGTAGCCTGTAAGGTACCACCTAAGGTATGTGGCAACCACATGTATGATGTGCCCCGTGTAACAGGAGAACTCCGAACCTGAGCCCTGATGTCACCCTTCCGCTTGCAGCTCAATATTGAACCAAACATTTGTATATGTCTCACTCTTCATGTAAGCCTGACTCTATCACCACAACCGTCCTCCTACTCCTGTTCAGCTATTCGGCCAGCTTGATCATCGACGAGAGCCGAGAGACTTTGGATGTTGAGGGGGTACTCTAGTTCGTAAGCAACAATAGAAACTTGTAGTTACATTGTCCCTAAGTAGTAAAGGTGACTTAGGCTTTAAGCTTGCATACACTCCGATATCTGTGGGTACGACTGAACCAATCCGACTCCCCCCATTACGCCAACTTTTGCTGTTACCGCAGCTGAACTGATTACCTTGCCTTACCTGTTCAGCTCAGCTCAGGACTCCATATATCATCTCCCCAACAGAACCTCCTCTCTCCTCGAATCTCTGTAGATATCTTACTGTACGAGACCATTGGAAGGATTCTCGGCTGACTAGCTCACCGTCGGGAAGGAAACAAAGACATTAAGATTGGATTCAAGCATTAACGGCCAGAGTGCCATATCCCAGCAACGTGCCCTGGTGGCTTGTACAGCCTGATTTCCAACAGATGCCCATCTCCTCTCCTCCGTCCTTTGTCTTGACACAACATCATGGTCGATGTGCGAGGCCCACCTTATCAATTTCCCTCGAGAAAGCCGCGTCTCCCTCACGGACTCGGCAACGACCCAAATCTCCAACCTTTGACCAAGATCGTCCCTGACGCCCACTACGCCGCTGCCGGACAGCAGACGATGAATTCTACATCCTCCCACTCACGAAGCCGCACCTCCTCCTCCTCCGTCTTCCCCCAAGTACGACCTGCCTCGACTGCCTCGACTCAGAGCCAGAACTACTACTCGTCCTCTCCCTATCAGAACACGCCCAACAGCAATTCCTACGCAACCCGCCGCAGACCCTCAAATACCTCGTCAACCTCCACCACCACCGGCAACGGCTACGCGCCCGCCCGGACAGACTCGAACGCGTCAAATTCCCTCCGCCGCAGCATCTCCTCCCGCTCCGCCGGCTCCACCACGCAATGCGGCTACGTCGCTCTCATGCGCAAACAGAAAGCGACCGTGTGGTGCGACCGGTCCCAGCACGAAGACCCGCGCATCCTGGCCCTGCAGAAAGCCGCCCGCGTGCGCGCCGTCATGGAAGTCAACGGCCAAGGCCGGACCAGCACGAGCGGAAGCATGGGAAGTGGGGGTCTGGGCGTGAGGAGCAAGATCAGACACCACGGCGCGCCCAAGGCGGTCGGCTATACCCCCGCGAGCCTGGTGGGTGGAGGGGTGCCGATGCGCCTGAGCGCGAGCGAGGTCGGCGACGAAGGCCGCGACGACGAGGACGCTGATAGTGCCAAGTATCAACAGCGGACGGGGACGGGGAGCGGGCGCAGCTCGTTCGCGAGTAATAGGCGCCTTGGCGGGTCGAGGCTGCCGGGGCGGTTCAGTCAGGGTAGCACGCCGCCGAGCGGACACGGCAGTAGTCCGGAAGATGAGATCCCTGAACTTTCCGAAACGCCGGTGCCGGGGGCCCATCAGCGGAGCGCCGCCGCCGGAGGCTCGAATGATTACTTCCCCCAGCCTCCGTCTGCCGGACGGGCGACCTCCGGTGGCAGCGGTAGTTCGGGCAAACGACAGTTTGGCGACGTGGGTAGATTGGCTGTGCCGAGCGTGGCTCAGAGCAGGTCCGATGCGAGCAAGACGGCGGATGAGTTGCGGAGGAGGGGGAGTGTGGATGATCGGACGATGACGATGAATGCGGTCCGGTTGTTCGTCGCGAATCCGGATTTGAGTGATTAAGGGAGGAGGGGTAATATGAGGACGGCGGATCGGGAACTGTCGCGAGGATGGCTTGGTTGAACTCTGGCAGTACGGTTCCTGGGGACTTCTCGGTTAGCCTCCGGGGCTTCGGCAGTGGAACGGCGCCATATATATATATATTATATACACCCCGAACTTAGGATTGGAGATTGCCGTTTTGGATCAGGAAAGGGAGCAAAGCTGCTTTAGAGGGAGCAGCGAGGGAGCAAGGGGGAGCACAGAGGGAGTAGGGGGGAGCAACGAGGGAGCAAGACGGAGCACCGAGGGAGCAAGAGGGACCACTATGGGGCAGTGCAGGGGCGCAGCAGGTGGGAGCCTAAACTGGCTGTCTCGTACCCGGCTATGGCTGCTCACGTTATTTATACCGTTCATCAGCACTGCTGCCTGGCTCAGCCTCCTTCCGCCTAGATTCAGCCCCTCACTTGTGGCCAAGCCATAAGTGGAGACCGTGAAGCGAGGAAGCCTGAATTGGCTGCACCATACATTGGAGATCTTCATAAAGCTGGAAGCTCTTCTTTTCGGGATGACCGTATAGAATGTTAGCTGGTATAATGCCACCTTCACCACTAATTCACCTTTGCCCCGTTTTTCAACGCAGGCTCCAAAAAGTCAAGCAAGATAAACACAGGCGGCTTTGGGACAATATCTTTCACGACCGTGCGTGGCTTAATCATGCTGCTGATGCTGGCCTGAATCCTGCTCTAATTAGTCCATGCTTGGACGTTTACTACAGCTATCAGCATCAATTTAAACCGATCTACGTTTATATCAGCACTGGGGATACAGCGGGGGATTTTACAACTAAGATGCAAGACCTCTTCTTCCAGTGTTTGATGCCACATAGCTATCAAGATTCGACACGGGAGGTACGTCTTCATGAATGCGGTATCACGCTCGATGTCTCGGACATTGTCACCGAGGGTATCGAACTCGTCCCAAACAAGGTTCTGTCACAACGTCGTCACCGCCTACGATCCTAGTATGCCTTCCTGAAAGACGACCTATACGCTATCCGACGTCTCCGGTCTATCGATATTCGCGGCCTGCCGAGAGTGCCGTTTGAAAGGCTCTCTGATATTTCCAACACATGTGAATTATATTTGACAGACCCAGACGAGCCAGAGAGCTATTAGTGGGCAGCTTCACTTTCTGAGAATGTTGAAATTTTCGATAATTATGCAAAGCTGTCAATGCAAAGCCAAGAACTTTTAGATATTAATCCATGGAATTCTTCTCTGTATTCAAAGATTGATGTTCAGCTCCGCGAGTAAACCACATCCCGACGTAATGAAACACCCTGTGTAATGAAATTTGACGAAGGTACTTCGCTTTTCGACGCCTCACACTCTTTACCTACAACACCATTCAATAAGTTGAGCATATCTGAATACTCTCAAAGCCATTTTCTAGGTCACTGCACTATTCTTATAGAAAATTACCATGAGTGTGATGCAGTTTACGCTTAATCATTTTAATCCCTGCTTAGGTAGCTTTTTAGTTACTTCAGAAGCTCAATGCTCATCTTACATTTCACTGTAGATGACAGGTGCTCTAAGTCTCATCTGCATATCAGGATTACAGCTTTACTCCAATTCAGAAATCACTGACATCATGTAGAAACTTTGTGCAGCCTTTGATATCTTTCAGTCTCTTAACTTTGTATAGTGAAATTTTCTGATACTGAAAGGCTGCCTCAGTTGCAGCACATTAATGGCTGACAATCAGTTCTGCACACAATGCAACATGTTAAATCAGTGTCATGTCAAGTGCACAAATCTGAAGTCTCATTCTGTGTGATGATTGCACTAATATCACTTGTATCATTCATGAGTTCAGGCTGAAGTGTAATGAAATGAATGCTATAGGCATGAAGACATTTGCTGATGCATTTAGCTTGTGTCATGAAATTTGAAAGAAAGAAGTCATTTATCATGATGTGCACTAAAGCAATGACTTTGCTCTGATTTAGATGCTATGCATGTAATTTGTGCACAGAGACAATGTCAGAAATCTTAAAACAAAGTCAGTACTGATTGAAAAGTTTTAATTTATCTTTATATTAATTTTAGATTATATTAAATGTTCTTTAAATTGACATCAAGTAAAACACTCTCTAAAAGAATTGAACTGCTGTTCTTAACTGTTAAACATGTGTTAAAAATGCTTTGCAGAGATTATGATTGCATTTATTAAGAGAAATAGTGAAGGTTAAAATCATTAATGTGATATCAGTGCTGACTTCTGAATCTGTGTAAAATCTTTTTGAATAATTTGTGAGTTAGATCACAAGAACAGATATGATGACACTCAACATTATTGATTGTATCTTCAATTACATGAATGAGAACTTTAAGAACTTTAAGATTATAATTCTTTTTCTTTGATCTGCTGATGCTTAAGTAATGATAATCAATGTAAATCTTAAAAATCTGCAGAAGATCAGTATAGAGACTGAGCTAAGTAGTTAAATCATTTAATACTCTTTTTAAAGTATTCTTATTGTTCTGCTCACTGTCTTCTGTCACTTCTAACTCATATTTATGTTCTGAAATAAGTCAGTGATTTTGCAGTCAATGAAGAACATTAAGCATACTGAGTAAGAATAAGACACTGATAATGTTCAATGTCAGATCAATGCATTCAATAATAAGAATTATCTTAAGATTTTTGACATCTAAAGAAGAAGTTAAGTCTGATTTTGTTGTCAGAATCTCATTAAACAATCTGAGACATACATTGTAATGTAATAAATTGCTTAATAAACTGAAGCAAAATACTGACACTGAGAGTTAAGAGAAAAACATCATTAAAGAAGATACTCAGTAGCTGAGAATGTTGTTAGTTAAATATAAGATTATAAGAGATCTGAGATCACTCTAAAATCTGAAGTACAGTTTTTTAGCAATTTAAAAGATAAATTAAAAATAAAAAAGTGAATCTTAATCACTATAAGTGTCATTATAAAGCTGATTAAATCACTTATCTAATTAGAAATGTCAATTCAGAACAACAAGATGAATGATGATCTTAGATGTAATGAAAGATATTAATGACAAGAGTAAGTGAGTATGTTTAAAATTTAACTGTTTATAGATTACATAATTAATTTTGTAAATCTCTTATTGTCTTTTAATAGATCTTGCTTGAAAGTTCTGTGACAAAGAAGCAGAATGAGATCATGATGATGATGATGAGACATTAAGATTGACTTAAGTTTTTAAATTTCATATTGAATGACATATCTGATACACTTTACAATGATAAGAATTGAAACAGCAGAATTATTGTTCTTAGTTGTACACAAAGATTTGCTGACTTCTTCTTAACATTAAGATTGATTTTAGTCAAAGTTAACAGATTAGTGACAGATTATCTGACATTAATTGACTCACTTCTTCTTACTTTAACTTCATTAAGAAGATAAGAGATCTAGAAATCTGAGTTAAGCTTACTTTATTTACTTAAAAATGATGACATCTCTCACTGAACATTGCTGCACTTTATATATTATAATCTCTTCACTAATCAGACTGCATCATTCTTTGTTACTGATTCTTAGTTGATGACTGACTTATGTAAATGTATATTGTGCATTCATATTAATCTCATGACTTTATCTTAAATATCTCTTGCCTCATGCAGAGCATGTCATTCTGAGAAAGTGTTTTGTAATAATAGCTTAAAAGTGAAGCCTTATTGTAATTGTATATCTATCATCATTTAAGTATGAACATTTCATTGACTAATTCTTCAATGATAGAAAGCTGTCTTAAGACTGTAGCTCATCACAAATGTACTTTACAATGTAGTGAAATCAAAATATCAAGCTGCTTCAGTGACAAAGATGATGAACTTCTTTTAATAGATTATTTTACTTTTACTAATATATTTCAAAAATAACAATCTTCAGCAAGTCTGAGTCTTTTTTTCTTCTTATTTAAATATACAAGCACAAATGTAAAGCTTGCAGCACTCATTATCACAGTGTCTGTAAACATTACATCATCACTTTTATGAAAGTAAGCTGTATCTGTAAAGAGCTTGTTGCACACAATCTTGAGCTGTATTGTAAGAACAGACAATCTGCATCAATGATAGTTAAAGTTAGAGAGCACAATTTGCTGTTAGTTTTAAGCAAGACTATAGATAGAGATATTTATGACAAGAAGAAACACTGTGATGATGATGACATTAAAGTGTTCTCAAAGAAGAGTAAATTCTGTGATTCTGAGATAACAATACATCATTCTGTATTGAAAAAAGCTGACTGCTGTGATACTGAGAAGAAGAGCAATTGTTGTGACACAATGAGAAAGAGTAACTGCTTTAATGAAATCTTAGCTGATTGTTACAATTCTAAGAAGAAACTTGACAGTTTTCACTCTAAGAAGAAGACTTCTGTGTTTAACAAATTTAACAAACAGATAGCAGATCATTTTAATATTAAGAAAGATGCTTTGTTACTTAAGCATGTTGTTTTAAACATTCAGAAACTTATGTGCATTGATTGTATAATCAAGCTTTTTAGATCTCTACAGAGCATTCTTAAGATTCATAATCTTTGTATCAGTCTTGTGTTGTTTCAAGTAAAGTTCAATCTTGATGAGAAGTTCAGTCTGATTGTTAAGGTAATTAAGTCTGTTAAAAAGACTACAGATTTTATCTGTCAACAACTGAACAATGAGAAATAAGAAATTGACATTATTGTTGATGACAATGCAAAAGCATTTGTTGAACATAAGTATCTAAATAAAGTTACTTAAATGATTGCTTCTGACAATCAGACTGTGCAAATTACATATGATATCAAAACTATTAAAGCAAAAGCACTTCTTAAAAAGTGTGCAGACAGCTCTCTGAAGCTTGTTGTTTCTCAAGAGTTCTCAGAACTTAAAAATGAAAAGAAGTATGTTTAAATCACTGCTTAAATTACATTACTCTCAGTGTGTCTAATCATTTCTGTTTCTTGTTCTGATCTAAGCTTCTTTTTCTTCTCAATCTATCATCTACAGTGATGTCTCACTAGCTCTAATCATCATTGTGTAGATTGTCATTGCTGAACTATTCTATCTCAGCACATTGAGAGCTCTGATGTTTACTCATATCATAAAGATAAACTTGCTCATCATTCTCAGCATCTCAATCATATATGTCTTCTTTCTTGTCTCTTTTGCCTATCAGATTATCAGGCATTCATTATTGACTGAAGAGTTCTTTAAAATCAGTATCTTGCTTGTCATCTTAATTATACTTAAATGATGAGTGAGCACTTTTACAAGACAGAGAGCAGTGAAGTCAGTCTTTATCAGATCTTTTTAGACAGAAATGACTGTGCTGTGTAATGTAGATGATCATGATGATGAAAAGATTAATGCTAATCTTTTACAATACAGCAACTTGTTTAAAGTCATGTCAGACTTCTGCATTACAACTAACAGTATAATTGTCTTGAGCATTACAGAAGTTGATGAGTCTATGATGATTAATGAGTTTTTGCCTGTCAAAAAGCTTCTGAGTTTATTCATCATAGCAGACTCACTCAACAGCTTAGATGTCATCATTGTTTATTTGATGCATCTATTTAATGATAATACAATCAGCATGATTACAATCATGATAGATAAAGTAAAGTTCTTCAAACTGAAGACTTAAGAACTTATAAACATTATTGTTAGTTACTTTATATTAGTCATTTTAACTCTCACAATCATAATCTTTGCAATCTGAATTGCTCTTAACATCTGTATGTAAAATCAAAATGACAGCTACACAGTAATCAATGCAATTACATATACAATCTCAGTGCTTATTGTCTCTTGTTCTTGTGCAATCAATCTTGCTGTGCTCATGATCATTGTCATATCTGAAGATGTCACAGCAAAGCATGATGTAATCTTCAAATTCACAATGATAATTGAGACTGCACACAAGATTTTACACATCATCTTTGACAAGACAGACACTCTCACTCAAGATGAAATGTCTATTACAGAGAAAGTCTATCTCTTAGTAAATTAAGAGCTTGCTGCATTCATCACTTTAGACTTAACATATAACAGTGAACATTCTGTTTCTGCTGCAATATTAACTTATCTTAAGAGAAAGAGCATCAATGCTGCTAAGATTAGTGACTATAAATCAGTTCTTAATAAGAATGTTGATGATACATTTAATGATGTAAGCATTCACTGCAGTAACACTTGCTAAGTCACAGCTAAGAATCTCTCAGAAGTTTAAGATCTTCTTACTAAAGATCTTATGATCTTCTGTATAACAATAAACAATTAAGTTATTGCTGCTTTTGATCTCTCTAACTCTCTGTGCTCAGACTTCTGTCTCATCATCACTGAACTTCAAAGACATAACATTGCTGTCTTAATTGTCAATAGTGATAATGCTGAGATTGTTGAAGCTGTTGCTCTTAAGCTAAGTATTCTGACTAGTTAAGTAAGATCAAGATGCATGTCTAGTGACAAGCAAGTATATCTTAAGAATCTAATGATGAATAAAAAGAAGATTGTTCTCTTCTGCAGTGACAGAATTAATGATGCAGTGATGCTTGCTTAAACTGACATTGACATTTATATGAACAGCAGCAGCAACATGATACAGACTGCTGTCAACATCATTTTTATATATCTGTATCTAAGTGACATTCTGATGCTGCTGAACTTATTCAAGACAGCATTTCATCACATTGTCTTCAATTTTGTATAGTCATTTATATACAATCTGTTCACTATATTGTTGATCACAGATGTCTTTATAAATGCATAGATCTCACTGCAGTATGCTGAATTAAGTAAAATTGTCAGTATTCTATTAGTTATCTTGATTGTGTTGCAGCTTAAATGATTTAAGTGAGAGTATTAAGATACATTAAGTTGTTTAATTTTAATTTATCTACAGCACTTAATGTTTCTTTACTTCTGTAACTGTCTTCAATCTCTAGTTTCAATGATTTGATGTTCATGAGATATTTATAACATACACATCACTTGAAAAAGTGATTAGGCTTGAGATCTGCATGATGAGAAAGAAGATTCACTAAATATTATGATGCAGACTCTTTATTACAGTGTAGCTTAAATTTCACTGTATCTATCAATTTTAATCTGTGTAATCACACTCTGAAATCACAGCATTAGATGAAGCTGTCATGTCAATGTGTTGCAAG
>JAABUU010008580.1_pt1 | contig 10109 bp, 7 predicted proteins | sample 5559301 | NCBI WGS metagenome assembly JAABUU01 (sample SAMN10711884, study PRJNA513360) | rock metagenome | isolation source: Antarctica rocks | place: Antarctica: Victoria Land, Richard Nunatak white | reverse complement strand
CCGCGGCGGCCTCGACGGCTCCGCCGACGCTCACGGTCCACAAGGTGGCGACCGCCATGGCCAACCAAAGTCGACTGGCACGCTCTGGTCGGGTCATTTTCGTCTGCTGCCAGCCCCAGCCGCCCCGTTTACAATCCTTAAACCCACACTCAATCCACGCCCGTAAGCCGTACCAGGCGGCCTCGGCCCCCGCAGGGGGCAGGTCGGTCAGGATCAGCCACGGATCGGTGTGCGGCTCCGTCCACTGGGCGAGTAAGGTACAGGTGAGTCGGCAGGAGGAACGGGCGACACAGTCGACCGCGCCCTTCCACCCGTCAGTCCCGCGACAAACCACCGTCGCCAGCGGCCGGAAGCGCGTCTGCCCCGTCGGACGATACGGCCCCTGCTGGTTAATGCGCAGAAACGGATGCCCGTGCTGTGCCACAATCGCTTGGAACAGCCAGCGCGCATACAGGCCGCGGTCGGCCAGCACGATGACCAGCCAGTCCTCCGGCACCTCGGTTCCCACCTGTGTGAGCAGGCGCTCCCAATACGGATGCCCGTGCTGTGCCACAATCGCTTGGAACAGCCAGCGCGCATACAGGCCGCGGTCGGCCAGCGCGATGACCAGCCAGTCCTCCGGCACCTCGGTTCCCACCTGTGTGAGCAGGCGCTCCCAATGCGGCCGCCAGCGTCCTTTCGCGGTGGCGGGCACGACGTGCCAGGCCACCGGGATGGCGCAGCCGCGATAAACCACGCTGATCGCCAGCACCGTGAAGCGCTGGCCCAGCGTGGTGGCGTCCAGCGCCAGGGCCAGGCGGCGGTCCCCCGGTGACCACAGCGCCAGCACCCAGCCCAACAGGGGCGCGACGCAGACGCTCACCTCAACCTCCCGCCGGCCTTTCCCCCGTTGATCCGCCGCATCATAGCACCATTCGTGCAACTGTTGGCGCTGCGCGTCATAGGTCGTCCCCCGCAGCGTCGCCAGGAACGTGGCCACCGTGGTCAGCCCGCACGACTGGCTCAACACCATCCCATAACTCCAGTACGCCAATAGCCGTGTCTGCGCGGACGTCAATACCTCAAAGTGACGTGACACCTCCGCGATCCATTGCGATACTCCCCCCTGACGAGACATGATAGTCCTCCTGTGATGGTCGTTTCAGCACCTTCCATCATACAAAAGCTCTCTGTCTCGTCCTCTCCTTCAGTATGGCTTTGTGGCTAACCTACCCTCAAAAGCACCCCCTCTCCCTGACGCGGGAGAGGGGAGCCGCCTGCCGTGTCTCGTTACGCATAGGTCGGATACGGCGATGGGACCGTGATGGTACACTGGTGATGCGCCACAAACAGCGCCGGTGTGTCCCACTGCCGCGACAGATCCTCTTTTCAGATAGATAATGGCATAGAAACTAAGCTTCGGTTAGCTAGCAGGACGAAAACGGACTAATGAAAGCACAGCGAGCGGTTGTTGGAGTCGTCGGAGCGGTTGTCGTCTGCGTGGGCGCGGGGGCGCTCCTCTCGCACGCGGGGCTCGGCGGCGGTGTGCCCGTGGCGCGGGGGCAGGAACGCCCCCGTGTGGAGCATGCGCGGCCAGTACAGGTACAACAGGGGCGGTCGCTGCAAGCGCTGCGGGCGCGAGCGATCGCGCCTGTCCACGCCCACGTACTCCTACGCGCCCCCAACGCCCCCCTGGCGTTGCGTCAGCGTGGGGGGCTCGAGCCGGCGATGCGGAGCCTCGCGCCGGGAGCATGGATCAACGCGCGCGCCGTCACCTTACTCGTCCCGCTGTCCAGTCCGTCCGGCGCCGCGCGTCTGCAGCCGCAGGTCGAGGTGAGGCCGGTCGGCCAACCCTTCACGGGGCATCCCACGGCCAGTGGCGCCGCCTTAACGTATAGCGGCGGCGCGCCACTACTCGGCAAGGTGAACGTCAAGGGCTTGCGCGACGGCCTGAGCTACCACTGGCAGGCGCGGGTCTACGATTCGCGCGGCGCGGCTTCACGCTGGCTCGCGCTCTCCCGTGTGGCGCTGCGCGTACACCTCGCGGCGCCGGCCGCCCCAGCGCTGACGCTCGCGACGCCCGCGCGATCTGGCAACTGGGTCGCCACGCGCCGGCTGACCCTGCGCTGGTCGCCGCCGGCCGACGCAAGTGGCATTCGGGGCTATTCATATACCCTCGCACGCAGCGCTTCGTACAACCCGCTAACGCGTTGGCGCACCTGGTCATCAGGCGTCACGGTCCGGGCCACTGGGTCGGGGCTGTGGTATTTCTCGGTGCGCGCTCTCGACAATGCTCATTCTTGGGGACCTCCAGCGCGCATCCCGGTCCACATTGACACCACGACGCCGCGCCTGCGCGCGCTCTCCGTCCCAAGCGGAGCCGTTAACCCAAGCCGTACGCGCCCCCTCGTGCGGATGCGCCTCACTGAAGAGTCGGCCGTGACGGTCGACGTGCTGACCACCAAAGGCAGGGTGCTGCGCTCGATCTTGACCAGCCCGCACCGGTCTGAATACATCTTGCATGTCAATTGGGACGGCAAAGACGCGCAAGGCACGACCGCAGTCAACGGGCGCTACCTCCTGCGCATCACGGCGGTCAACCGCGCAGGCGTGCATTGGAGCGTCACGCGCCCGCTACACGTCCTGAGCAGCGCCCCCAACTTCACGAATGATGGGTTCACGCAGCCGGGCGTGAACAACCCGTATAACGACGTGTTGGACGGCCCTGAGCAGATCACGGCGGCGCTCGACGCGCCTGGGCGCGTGAGCATCGCAGCAGTCCAAGATAACGTGGTGCGACGCACCTGGAGTTTCCCAAGCGTACAGGCGGGTGAGACCATCACCGCGACGTGGGACCACGCCGCGTCGCTGCCGGCGGGGACGTACGTGTTCAGCGCTACGGTGACCGACGCGGCGGGCAACACGCGCACGACTGGCGTGGGCTCGCTCCAACTCGACCTGCGCCGCATCGTCGTCTCGCTCAAGCAACAGAAGATGTGGGCGCTCGACGGCAATAAGGTGCTGCTCTCGACACTCGTGACGACCGGAGGACCCGAACTCCCAACGCCCACGGGCAACTACGAGATCATCGACCGCGAGTCACCCTTCACCTTCCACTCGCCCTTCCCGCCGGGGTCGCCGTTCTGGTACGCCGATTCGCCGACCAATTTCGCGCTACTCTTCCAGGTCAACGGCTACTTCATCCACGACGCCCCATGGCGTAGCTACTTCGGCCCCGGCAGCAATGTCGTCGACGGCACGCCCGGTTCCAACACGACCGGCACGCACGGTTGCGTCAACACGCCCTACACGGCCATGGCCTGGTTGTACAACTGGGCCACGATGTATACGCCCGTGCAGGTGCGCCAGGACGTCGCATTACATTAGCCTTGGTACCACGGCAGTACACACTATGCCTATCAGCAATCAGCCGTCAGCTTCTCACGAAGCTGACGGCTGATTGCTGATGGCTAACGGCTTGTTACTATATCTCGCCGTGAACGTGGTTGGGACCGCTAACAGGTAGGCCGCAGACATCGCAGCGTGGACGGCCCGCGGCGACAGACTTCTCAATGCTGGCGGCCAGCGTCTGCAGCTGCATGCGCGGCACGCGGCACGAGAAGGTGTGTGGCCCGGTCTCATCGACCTCCCAGTCGTGGGCATAGAGCATGAACTCGCCCGTTTCAGCGTCATGACCGAGCTCGAAGCGGTCGGCGTGAAACGACAGCGTCATGCGGATCAATGGGGCCGGAGCCGGTACTTCGGGGAGCCCACGCGGACGGTTATTCTGCTCCCTATTGACATTGAGCATGTGGCGAGCGGCGATAGCCAGGCGCGCCAGGTGCTCTTTCTCGGTCCAAATGATCGCCGTGCCCGCGTCATTCTCCGCCAACAGGCGAAAAGTCCGCTTACCCGGTTTGCCGATCGCCTCCGCCTCCAGACGCCGGGTCGCGCGGAACTCATAGCTCACGACGGCCACGGGCGCGACTCCCTCCCGGACGCTGCTCTCCATCGACATACAGTAGTCTCCCTCAACAGGACGGGGAGCACGGGGGCTTATCATGAGGCGATCACGGATCGCCGCGCCGCAAGTGGCCTGACCTAGGCAACGCGGTCCTGCTCCGCTTCAGCGAGCGTCTTGATACGCCGCAGCGTTTTATTGGCGATGTTATGAACGAACAGGTCGCCGACGATGTAGCGCGCGACAAACGGACCGATCAGCGCTGGCCATGGCGGGTCAAAGTCGTGCACAATACGCACGTCCATGCCACTTGCTCCAGGCTCGATGATCCACTCCACATCCATTCCTCGTGTGATGCCCCGGACGTGGCGGAAGCGTATCCTGTGGCGGACGGGGTCGAGTTCCTCGATCGACGTCCACTTAATCGGGAAGCCATCGCGCGTCGCGGCCATCTCGGCCAGACGTGTGGTACCGTCGTCGCGGAAGAGTGTCACCCACCGGTCATGCGGTAAAATCTCCGGCCATCGCTCAATATAGGCGGCCAATTGGTAAATACGCTCAGCGGGCGCGTTGATCGCTAGATGGTTTTCTGTGTGCATGCCTGTTCTCCCATAAGTGTCCCTGTCCGCGCCATCGGAGAGCGGTGCCTGACGCGCACCACGGTCCCGCGCTTCGGGCGTAGGTTAATAAGCGGTTCCGGTATGATGCGCTGGCCGTTCGGCCACTCAAACGTGACGTGTTGGGCGAGCGTCGCCAGGATGAGATGCCCCTCCATCAGCGCGAAGTGGTTGCCGATGCAGATGTGCGGGCCACCACCAAAGGGCAGATAGGCGTGGCGCGGTAGGCGCGCCTCGGCGTCCGGGGTGAAACGATCCGGGTCAAACCGCTCAGGGTCCGGGAAGTAGTCGGGGCGGCGATGCATTGTGTAGGGGCTCACGATCACGACGCCCCACGCCGGCACAGGGTAGCCAGCCAGATCGACATCGCGGATAGCCTGACGCGAGAGGACATAGGCCGGCGGGTAGAGGCGTAGGGCCTCCTTAAAGACCTGGAGCGTATACGGGAGGTGCGGCAGGTCGGCGACCGTCGGTGTGCGCCCGGCCAGCGCCGCGTCCACCTCGGCGCACACACGCGCGTACGCATCGGGATGCTGCGCCAGCAAGCACCATGTCCACGCCAGCGCATTCGCCACCGTGTCATGCCCCGCGATGAAGAGCGTCATGGCCTCGTCGCGCACCTGCTTGTTGCTCAGGCGACTCCCATCCTCGCCGCGCGCCGACAGCAATAAGGACAAGACATCTTCCGCTCGGCGGCCGCGCGCCGCTCCTCGATCATGCCATAGATTGTCCTGCTCAATCGAGCGATGGCCCGCTGTACGCGACGGTTCCGCGATGTCGGCCATGAGAGGGGGACGTGTACGGGCGACGCCAATTGCGACGAGGCGTAGCGCAACGCCTCGGTCAGCGCCGCGCCAAGCTCGTCGGCCTCGTCCACCATGTCGGCGTCGAAGAGGACTTTGCCCACGATACCCAGCGTCACCCGCGTCATCGCCGGCCCAATGTCGATCACCTCGCCGGGTCATGCCCTCTTTTGGTGAAGCTTGTCGACGGCTGGGGCATTGTCGCCATGAGGGCCAGTCCGTAGCGGGGCTTGCGGAGGTCACAGCGCCCTTTAACCCAATTTTCAGTCCTTACACTCGCGGATCGCTTCGCCATTCTCGCTGGCCCTGAGCCACGTCAGAACCTTCGTCACCAAAAGAGGGCATGACCCTGAAAGTGGCCCCACCGCGGCGCTTGAATCTGGCCCCTTGTCAGGTAGTGTACCGTGCGCGCCCGACAAGTCGTCGTGGCGACGATAAGCGGGTCCGTGTGTGCGCGCCTGGCGTCCGTGTGCGGCACGCACCCGGGACCCGCCCGCTTCTGGCGGCCTCTTCTTTTTCCCAGTACGCCTTGTCACTTTGGCAGCTTGTTTGCCGCGATCTGGGTCTTCGTTGGTTTTGATACTGATGGGTGCGCCCTTTAACGGGCGAAGGAGTTGTTCATAAAGGACCGTGCATGAGCAATGGCACGAGGGGTGAGCGGCCTGCGTCGGGGAGCGGCACTCTCCGGGGTGGGAAGCCCGCTGACAACGTATCCACTGGGTCGAGCCGAACGAGCCACGGGGCGACCCCTGCGACCTATGCTGACGACGAGCGCTTCGGCGCGACAGAAACGTGCAACAGGTCGTACATCAAGACGGGTGAAACGGCTGAGACACCTGAACCAAAAGGTACGGCGGCTGTCCTGGGGGTGCCATCGTCTCCCAGGAATTGCTCCTTCGACCGCCCGGCAGAGAGCACGCAGCGACGGGTTGCTAGAACTTCTTCGTTTGGAACTGGGGAACTCTCATACCGCTTTACTCTGTGAGGAGATGCGAGAATGCCAGCGTGCGGGAGAGAGGGCGGAGGCGGCGTCGTAGCCTAATGCCTGCCGTAATGGGCAGGACATGGTGAAGGCCCGAGACCTATGATCTTGATTTGATCTCAATAATCCTGAACCCATTGGTCTCGATCTGCACCGCGAGGGGGCTGAGGGCGCGGCCCTGCTGGCGGATCGTGCCGTCCCACACGCCGCGTTCACTGTTGTAGACGCGCAGGTCATAGGTCGTGTCGGCGTCGATGACCTCGTGCATGGTGACGGGAACGACGCTCGTCTGCACGCCCACGTTACCGACGAGCACGACGAGTTCACCCGGTCGCCGCAGCGCCACGACCTCGGCTGAGGCCGCGTAGGCGTACACCTGATCCGAGATGTCCTCGTCGTAGGTCTCGACGTGGTGCTCTGACCGCACCGCGGTGTCGGCATAGATGTGGAATCCACGATCGTTTTGGCGCGCCGCAAAGTAGCTCATCTCGCGGTCGTGGTAGGGCTGCCGGCGCAGCGCGACCCACTTCCATTCAGGAGGTACCAACGGGTTGACCTGTGGCAGATCGGGCGTGAGCATGAGCCCGCAGACACCCTCGACGGCGGCCCACAGGAAGCGCGGCGGCTCCCACGGCGAGAGGCGCATGCCACGGTTGATCAGACTCTCGCCGTCGAACCACTCGCTGAACTGTCCGGGCACGGTGTTGTTGTTTTTGGGGTTGACGGCGTAGTGCTCGAACGAGGAGCGCAGCGCTGCGACCATGAACTCGGGGTGGTAGCGGGCCGCCGCGAAGGCGTACCACCACGTCAGGCCCGGCCAGACGCCGCCGATCAGGCCGACGGACGCGAAGGGATCGTACATGGGATCCAGCCGCGAGGCCGTGCGCAGGCCGGCCGGCGTCCAGAAGTCGGGCGAGTTGAGGCGGCTGATGATGCGGAAGCCCGTCTCGTCGTCGCAGACGCGGAACATCACCGGGAAGACCTCGTCGCCGGTCACATCAGTGTGGGTGGCGCCGTCAGCGTCGATGTTGAGGTAGTACAGCCCGTTCTCAGGATTGAGCAGATGTGTGTTCATGGCATCGCGCAGCTTTTGGGCGGCGTCGAAGAACGCGCGCGCCTCGGCCTCGGGTAGCCCCAAATTCTCGGCGAGGTGGCCGGCGGCGCGCAGGGCCGCGGCGCACTCGGCGTTGATCTCGGTCACGGCGCCGTTGAGGCTGTACTGGGGGATGACGTTGCGCCAGCTGGCGATGGCCCACACATTGCCGCGCGGGTCCTTGGCCGTGCAGAACACCAGACCGCGCGCGTCCTCCTGTGCGACGATGTAGCGCGCCGCCTTGGCCACGGCAGGGTAGATCGCGCGCAGCCACGCATCGTCGCCGGTAGCGCGATAGTGATGGTTGACGGCCAGAATAAAGAGCGGGGTGTCGTCGTTGATGTTGAGGCCGTAGTCCTCGACGCGGCCGTCAAGGGCGCTGTAGTACTCGGCGATCTTGCCGTCCTCGTATTGCAGGCGCGCGAAGGTGTCGAGCAGGGCGCGCGAGAAGGCGGGCTTGAAGTGGTCGTTGCCATAGACGAACCAGGCCATATCGCGTCCAACCACGTTGGAGGAGACGCCGGGCTCGTTGGTGAAGGCGGGACCCTGCGGGTAGCGCGCCATCACGCGCAGCATGTTGACCTTGCTCCACAACGCGCCCTGATTGATCAGCGGGTCGGGCGTGAGCACCCGCGCCTGGTGCAGCGTCTGAACAAGGTAGTCCGTCGTGCTCTGGAGCGCGGCCCTGGGGTCGTGCGCCGCGCGGTAGGCCGCGACCGCGGCGTCCTCGCCTGTGGCGGAAAGCGCGGTGATGAAGGTGAAGGCGCGGCTCTCGCGCGGATCGAGGTGTACATCGAGTTGCAGGCCACCCAGGATGTCGCCGGCGGCGTCCGTCACATTGTCCAGCGGGCGCACATGCAGGGGGTCGTAGACGCGGCCAAAGTCGAAGGTCGTGCCGTAGCCACTAGGTTGCTCGGTCAGCCCGAAGACGCGCACGCACGCGGGCTGGCTCTTATTGTGGGCGACAAGGGCGTGCAGGTCAGCGTCGTAGCGCGCCACCATGTCGTCGGGAAGGGTGCCGCGTAGACGCGCGTAGCCGAAGACGCGCAGGTCACGCGGGACCGGGCTGTCGTTGCGTAACTCGACGCTCTGATAGAGGATGGGCGGGTCGCCGACGGTCGTGTGCGCGGCGGCGCCGATCCCGCCGGAGGCCAGCGGCAGGAAGACGGTCTCCGTGACGGCGATGGAGCCGGTGATAGCGTAGATGTGGCGTTGGTAGGCCGGGTGTAGCTCGAACGTACCGGGCACATCCTGGTGCAGGCTGACGTAGGAGGCGCCGTGGGGATCGGTGCTCGAGATGTGGCAAACGCCGCGGTCATCCGTCTGCACGCGATGGCCGGGGCTGGCGTAGCGAATGGAGATATTATTGATGAACGTCTGACCGGCGTCGACACTGAAGACGCGGTCAATTGCGCCGGTCCCCTTGGTCGTCACCCAGAGGGCGCTATTACCGAAACTGGCCCCGAACTCCAGCGCGTCGTCGGGCGTCGTATAGAAGGGCAGCGTGTGGGGGTGCGGCGCGTGCGCCACGACGCCGCCGGGACCGGCGGCTGCCGTTACTGTTTCTTGCATGGAGGACCTTTCTCTCACAATGATCATCGATGGTTAGCGGAGGTAACAGCACAGCGGAGCATAGCGGGAGGGGCCATCATCCTCACGACGCGCGCCTTATCCATGTCGTCGAGATCCTGATGCGGATGCCACCCCAGGGCGAACCAGTCCAAGACGAGATGGCCGTCCCCGATGACCAGCGTGTCGGCCACAGGGATGACCGTCCCCGATGACCAGCGTGTCGGTCACGTCGACGACGCCAGCCGTGGCGCGGACCAACGCGCTGAGCGTCTCCGTGGTGACGTAATTCGCCACATAGCTGATGGGAGTGATTGTCGCACGCTGCGCCAACACAGTCATCGCGGGCACGGGCGATTGCAGCGCGACCTGGATCGCCCGGTCGCTGGCCCAGGTGGCCAGTTCGTCCCCGGACCAGCTACTGCTCCTGGTGTTGTCGTGCATTGTTTACTCCTTCCACACGATTATCCGAGGCCCCGTTGGCGATCTGCCCTCGTGGATTGGCGCTGTCCGGCGAACGAGGGGGGGTCCCCCGTGCCGCTCCCTCTTTGGCGCGATCGCTCCCCCCTACGTCAGCCCGCCTCTCGCGAAGTCCCTCCGGCGATGTCACTGCGCGCATGCTCATGTCTGCTTATTCCTCGTCACACGACGACGCGCACGAAACGCGTCAGTGCGGGAGCTTCGATCAACGGACACCATACCAAGATCCAGGCCACGCGCGTCTCCTCACGAGATGGCACGGGGGTGGTGCGCCGTTCGGGGGCGGGGCGGTGTCGCGACACGGCGCGCCGGCCCACCCGCGCCCCGGGCCGCCGCGCGTCGGCCGGTGGTTGCCGTCGTCCTCGCTGCGCGTGGACATCTCGTTCCACACGTCGGGGTCGCCACTGTGATCATCGCACGACACGCCCAGGACGACCAGGAGCCGCACTAACAGGCTATCCGGAAAATCGTCAGAGAGGCTTATGCAGCCCCCAAGAGCGTGTTTAGGCACTTTCCGGATAGGCTGTAAGGCGTTTCCGCAAGGGTAACATGCCCGTAGGGCCAGCGCTTCAGAGTTGGCGTAGGGTTGTCTCCATCCGTCCGAGAGTCCCTCAATGTCAATGAC
>JAABUU010008578.1_pt1 | contig 10111 bp, 9 predicted proteins | sample 5559301 | NCBI WGS metagenome assembly JAABUU01 (sample SAMN10711884, study PRJNA513360) | rock metagenome | isolation source: Antarctica rocks | place: Antarctica: Victoria Land, Richard Nunatak white | reverse complement strand
GCGGTTCTGGGATGATGAACCATGTCATTGACTGGTGCTGTGGAGGTTCCGCCCCGCGACCGTGAAGTACTCGAGGGCTGGCTGCGGTCACCGTCGATCCGAGCGGGTCTGGCGCAGCGGGCCCGCATCGTGTTGTTGGCCGCCGACGGGACCTGGACGGGGCAGATCGCCGCGCAGGTCGGGACGAGCAAGCAGACCGTCATTGCCTGGAAGCACCGGTACCGCGAGCAGGGACTGGGCGGCCTGGAGGACCGGCCCAAGCCGGGCCGGCCGCCGGTGATTGATGAGGCGCAGATCGTGGTCCGGACGCTGGAGGTGCCGCCGGAGCGGCTGGGTGTGACGCACTGGTCGAGCCGGCTGCTCGGGACTGAGCTCGGCCTGTCCCACGTGACGATCGTGAAGGTGTGGAAGAAGTGGGATCTGCAGCCGTGGCGGTTGCAGACGTTCAAGTTCTCCACCGACCCCGAGCTCGACGCGAAGGTCCGTGACGTGGTCGGGCTGTACCTGAACCCACCCGAGAAGGCGGTCGTGGTGTGCGTCGATGAGAAAACCCAGATCCAGGCGCTGGACCGCACCGCCCCGCTGCTACCGCTACGCCCGGGACTGCCGGCGAAACAGACCCACGACTACAAGCGCAACGGCACCACGAGCCTGTTCGCCGCCCTTGAGGTCGCCACCGGCAAAGTCACCGACCGGTGCTACGACCGGCACACCAACACCGAGTTCCTGGACTTCCTCAAACTCGTCGCCCGGACCTACCCCCGCCGGCAGCTGCACGTGGTCTGCGACAACTACGCCACCCACAAGCACCCAAATGTGCAGGCCTGGCTGGCCAAGCACCGACGGGTCCAGCTGCACTTCACCCCGACCTCCGGCTCATGGCTGAACATGGTCGAAATCTTCTTCGGGATCATCACCAAGCAGGCCATCCGCCGCGGCACCTTCGACTCCGTCCACGACCTCAAGACCGCCATCCGCACCTACATCGACGCCTGGAACGACCGCTGCCAACCCTTCATCTGGACCAAAGACGCCGACACCATCCTCGCCAGAGCCAAGCGTCCAACTACTTCGCTACCGCAGCACTAGACCTAGCCATTTCGCCTGACGGCACGACGAGGTGGCAGGACGAAGAGGAAGCGGTGGCAGCACTGGAGCAGGGGCAAGCCGTAGGCGGACAGAAGCGCCGATACGCGCGGCCGGCTGCCCCGAGGCGTCAAGATCCAGCGGAGCGCCGTGCTCGACGGTTTCACCGGCTCGTAGGGGAGCCAGATGTGCAGCGCCCGGCACGAGGAGGCCTGATCGTCGAGCGCGACTGGCCCAGAACCCCCTGCTACCCGAGTACGATCCCAGTAGCGCCGGGTCATAAAGCTCAGCATCAGCCTGCCGCACGAGGACGTCGCGTTGCTCGACGAGTTGTCATACCACGCCGAACACGAGCAGAACCAGGCTTCTGGACGGCCGGGCCTGCCGGCTTTTGCGAATCGGTCGTCGGCCGGTAGCGACGCCTCTGTTCAATTCCTACGCCCTGCGCTGTCCGCGCCGGGCGAGCGTCGACGGCATCACCGTGAGAGCGACCAAAGCGGCGATCAAGCCGTCTGGTCGGAGAAGATGTCGACGGTTGGACCTCGGCCGGGGCTAGGTCTGCCGCTCTTCACATGGCTGATCTTTGTGGTGAAGTAGTGCTCAAGCGACCTATCCCGAGCAAGGACACGCTCCCAGGCCACAGGCGCGGTGCGGGGACGATGGTGGTCACCGATCAGAAGGGCAGTGTCAGTGTCCAAAGCGCAGCTGTACGACACCATCGGAGCCTATTACACCTTGACCCGGCGCACTGAACCGCGCATCGCTGCGCAGATTTGGGCTGCGCTCGGCGATGCCCAGACCGTACTCAACGTCGGTGCCGGCACCGGGTCCTACGAGCCGCCCGACCGCGACGTCCTCGCGGTGGAACCGTCGGCGCTCATGCGTTCGCAGCGCCTCCCGGACGCGGCGCCGTGCCAGGCGGGATCTGTCGAGAACTTGCCGTTCGATGACCAGTCCTTCGATGCCGCGATGGCTGTTTGCACGGTTCACCACTGGCAGGACCCGATCGCCGGCCTGCGCGAGATGCGGCGCGTCGCTCGCCACGTGGTGGTGTTCCTGTTCGACACCAGTGACCCTAGCCAGTTCTGGTTAACTCGTGACTACCTGCCCGAGTTCGCTGCCTTGAGAGGCTGCAGAGTCTTGGCATCGCTGACAGAGCTGGCTGGCGCAATCGGAGCCCGGAGGGAGCCGGTGCCCATTCCGTGGGACTGCGCTGACGGCTTCTTCGAGGCCTACTGGCGCCGGCCCGCAGCGTATCTGGACGAGAATGTCCGTCGCGGAATATCTGTCTGGGCCAGTGTCGGGCCGGACGCCGAGCGGAGGGCAGTGCACAGCCTCCGTGATGACCTCGCCTCAGGTCGGTGGGCCGCACGCAACCGCGACCTCGTCGATCTCGACGCGGCAGAGCTTGGTGCTCGACTGCTTATCGCCTGAACCCGCCACATCTGGTTACAACTGCGTTGCCCGAAACCCGGGCCGTCCAAGGTGACGACGGGGACCGCTCCGTAATGCAGTTCCTTCTCGTGGATGGTTATCGTTCCGTCCGCGCCTCCGTCCGTAGGCGCCGCCCTGAAGCGCATATCCGGTCTTGTACACAATGGCACTGTTCCTCGCCCCCGCGCACAGCTCATCCTTCTAGCCCCGGTGTTGCAGTAGCGGTCTGATTTTGCGGTGCGACACGGCCCGCACAGCGCAAAAGTGCCTGTCCTTGCTGGGATTCTTGTCTTGCTAATGGACAAGAAGATCCAACGAGAGAGGCACTTCGCAGGTGCAATCTACAACGAGCAGGACGCCACCGGTCGTCACGACCGACGGCACCGGGGTGGTGTCGCACGCCGGGACGGTGTTGCTGGCTGAGCTCGCCGACCGGATCGGGTTGACCGCCGCCCTGTCGGAGGCCACCGATGGGCTGCGGGCCCGCCGGGCCGGTCACGACCCGGGCCGGGTGCTGGTCGATGTAGCGGTGGCGATCGCCGACGGCGCGGTGACGATCACCGACGTGCAGGCGCTGGCCGATCAGCAAGGTCTGCACGGATCGGCCGGGTCGGTCGCGTCGACCCCAACGATCTGGCGGGTCCTGGCCGGCATCGATGAGGCGATGCTCGCCCAGATCCGGCTGGCCCGGGCGCAGGCCCGGGATCGGGCGTGGCTGGCCCGCGGGGAACTGACCGGCACCGAGCTACCGGGTTCACGGGCAGCGGGCACGACGATCACTGATGTCGTGATCGACCTGGACGCCACCCTGGTCACCGCCCATTCCGAGAAACAGGACGCCCGTGGGAACTTCAAAGGCGGCTTCGGTCACCACCCCCTCGGGGCGTGGCTGGACAACACCAACGAAGCCCTAGCGATGGTGCTGCGGCCGGGGAACGCCGGCAGTAACACCGCCGCCGATCACCTGGTCGTGCTGGACCGGGCACTCACGCAGATCCCGGACCGGTGGCGCAGCAAGCAGGTCCTGATCCGCTCTGACGGCGCCGGCTACTCCCACGCCCTGATCACCGCGCTGTCCGAGCAAGGCCTGGAGTTCTCGGTCGGCTACCCGGTCACCGAAGCGGTCCGGGACGCCATCAGGCTCATCCCTGCGCACGCCTGGCAGACCGCGAACAACAGCGACGGCGGCGTGCGGGAACACGCCGATGTCATCGAAGTCACGCACCTGCTGGAGCTGTCCCGCTGGACCAAGACCTGCCCAGGGATGCGGGTGATCGTGCGCCGCGAGCTGCCGCACCCCGGCGCCACTCTGGACGCCTTTGAGATCCGCGACGGCTACCGCTACCAAGCCTTCACCACCAACACCGCTCGCGGGCAGCTGGCGTTCCTAGAAGCCCGCCATCGGGCGCACGCCCGCGTCGAGGACCGGATCCGGACCGGGAAAGACACCGGCATCGGGCACCTGCCGTCCAGGCACACCCGGATCAACGCCGTATGGCTCGAGCTGGCCCTGATCGCCGCGGACCTAGTCGCCCTCACGCAGTCGATGCTGGTCACCGACCAGCCCGAGCTGCACCGGGCTGAACCCAAGACGCTGCGCTACCGGCTGCTGCACATCGCCGCCCGGATCACCAAAGGCCAACGCAAGGTGTTCCTGCGCCTGGCCGAGCACTGGCCGTGGGCCCTCGCGCTCGCCAAAGCGTTCGCGCGCCTGCGGCAGATCCCGCTCCCGGCCTGACGGCCAGCACCACCGCGACCCAGCAGCCACAACGATCACGGAGACCCCGGACACCGCACCGGCGCTCCACCCTGCTCCGATCCTCGATCAGACATGTCCAAGATCAGCAACGCCCAGCAAGGCTCCTAATGAAACGCCAGGGCTAGGGCTGCGAGGGTCGGCAACAGATCGACCAGATCGACCAGAGCGACTCTGGCGCCGGGACCGGCCGTGAACTCGGCAACGGTCATCGTCAGCGGCGGGGGCCCAGTGCGTCCGATGACCGTGGCCTCCCGTCGCCACGTGCCCCTGCTGCTTGTCTTGCTGGGTACTATGCGCGCACTGGCTTCGCCGCCATGAGGACAGGTCGCCGATGTGGTCGGGGAACCGGTCGGCGTGGTCGGCTCCCAGCGTCCGTTCTGGACAAGGAGGATCGATGCGAGTAACCGGCATCATTGCGAACCTTCCGGTCGCGGACATCGTCGATGCCCGTGACTTCTACACCGACTACCTCAGCTTGAGCGTTGAAGACTTCAACCTGGGGTGGGTCGCGCGTTACAGATCACCGAGTGGCGAGGCCTCCGTCCAGCTCGTCACCCGCGACGCCACGGCGCCGCATGACTCGGTCATCTCGGTTCACGTCGGCGCCGGCGTCGATGAGGCGTACGCGGAGGCGAAGCGGCGGGGGTACGAGATCGTTCGCCCGCTCACGGAAGAGGCGTGGGGCGTGCGAAGGTTCTTCGTGCGCGCCCCGGATGGCAATGTGATCAACATGGTGAGCCACAGCGACGAGTAGGTGTGCCTGGCTGCACGCCGGGTGCCGAGGTTGGTGTCGGTCAATCGACCCGAACCGAACGACAGTTGGGCGAGCGAGGCCGGCCCAGAACCCCCTGCTACCCGAGTACGAACCAGTAGCGTCGGCTCATGAGGCTCAGCGTCAGCCTGCCGGACGAGGACGTCGCGTTGCTCGACGAGTACGTCCGCACGTCGGGTCTCGCCTCCCGGTCCGCCGCCGTTCAACACGCCGTCCGGCTGCTGCGGCATCCCGATCTCGAGCAGGACTACGCAGCGGCCTGGGAGGAGTGGGACACCTCCCGCGAGCAGAGCCTGTGGGACGGCACCGCCGCCGACGGGCTCGTCAATGCTGCGCGGTGAGGTGCGCCTAATCGACCTCGACCCGGCCCTCGGCAGCGAGGCGAACAAGCGCCGGTCCGCAGTCATCGTGAGCAACGACCGGACGAACACCTCCGCCACCCGCCTGGGAGAAGGCGTCGTGACCGTACGAGGGGTGTCCCTGTCAGGTCGCCGAGGACCATCGCGAGGTGCTCAGTGGGTGCTCGCCCCACCGTGAAGCAGGTCAGCTCAAGGCCAGGTGGGCAGAGCGGCCTGTGCCCGTACGTGCACCCTCAAGTCCCGGCGTGCCTGACGAACTGCGGCCCCTGCAGGGCGAGGTCCTCGGGCCGGCCGGCGACGCACGTGATGTCACCAAAGATGTTCACGCCGTTGTGGATGAGGTAGCTCTCCACAGACCGGTGGGCCGCTGCTCCGACCTCCGGCCGACGGCGCACGAGGAGCTCTGGGAACTCCGCCCACCGGTAAAGCAGCTCAGCAGTGGAGACCAGCCGAGTGCGGCAGAACTCGGCGAGGTCGTCGCAGCGCAGGGACACCTCGTACTCGTCGACCCCGACCCGCTCGCGGAGCTGTCGGGTCCAGCGGGCGACAGGTCCCTCCGTCATCCCGCTACCAGCACTGCGGCCCGCTGGATGACGCCGCCGTACAACGTCGTGCGCTGCCTAATCGGCCGGCCGGCCCAGGCCGCGACGTCCGCGAGGCCGTCCGTCCCGAGCGCCTGTCCGTGGGCCGCGCCGGCAGCCCGGCTGATGCTCTCCTCCATGAGGGTGCCGCCGAGGTCGTCGACCCCGGCGCGGAGCAGTTGCGCAGCCCCGGCCGGCCCGGTCTTCACCCACGACGCCTGGACGTGGTCGATGAGCCCGGTGTAGGCGATCCGGCCGACGGCGTGCACCAGCACGACCTCCCGCCAGGTCGGTCCGCGCCGCGCGCCGCGCTTGAGGTAGACCGGCGCGGCCATGTGCACGAACGGCAGCGGGACGAACTCGGTGAAGCCCCCCGTTTCCCGCTGCAGGTCCCGAGTCCGCAGCAGATGGCGGGCCCAGTGCACCGGCCGCTCGACCGAGCCGAACATCAGCGTGACGTTGCTGCGCAGCCCCACGGCGTGCGCGGTGCGGTGTACCTCGAGCCACTCGTCGGTGGTCACCTTGTCCGGGCACAGCACCGTGCGGACCTCGTCGTCGAGGACCTCGGCCGCGGTACCCGGCAGGCTGCGCAGCCCGGCATCCTTGAGCATCCGCAGGTAGTCGGCCAGCGGGACGCTGAGCCGGCGGGCGCCCTCGAACACCTCCAGGGCCGTGAATCCGTGCACGTGCACGTCAGGCACCGCCTCCAGCACCGCCCGGACCACGTCGAGGTAGAAGCTGCCGTCGAAGCTCGGGTGGATGCCGCCCTGCAGGCAGACCTCGGTGGCCCCGAAATCGACGCCCTCCCGCGCCCGGTCAGCGATCTGCTCGAGGGTGAGCAGGTAGGGCTTGCCGCGCAGGTTCAGCGACAGCGGGCCCTTGGAGAACCCGCAGAAGGTGCACTTGAAGGTGCAGACGTTGGTGTAATTGATGTTCCGGTTGACCACGAAGGTCACCTCGTCCCCGACGGCCCGGCGGCGCAGCTCGTCGGCGACCTCGGCGACGGCCGCCACCTCCGGGCCGCGGGCACCGAACAGAGCGACGAGCTCGGCCTCACCGGCCTGCTGGCCGGCGAGCACCCCGTCCAGCACCTCCCTGACCCGGCCGACGGCCCGCGACGCAGCCGGCAGCAGAACGGGTGGTTCCGCATCGGCGCCCGAGTACCAAGCCGTGGACCGGCGCCCGATCTGCACGACCTCGGCGCCGGTGCCGACGTTGGCCGCAGCCGCGTGCCGTTCCGGCCAGACCGCCCCGGCGTCGTCGCGGGCCAGGCCCTCGGTATCCGAGCGGTCCTGGACGGGGAAGCGCAGCGACGGGTCGAGCCAGCGCTCGGGGTCGCGCACGTGCTCGGGGTAGAGCGTCAGGCGGGGGGCGAGAGTGCGGCCGCTCGCCTCGGTGGCCCGGCGCAGGACAGCCAGGTCCGGCCATGGGCGCTCGGGGTTGACGTGGTCCGCGGTGACCGGTGAGACCCCGCCCCAGTCGTCGATCCCGGCGTCGAGCAGGTCCCCGAGCGCGCCCGGTTCGGACAAGTTGGGGGGCGCCTGGACATGCACCTCGGGCGGCAGCAGGAGCCGGGCCAGGGCGACGGCCCGCAGGTGCTCCTCAGGCGGACACGGCAGGGCCGCACGCATCGCCGTGTCCGACTTCGGCAGAAAGTTCTGGACGATCACCTCCTGCACGTGGCCATGCCGGGCATGGCTGTCCGCGACGGCCCGCAGAGCCTGCACCCGGTCAGCCTCGTCCTCGCCGATTCCGACGAGGATCCCGGTGGTGAACGGGATCTGCAGCCGTCCGGCCGCCTCCAGGGTCGCCAACCGCCGCTCCGGAACCTTATCGGGTGCTCCCCGGTGCGCGGCCAGGTCCGGGCGGAGCGACTCGAGCATCATCCCTTGAGAAGGCGCCACCTCCCGAAGCGAGCCCAGAGCCGCCTCGTCGATGGCGCCGGCGTTCGCATGCGGCAGCAAGCCGGTCTCCTCTACGACGAGGCGGCACATCGCCACGAGGTAGTCCACGGTCGAGGCGTAGCCGTGCTCCTGCAGCCAGGCCCGGGCCTGCGAGTAGCGCAGCTCGGGAGCCTCGCCGAGGGTGAACAGGGCCTCGGAGCACCCGGCGTCGGCACCGCGGCCGGCGATGGCGAGGACCTCGACCGGGCTGAGGTAGGGCGCCGGCAGCGCGCGCGGTGCGGTGGCGAAAGTGCAGTAGCCGCACCGGTCGCGGCACAGCCGGGTCAGGGGCAGGAAGACTTTCGGGGAGAAGGTGGTGCGGGTACCCCAGGCGGCGTCGCGTACCGCCCGGGCCCAGCGGAGCAGCTCCCCGGTGTCGAGCCGGACCAGGTCCTCGATCACGTGGCTCGCATCCAATCCGGCTGCTTAGCCAGCAGTCGCCGCCCGTTGGAGATGAAGGGGCCGCGTACGACGTTGCTCATCTGCAGCTGGGCATTGCGGTTCTCTGCTCGCGATGCCGCGAACTCCCTGGCCGTGTCGGTGTAGAAGCCGCGCCGCTTGTACTTGCGGGTCCGCTCGTCGAAGACCTCCTCGATCATCTGATCAGCGGTCCGGTCGACGAACGCGTAGAAGTCGGCCATCAGCTGCAGGCGACGATCCCGATCGGGTTTGGGCAGGTCCTCGAGCGCCGCGGCGTAGCGCGCGGCGGTTTGCTGCTGCTCAGGGGCGGTGGGCAAGGAGGTCCTCCGGGGAAGGTCCGACCGGCCCGGGCGGCGAGAGCAGGGGCCGGGCTGGTCGGGCACGGTTAGTCGGGCGGCCCGAACATGGAGGCTTGGGCGCGGATGTCCTGCCGACGGTAGGGCAGTGGGTCCGGCCGGCTGGATCCTCCCCGCCGCGTCGAGCTCCACGACCATGGCCGGGTCGCGCTGCAACGGGTTGCCCCAGTTCCCCTTGAAGTACGTCTCGCCGAACTCCGGCGCGGCCGTTGCCCACCGGTCTCAGCTCCGGCCGCCGCGAGCAACCACCGCTTCCCAAGCGGGCGTGAGCCGAGGATGTTCGGTGCGTCCGGATCCTCGGCGATCCCGCGACGGTAGGACCAGAGGCAGCCAACTACCCGTGACCAGTCCCCGCTACCGAACGTGGAGGCGGGCCTTGGTGGCAGAGGATGGACCGATGACTGCCTCCTCGGACTACGACCGCTCTCATAAGCAACTGCGCACCGCCGTCGTGGTGAGCCCAGCCGAGGACGCCTGCCAGGTCTTCGGGTACCACCAGCTGACCCTGGTGCGGTACTCAGTGCCCTTCAAACCCCGAGCCGACCGAGTCACGCCCGGCCACCTCGTAGCGATCGCAGCCACAGCGGACGGATCCGAAGTGATCGTCTGGAGGTGGTTCGACGCCGTCGTACTTGGAGAGGCGGCCGGGCAGGTCCGCCTCTGGGAGCCAGCGCACGGTGAAGTGCTTGCGCAGCCTCGCCTCTCGCCGCTGCCACATCGGCCAGGAAGCCGCGCCTATCTTTCGGCTGGTCTGGCAGGCGCGGACTGGTGGGTAGCCGGCGCTGCGGCCGTCCCGGCCGAGGACGACGACGTCGAGCTCGAGGAGGTCCGCCGCTTCTACTCGGATCACGGCCTGTGGGACGGCCTCACATGACCTCCCCCTCGTACGGGTGGGCAAATGGTGCTGCCGCTACCCGTCCATAAGGCCGTTGCGGCCCCGCGCCGGAGGTGCAGGCCCAACCCGTACGGTGGTCCGATGGACCAGGACTCCTACGCCCACCAGACTGTTCGGCGTGCCCGACAGGTCGAGCAGGCGTCGCCGAACGGTCGGCTCCCGGTCCCGTCCTACACCTCCTGGCCCAGCTTTCCCTACGAGGGCGACCTACGGGTGCGCCCCGTCGACGACGTCGTGCTGCCAGAGCCGCCGCGCGAGGGGGAGGGAGGTGTTGGCTGCGGCGCCTGCGCCGCGCCGGACCAGGAGTACCTGTGGACGGACGCCGACTGGCGGCTCAGAAGCACCCGGGAGCCCAGTGGCCTGCCGGTCGTTCTGCTGCTCGAGCCGCGCGTCCACGCCGACCTTCACGACCTGCCCACGCCGGTGCGGGCCAGCATGGGCGAGGTGCTCTGTCGGGTCGAGGCGGCGCTGACCTCGCTGGGCGGTATCGCGCGGGTGCACGTTTC
>JAABUU010008576.1_pt1 | contig 10114 bp, 10 predicted proteins | sample 5559301 | NCBI WGS metagenome assembly JAABUU01 (sample SAMN10711884, study PRJNA513360) | rock metagenome | isolation source: Antarctica rocks | place: Antarctica: Victoria Land, Richard Nunatak white | reverse complement strand
GGTTGTGTCCGTAAACTTCTGTAATTAGCGATGCCGCTTTGACAAGTGGCCATCGTCCTCCACGATCGGTAGTGGCAACCAACCGGATCGAAGGAGGAAGACGATGGCACACCGACAGCGTACCGGCATCGCAGCAGCGACACAATCCGTCGTGACGGACGATCCCGACTTCCTGCGGCTCATCGTGGAGCGGGTCATCCAAGAGTTACTGGAAGCGGAGATGACTGCACACCTGCACGCCGAACCGTACGAGCGCAGTACGACTCGCATGGGCTACCGCAACGGCTACAAGCCGCGGCAACTGAACACCCGCGTCGGCACGCTCACTTTGCAAGTGCCACAGGATCGCGACGGAACGTTCGCCACACAGATTTTTGCGCGTTACCAACGCAGCGAGAAGGCGCTCGTCCTGGCGCTGATGGAGATGTATGTCGAAGGTGTCTCGACGCGCAAAGTGCGCGAGATCACCGAAGTTTTGTGTGGGACGAGTTTCTCGAAGAGTCTCGTCTCCGAGTTGGCGAGCCAGTTGGACACGGATTTGGATGCATGGCGGCACCGTCCCCTGACGGAAACGACTTACCCCTATCTCAGCGTCGATGCCCGCTACGAATATGTCCGGCAAGATGGCCGGATCGTCAGTCAGGGCGTCTTGATCGTGACCGGCGTGCGAGCGGATGGACATCGTGAGATCCTCACGGTCATGGTTGCCGATACCGAAAGCGCGGCGACGTACCATCACCTCTTCAAAGATCTCGAAGCGCGGGGACTGAGCGGCGTGCAGTTGGTGACGAGTGATGGCCACACGGGGCTGAAGGCTGCGATCGACCGGCACTTCCAGGGCGCGAGCTGGCAACGCTGCCAGGTGCACTTTACTCGCGATCTGGTCGGCATGGTGGGGGCAGGGCGACGGAAGGAGTTGGCGGAGGACCTGCGCGAAATCTTCGCCGCGACGACACGGGAACAGGCACTCGGGACAGCGGGAGCGGTAGCAGCACACTGGGAATCGACCCATCCGGCGGTCGCGCGTATATTGGAAGAGGCCGTCGAAGACTGCCTCGCCTGTCTGGCCTTCCCGTTAGCGCATCGCGCCCGGATACGCACCACGAACGGATTGGAACGGCTCAACGAAGAAATCAAGCGCCGGACACGGGTCGTACGTATCTTTCCGAACACTGATTCGTGTCTGCGCTTGGTAACGGCACTATGCGTGGAGCAATCGGAGGAGTGGGTCAGCGGGCGGTGCTATCTCGGCATGGATGACAGCATCGCCGGGGCGTTAGGAAAGGAACACGCGTAAACGACATCCCCTATGCGGCTCGTGCTCGGTGCCGTGCGAACTTCTCTGCGGTGCGATAGACGAAAGGACCAGAGATCCCATGGCGGTCGAGATCATCTATGAGACGCATTCACTCACCACGGATAACGAGATCGGTGCGGCGACGGGCTGGCTGCCGGGGCAACTGTCTCAACGCGGCCGCGCCCTCGCCCGCGAACTCGGCGCGCGCCGACGCGGTGACGGCATCGCCGTGGTGTTCGTCTCCGACTTGGCACGGGCGGTGGAGACGGCGGAGATCGCCTTCGCCGACAGCGGTATCCCGATCCGCCGGGACGCGCGGCTGCGCGAGTGCAACTATGGGGCGCTCAATGGCATGCCGGTCGCCCGCCTCGCCGCTGAGCGGTCGCGGCATATCGACGTGCCCTACCCGGACGGCCAGAGCTATCAGCAAGTCGTGGAGGAGACACGAGACTTCCTGCGCGACCTCGTCGCCCACTGGGACGAGAAGCGGGTCGCGGTGATCTCGCACTCTGCGAACAAATGGGCGCTGGATCACCTGCTGCACGGTGTCGGCCTGGAAGACCTGGTCGATGCGCCGTTCGGCTGGCAAGAGGGCTGGCAGTACACGGTCCCCACGGGGTGGGAGCGCACCGATTCGTGACGAAAGGGGGCAGAGAGACACCGGTCGGAGGAAACTACAGAAGAGTCAGGACTTGACCCTTTTACTCGTATACTGATCGCTGTCCGGCGATCTACTACACCGACAATTACGTACAACGAGCGTAAAGCGATCACTGATGCGAAAGGAGATCGACCGATGTCTTACCCAGAGTACCTGCCCCTGCGCCAGAAGATCGTCACGACCGCCCAAACGCTCATCCAGCGAGAAGCGATCTCCCCGGCGCATCTGTCGAACATCTCGATTCGTACCCCGGAGCGCGATATGATGTTGCTCACCTCCGGCGGCTGGCTCACCGACATGACGACCGACGATATTGCCCTTGTCGGGTTCGACAGCACTGTTCGCGCCGGGCAACTCCCCGGCGGTACATTCGAGATTGTTGAGATGCACAGCAAAGTGTATGAGAAGCGGTCGGACATTGGCGCGATCATCCATACGCACTCGCCGTACGCGACCGCGTTCGCAATCGCAAACAAACCGCTGCCCTGCGTCTACGAGGCGATGGCCCGCTTCGATATGCACGACGGAATTCCCGTCGCGCCCTACGCGCCGCGCGGATCGAAGGAATCAGTCGCGAACATCCTCGGCGTCATCGGTGAGAAGACGCGCTGCGTTCTCCTACAGAACCACGGTATCCTCGCCTTTGGCGATACAATCGAGATGGCGATGCTGATGGCGCTCATCCTCGAAGAGGCAGCGCATATGATGATCCTCGCGGAGTCGCTCGGCGGCGCAACGGTCATCCCGGAGGATCAGGCCTTCTATGCCCTTCAGCGCACCCGGCAGTATGCCGATATGCTCGTCACGCCAGCAGACGGCGAGTAGGATCGGCCACCTCAACCGATAGAAGCCCTTACCCTGATCGGAATAGACATAATGATGGCAGGCTGTCAAGCCTGCCATCACCCGTACAACGCGCCCCTCACATTAAGTGAACGGATATGGGAACGCCCCGGCAACCATTGCGGGTTGCCGGGGCGCTCGAAGGAAGGAGAGGAGAAGAATTGTGCTAGTTGTCGCCGTTCGTAGCGGCCTTCGGAGCCCGCTTATAGGAACGCGCTCGGAGCGCCGCACCGACACCGACCGCTGCCACACCGGCGACGACTGCCGCCGTGATGCCGTTGTTCGTCTCCTGCTTCGGTGCGCCCGTCTGTGGCATCACCGTCGTGCCGCCGCCCGTTGAAGTCGTGGCGCCACCCGTACCCGTTGAGGTCGTTGCTCCGCCCGTACCGGTTGAAGTCGTGGCGCCGCCCGTACCGGTTGAAGTCGTGGCGCCGGCGCCACCCGTACCCGTCGCCGCAGGCGCGGTCGAACCACCACTCGCACCGAGGATCGGCCCCGCTGCCTTAAGAACATCCGCTTTCGTGGCCGGTGCAGCGAACGCGCCCGCCACTGGCGCTACCTTGTTCTGCCGCCGCCAGATGCTCGCGTGCTCGCCCTCGATGTTGTGGATCTGAACCGCAACGGTGAGGAGGTCGGGGCTCTTGATGTCCGCCGCTGCGCCGAGGTAGGCAGCCGCGCCGAGGTCCTCGACGGTGACGAGGAACTTAACAATGTTGTCCCGCGTGTCGAACGCCGGGAAGTTATACTTCGCCTGCGCCGCGACGGGTGTGCCGCCCAGTTTCTGGATCGTCTGCGTGATTGCCTGCACATGGGCGGCCTCGTGCGCGCCGAATTGCGTCGCATAGGACTGCTCGTCGCCCGTCAGTTTCCCGCTTGCTATGATATCCTTATACATCTGGGTTTCGAGATGCTCCAGTGTCAAGGCGTAATTCAGGATATCGAGATCGTTCGTGAAGTCTGCCACAGGATTCCTCCTCATATATGCGTCCGGCGTTTAGCCGATGAGCGGCTTAACCTTTGCGTTCACTTCGTCCGCAGTGAAACTCTCACTCAACGCGCCGGAGACGGGCGTCTTGTTCCCTGCCAATTGCTGGGTAATAGCGAGTTGCCGTGCCTCGACCTGGACGATCGAACCGGCAACGCCGAGGAGCGACTTGTCCGTTAACTTGTTCGCCGCGCCTGTGTATGCCCCGACGCCGACTGGCTCGACCGTGTTGAGGAACATGAGAACTTGAGCTTCGGTCTGCGTCTTGAAGTCGGGGAACTTGTAGGTGCCCACTTTAGCGATGTTGGCGTAATTCGCACCCTGGAGCGCCTTCGTCAGCGCATCCACATGTGCCTGCTCGAACGTGCCAAACGTGGTTGCGAGTGTCTGGGCATCGCCCGTCAGTTTGCCGCTGGCAACGACCTGCTTATACATCTCGTTCTCAAGATGTTCGAGGCCGAGGGCGAAGTTGAGGATGTCGAGGTCGCCAGGCGTCGCTGCGAGAACGGACTCCGCGTAGCCGAAGCCGAGGTTGAAGAGGTTGTTGCCACCCATCGCGAGCGCGCTTGCCGCGCCCACGGCACCCGCCGCGCCCTTGAAGAGGGTCCGCCGGTTGAACTCGGTCGTGATGAGTCGGAGATAACGGTCCTGCATGGTGATTCTTCCTCCATGAGCCCTGACACGTTGTCAGGACGCGTATTAGTGTGCTCTTCGCATCCTGAGCCTCATCGTGTGAGGGCTACTGCGATGATGGATCGGCGCCAATCCATCGTGTTCCTATCATCGAGTACGCAATGAATCAGTGCGTGGATCATCCGAACGCCGGTACTTCCCAGAAATACTCCCTCGCCCCCTTCCAAAACTACCGCGTGACTCACGATCATGAGTCGTGTAAAAAGCAGATGCAAGAATAATGCCATGCATTATTGACAAGAGTGAAGTTGCGCGAATGGGACAGGCGAGATGAAAGGGATGCACTACACGATGCGAAGGAGCATAGTGTCCGGGCGGATGCACCGTTACCGTTTGAGAGATGCACGCGCCGCACGGATTTGTGCCGCATGCTCCAGCGCGTGACTCGCGTAAATTTCCAGCCAATCCTCGGCGGTATAGTGGCCGGTGTCGGTGTGCGTTCCCGCGCGTGCCCACTCCGCATCGGTCATCCGGTGGAGGATTTCGGCGGTGGCGCGGCGGGCGGCCTTGAACGCTTCAAGCGAGGCGGTCACTGGCCGGTCGTAATAGAGCCGTCGCGCAAACTCATCCTGATCGTAACCGGTGATCGTTGGATTCTCCGCCGCGAGGAGCAGGCGCAACCGGATCGCCGAGGTCATCTCGCTGTCTGCCAGATGGTGAATAATCTCCCGTGTGGTCCATTCGTGCGGCGCGGGCCGTGCGTCCATCTCCGCGTCCGTGATACTGTGAAGCGCGTCCACGATTAATTGATAGCCGTTCTCGTATTGCGCGATCAACTCCGCGCGCCGGTCCAGATTCATCCACTCGCTCCTTTTGATCTTTTGTCTCTTCTCGCATGTATGAGGAGGCAACGCCCCATCGAACCGTGGAAGATGGTAGGGGTTGCACGGAAGCGGGCCTTGCGGCAAGTCTTGCTGGTGTTCGACGATCAGCAGGAGGAGACGCATGAACCCGCAGAAATACGTCTGCCACACTCCCCCGGTGTTGGATCTATGTGCGTGGCGGGGAGGGACAGATCGCCATGCTCAGAGGTCTTTTTTGCGGAAGACGAGGCAGGCGCTGATAACGAGGAGCACAAAGTAGCCAATGGCGAAGGGGACAATCGCGCCGGAGGGCGGAGTGGAACTGGGACCGCCATTGCCGCCGAAGGAGAAATTCGTCGCGGGCTGGATGATGTAGTTCGCGTAGTTGTAGATACGCTGCGAAGGGAAAACCAGGGAAAGGAACAGCCCCGCGTTCTCCATCGCATGGACCTGGAACAGTTGCCCCATGGATTCAACAATCGTCGCGGCGAGGCCGAAAGCATAAAACATGTAGCAGATGATGCCGTTCGCCATCGTCGCGAAGATCGTGCTGCCAAGCACCGTCAGTGAGAGCAGCCACCATGTTGCGATAATGACGACGAGCGTCGCCTTCATCGTTCCCGCCGGGATGTGTCCGGTAATCACCCCAACCTCAGCGGCGACCGCCGCCATCACTACGCCAACATAGAGCGCGAGCATTAATGCGTAGCCGAGCCACTTGCCGAGCACGACTTCCCAACGGCGGATCGGTTTCGGCAGGATTGCCTGGAACGTCCCGCCGTCCACCTCACCCGCGATGGTGCCGATCGCGGCGAAGATGCCCATCACCGCCGCAAGGAAGAAGATGATAAAGACCGCGACCGCCATGTTGAGGTCTACTGCTTGATTGAAGGTGATCGGAAAGCGGAAACTGCGTGCCGCCTGTCGCGCGTCCCACGTTTGTTTGAAGCGGTAGACGCCCCAACCATAGAAGGCGACGAAAAGCGCGGTGAGCAGGAAGACTGCCCAGATCATCTTCTTGCGCACCGCCTCGCGGAAGGTCATGCGCGAAAGGAGCCAGATGCGCCGGAGGCTGCCGAGCGCGTCGAAGGAGCGGGTCGGCGCGAGTGTGTGCGATGCGGTCGCCATTATGCCTGCCCTCCCAGCGCGGAATCGTCGCGTTCCAGCCCGTGTGCGCCGTCGTCTGTCATGCCGATTGCTTCCATGAAAACGTCCTCCAGCGTGCGGCGATGCGGCGCGACGGCGTACACCTTCGCGCCCGCTGCGACGAGGCGGTCCACGAGCGGCGGAATGCGTTCCTCATCCGGCACGCGGAGAGTAAGTGTGCGCTCCGTCGTCCCGATCAGTGTCATATCCGGGCTAAGGGCGTTCCAAACTCCCGGTGCGATGCCGTCCAGGATGATGTCCACCGTCAATTCTTCGGCGAGCAACTCCCGCATCGTGCCGAGCCGCACAACACGGCCATGGTCAATGATCGCACAGCGGTCGCAGACCTGCTCGACCTCCGAGAGGATGTGCGAGTTGAGGAAAACGGTCATTCCCTGGCTACGAAAGCGGCCGATCACGTCGCGCACCTCGCGCCGCCCAACCGGATCGAGGGCGCTTGTCGGTTCATCGAGAAAGACGAGCGCCGGGTTGTTCATCACGGCTTGCGCGAGGCCGATGCGCTGGAGCATCCCCTTCGAGAAGGTCTTGAGGCGGTTGCGCCCCTCGCCCTCCAGCCCAACGAGTTCGAGCACGTCGGGGATGCGCCGCCGCCGCACCGCCGCACTCATACCGTAGAGTTGGCCGTGGAAATCGAGGAACTCCCCCGCCTGCATCCACTCGTAGAAGCGGAACTGCTCCGGTAGGAAGCCAACGCGCCGCTTTACGGCTACGTCGCCGATTGGTCGGCCGATGAGGGACATCGTGCCGCTCGTCGGGAAGACGAGGCCCATCAGCATCTTCATCGTCGTGCTCTTGCCCGCGCCGTTCGGCCCGAGGAATCCGAAGACCTCGCCCTGCCGCACGGTCAGCGTTAGCGATTCCACTGCTACTTTCGCGCCGTACTCCTTGCGTAACTCGTGCGTTTCAACGGCGGGCACGGCGGGATCGTGGTGGCCGTCCGCACGGAGAAAGGCGACCTCCTCCGGTCGGAGAATCGCCGGGGCGGGCGCGGATGCTGGTGCATCAACGGGGGGAATGATCGTCTGTGCCATCGGTTCGGTACCCTGCTCTCTGATCATCGCTATCGCACCTTCAGGAATGGTACACCTTCTGCAAAGAAAGACACCGCGTGAGGCCCAGGCGTGACACATCCCACTCCGCTTCCCTTTGGGATACGACACGGTAATGAGCCGCTATGTTTCATCCCCGCTATGCGACGCGATAGATCGCCATACGTAACAATAGCATCAACGTGTTGCTGAAGATGAAGGCCGGGCACGGATGGGAGTCCGGGCCCGGCCTTCGGGAGGAAGGATTGGGGAAGGAGTGTGCGATTTATTGGACGGACCCCGCGACCTGCTCCATCGCGCTCGCCCCGTAGGTGCCGACCGCGATGTGGAGAACGCTGTCCTTCGTGATCCAGAGAACGACGGACATGCTGCCGTCTTTCTGGCTGATCGTCGTGCTCGGCGCGCCGTTGATCGTGCCATTCTTCACGGTCTGCTGATCCGTGACCGGAACGATCAGCGTGTGCTGGAGGTCCGCCTTTTGGAGTTCGGCGATGAGTTCCGGCGGTATGTTCGGCAGCGCACTGATCGTGCTGACAATACCAGGGACATCGAGACCATTGACATCAATCGTCGGCGTACCCATGGCGATCACTGCAACACCCTTTTGGTTCTTCGCCGCGTCGCCCTGTAGGGTCGGGTTGAAGCCATAGGAGACGATCGAGGCGGCGGGTGCGTCCAGATGGATGGTCGCGCTGTCGCCCGTTGCCGGAATCAGGCTACTCATCCCAGCCGATGTGAGGGCGGGGCGGATCTCATTCAGATGGAGGGTCGCGTCCGCCGTTTGATGGTCGGAGACGTAATACTGTGGCGTATTCGCGACACCCGACGGCAGCGAGGTTGGTGCGGAGACCGCACGCCCGACGACCGCTTGCGCATCCGCCGCGCTCTGCACTTGGCGTCCGGGCAACTGGCCCTGTCCAATGGACGAGGTGAGCGTGACGTACTTGGACAGCTCCTGCATCAGTTTCTGCGTATCCTGCCCGGTCGGCGAACCGGCGGGCTTGCTCCCCGTCGCGGCTGGCGCCGGACCGAGAAGCGATCCGTTGGTCTTCGGCGCGGTCGGCGTGTCATTCGCTCCCTTACCCGTAAACTGCGAGAACTGACTGGTATTGACCGTGATGACGGCGAACTTTGTCGGCTGGTAGCGGAACTGATCGAGCGCGGCGCTGACGATGCTTCCGACGGGAGCGAAGACCAGCAGCAGGACGAGCGCGACGGCGCCCAACGAGCCAGCGAAGGCGAAACGGCGGACGCGTGCGGCACGATTGATCGTTGTCATGTCGGCAAACCTCTCCTTGATCGTTGTTGCGAAACTCGTATGGCATTCAGTGGTCAGGCGGGTCTGAAGACGGCGATAGGCCCGCTCGCGGTGTGCGCTATCGGGTTCGGGCATGGCGAAAGGAGCGAACGCGGCATCTATGCTACGGGCATTCGCGCGGAGGATCGCCAGCCGCTCAGCCAGCGCGGGTTGCTCGACCAGCGCCGCCGCGACCCGGCCACGTGCGTCATTATTCAGCACCGGATCGCTATCGAGATACGCCCGGAGCATGCCATCATCAATCAGTTCCATCGCCCCCTCATTCATCCGTTTGTCCATCATGTACCTGCACCTGCTGTCCGGCGGTCCGTGACCACCTCATATCGTTGCCGGAAAAGCGCCTCCGCGCGCACGAGCGTCGTACCGACCGAACCAGGTGCGATGCCGACCGTCGTCGCGATCTCGGCATAGGAGCAGCCCGCCTGCCGGAGCGTCAACACGGCCCGCGCTCGTTCGGGCATCTCCAGAAGGACGGACTGCACGAGCGCCCGTTCCTCGCGCCGCACCGCCTCATGCTCAGGATCAAGCGGCCGTTGGAGCGGTAATTCCGCTCGCGTCACCCGCTCCTCGCGCGCCGTGCGCCGCTTGCGGGTGCGGATGGCATTGAAGCCGAGGTTCGTCGCCACCCGATAGAGCCACGCGCCAATCGCATCTTCGTCATCCGTCCGGCGCATCGGTGGCCGGTCGTGGAAGCGGAGAAACGTCTCCTGCGCCAAATCGTCCGCCTCATCCGGGCCGACGATCCGCGTCAGGATAGCGAAGACGCGGCTGTAATACCGCTGGAAGACGACGTTAAAGGGAGGCAATTGCCCCACCATCGGGCGCTTGATTTCGATTTCGACCATCGCCGCCTGCTGCACGTCCCCCACGCTTCCCTTCATCCGCCACACCACCGCTCCGCCCATCTCACTCCGTTAACACCACACTCTCCGCCCCTGTGACAGCGATCAGTGTGATGAAGAAGCGCCTTCAATGCAGCCACATAAAGTTTGCCGCCATGAGATTTCAGCAGTGACGGCAAATCGTAGTGTACGTACATCTGGACGTTGCTACTATGCTGGAAATAATGATCTCGGATAGTTCACAACAGCAGTCTTGCTTGGAGATGGCGGATGTGAACGTGACTGGAATGTCTCGGAAACTCATCTTCGTCTGTGAATAATGGACCGTTCTAGTGTCCCTTCAGACGAGGTAATCGAGCATGTGGTATACTCTCATCCATGCAAGCCCCCCTTTTGGTCCGTCCACTGACGGCCACCGAACGCGATACGTTGATGGCGGGATTGCACTCTCCCGCT
>JAABUU010008575.1_pt1 | contig 10117 bp, 11 predicted proteins | sample 5559301 | NCBI WGS metagenome assembly JAABUU01 (sample SAMN10711884, study PRJNA513360) | rock metagenome | isolation source: Antarctica rocks | place: Antarctica: Victoria Land, Richard Nunatak white | reverse complement strand
GTGAGCTATGGGGGGGGGAGGTTGTGAGGTGCGTTGTGGGTTAGCTAGCGAGGCGTCTGGTGTGGGTTGTGAAGTTGGATGTGGCTACGGCTACTGGTTGTCGTGTTTATAGACTTCATTGCTTGAAAGAGACTTGCTCGGATATGCTTACATTTTATCAGCAATTATCAGCAATGAGAGCTATCCTTTCACCTGAAGCAAATATTATCAAACTTTCTAGACTGCTGCCGCCAGTCGACCGACAAGAACCGATTCCACCCTTCCCGGAGTTTCCAATTACCTATCGATATGACCTCCAAACGAGTGCATAGCTAGCCAATCCAATCTCATTGCTTGACTGCCACTTCAGAGAGCTTTTGTCAGTCAAGACCGAAAGATTGATCATGACATTCCTAAAGGTCCCCGGAGCTTGGGCCTGTCAAAGGAAAATGTCAACTTTAGGAACCATGTTATCGGGGCAATTGGATATAGAAACCCGGCAGCATCTCCGTTTCATGGGTAGTGATATGGTAGTTTTGAGCATAAAGTTTACCCTGGAGTACGACAGTATATATCCTGTAAAAGAACGAAGAGAATAGATATGAGGCAGAAGACGCATCCAGATGTTTTCACCGCCTGCAAACCACCTTTCCAATATTGTAGAGCCCTTTCAGCAAGACACGTCGAGCAAGAGGGAAAGTGGAAGGTGATGTTCGAGTTCTTGCCCTATTCCTTTCCCACGTCCATTGACGCCTGTGCTGTGCTGCATGCACGTCAGCTGCAGGCTGTCGTGTACCCATCGCCAATATGAAGCAAACAAGACGAACATAAACAGTCACAACAAGGAAGACAATCAGACGAGATGAACATAGGTGCTTCTCAGTGCACTCGAAATGAGGGCTACTTCTACTCCGAATGGATCAAAGTAGACAGGAGAAGTAAAGATGGCCATAGGCCTATAACATTGGTAGGGCTGCGACAGAGTACCAGCTACTACTCTCTGGGGCCATACAAGTACGTGGACCGTTAGATCAGGCACATCCGATATGACACCTTGGGGTCTGACAGGCGCAAGAGCAGGAGACTGCATAATAGACAGGGTAATGTTCGGCATGCGGAGTGTAGGTGGCAGCTACCGTCATCACTCTGATTGAATCGCATCCTCGAGATATCCTCCACAGCAGATGCGGCTGAAAACGCAAGTCGGTAAGCCAACCTATCGGAAGTAGTCCCCATTCTCAGAGTCGTGCCGGGAACATTATTGACCGATAACAGGTAAACAATTCTGTCTGTTTCAAGTTTGAAATATATGTATTTACCTATTTTCTCGAAGACCATGAGTATAGATATCCGGAGGGGTGAAAGAGTATAATTGTAGGAGTATAGCGATAGATAATAATATTATTGGGCGAGGAAGTTGTACAGTACGTGATTGCTGGCTCCAATAATGCGCGTTCAGTCCTCCGACCCCTTCGGAGGGAACCCTGTAGCCGCTACAACACATCCCTGTCGTTAATATTCGCATTCGTCGAGAACGAGAAGACCCCTTTTTCAACTTCAAGGACAACCGAACCACTCCACGTCAACATCACCTTTGGTATATGTCAGAATCGTGGCAGTTATCTGTATGATAGGTGACAGGTGCATTCATCGGAATTCGAAATTAGCGAACAAACGATCCACATTCGAGGTAGGTTGGACTCCTTCTCTCCTCGCAACATCCACGCTCCGTTCGACAACTACATCCACAATCTTCGTCTTTCCGTACTGATCTCTGATCTTACAGGTACAGGCTTAAGACACAGACATTTACTTGAACATTAAAATAACGCCTTCGTTATGGGTAAGCAAGTGCCTCCCAGCAACTCACCACGTTCTTCATACACAAGCTCCGGACCTAAGTGGCCTGTAATCATCTGTTCTCCCGACGCAGACTACGGTGCCGCAACGTCCTGAGGAGTAACTTGTTGTTGGATACAAAAGACCTCTAGCATGCATATCTTGAGTTCGTCTTGAGTTCGTGAATGCAATACACGTGTGCTCAGGGCCTCAGAGATATTACAACCACCGCTAACATCTCGACCTTGCAGCCGCGAACGGATTCATACCAGCGGCGCCAACACGCGCGTCACCGGCTCCTCAGGCTGGCACTATGCCTGGCGGGTTTGAGCCCAACGGCAAGCTAATGTCACCTTACGTCGAGAAAAGCAACCCGATGGGAGGGAATGGCCAAAACGGTGCCCAAACCGTCAGTTCTAGGGACCCGAAAGCCGCAGCACAAGCCGCTAGTGATATGAGAAACATTGTGCGGAGGAAGTTGACAGGATACGTTGGCTTTGCCAATTTGCCCAATCAGTGGCATCGCAAGAGTGTGCGCAAGGGATTTAACTTCAATGTCATGGTCGTTGGTTAGCGTCTTCCAGCAGCGGCATTATGTATGTTCATGTGCTAAAGTCCTCTGCAGGAGAATCCGGCCTCGGAAAGTCTACCCTCGTCGAAACTCTCTTCAACACCTCTCTATATCCCCCGAGAGAACCCAAGGGACCTAGCCTTGATATCATCCCAAAAACCGTCTCCATTCAGTCCATTAGCGCGGACATCGAAGAGAATGGTGTTCGTCTACGGTTGACCGTCGTTGATACTCCAGGATTCGGCGACTTCGTCAACAATGATGACTCGTGGCGCCCCATTGTGGAAAACATCGAGCAGCGCTTTGATGCCTATCTCGATGCGGAGAACAAGGTCAATCGCATGAACATCGTTGACAACCGCGTTCACGCTTGCGTCTACTTCATCCAGCCCACCGGTCACTCTCTGAAACCTTTGGATATTGAGGTCATGCGACGGCTTCATACCAAGGTCAATCTGATTCCGGTCATCGCAAAGGCCGACACTCTAACCGACGAGGAGATCACCGCGTTCAAACAGAGGGTATAATTCGTCTCCGTTCGTGTGGCAATATACAACTAACAGCTGCTAGATCTTGACGGATATTAATTATCACTCGATCCAAATATTCGAGGGTCCCCGATATGAACTCGATGACGAGGAGACTATTGCGGAAAACCAAGAGATCATGTCCAAGGTTCCATTCGCGGTAGTAGGTGCCAACAGCGAGGTCACCAGCCCGGAAGGTCGCAAAGTCCGTGGACGTCGCTATCCGTGGGGTATCATCGAAGTGGACAACGAGGAGCATTGCGACTTTGTCAAGCTACGTCAAATGCTCATCCGTACACACATGGAAGAACTCAAGGAACACACGAACAACGCCCTGTACGAGAACTACCGTTCGGACAAGCTTACGCAGATGGGCGTCGCGCAGGATGCGAGCGTCTTCAAGGAGGTCAATCCAGCCGTGAAGCAGGAGGAAGAGCGCACCCTGCACGAACAGAAACTGGCCAAGATGGAAGCGGAGATGAAGATGGTCTTCCAGCAGAAAGTCCAGGAGAAGGAGAGCAAACTGAAGCAGAGCGAAGAGGAGCTGTACGCCCGACATCGGGAGATGAAAGAGCAGCTGGAGAGGCAACGCATCGAACTCGAAGAAAAGAAGTCGCGAGTGGAGAGTGGGAGACCGTTGGAAGAGAACAAAAAGAAGAAGGGATTCTCGCTGCGTTAAGCGCAACCAGCAACACGATCTTCAGACCGAGTTCTTGGAGCTCCGCAACAACACATTTCTTTCCACTACGACGAAGCGATGGGCTTTTGCTTCTCTCTTATCGGCCTGGTCCTTTGTACCCACTTCACCTACTCTTGGCAGACCGGACACTGCCACGGGTCTAATCTATAGGGTTTCTTCCTAGCCTGAACGGCCAGAAAGGAGTGGATATTGGAGTGGCACAGACCTTGCAGCGCCAGCGAAGGGATTCCAAATTGCTTCAGCCTTGTATTTCTTATGACTTCCTTCTCTCGACCAGCCAGACATGTCTCGTTCCGGATGCATTTGCTTTTCCTTACCGTAGTTAGTCCTTATATCCTGCGGCCATGCACTTCAAAAGTGTCTCTTAGAGAAAGCAAACACCAGCCCAGGTCTGGTGTCTCAATTGAGACTGAACGATGACCGTTGTTGCCGTGATGCTGTCATTCTAATTATAGGAGTATATGAAAACCACCTGGCACCTCTCGCATGTGATAGTGCAGTAATTCGTACTCCGTAAAGTACTCGTAGTCTTACGCCGCCACGCATTTTGTACCACTTGCCCAAGATAACGGCTGTGGCTGGACTTGTCGTCATCGTTCAGGTTGAAGCTCTCTCCTTCTTTCGGGGTCAGTCACCTTATCTGTCACCTTTTCAATGTTGGGATAAGTACAGGACTGTGAAGTACAAATACACTGTTGTGCAAGTAGATCGATGTTTTCCATATACTGTAACCCGTATAATCAGGATCTATGATACCATAAGGTACTGTAACAAATACCTTACTCCGTACAGTAACGTCACCCTGATCTAACTGACGTAGCGAGCAGGACTTGCACTGAACCTAGCGCTTGCCCGGTTCTTGTTCCAGCCACCACACACAGCTCAGCAACCTTACCTTAACTTTTCCTCCACTTCCACATCAACATCTCATCCCACACGACCCAACTTCTCCCGTGTGTGAAATCTCTCTGCGAATTTTCATTGCCCAGCCCGTAGACTATCGCCTACTGAATCTGTATCGACTCAATTCGAATTTACCTTATTACTGACGGCCTCTCAATCGTCATGGCACCTCCACCTCCTGCATCAATGCCTCTCACGCAGAGAGTGATGCATCTCGCTCAGACACTGCAGTAGGTATAATCTGACGAATCTCTCTGGACAATCTATGTTAACTTTTCATCAGGTTCGGGTGGTTTGTCGGGCACTTGACACTCCTGTTCTGTGCCTTGCGTTACGGCTTATCCTACGTTACCTTCAACTTCTACTCCGCATCGGCTAGGTTCTCATACCGTACCGCATTCGTCGCGGCTGCTGCTACCTATGGCATCGTTGTCTTCAAGGCGTATCGTGCCCGTATGCGTGCTGGCAGCAAGCCTCAGGGTGGTGCCCTAGCTCTGCTTGGTGACGAGAACGTTCAATACTTGGGTAAGTGTCTACCTTTCCAATTGCTACTTGACCCTCATGAGCAACTATCTAACGTTCCGGTTCCGTAGGTATGGCGCTTGTATGGTTATTCGCTCGCCAGATGCCTCTTGCTCTCCTCCCCTTCATGATCTACTCCATCTTCCACGTTGCAACATATACCCGCACGAACTTGATCCCGACATTCCAGCCGCCTCAGCAAAGCTCTGTTGGAAGCACGGATCCAGCAGCAAAGCCAGCTTACAAGTCATCTCCCATGGCCGACAGTATTGGCAGATTCGTCAAAGAATACTACGACGCTTCCATGACGCTTGTCGCGAGTCTCGAGATTTTCCTGTGGTTCCGTGTCCTTCTTTCGGCCATCCTCTTCACCAAGGGCTCCTGGATCCTTCTGGCCATCTACACGGTCTTCTTCAGGGCGAGGTACTCTCAGAGCACCTTCGTTCACGGAGCGATCGAACAGTTCAGGGCCAGGGTCGACGCCATGATGGCGAACCAGAGCACGCCGCCATTTGTTCGGCAAGCTTGGGAGACGGTCAAGGGCTTGATGAGACAGGCGACCGACGCTACGAACATGAACCGATTCTCCGGAGGCACTGGTGCGCAAGTCCCGAAGAAAGCCCAGTAGATGGCGAGGTGGCAGTGTTTAGATTCGCGCGCATAAGTGTATGCCGACTCAGCGCCAACCGTCAAACTTCCGTACGAGCATCAAGGGCAGGCCAGTGCTTTGATACGATTTAAGCAAGGGGGCTGCGAGCAGTGGCAGTGCGCAGCAATATTCTGTGCTGCATAAAAGCACCAAAAGGAGGTTTGGAGGAAGAGCTACGTTTGTTGGGTGAGAAACTAGCTCGTCAGGATTCTTTGCGCCTCTCTTCTTCCTACCGTCAATCATAGGTCAAGCGAAGGTGTTTCACTGTGTATTGATATCCATTCGTCTTCTTCAATGACGATCAGTACCTACTGTAATGCCATAAGAATCATATTGCAATCTTCTTGCCTTTGCTGCAAGTGTTACAGACAAATCTTAGCCCTAAGTAGATGCCAAATTATAAACAATCTTTCCCTACGATCGTAGCTCCAATGCATATTTGATATCGACTTACGATGCCATGCGCAATCTGTGGTGCCGCTGCGTGAGGCGGCTCTCTGATGCGGCTACATAGCTGTATCTGTTGAAAAGTAAATGTAAATGCTGTTTCAAACAACATCAAAACATAAGCGCGGCCCATACTGAACGCAACAGCGATGGAACATGCCAGCTCCGAGACCTTCACCCAGGCTCGGGTCAGCAAAAGCTCCGACTGGATCACCAACTCCATCTCGTGCAAGTTCGGCACACAACACTACTTCCTATGCGTCTTTGAATCCCAGCCAGCTGCGTATCTCGCACGAACCAGGCACTTCACCAGAACATAGGACGTCGGCTGCGCAGTCTGCAGATGGAGACCTGCACGTCGAGGACGACACCACCCGCCCTGTTGCTTCCGAGCCGACCTCCCCATTCACAGTTCCCGCGCACATGGCAGCAGAAGGTGGCATCACCGAGCCCTCGTCCCAAGACGTGGATGATCACACGCGCCTGCTACAATCGTATAACGACCATCCAAATTGCGGCCTGAAGAGCTGCAACCATGGCACCTTCTCGCCGCGTCCGACGATGCGGCGGAGCTATTTTAGCTATGACGGTCAAAGCGGTATCGCAGGAAGCTATGGACGGGGAGCGGGCGACTCGGTTGATGGAGGGAGCTCCGGTGCGAATGGAGGTTCTGGGGATACTGCTGGGGATTGGACGCTTGGTGGGGGGAAGGGAAAGCGGATGAGCACGACGCAGGTGTTGGCTAGGAGGCATGGAGTTAAGAATCCGAGGAGAATGTATGTGAGCCTTGGTGATATCCTACACTTGGAGACAAGGAACCCAAATTCTGTATCAAAGATATGGTGACGAGTTCTAGAAGCCACGGCTGATGGGAGCGTCCCACACAGGTACCTGACATACTACTTTCCCTTTTTCAACTGGATCACTCAGTATAAATGGTCATACTTCCAAGGTGACCTAGTCGCCGCATTGACAATGGCGTCTTTCTACATCCCAATGTCCCTCTCTTATGCCGCCAACCTCGGCCACTTGCCACCCATCAACGGTCTCTATTCCTTTGTCTTCAACCCCCTGGTCTACGCATTGTTGGGAAGCTGCCCCCAAATGGTCGTCGGACCAGAAGCGGCTGGCTCCTTGCTCGTTGGAGAGGTGGTGCGGTCGAGTGTTGACGGCGGTTACTCGGGCGATCTAGATCAGTACACGAATGCACGGATAGCTGGTGTCGTCACCGGCATGGCAGGAGCGGTGATTTTCATCGCGGGTCTGTCAAGACTAGGGTTCTTGGACAACGTGTTGAGCCGGCCGTTTCTGCGTGGGTTCATCAGCGCGATCGGGTTCGTTATACTGGTGGATCAATTGATTCCGGAGATGGGCCTCATGGATAGAGCGAAGGAGGTGGGCTTTGTCAAGCATGGCAGCAGTGCCCAGAAGCTTGTCTTCCTGATTGAGAACGCCGGGTACGCGCATCGACTGACTTGTGCCGTGGCGTTTGGGAGTTTTGCGATTATAATGGTTTGCAGGTAAGCATAGGCAGAACTCCAAAGCTGCTAATGCTCGTATTTCTAACAGTTCATCGTAGGGAACTTAAACGAAGACTCCAGCCACGATACCCTTGGGTGGCTTACGTCCCCGACCGGTTCCTCGTGGTCGCGCTCTCGACAATTCTCACATGGAAACTCGGCTGGGACAAGCAAGGTCTGCGAATCCTGGGCAGTGTTCAATCGACAACCGGATCTCCATTTCCGTTCCATTGGCCGTTCGTCCCATCATACATGACCCACATTCGGGAAGCCATGGGCACTTCCTTTCTCATCGCTCTTCTTGGCTTCTTCGAGTCTTCGGTTGCCGCTAAGAGCATAGGTGGAGGTGAGAGTAAGACCGGAGACGGAATCCAGGGGATGGCGCTTAGTGCCAATCGAGAACTGGTCGCTCTGGGAGTCGCCAATCTTGTAGGCGGATGTTTTATGGCGCTGCCGGCTTTTGGCGGCTATGGGAGGAGTAAGGTTAACGCCTCGACGGGTGGAAGAACGCCCATGAGCGGCGTTTTGCTTAGTCTCATCACTGTGATTTGCGTCCTGTTCCTCCTACCTTACTTCTACTACATCCCCGTAAGTCGTCGCGTTGGCACGTGCTAGCTTTGATATGCTAATGTTGTTTTAGAGATCGGTCCTCTCCGCCATGATATCAGTCGTTGCTTATTCCCTCATAGAAGAAGCGCCTCACGACATCAAGTTCTTCGTGCAAATCCGCGGCTTCTCCGAACTCACGCTCATGACGCTCATCTTCGCCGCTACGATCTTCTACTCCTTAACCCTCGGTATAGCCCTTGGCATTGGCTTATCCATCCTCTCCGTCATCCGCCATGCCACCAAACCCCGCATCCAGATCTTAGGGAAAGTACCCGGCACGACAGACCGGTTCGAGAACGCCGAAGACAATCCTCTGGGGCTCGAATTCATCGAAGGCTGCCTGATTGTGAAGATCCCAGAACCGTTAACCTTTGCCAACACCGGCGACCTCAAGAGCCGTCTACGTCGCCTCGAACTCTACGGCACAACGGCCGTGCACCCTGCCCTCCCTCGAGTGCGGCCACCGGAATACAACAAAAACATCATTTTCGACGTACATGGCGTGACCGGGCTCGATGGCTCTGGCACGCAGGTACTGACTGAGATCGTCGATTCGTACATCAGTAGGGGTGTGAGGGTGTTCTTCTGCAGGGTACCAAACGAGAGGAGTCAGGTGTATGAGAAATTCCAGAGGAGTGGGATCGTCGATGCCGTTGGGGGGCCGGGTCATTTCGTCAAGAGCGTGGATGAGGCGTTGAGGATGACGGAGTTGGAGGATTTGACTGATTTTTATAGAGATACCGAATCTGCGGGTTGAGAAATAGAAGAGTTGATAGATGATTGATCTGGTGTTCCGGATCTTTGCAATGGGAATGGATGGAAGGTTTCGTATGTTCTACGTTTTGTTAACCTGGACGTGGGTTCTGGTGACGCTTGAGCATCGATTGTTGATCGCGCAGATACCCTGAATAAGGTTGAGATACTCTACCTACCAACGAAGACTATGCGTATACAGGTACTCACAAGTGCGAATCTTCCAGTTGAGAATCATAGCATGCAGCCCCTGAACGCACGCTAACACATCGCTGCACCTTCATCAAGATCAGATGCAATCCCTCCGACTTTCATACTCGAACTCCAAGAGAAATTCCATCTGTGAACACTGCTTGCTTCTAAACGCATATAAGACGACGTGTGAATCGGATACTAATCCAAGCCCTAACGCTAGCAGCTCGCCAACGACACACGATCACACGTGTCACCCTCGACCAACACCACAACCGATCTCACAACATCACCCAAAAACCGATAACTCATGCGACCAAACTCCACCATGCACCGCCTCTCCCTCCTCATCCTCACCACCCTCACCTTGACCTCCCACGCCACCACCCCCACCCCCAGACCCCCAGTCCTGCACTTCACCATCGCCCGCCGCGGCGGCGCCTTCCCGACCGAAAACATCGCTAACCTAACCTTCCTAACCGACGAGCTCGCACGCGCCGAGGCGAGATTCAACCTGACGCGACGAGAGGTGCGAGGGAACAAGCTGGTGCGCAAAGCGAAAGCGAGAGGGGTTGGAGGGAGGGAGGAGGGGAAGTTGATGGGAGATTTGGGGCTGGGTGGGAGATGGTACGGGTTTCGATGCTGGCTATGGCTGGCTATGGCTGGCTATGGCTGGCTATGGCTGGCTATGGCTGGCTATGGCTGCTTAGGAGGGTTAGAAAGGGCTGGGAGGCTGATACTGGGTGTACTATAGGTTCGCCAAGGTCAAGATGGGCCAGCCGGCGCAGGAGGTCGAGATGGAGTTGGATATGCTGCTGGCGGATTTCTACGCCGTGACGACGACGAGTGCGAGGGGGAGTCGGTATGACGATTTCTTTTCGGGGTCGTACGGTATGTCTTTCTTGT
>JAABUU010008574.1_pt1 | contig 10117 bp, 9 predicted proteins | sample 5559301 | NCBI WGS metagenome assembly JAABUU01 (sample SAMN10711884, study PRJNA513360) | rock metagenome | isolation source: Antarctica rocks | place: Antarctica: Victoria Land, Richard Nunatak white | reverse complement strand
CCGCCGCCTGAGCAAGGACTATGAGGAACAGCCGTCCAGCAGCGAGGCGCTCATCCGCATCGTCATGATCCAGGTCATGCTCAGGCGACTGGACAAGGTCGTCTGACCTTTACACACACGCTCTAAGTACCGTGGCTCCTACGTGCTGGCGGCGCAGGGCATCGCCACGGTCGACCGTGTGCAACGTGATTTGCACAAGGTCGTGATCGGCAACTGCGGCACGGACGTCGTCGTCCGCAACCCGGACCCCGACGAGGCGGCGTACCTGGCCGGTGTGCTGGACAACGCGATCGCCCCCGAGGACGTGCAGACGCTGGGGCTGCGGCAGTGCTACATCAAGACGAGCAACGCGGGCGGCCCGCTCCCTGTGGTCTCGGCCACGCTCCCGCCCCCGCCCCGGAGCAGCGGCGGCACGGCGCGGCTCATCGCCGCGGCCTGTGCCCGGCGCTATGGCCAGCCGAGCGCCGACGTGCTGGCCGTCCGCGACCACTGGATGACCGATCTCTACGACGCGGCCAACGAGGAGCGCAGGCGAAACCCGGACAACGCGGGTGGTTCCCCCGATGCGACTAATCCCGCGCCCGCTCGGGACCCCACAGACGCGGGGATAGACGAAACCATCCAGGAGCGTGACGAGATACCAGTGGGGCTGGGATCGCGGCCTACCCTGGGCCTGCCGGTCACACGGATCAACGCGAGGGACGGCGGGCGTTCCCGGCGCACGCGACGGCGCAACCGTCTGCCCCTGCCGTCGCCGGACGCGTCCAGCAACCCCAATCCCTCCCCCCAACCGGTCGTTCCCGTGCCGGGTGCACAGCAGCTGCCCCTATGCCTCGACAGCGACACGATGTGATGGAGGTATGACGTGAAAAAGGATGGACCCATGCGCAAGATAGACGAGACACTGTGGACATTGGCACGCTACCCCTTCCTATCCGCGGACGACCTGGCCCTGCTCACGGGGACACATGTACGCGCCGCGCGGGCGCATCTGCTGCGCCTGACCGGCGCGGGGCTGATCGAGTGCGTCCACCTACCCGTGTCACGGGCGCATCTGTACTATCTGACGCCCGTTGGAATCGCGGCCGCAGCGTCCGTGGAGGAGACCAACCCTGCGGTCCTTGCCGCGCGCTACGGGTTGGGTGACCGCTCTCTGCTGCGGCGTCTACCCGGCCTGGACCGCCTCGTGGCCGGGCGACGTGTCTTGCTCGCGCTCCAGCGCGCGCTAGCGGTGCGGGGCGGGGCGCTCGAAGATTGGCGCGCCTGGCCCGTCCCCTGGCCCTACACGCGAGGTTCCCAGCGCCGTGTGCTGTACCTCGACGGGGAAGGCGCCATCCGCTTGTCGGGGTCGGGCGCGGACCGGCGACCGTTCGGTTTCGTCTGGGACGGCGATGGCGCCGTGTCAGCGGCGGTGTTATCCGAGCGGCTGGCGCACCTGGATCTCCTGTCCGTGTCCCCGACGTACAACGGCCCGCGTGGCCCCCGCGTCCCGCCCGTGCTCCTGGTAACGACGGCCGCCGACCGCGTGCCGCCGGGCTATCGACCCGGCATGATATGGACGACGCGCGTGGAGATAGAGCAGGATGGCCTACTCGACGCCCCATGGCGCGGGACCGGACTGCACGGCGATGCGCTGCCCCTACTCGCCGCGTTAGATCAGGTGAGTGCGGGGCTGGCTCACATGAGTATCGGAGCGCCTCTATCGCGCGGCGGCGCACAAGCCGACGACGGCGCCACTCACGTCCGACCTCCACGACTTCAGCAGCGCGCTGATGCGCTGCGCCAGGTTGCTGGTGGAACGGGGAGTTTCGCCCTTCTTGCGTTGGTGATCCCGCCCAGGGGCGTCGAGATCCTCGACGTGGTCGGGGCGCATCCTTTGTTGTCGGCGGTGGACATTGCCCGTGCCTGCGCCCTGAACGCCGTCGATAGCTGGGATGTGCTGGGCCTGCTGTGCCGCCACGATCTCGTCGCGACCTGGATGCCCCCGCGCCAGCGTGGCCGGCGCGACCGCTGTCGGACCGCTTCCCCGGTCCATAATCGTCGCGTACGTCGCTATGTTTTGACGACACGCGGCCTGCGTTTCCTCGCCGCGCGGGTCGGTGTCACGCCCGAGGCCTATCGGCGCATCCATGGCGTGTTGGACGATAGGGTCGAGACCGCGAAGAAGCGACGTGGCCTGCGCTTCGCGCGGGGGAATCTGTCGCATACCGACGGGATCAATGCGGTTTACCTGGCGCTGCTGGATGCGGCCCGCGCGACGAGCGCGGAGCTAGCGTGGCGGGGCGAGTGGGCCTGCACTCAGCCGTATGAGGATGGTCCGGATCTCTGCACGCTACGCCCGGACGCCGAGGCGCGGTATGCGGGGCCGGATGGCGGGCGGCCGTTCTTCGTGGAGGTCGATCGAGGTACGAAGCGTTTAGACGCCCTGCAAGCAAAGCTGGCGCGGTACGGCGCGTACCGCGCGGGCACGGGACGGCCTCAAGTGACCGTCTTGGTCGTGACGACCGGATACGAGCGCGGGTGGGAGTTGCTCCACCTCAACGAGACACTCCCGCGAGACGTCGGGACGCGGCCCCTCGACCTACTCGTGACGACGCGCGCCGAGGTGGCCGAGCGCGTTGCACAGGCGCGCATCTGGCGCGCTACGTCCAGCCCCTGCGCCACGCTCCACGCCTATCTCAACGAGCCGATTCAGACGGGGCATGGCGAGGCCGCGACGTATGGTTGAGAACTCCGGCGCGTTTGCGCCGGTTGCAGTACTGTGCAGCAGGGACAGGGGGGATGTTGAGGATGAACACGACGATGGAGGAGAAAGCGTGCTTATCGGTGGCTGATGTCGCCAAGACGCTCAGTCTTGGCGTTACCTACACGCGACGGCTGATTAACAGAGGGGACATCAAAAGCGTGCGTGTCGGCAAGCGGGTGCTGGTCCCGCGCCAGTGTCTCGATGAGTACCTGTCCACGCTTATGGGGTCCACGCAGAGCGCGTAGCAAGAGCGCATAGGAGGTTTGATATGGCGGGCGCATACATCAGGAAGCGGGAGCGCAAGGATGGGGTCGTCTACCTGGCGTCGGTGGACCTGGGCAAGGACCCGATCACCGGCAAGCGCCGCGAACGGTCGGAGACCTTCGCGACCAGACGCGAGGCGAGGGCCGCCCTGGCCCGCTGGCAGACCGAGATCGACACGGGCGCCTACGTAGGCCGCTCCACCCAGACCGTAGGCGACCTCCTGCGCTACTGGATGGAGACCCACGTCGCGCACAACTGCCGCGAGACCACGGCCCTGCGCTACCACCAGACGGTCTATCTGCACCTCATCCCCGGCCTGGGCGCCGTCCCGTTGCAGAAGCTCACGCCCGCGCAGGTCCAGAAGTTCTACGCCGACAAGCTCGCGGCGGGGACCGGGCAGCGGTCGGTCGTCTTCTGCCACCAGCGGCTGCGCCAGGCGCTTGATATGGCCGTGCGGCTTGGCTTGGTGTCGCGCAACGTCTGTGACGCGGTCACCCCGCCAAAATACGAGCGCATGCCCAAGGCGACATGGAGCCGCGAGGAATTGGGCCGGTTCCTCGCGGTGGCCCGCGCCAGCCACTACGGCCCGATCTGGCTGCTGCTCGCGCTGACGGGGATGCGCCGCGGCGAGGCCCTGGGGCTCCGCTGGCAGGACGTCGACTTCGCCGAGGGGACGATGAACGTGGCCCAGACCTACGTCGCCATCAAGGCGACGATGCGCCCCTCGACGCCCAAGACGCGATCGGGGCGACGGATCATCACGCTGGAGCCCGCGCTGCTCGACGCCCTGCGGGAGCATCGCGCGCGCCAGAACGAGCGGCGGCTGGCCCTCGGCGAGATCTGGAGCGACTACGGCCTGGTGTTCGCCTCAGAGGTGGGGACGCCCATCCACGGCCGCAACCTCCTCCGGGAGTACGCCGTCCTGGTCCGGAAAGCGGGGGTGCCGGACATCTCTATCCACGGTATCCGGCATACGGTCGCGACCCTGGCCATCGGGGCGGGGCAGGACATCAGAACGCTGTCCAACCTGTTGGGCCACTCCAAGACATCAGTCACCACCGACATCTACGCGCACGTCCTGCCGCATCGTAAGCGCGAGTTGACGCAGGCGCTCAGCCAGATCATCCTTGGCGGAGAAGGCGACGCGGACAGATGCGGACTATTTGCGGACCGCGCCGAGCCCGGCGTCTAACTGATCGACGATCTTTCGCCGATGAGACCGAAAAACGATATACGGCCCGGTCGTGCAGGTGACCGGGCCGTATAATTGTAGCGCGCTCGGTGCGAGTCGAACGCACGACCTTCGGTTCCGCAAACCGATGCTCTATCCACTAAGCTACGAGCGCGTGTAGCCAATCGCTACCAAAGTATTTTGACATTCCACACGGCCCACACCGTGGGATTCTTGGTTCGGCGACCGTCGCACCCTTGCCCGAAGGCTCTGGTGTCTGACACAATCTCCCCAAGCGTGACTTCCCGCGTGCCCCGCGGTAGAGACGCCGTTAGGCGTCATGGTGGCCCCGAAGGAGCGATCACCTCTAAGAGTATATCACACGCGGGCGACCGTTGACGCGCCGCTTGTCGCGGCCATCATGGTTGCCACCAGCGATGCGCGCCCTCAAACGTGTGCCGGCTGGACGGTCAGCGGACCGACGCCGGCGCTCCCAGCAGATACGCGTCGTCAGTCGCCTATCGCACGTAGCCCTCCCGGCGCAGTTCGTCGTCGCCCAGGGGGGCGAGGGTGACCGCCTGGCCGGGCGCCCAGCGTAGCACGGTGTTGCTGAAGTATTGTACGGTTAGCGCGCCCTGCTGTAGCTCCTCGGTCAACGGGTAGCCGAAGGTTCCGGCGCCGCCCCATTTCTTATATGCCTGCAAGATAGCGCCGCGCATGGTGTGTCCCGTGACGGGCGCGTAGGTGTCGGCGGGCGTGAGGTGGGCGGGCGCGACCGGGCGGGCCAACGCCGGGGTGGGCAGACTCTGCTGACCGAGCGGCGCGGCCACGGCGACGTTCGCGGCGTCGTCCCACCACAGGCGCATGTGCGCGAACACCTGCACTGTGTGGCCGTCCTGCACGTATTCGTCGGTGCGCGGCAGCCCCAGCACGGCGGCCCCGCCGTGGCGCGTGAAGTAGTCGAGGAAGCCAGCGCGCACCCGGTGGCCGGTGGCCGGGAAGTAGAGAGCCGGAGCGGCGGGCGCGCCGTCAGGCACGGCCGCATCCGGCGCGTCGCCGTCCTGGCCCGACGGCGCCCACGAGAAGTCGCCGAAGCCGTAGTTCATCAGGTCGCGCGCGTCGGTGTACAGATCGGGCGTGTTCATGAGCGCGCCGATGAGCCAGTGGCCGTGGCGGCGGGCCGATAGGACCTGGCAGAGGCCGGCGTCGCCCGTCTGGCCCGGCTTGACGCCGTCGGCGCCGCGGTACCAGCGCAGGAACCAGTTGATGTTGGTGAGGGTGTAGGCGCCGTGCGTGGCCGTGGGTGGTATCACATAGGCGGGCGTGTCCACGATCTGGCGGAACACCGGGTTGTCCATGGCCGCGCGGGTTAGCGTCACGAGGTCGCGCGCCGAGGTATAGTGGCCGGGCGCGTCGAGGCCGTGCGGGTCGGCGAAGCGCGTGCTGGTCAGCCCCAGGCGCGCCGCCTCTGCGTTCATCAGGTCGACGAAGTGGGGCACGGAGCCGCCGACGCCGGCGGCGATGGCGAGGGCAGCGTCGTTGCCCGAGGGTAGGAGCAGCCCGTAGAGGAGGTCGCGTAGGGGCACGCGCTCGCCGGGGACGAGACCCATGCGCGAGCCCGTGGCAAGGCCGACGGCGGCGGCGTTGGCGTCGACCGTCATGAGGCTGTCGAGTCGGCCGTAGGTCAGGGCGGCCAGCGCGGTCATGATCTTGGTCGTGCTGGCCTGCGCGCGCGGGGCTTCAGCATTGTCGAGTAGCAGCCAGCGGCCGGTCGTGGCGTCGAACAGCGCGGCGCTCGTCGCGCGCAGTGGCGGCGGCGCGTAGCGCATGACGGGGTTAGCGGTTGGCGCGCTGGCGGCGCCGGCGGCAGGGACACGAGCAGAACTGTACGTGTGAACCGGCGCGCGCCCCGGCGCCAGCGCCAGGGTCATGGCCGCGAGGAGAGCGAGCGGGCCGCGGGCGATTGGGGTGGTCATGGCCGTCCTCCAAGCTAACATTGCACTGCACTGAATAGGGTTATGATAGTACGCGTGTTCTAGAAATGCAAGGGGGTTATGCGGCATATAACCTGCACTTGCCTAAATATAGTGTGGGATGCGACAATAGCAGGGCGGGAGGAAATATGCCATCCATGAGGCTGTACAACACGGCGACGCGCGCGGTCGAGCCGTTCACCGTGCGCGACAATACCGTGAGCATGTATGTCTGCGGCGTCACGCCCTACGACACGACGCACGTTGGCCACGGCTTTACCTATGTCGCGTTCGATACATTGGCGCGGCATCTGGCCCACAAGGGCTATGACGTGCGCTACGTCCAGAACGTCACCGACATCGACGACGATATTCTCAAGCGCGCCGCGCGCGACGGCGTGGCCTGGGATGCGCTCGGTCGCGAGCAGACCACCATCTATCTGCGCGACATGGCCGCGCTCAACGTGACGACCCCTGAGCTCTACGTACGCGCCACCAATGAGATCCCTGCGATGGTAAAGATCGCCCACGCCCTGCTCGATCGTGGCCTGGCCTACGAGCGCGGCGGCTCCGTCTATTACCGCGTCGCCTCCGATCCCGCTTTCGGCCACACTCTGACGACCCTCTCTTACGACGAGATGCTCGCCACGGCCAACGCCAACGGCAACTACCCCGACGACCCCAACAAAGAAGACCCGCTCGACTTCGTGTTGTGGCAAGCGGCCAAGCCCGGCGAGCCGTCGTGGGAGAGCCCCTGGAGCCTCGGCCGGCCGGGCTGGCACATCGAGTGTAGCGCCCTCTCGTTGAGCTACCTGGGCCAGCAGATCGACATCCATGGCGGCGGCTCTGACCTTATCTTCCCCCACCACTCGTGCGAGATCGCGCAGTCCGTGCCCTACACCGGGGTCGCGCCTTTCGCGCGCTACTGGGTGCATACGGCGATAGTGCGGCAAGACGGTGAGAAGATGAGCAAGTCGCTCGGCAACATGACCTTCGTGCGCGATGTCCTGCACACGCATCACCCCGACGCGCTGCGCCTTTATCTGCTTGACCACCACTATCGCGGTGTGTGGGAGTACCAGCCGAACGGGCCGGAGACGATGGACGCGCCGGCGGCTCAGATGCGCGAGGCGGCCGGCGTGGAGGGCGGTACGGGTCCCGCGCTCGACGTATCGCGGCAGCGTGAGCGTTTCTTCAATGCCATGGACGACGACCTACAGACGCCCTCCGCCATTGCTTCTTGTCGTGAGGCCGCCGTGGCTATACTACAGGCGGCCGCGGAGGGCTGGGACGTGCGGGCGGCGCAAGAGACGCTGCGCGAGTTGGCCGGTGTGCTAGGGCTATGGCTGGACACGAGCCCGGCCCGCCTCTAGTCATCTTTCCGTACGGAATGTCCACAGTAGTAAACGTTGTAAACGTGATACAATAGTGGGTGGCGAGAGTCCCACGAATGTATGTCGCTCGTCACATACGCGTAGCCGGCTGCTAGCTGCTACTACCTACCTACTATAAAAGGGTCTATGACGAGGCAACGCAGCCTTTCTCTCCCGTGCTATGGGAAGGAAAGGCTGTCTGTTTTTGCCTTGATGTCTCACGGATTGTGTCCCCCTGTGCAACCAACCCATCGAGGGGGAGGGACGCATGGTGTGTGGCGATTGCGCGTAAAGAAAACCAGTCTAAAAGAAAACCTGTTTAGAGGAGCGTAAAGGGAGTAGAGGGAAAGTTATGGCAGGCGATGGATTACGGGAAATTGTCGTGCAAGCGGCGGACGGGGAGCGGCCCGAGGAGGTCGCGCGGCGCTGGGCGCGGCAACTGGAGTTATTCGATGGGGTACGCGTCGCCGTGCAGTGGGGCGCGACGACGACGCGCCCGCGCCGGTTCGTCGTGCATGATGGCGACGTGGTGTCGCCGCAGCGCTACGCCGCCCTCAGCATCGGCGACGCGCTAGAGGAGTTGTTGCGCGCGGAGGGACACCCGCTGGACGCGTGGGAGATCCTGGTGGCGGCGCGCCGCCGTGGGTCGCCTGTCGCCGCCATGCCCATGGCGACCATCGCCGGCTCCGCGCGCCTGCTGGCTCGCGAAGGCCGCTTGCGCCGTGGTCCCACACCCGACACCTGGGTGGCGGCGCAACAGAAAGAGGAAGCGGCGTAAGGTCTAGCCGTTGACGTTCAACTCGCCGAGCGTGACCTTATAGGTTTTTTTGCCGCCTTGCGGCGTGTATGCGGTGACGCTTATGGCGCCGCCGGGCTTCTTCTGTCCAAGAATAGTGAGCAGGCTTTCGAACGACGCGACATCCGTGCCGTCGATCTGGGTGATGATGTCGCCCTGGCGCAGACCGGCCTTCGCGGCCGCGCCGTTTGACGAAACGACCTCGATCAAGACACCCTGGCTGGCTGGCAGGTTATTCTGCTGGGCGGCCTGTGGAGTGACGGTGACGGCCGAGGCGCCGAGAGCCGCAATGCCGCTGTGCTTGACCGTACCATACTGGATGATCTGCGACGCGATGTTCTTGACTGTGTTCGAAGGGATGGCGAACCCGACTCCGCTGGCCGGGGCATTGAACTCAGGGTCGACGGCGGTCAGTGTGGGGGTACCGATGAGCTGGCCGCTCAGGTCAATTAGCGTGCCGCCGCTGTTGCCGGGGTTGATCGCCGCGCTGGTCTGGACCGCGTTGTAGATATGCCCAGGGCTGTTCTGGCCTTCCTTGACGACGCGATGCACCGCGCTGACGATCCCGTCGGTGACCGTGCTGACGATACCCAGGGGGTTACCGATGGCCAGCGCCGACTGCTCGACCGTGAGTTGGGACGAGTCGGCGTAGGACACGGTGGGCAGATTAGAGCTGTCGTTGATCTTGATGACGGCGAGATCAAGCACGGATGTCGTTCCCTTGACGGTCGCGTTGACCGTCTTGCCGTTGTTGAGGGCCACCTGCACCTGCCGGGCGCCCGCCACGATGTGGTTGTTGGTGACGGTATAGCCGTCCTTGGTGATCTCGACACCGGAGCCGAGCCCACTGTTGGTGCGCACCTCGACGATGGCCGCGGTCACCTTCTTGATCGCGGCCTCACGCGTCTGCTCGATAGAGGTTGGCGCGTAAGCGGCCGCCCGTTCGTCGCCACGGCGGCTCCGCTCCCCTGCGCTTCGGCGTTGTGGGCGACGGCAACCCCGCCGCCAATCAGCCCGCCGGCCACCACCAACGCGGCGCCCCGCGTCAGTGAGCGCGCCCTATACCACCTGTTCCTACCCTGTCGTGTCTCCATTAGTCGTGCACACCTACATCAAAACCAGCGGCCATGAGCGCGTTGGCTTGGCTCACTTAGAGCAAGCATCATGCCCCGATATATTGAGGAGGGGGAGTAAGTAGGAGGGCGCGGTATGACGTCTGCCTTTAGGTCACATCGCGTTGCCGCAGCAGGATCGCGGCGAGGAGCACGAACACCACGACGTAGACGCCCAGCGTGATGGCGGCCTGCCCCACGCCCACCGGCGGGTTCGTGCTGGCGCGGAAGCCGCCCGACGAGGAGCGCAAAGGGTCGACGAGCGCGCCGGCGTTCGTGCCCAATAACCCGTTGCTGATGGTCTTGACGACATCGTTCCTGGCGGCGAAGACGTTGATCAGGCCCTCGACGACGAGCGCGTAGACGAGCCCGATGCCGATGGCCAGCGCCGTCCCCTGGAAGAGCACCGCGAGGCCCAACCCCACGGCCGCCCAGGCGGCGAAGACGAGCAGCATCGCGCCCGCGCCCTTCAAGATGTCGCCTAGCGGCGGCCATACGATCGTAGCGTGCTCACTGAACGCGACGATGAGGCTGCCGACGCCCGCGGCGATGAAGGCTAGTGGGTCACGCTGCATTTAACTGGAATTGGGCGGCGACAGCGGCAGACCCGCCACGGCGGCGTGCCCGCGCGCGGCGGCGGCGCTCCCGCCGTTTACCATCCCACACGAACGGGGTGGGCTCC
>JAABUU010008569.1_pt1 | contig 10123 bp, 6 predicted proteins | sample 5559301 | NCBI WGS metagenome assembly JAABUU01 (sample SAMN10711884, study PRJNA513360) | rock metagenome | isolation source: Antarctica rocks | place: Antarctica: Victoria Land, Richard Nunatak white | reverse complement strand
CCCGGCACCCCCCGCGAGCCCGAGGCTCAGTCCGGTCCAACGGGCCACTATGGTGCTCTCCCTCCTCGCCTTGGTGATCCAAGGCGTGAATCTCTGGCTCGCTCTCCGAGCATATCGGCGGGAGGCAGCCAAGGCGGCGAAGGCCAGGGAGGACCTCCGGAAGGCCAGGGAGGACCTCCGGAAGGAGAGGGAGGACTTCCGGAAGGAGAGGGAGGCCCTCCGGAAGGGGGAGGAGGCCCTCGCGAGGGAGATGGCCCTCAAAAAGGGGGAGAAGGCCCTCTAGGGGGCGAAACACCCCTGGAGGCCTGGGGTGTTTGGGGGAGGGGTGGTGTGGGAGGATGAGAGGAAGGGTGAGAGAAGAGAGAAGAGAATGTAAGTGCTCATAATTTTCTTTCAGAGCTTCCCATACACAGCACTGAGAAATCTCTTGTTTGTCTTGTCTTTCTTTGATTTTTCTTTCTGATTGCAGAGAAGATTCACATACATCTGTCTGCAGTCTGCTCTTCTGAAATGCTCTTTGCTTCACTTTGATTTCTTTTCATCACAGAGCCTTTTCTGTGCACATGACTGTTCTCATCGCTAATGTGCTGTCTCCAGTACTGGCGCTCATTGTTAGGACGGACAAACATCGTTATACACTATAAATATTCTTTGTATCAATCACACAGATGGCTGCATTGTCAGTATATTGCCGCAGTGTCCTTTCTCTGCAGTGATGATAACCAGTTGAAAATGTCACATTTCAATTGGCTAATAACCTGGAAGCTTAGGCTCGGCTAGACTTGTCGGCACGGGTTCGCTTTGTGGCTTGCCTTAGTTACTTTACCCCTCCATGGCTCACAACTCAACCCAGCACGCGCTCTTTGAAGAATTTCCTTAGTCAAGCACCGCTCTCATCAAAGTCATCCAAAATCCCTGGTCCATGCACCTATTTCATTTCAGAAATTCTAGTTAATACACTGTCGTCTCAGAGATGTCTCTGCCAATGCAACAGTGTCTGCCTCACAAGAAGGCCACTGCAACAACCTACTAAACAGGACGAATTGATTGGGCCCATCTCTCTCCCTCCCCGATGTAGACAAAATCACTCCAACGTGCAGCCTGGGAACCCACGAGCTACCCTTCGGGGTTGGACGGTGGAAGCTCGGCGGAGAGAAGTAGCGAGCACATCGAGACCGGTCGGCAATGGCTACAAGAAAAAATGACACGTTCCTGGCTCCACCTGTTGTTACCGCTCTACGGCAGGAGGGGGCCGAGTTCCAAGAAAGGGGGCCAATGGAGAGAACTACCAGCACGGACATACGAGAAGAGCGAGAGGATCTCAAGGAGGCGGCAGAGCAAACGCTGAACGTCATACTCGATCTAGGCTTGGACGGTTTGGTCCGATGGGTCAGTCCGTCTTGGAGAGATGTCATCGGAACCAGCCAGGACTCTGTCCAGGGGAAGCCGATTGCGGAGATATTACTCGTCAATAGGACTGCCTTCGCGGATGCCGTGGAAACCATGAAAAAGGACGACTCGAGGAGCCAGATCATACGATTCTCAGTCGAAATGGGCCCGGAATCCATACTCCGAGAACCTCCATTAGACAACCCGATCAATGCCGAACGGGATGTCGAGGGCACCGTAGAAGGCTGCGAGCCAGAAAACACTCTAAGTCTCGAAGCTCAAGGCATAATGGTCTACAATCGTTCTTCCGGCGGCGAAAGTCATGTAAGTCAACGAGAGAAGAGCAAGTGTGCGCTGGTTGCTAACATCAGCCAAGACTATGTGGATGATCCGTCCGTCTACTCAACCCAGAGAGGTGACCATTGATCTTCCCGAACTTCTTGTCAAGTCCCTAGGCGTTGGAGCTGAGATGCTTGCTCATTACCTGACTGCTCTCGCCGAAGTTGGAGCAAATGACCCTGGCAATCACCCTCCGCCGCTACCAGTACTTTGTCGGATTTGTGAACGTCATATCACACCGTGGTGGTTCGAAAAGCATACCGACCTTTGTTTGCAAGAGCATAGAGCAGAAATGGAAGTCCAGCTTGCCCAAGAGGGTCTTATCGAACATCGGAATGCCATCGTCAAGGTGCTGGACGCTCTTGAAGCTCGCAAAGGTCGCCCTTCCTCTGGAGAATTTGCAGCAACCCTGGCTCCTCAGGCTGAATACAAAGGACTACCCATCGGGCCATCATCGACTCCATCGTCAAGTTCAGGATCCGGTAGGGTGTCTCCAGCTTCGCCGCCAGTTCGATCTCGAGAGACTTCAGCTTCAGGTTTTGGTCATGCCAGAGCTCGATCATTCGCAGTCCGCAGACCTCTATCAAGGATTGTCGAGCTCGTCTTGGATCTGTGTGATACAGCTATGGAGATCAACACCCCGGCAATCAGAGATGCGCGAGCCCAAGCCGATGGAGAATTCCGAACACAGTCACCACAGTCTGAAAGCCGCATATCTCAGGTCCTTGGCTGGAAGTCCCCAAGTACTAATACTCTAGAGCAAGAACAGGGACTTGCTGTGCTTTGTGTCGATACGGAGCGGGCAGCCAGAGCAAAGGTAGAGGCCGTCGTTCGGTATCAAAGGATTATCGAATACTCCGAACGGATCCGGATTGAATTCGATATGCTTGTGCAAGAATGCATTGATGCTGCAATGCGAAAAGCTGCACGGATCGCTGCGGGTGAACTCAGTCCATCAAGTGATGAAGAGGACGAACAAGCATTGGTGCGAGAGGAGGATGCCTTCGCTCCAGATCCAGTTACTTTCTTTCCGGGATCATACGACGGGCCATCAGCGATCGCTACTGCTATCCGAAACATCTCCGATCCTTCTCTGGCCTCTCATTTCGAGAGGAGGCAATCCTCTGTTGCGGTTTCCACCGTTTCGAGCAGCCCAATGGAGTGCCCAACACCTCGGTCGCATGCTGGGAACAGCGGGATCCTTGGCCAATCACAAACAAACAAGCGCTCATCCGTCTTTCTCGAGAGCGATGCAGGTGATAGCGATAGTAGCTTACCATCCTCTATCTTGTCTAGCGCAAGAAGGACAGAATCTCCCGCTTCAGAACATGGCTTGAGCAGGACCACAAGCTCACGGGATCGGCATCGAAGGAGCCTTATCATACCAGGGATCCCGTCGCCACGACGTCAGCAGTCACCGGCGCGCATCAACCCGCCCTCTTCGCCGCTTAGAGTTTCAAAGCCCCGGTTGCCGACTGCACCAGAGATCAATCCTTCACCTACAATGTCGCCGTTGCTGACGACCACTGAGTTTTCATCTCCTCCCGTGAACACACACCACCACCATCATGATCACCGCAGGCAATCATCCGCTGCTTCGTCAGACTTGATGAAGCCTCCGGTATCACCACGCCTGATATCCGTTAGCCAACCTCAGGCTCGTGCTGTACCTCCCTCCATCAAAGACTTCGAGATCATCAAACCTATAAGCAAAGGAGCATTCGGAAGTGTCTATCTGTCCAAAAAGAAATCTACTGGCGATTACTTTGCAATTAAAGCCTTAAAGAAAACAGACATGGTAGCTAAGAACCAGGTCACTAACGTCAAGGCTGAAAGAGCTATCATGATGTGGCAAGGGGAGAGTGACTTTGTGGCGAAGCTTTACTGGACCTTTTCTAGCAAGGATTACCTCTACCTTGTGATGGAGTATCTTAATGGGGGCGACTGCGCATCTCTGGTCAAAGTCTTGAGTGGGCTTCCCGAGGACTGGGCCAAGAAGTATCTCGCAGAGGTAGTACTAGGAGTGGAGCACCTACACAGCCGCGGCATCGTTCACCGCGATCTCAAGCCGGACAATCTACTCATTGATCAGAAGGGTCATCTGAAGTTAACTGATTTCGGCCTTTCGAGAATGGGATTGATCGGTCGTCAAAAACGAGTACTTAGAAGTCCGAACGAGCCCGTTCCCGATCTCCTTATGCAAGGTCCGTTCGCTCGTGCAACGTCTATGGCATCCTCCAGATCAGCATCCTTCGATCTGCAGGGAAACCATTCGCCATCCTCAACACCGATAATGACCCCAGATGCCGGAGGCCAGCTCGGTCAGCCGTCCTATTTCAGCCTCAATCGCGACAGCGGTCTGGGTCGAGAGCCCTTACGACGAACCTCTGGCCATCGGAGCGATAGTGGTGGTAGCGACACACTTCATAATATGTTTCGGAATTTCTCACTCAATGAATCATTTGACCTGACCAGCACCCAGAGAGGGATGCCCATTGAAGAGGAGACCCATAGTGAGGACAGTGCGTTTTCAAATCCGTATCCGTTACATCCAACCACCAATCACCCAAATACGGGACAGCATCAGACGCCGCCTCAGCCAAGCATGTTGCCCCCACCGATGGCTCTCTTCGATCCCGAAGATCAGGACCGTAGGTTCGTCGGAACGCCAGATTACCTAGCCCCAGAGACAATTAACGGTCATGGTCAAGACGAGATGAGCGATTGGTGGTCTCTAGGTTGTATACATTTCGAATTTCTCTTTGGTTATCCACCTTTTCACGCCGATACACCTGAGAAAGTATTCGGGAATATCCTTGCTCGCAAGATCGAATGGCCAGCCGAAGAAGATTGTCCTGTCTCTGAAGAAGCGAAAGATCTAATCAACAAATTGATTGCAATCAACCCAAGGGAGAGACTTGGCACTAACACTGCTGAAACTTACGCATCCGGTGGGGAAGAGATCCGCAGGCATCCCTGGTTCGAAAGCATCAATTGGGAGACCCTTCTGGAGGACGAAGCTCAGTTCGTACCCGCACCTGAAAATCCGGAAGACACGGAATATTTTGACGCTAGAGGAGCAACGTTGCAAGCGTTCGCCGAGGAACTGGAAGATCAAGCTAACTCACTAGCTGTTACGCCGGGAGCAGATTATCCAGAACGACCACACGACGCCCTGTCAAGAGTACGCACGCAAGTCAACTCTATGAAACGAGGACTAATGCCCCTGCATATCCCTGCCCATGTACGAGACGGTAGGAGCCGACGTCTCAGCGAGCCCGTAGTTGCTGATGACTTTGGCAATTTCACGTTTAAGAATTTACCTATCCTTGAGAAAGCAAACAAAGACGTCATACAGAAACTGCGGGCAGAAGCTATGCAATCTCAGAACAAACCCCCCACGAGTGCTACATCTCCTGCTGGCAGCATTTCTTCGCCGTCCCTCGAAGGTAGCCCACTTCTCTCGATGCCGATCAAGCGAACATTGTCAGCAAACAAAGGTGGCAACCGGCCCGCTTCTCCGTCTAACCTTGGTCAATCAAACTCTTCTCCACATCGCGCCTCACAGCCATCTTCGCCGTTGCTGGTCTCATTCAGTGCTGGAGGGGGACACGAGCGTAGGAAGACGTCGAGCAACGCGTCTACGCTCTCCCATCTATCTACCGCTTCGTTGCAACTTGGCAACGTCTTTGACGTGCCCCGATTACCGACTAGCTTGTCGGTTGGTTCAGCAACGTCATCGCCTATCAAGTCTGCAAGGATGTCGATACCATCTCAGATCTCTCCAGACAGGACCATGAACAGTCACCGTCACAGTGCGATTCCCGTATCGCGAGCAAGGTCACAAACAGTTGGCTCACAGGAAGGGGAACACCATTTGAGCAGGCCATATTCGCATCACAAGCGACGGAGCCAGGTGCTAGACTTGTCACCTTCCTCATCAGACAATGAAGATCCAAGAGCGAAAGCTCTTCTGAGAGTACAAAGACGGCGACAAAGCTCAAGGCGTATGTCGCAAATCAGTCTGGTCGACGGACCCATCTTCCGCCCTCTGGATGTGTTGATATGCGAGGATCACCCAGTCTCCCGGATGGTGATGGAAAGGCTTCTAGAAAAGCTGCGTTGTCGCACTATTACGGTCGGAAACGGATCGGAGGCCATGAGATATGCGATGAGCGAGGTACAGTTTGATATAATCATGATGGAGATCAAACTCCCTCAGGTTAGCGGCGCGGATGTCGCTCGGATGATTAGGGACACCAAGAACGCCAATACTCAAACGCCCATCATCGCCGTTACTGGATATCTGAAAGAACTCCCACAGACTCATCATTTCGACTCTCTGATTGAGAAGCCACCTACTCTTACGAAGATCATCGAGGCCCTGAGCAATCTCTGCCAGTGGAAGCCTCCACCACCAGGCTACGATATAACACAGCCTCTAGCCGTCCCACCATCAGGTCTCCGACGCGAGTCACTTCCCTATGGGGATAGCCCGAGTTCCACTTCGTCGGGCTTTGCACAGATGCCCGACAGCACGTACCAAGGCTCGAGCCGGGAGGACTCAATTGGCTCAAGCTTCTTTGGGGACGTTGAGTCTACTGCGAATCGTGAGATTCCTGTCATTATAACCAAACAAGCCATAGACGATTGGGATGGGGATGGTTTGGGGATTACGGAAGAATACATCGAACAACCGAAGGGTTTCATACATCCAGGGCTCCCACACCTGATACCGACCAACTCTGTTCCGGCCGCACTGGGTACAATGACCCCACGAAGAGAGCGCTCGGCAGATTCGGTCAAGGCTAAACGTGAATCTATCGAGAAGAAGCGGCATGAATGCGCCGAGTCTGGTGATGATGAGGACGAAGAACTTGGGGATATGCAAGTACGGACGAGGAGTCCTCAAAATAGGACACAGCGGGGCTCGAAGCTAAGTACGGAAATGATGCGAACAAACAGCCGTGGGAGTGTTATCTCCGGCTCCGAACAGGCTGTATCGATGGAGGTTGACTTGACGCGAAGCCCAGCCTCAGGGGGGACTGCAATTGCGGATGAGTATAAACATCAGCGTACGATTACGCCGCCGGAGATCTTCCCTAAAGCGCCAGGGGCAAAGGTTGCCGACATTGACATGGATGCTACACCAAGACCATCCACGGTAGCCTTGGATGCTGACGAGATTCCCACGCCTCGACCAGCAGCGTCGCCACTGCCACGATAGCAGTATGACTGCTTGTACAACTACTAACGGACTCTTGTCGAGTATAACATCGTCTTACGTTGTTTTCTTTGGGAAGGCCTTTCACGAAACCCACCTTTACCTTTCCTATGTCTATTTCAGCGTCTGTCCACGTCAAGTGGCTCAACAACCGGTCTCATTGAGCGATGGTGTCCTGGAGCGATCGAATTACTTGGCGTTTTTGGAAGCGGTTGGGACCGCAAGAAGTGCGTTGCTGTGCTCATAGTTTAGCATTGGCCCCCGTTAGGACTTCTTCTTCACCTTTGCTGTATGTATTGCTCGAATACCACGACCAGGTATGTAGCTCTACCGGTCGCTGGGCTCATACTTGCTGTATTTCTTTTGTTAGACGATAGGAGAATACATCATTCTCAGCAGTAAGTTGAACTTTGCATCATCATAACATCTGCGTATGCAGACACTCGGAAAATTGACGGCTATGGGTGTCCGCTCAATCTTCCCTTCCTACCTTACTCCCTTACAATGAGGTAGCAAACTGGAATCCCCTAAAGGTACAGTACCAACCTTGTACCTACTACCGGTACTTCGATGGTACCAGGTATTTCCCATAGAACACACCTCACACAACACCTTCGCAAACTGCTGAAAATCTTCTCTGTCGTCTTGCTGGCATGTCCATATCTCCCCATCAGATCATAAGCTTCGATCGAGACCCTCACGATAGACCCATAGACCCTCATTCCCAATGAAGGGCCAGATAGACGGGCGTCCCAGTTCAAAGAACTGTCATCGTGGACGAGTCGGTTGGCATCAAAACATCTCGAAGTACGCTTATTGACCGGGCCAGACAAGCAACCAAGCCTAATTCTGCAGCCACTGAATATTCGGAATCAAACCAGTTGGTGAGATACCAGTTTACTATCTTGACTTGGCCACTTTGGGACTTGCCCCAGAACAGGCTGGAGCAGCCGTGATTCAAATCATGTCCTTACTCTTCTACTATTTCATGCTCTTTCGAGTCTTCCACGAAACACTCCTTTACTGATACCTCAACATCTTTCCAAATCATGTTTTGAAATGTCCGGATCATCTCGACTTATAGTCGATCGTTGCGCGCGAGCTTGTGCGGACATACTTGATATATAGATAGAGACACTGCACATCTGTCATTGGAGAATTTAGCTTGTATGTCTATCTTTGGTGGTCTTGGCTTGTCACCGTTTAAGTCTCAGTAATGCTCAAGGGTCGAATACTACCAGCGAGCATCTGGTCGCTGTGCCGCTCGAGACGTTGGCTGGCTTGACTACTCAATCTCCTGCGTCTCCCCGACAAGATATGGGCATGATGCCACTTAACCTCCCAAGTACCTGGATCTTGCGAGATCTTACAAGATACCGCTGGCCTGCGACTCGGAGCAAACACCGTGACAACACCACGACCTCGCGATCTCAGGCACACGACAAGACCGCCCGGTGCACCAAGGACTTCTCGCCAATCAGCCGCCTGCCGCAGGAACTTATCGACCAGATCATGCTTTACCTCCCTGCAAGCTCAGCCATTGCCTTTAGGCGCTGCAACAAGCGGCTCTACATGAACAATTGGCCGAAATCGCCCAATCTGCTTTACTCAGACCTTTGTAACGGCGGGGATAAGAGTGATCACGTGTGGCTGCTTTGCCTCTTCGAGCGAGACGCTCCACAAAGGTTAGTGTGCAGCATCTGCATAGCGATGCATGAAAGGAAATTCTTCGACAAGGCAGAAATGTCGAAGCCATCCGAGCGTCGCAAGTGCAGAATGGTTCGTCTCTGTCCGCACCGCAGCTTGACGTTCCCACAAATTCAGCGGATCGTCTCCGACGACAGTACCCATCACGGAGAATCTCAAAACCCACCGTTGGACTGCACACACGAGGACTGCACCATTAATCGGTCAAGGGCGGAGCACACGGTGCAGGCAGGAATAGGATACTCTCAGCCGTGGCTCAACATAATCAAGAAAAGGGAAATAACTCTGCGCACTTCATGGTTCATCCACGGAGATTTCGAATGTGCACGACGCTCAAAAGATGGATCTCTATTCTGGTCTTGGCCTCTGTGCCCACATATCATCATGAAAGACTGCTGCGACTGTTGCCGAGAGGATGATCCAGGGCGTGTTCGGGTTTACTATACTTGGGGGGATGACCCCTCCGCGGTCAGCAAAGGATGCAGCTTGCGGTGTAAGTCATGTCGCACTAAGATCTCTGTCTCTGACAGCAAGAAGCCGTATTGTTGGCGATTCATTACCGTCAAGAGGTGTCTCGGCTCAGGAACGAGCGTTGAAGATGCAGACTGGATCGGCCAGACGGCGCCGGATGGTATACGTCAGAGATCACGGCATAGTAGAAGGGGCCTGGTGTGGTTCGCCGCTTACTATTGGGCCGGATTGACTGACCTCATCATATCGCCTTACTGATCTCTTAAGAACTTTTTCCATTTATACTTATTCAATATTTGAGTATCAAACACGGACAACATTTAGATAGCTAAAAGCATACAAACCACATTCCATCGTGGGCCGATGGCTACTTCCTTCCCAATGGCATACAAAGTAACACCAAACCTCTCACAACCACACTCCCAGGACTGACCACGTCCCACAAAGACAAGATAAACCCCCTTCATCGCCGCTCAGCAGGAACCTAAACAAGCATCAACGAAAGGAGCATTCCCGGCATCTTCCCCACGCCAAGGCGCTTCCGTTCGAGCTTCTTGCGCATCCCTATTTTCACAGAAGCCAGCCAAAATGACCTCCATTTCCAGTCTGTTCAAAACAACACCGACACCAAACAATCCATCTCTCCACCGAGAACGCACCCCTCATCCCGCCAACCCCTCGTCCTCTTTCTTTCTTCCTCCTCCTAGACATCGCGCAGCACGCATATACACTGTAGACATGATCCACCCTCTCCCAACCCCTTTTCCAGAACGAGGGATGGCCGGAGTGGCATAGACGACACAACTATAGACAACACCACCCTCGAAATACAAAAAGGACGAAGAACCTCTTCCTTTCTTCCATCTTCCGCACGTGCCTCGTCGCGTTGCACCGAAACCCGTGCAAAGCAGGAAGCCACACCATCCGTCGGATCATCAGCACGTGAAGAGCTGTTCCTCACACGGCCATCCATCTAGTTGTACCTACCTTACC
>JAABUU010008567.1_pt1 | contig 10124 bp, 8 predicted proteins | sample 5559301 | NCBI WGS metagenome assembly JAABUU01 (sample SAMN10711884, study PRJNA513360) | rock metagenome | isolation source: Antarctica rocks | place: Antarctica: Victoria Land, Richard Nunatak white | reverse complement strand
CCTGCTGCTCCTCCTGCTCCTGCTGCTGGTACTCCTACTCCTCCCCCTCCGCTGTCAACACCCTCACCGCCCATGACCATCATCCCCCCACCTACATCCACCGGGCCCCCGCCCATAGCCGACATCCCCATCGACGGCAGCTGCCCCTGCATCATATACGTCGGCATCGGCCCGAAGAGCTGCACCTCCAACGAGTCGTACGGCGACACGGTGGTGTTATTGGGCGCCGCGTTATCGTGGTAGGCGAACAGATGATCCGTCTGCGCGGGCGGAGGGGTGAAAGGGGAGGTGTCATGCTTATTGTAGTGTTTATTCTCGAGCGTCGTCATGGGCTGATTGGGATAAGCGAAGGGGTCAGCGGAGGGAAACATCATGGCCGAGAGATCGGGGAGGCCGGCGGCGTCGTCGAAAGGTTGCGGGAAGGTGAAGCGGGCCTGGGTCGCGCTGGAGGGGTTGCTGCTGCCGGTGCTGTCGGGCGTGGACATGTCCATGATGTCGGCGGGGAGGTAGACGTGTTGCGAGCCGGTGCGGTAGCTGTGGTCGACGAGAGGTGGTTGGAGCTGTTGGCGGACGGCGGAGAGGTCGTAGGGTGCGGAGCCGCGCTTGAGGGCGGCGGCGGCGGAGACGGGGGCGGGGTAGGTCGAGGCGCGTTGCATGTTGGCCGTGGGGTCGGTGGTGATGGTCTGCGTGACGTCGGGAGTGCTGCGCGTGGCTTGGACGGACGGGATCCCGTGCGGCGAGGAGGCGTGGCGCTTTTTGGTCGGTGGGGGGAGGTTGAAGCGGCTGCGTTTGAGTTTCTCGGGGAGCTGGTCGAATAATCCCTGCGTACTCGTCAGTAACCCTGCAGCAATACATTCAAATAGGTGTCTGTAAAGAGATCTTTTACACACCCCCAGCATAGCTGTACACCTGTCGGCAGCCATGCTCCTTCGAGCGAGGCTGGCGAGAGTCTCCTTGCCTTCATTTGCGTCCCTGAGAACGTCGTGGCTGGTCGCGCTGTCCGGATTCTCCAGCACGAAGAAGATGAGGGAAAGGATGGCGAAGAAGGTGGTATACATGGTGAACCAGTAGGCCCCGACCAGGAGGCCTCTCTTCTTCATCTCGCCGGTGATATGAACGACATTTCGTGACACACTGACACAAGCTGCAGCACAGGCGTAAGTTCGCTTGTCGACTGGGCCCGCCTGGCATGACTGTGAGACGTAGTGTAGAAACGGGCGATAAAGGATGATTTGCACGTGCGCATACGCTATCCTCAGTAACTGTTGAACTCTTCTCGCATATCAGATGGTTTGTCCTTTGTCCCTAGATGATCTCGAATACTTGCCTGATCAAATCCGGACGAGCGTCATCGCCAGGTCTCAAAGCCATTGGCAGATTCTCCATCCACTCCTGTAAATCCTGCTCGATCTCTCGTATCCTGGCATAACTGACACGATAAGATTGGTTCGATCGTCCGTGTAGACCCGGGTCGAGACTTTTGATGGGATAGATGTATTTCACCACCTTGGCGTGAATCTTGAGTATTCTGGTATGCGCGTTGGACGCTGCGATGAGTGAAATCTGCCCTGTCGGCATAGGCAGGATCCGTTCCGTCGTGATGAACTCATCGTCAATCTCCAGTGGATAATCTTGATCGATATCGTCGTCACTCAACATCTTCGGTAGCCCTAACATGGCCCCGACGTACGTGTCCATTCTTTGCACAACCCAAAAGATACGTTTCCGGACTTCTTGCTCGACCGGGTTGAAATTGTGTGTAATGGACCGATGAAGACCCATCCGTAACGATGATCTCAATGCTATGCCGATGTACGAGTAGCACGTACTTAGCTTCGCGGAGGATTGCAGGAACAATATCATGAAAAGAACAGCCTGTAAAGAAGTAAGGTCCCGGCAATCTGTGATGTCCATCATTTGACGCGACATATTGAAGTATTGGAAGCTGTATCGTTGTCAGACATGGGCCAGCCAGTATCTAGGAAAGACATACCCCTGATCTATAGCACTCTGGTAGCCCATTTGCTCCAGTCTACTCGTTTCATCCTTGCCGAACAGGCAACCTAGCGCCAGAACCACATAGAACAAAGGAAGGAAGCTGTTCTCTGCGTTGCCAAAGTTCTCCGGCGGGTTATTGTAGATCTTGTCAAACGAAACATAGAAGGTGGGCTGATGCACAAACCGCATCAGGGCACAAGCATCGTTGAGGGAAACCGAGCACAGCTGTTTGGCACAATCTCGTGTAGGGAAGTCATGGGTGTCGGGCAGGTTGCTGTCCATTGGAGATTCGCCAGTGGTTGACCTCGGGGACCCGAAAACTTGGGGCTGTGGCCGTCGATGTCTGAGAAATGCTCTTGCTCGACTTTCGGTGGAACCCATCAAGTCGCCCAGTTGTTCTCGCATGCTCCGCAAGAACACGATTCCAGATGAAGGGCCGTAAAAGTCCCAATTACCTTGATCATCGAGATCCAGTGAGCCGGTATTCTCCACCATCGACTCCAGTAGGGCGTCCTTCTCTGCGTTTCCGACAGAGCCTGACTTAACCATCGAATCGTCGGGTCGCGCAGTTGTAGCACTCGGTATTCGGTCGTCCAAGCTGGCGGATGGGCGCATACGCTGTGGTCCGGTGCTGTCGAAGTTGGGGTCGTTCAGATCGATGTCCGGGAGGATATTCTTGAGCAACGCTTCGGTCCGTTGCAGTCGGTTCTCGAGCGCTTCGATGTACTGCGGGGCGGGGTTGCGCCTCCGGTTCGATGGCTGGTCATACGTGCAATCTGACAGGTATGGTCAACGTCCTGCCTCCCATACTCGTGCAATGCACAAAACATCTGTATGTGGACCAACCATAGCTGTAGACGGTGCAATGTGTGCACGGCTGTTTCCCATCACACTTGATCTTTTTGCGCCTGCACTCGTCGCACGCCCTTGTGACACGCCGGCGTTTCTGCATTGGTAGATGGACATTGGGTGTCTGTGAAGAAGTTGCTGCACCGCTCTCAAGAGACGGCGACGTTGCTTCTGCGTCATTGGATTCTCTCAGTTGCCATGAATCTTTTCGCATCCCCGAAGACTCGTTCTCGGACTCGTCCGCCGAAGGATGCGCAGGACTGGAGGTGGTCTCCATTAAGACTGCGAGGTTGGAAGTGGGCGTCAATGGTCAAGACCTTAGAGAGGGAGGGCACGGTGGGTTGGATTAGGTTCTCGTTTCGGGACAATTACTAAAGCTTGTGGTTCCTACGAAGATTGCGTTATGTAGCGTGATTCTTATATCCGAAACGTGGGATAGAGGAGGAGTACATGTAGAGCTCAACAAACATCCAATGAGTAATTGAAGATTGATTGCCTCTGAAGCAAGGGACTACGTATGAAGAACGAGAACTCGTAACAAAGGCGAATCCGGTGGCCTTGTCAGGCACCAAGACCCCCTGGGACTCACCCGTCGTCGATTGAACAACGTTAGGGTATCTCAAGGTATCACAAGAAAAGGTATCACTATCAGATAGATCTAGATGTGACTGTGCTACCTCGGTAAGATACCGAAGAATCACCAAATATAGATGTGAAATCACTATCTTTTTGCGTGTCGTCAATTGATGGCAATGATGGCTGTTCTCATACACGTCCAGCAACCCACGTCATCCAGCAAGTTTCTCAGGAGGCTGAGCGATCCTCAGCTTCTGCTCAAGCTAGATATAACTAGGATTCTTTTCTTCAATTCTGGCATATGTGCCTATACATAGTAACTGACTCCGGAGTCGAATTACGTTTATGGACTGGGATCGATCTGTTTCGGGTCAGGTGCTGAAGATCAAGGTCGACACGTAATCTTGTAGGGAAGCCATTGTTGGCCTGTTGTGCATGACAGATCAACAACGACAATACCTGAATAATGCCCATTGAGATTGTCATTAACGTTACTTCAAGAGTTCGGAGTTAACGTTACGTGTGGATGAGGCTACAAATTGACGTACCGTTAGCGTACGGATATCGGCTTACTAGCGTCCTTTAAGCCTGCGCCAGCATCTGCGCCTTGTCAAGCCACACCACTCCAATGCAGGGCAAATCCAAATAGGTACTTAAGGTACAGTACTTGCACCCATGTGTTTATGGAGATTCCGAGGGCATGTCCCTGGGCCCAGACCGTTTCATCCCTCCAAAGAGAAGAAGCAACTTATTCGCCTCCACGGCTTACTCGTACAGTACGTGTACCGAGGATCCCCGGTGTGAGCCTTGCTGCGGAATGGCGGTCGATCTCAGTATGCCTAACGTTACAAACCCATCATCCTGACTCGTAATACAAAGGTCGGAAACAGTTTGCTTTCAGGTTTCTGTAATCGGCGTGCCCTTACTATGCAGCAGTCACTGCCCCTTGCCTAGGTAGACTAACATCAACCATTGATCATTCGCTCCTGTTAATCACCAAGATTACAATCTACCCGCAAGAGGCTTCACAAGTCTAATGTATGCAGCTCGGTGGAATTTTTCATCTGAGATCCGTATTAATGTTGTTAACGCCGAAGGTGCAGTGAAAGCATCTTCTGACTAGGTACTACCTGTACACTCGTCCAACCCCCCTTTCCAACCCAAGTTCGAGACGAGCCGCAATTGACAGGTCGGTAAATGCGTTGGGAGCACACATCGAGGTCCCCAAGCTCCTGGAACCGCTAGTTCCGGTATAACTTGCCCTAGTGCGAACAAATTTGGTTCTCAATGCCCAAACATGTTTGAGAGCCCTTTCCAGTACCCTCCACTGAATGAGATTCCATTGTCTGCAGAACCAGGGGAAGCTCTTGACATAGCTTTTGAGCAGTACGTGACTGCCGGCATTTGTGTCATTATGCTTCAGGACTTATGTCTTGCTCGTCCACTGCACACCAAGCCACGGCGAGGAATGTAACTGAAGAATTGGACAGGCAAGCTGTATTGCAGCCTCGGTCTTTGCACAGTAGCTGACAAATTTGGAGGGGCACCCCCAGAACGCTTCCTGAGGAAAGACGTATCTGAAAGTGTCATCGAGCTCTGAGCCCCACGCATCCATGAGTCCTGGATCAAGCAGAGACTTCATGAGGCTCCCGACTGGCTCACGCTGTGAGTCCGTGTTTGGACTCGAATTCGCGGAGGGTCCAGACTATCTCATGGAGGATTCGTCCAGCACCAGAGGGTTTATGGGTTTCGTATTCTGTTCTGCTTAGACCGGCAATTGCAGATTGATCGGCAGCTTCTATGGACTTGGAAAGCGGCAGACGTGAAGCCTTGGACATCTGGGGTCAAGCAAACGCAGGATCCGTCTTCTGATGGAGCCGAAAAGACTGCTTTCGCCGGAAGTTCGCGAGAGCCCATGCCCGTCGACCTAGCAGAGTATGCGTTGAAACCAAGTCGTATCCAGTCATTGTGTAAAATCGTTCGCGAAGACAGCAAGTGGATGGACGTGTGATCAGACTGTCTGGACTTCCTCCTAGATGCTTGAGAACGGCAGCACCAACTGCTCTCCAGTGTGGCACACAGGTTGGAGGCATCAACTCCCGTGCTTCCCAGACGACCAAATGGGTAAAATCTGCATCGAGGCGTAACTTGGCGGTTGAGACAGTGCCTTTCGTCAGCTCCGAGAGGAGAAAACAGTTCGCCCTTCCAGTTTTCAGCAAGTTTTGTACGACTTGTCTTCCAACCGGGTGAACGTATTCCTTGCAACTGTTCCTTCGCCTGCCACTTTAAGGGTTCCTTTTGTCAGTTTTTGCCGTCTAAACTTAAGAGTAGTCGACTTTAGTACCATAATCACGAAACTGGCAGCATCCTGATATTCGCAAATGTTGCAGCGGTCTGGGGAGTAACACCCAAAACGTCTTCAAGTACGACCCCGAGTGATCATACCTCTTGCTCTTGCTCCTGGGCAGCTTGACCGTCACCCTCTAGTTCCTTCACAATCCTTGATGTCTCCTCGATACAGTGGGTGAAGTCGGGATACGGTTCTTGAGGCACCTGGACCAGTCCCGTCATGTAGTCAGCTCAAGAGCCTCTGAAAAGTTGTAACTGGACAGACGAACCGTGTCCTGAGGCTTCCTGGAGCTTACCTCTCTTTGAGGCGGGTCGTCTTCCAGCCCTCACCCTCAGGGTCGTTCAGCCAATCTGCCCAGGTCGAGGCATCAATGTCTTCCCCACCCCGAGAAGGGAGTAGTACTTCGTAAGTGTTGCCACACCAACACAGCTGGCCCTTGGGGTCCCAGTACAGTAAGTCGGTTTTTGCGGATCTCGCTTCCATCCTGTTCAAGATTGGAGTCCATCCCGGTATCGCTCAAGAGTTCTTCCAGGCAAGATTGGGAGTATCAGCGCCGCGGTCTCGATACCGGGCAATATCATCTTCCCGTTCTTGCGCGATGGCGAGCTCTCGGGCATGAGTATGCCGACGAGTATGCCGGCAAGGTGGACGAGGCATTCTGCAAGTCGACTGAGATAACGGTCAGACTCAGACTCATCAGCCTTCAAGGAAGGTTTGTTGTGCGTGTTAAGGCTTGGTTTATGGAAGCAACGGGTAAGGTACCCATATACCTAGCAACGATGCTGCATCTACGCGGTGGAGTTACCGCATGTGTATGTTACAGTGGCGTACCTTAAGTAAACGAATAAGGACCTACAAGGATTAGGGTTCACCCATACCTCTCAGGCGACCGCTGATATTTATGCTACTCATATCAGTGGGACGTCCTTAGCACAGCACCAACATGAGCATATAGTCATCCATAGACACTGATGAACATGTTCACGATCAGATCCAATAAATTCACAGCACCAACCATCTTTCCGACTGCACTGCTGAAATGAAGTAAGAATATCATGAACCACCATCAACTTGAACCCACTCCCTTCTGCCCACTTCACCCGTCATCGGCGATATGTGTCCCTCTCAACAACAGGACTCAGAGCAGCCGCACCCACAGCAGTTGCAGCCTGCGTACTCGCCTCCACGGAGCGACATCTCCATTGGTGCCTGGGCTTTCTGTTGCGCAAAAGTCATCAGTAACATTTCCGTGAAACGTACAGAGGAGATGGAGCGAAATGATACAAGCGAGGAAAAGAAGTGGAAGGGAGATGCGGAAAGATCTACATACAGGCTGCGCGGTCTCGATGCCGTTCTGAGCAACCATGGGTTCTTGAGGGGCGGGCTGGGCCTCGCTTTGGTTCTGAGTAGGGTTGGTGGGGGCGAAAGAAGGCATGGTGATTGTTGGTGTGGGGGAGGTGGTAAATCTGGACAGATGTGTGATAGGAGTCGATGAGCTGGCTGGATATTAGTCCTGTAATACTCAAATCATCATGGGAGAGTGCGATGAAAGACATACCGGATCGTATGTGTTCGTAGGTCGTGCGGTGGTGAAAATCAGGAAGGTAGAAGTTCTCAGCGGCTTTCTAGAATTTATGGGCGGTGTTAAGTGGCTGAGCGTGAGTTGGGACTAACTGCTTGGGGATTGGCGTGAAGAATAAACCTGCATCGTGATCAAGAATTCTCAGGTCATTAGACCCTTTGTGGTTTAACGTAATCGCCACTCAGTTGAGCCAGCCACCCAGTCAAGCCACCTCACTGTCACTTAATTAACCCTTGTCGAAACACCTTGAATTATTGAGATTACCACCCCCCTAGACTAACTACATGAAAACTGAATTATTCATGAGCATTTTCTTTCAGATCAGCTTCACAAATTCAACTTTATCTTTTAATGCATAATATTTAGCTATTTTATCAGTCAATTTCTTCACCTTCTTCTCTGTCTTCTGCATCATAGCTTTATCCTTGTCAACAGTAAGAACTTAAGCATTTTCAACATTCTTTTGTGACTGCTTCTTCTGCTGTTGCTTCTGCTTGTCAAGCAGCTTCTAATTAGTTCACTGTAGAACTGTTCTATCTGTCACAGCTGTTCAATCTGTGAAGGTCATTCTCAAGCTGTCATAGTATTGATTCATTGAATTAGAGCATCCTTCTTATGCACTGACAGTCATTATTGATCTGTCTAAAAGATCTTTACTGATTGTCTTTCTTTTCAACAAGCTTGTAGAATAAATTGAGATAGATCATAGATTTAAGCAATCTTATAAAGAAAAACTGATGAATCATTATTCAAATCAGCTAAGGCAAGGCTATATTGTGTAAAAATATCAGAAATTGACTTAATTGATTCATCTGAGGCTATTGTGAATGTGTGGTGACAACAAGATGAACAACAATGTTGATGAGAATGTTTATGGCTAATGAGGTAGCTTAACTGAGTGGCTGGCTCAACTAGGTGACAATTATGTTATATGAATGTTTTAGAATGTGCACTAATTTACTGTCTTGACAGCAATGACAAATCAAGGCACAGAGTGTGAATCAGTCTGTAGAAAGTTGTTTCTATTTGTTTATACTATGTAGAGTATATATAGAAAATGATGACTAAGACATAAATAGAGACACTTAATAAGAGATAAGTAAGTAATGATATTACATTCTTTTCTACTACATAGTCACAACAGTTCACTGATGTAAGTGCAGAGATTTGCTTAACATTCTGTAAAATTTTCATCTGCAGTTTGCATTCACATTGTGTTATCTCACTTCACATCACTATTGTCATTCAAAAGCAGCTAGAAGTGCAGATCATTGTCATCATAATGATAAGATAAATTATTCACTGTTTACATTATCTGTCTATATCATTGATTACAATCTCTTAAAAGAAATTTTCTTCTTCTTTCTTTAGTTTTCAACCACACTTCAACTTTTAATCACTACTTCATCAACTTATCAATTTTTTATTCACTTTATCATCATATAAGCTTTCATAATATGTTTATAGCATGTCATTAATGTTTCATAGATTATCTCTTGAGATCTGTATTTCACATTGTGCTGCTGCTGCTTCATCATCAGATGCAGATAACAATGACTCAAACTGAAAGAAGTTTACTTCTAATTATACTCACAAGACTACTGATCATTTCTGTCTTAAAAAAAGCTTGCAAAACTCTCTTCTTGATATGTTGTTGTCTTAATTTTGATTTAAAGATTAACAATACATAAAGTCAGTTAAGTATTCTGTTTCTAATGCTGCTTTCTCTTCTCTCTCTAATAAGTCAACTAATAATTAGCTCAGCTTCTCATTACTTAATGTTCTGACTGATCTGTCATTAAAGAGTTGACTTAAAGTTAAGCTTGAGACATTGTTAATAATTTGACAGTTAATTCTGCACATTAACATGAATTCAGATCATTTTTGTGCTCACTAAACATATTGTGAAGCTGCTGTCACTCACATTCATGAGAAACATGAGCTGGCTGCCTGCAACAACTGCATGCATGAAGACAGATCATTTACAGTGTGTATTCAGACTGAGTTCAATGATCATTATTTTCTCTGTAGTTTGTGTACAAACTGTCATTAAGATGCACAGAATATTCAGTGCAGCTTTTGTAAATATAAGTCTATATTAGTATGACAACTGCTTATTGTTCTAAATTATGCAGAGTTCAAATTCTCTTTGTCTGCTGACTTAGCAACTTCTTATTATTGTCATGTTGTTGCTCTGTTTACTGCTCTCATCATCATCATTGACAATGTTACACTTCTTATCAGCTACAATTACTTGTCAGCAGAGAATGTTTTAAGCACTGTGAATAAATTAAAGATAACTGCTAAGATTCTTTATTGTTGAGCTGAAAGACTTAATGTTGATGCATTTGTTGCTTTGCTTACACTGTTGTCTCATCTGTGTCAGTCACATTCTTATTCATCATTGCATCATTGCAGTAAATGATAATTTTGTCTTGAATACAGTTTATGCTCAGCTTATAACTTTTTTTTTTTTTTTTTAATAGATAGATAGTTAATAAAATTGCTTTGCTTCTGATACTATCACCTTCTAGTCTATGAGAGCCTTTTTCTTAAGCCTCTTATGTAGATTATACAAGCTCATATTTCTTTCACAGACTGTCATCAGATCACTGTTGATCATTATTGAAGTTAAGACTTTTTGATTTTTCTTTTTAGATTTACTTTTTGTTCACTTCAACTTCAACTCATCATGTTGTTGTTGCAAGTCTTTATCAGATTGTTTTTAACTATTCAATTTTTTCTCAGTACTGTGTAATGTCAGAACTT
>JAABUU010008566.1_pt1 | contig 10125 bp, 11 predicted proteins | sample 5559301 | NCBI WGS metagenome assembly JAABUU01 (sample SAMN10711884, study PRJNA513360) | rock metagenome | isolation source: Antarctica rocks | place: Antarctica: Victoria Land, Richard Nunatak white | reverse complement strand
CTGGTTGACGTAGGCGTTTTTGGGAATAGAGTCGCCAATGACGGACGGCTTGACGTGCGTCGATGTTGATGCTATTGGAGGTTTTTCTTGACCGTTGCATACCTCCTCGAGGCTGAGGATCGCTTGGCCGATAGCCTTGCCGCTTACGTAGGGATGTGGGTGGCGGTGCGTGACCACGAGGTGGTCGAAACTGCCGAAACGCTGGGAGACCTGCTTGGCAGAATCGACACCGATGCCGTCGACCGAATCCTCGAGGTCACCGAAGACTCAGACAGCAGCTTCCTCCTGTAGCGAATTCCCCTATCAGGCGGTAAGCCAAAAGGCCCAGTCGGCTCCGAGTCCGCTCAAGCCGGCAATCCCGATCCAACTTCATCATCCGGGCGGGCACACGAGCTATCCGCTGTCGGGGCTGCTCGACAGCGGTGCGGACGCAACATCCGTTCGCAACTTGGGCGTCCATTCTCGGGATTGACCTAGATGACTGCTCTAAGGTCAAGGTCAGTACCGGAAGCGGGGTCACCTACCACTCTGAGTGGGACGGCAGCCTCGTGATCACGGCGGCAGGGCGCAATGTATTGGTTCCGCGGCCTCGTTTCGCCCCGGTGCCGTTCGTCATTCTTGGCCGTAGCGATTTCTTTGCTGCGTTTCGCGTCGAGTTCGACGAACGCGCGCGAGTAACAAGACTCACTGCGTACGACGCCTAGGGCCTTTTCTGAGGCGAGCATTCCGGAGCGCCGTGAATACTTGACGCACGTACGTGTATCGGGTACCATGCTTTGCATGGCCGCTCGCAGCCGAGATTCCGTGGAGCGCTCCGCGTCGAGCGAGAGCCAGTTGACCTACAGCCGGTTCATGGAGCGCTTCCCGGACAACGATGCGTGTCTCGACTATTTGAAGGAACGCTTCTACTCGGCCGGGACAGAGTGTCCGGGGTGCGGCAAGGCGACCAAGTTCCACCGCATCAAGAGCCGCGCGGCGTACTCGTGCCAGTACTGCCGCCACCAGGTCTACCCGACGGCCGGGACCATCTTCCACAAGAGCACCACGAGCTTGCAGCTTTGGTTCTGGGCGATCTTTCTAATGTCCTCGACGCGCTGCGGGATGAGCGCCAAGCAGCTCGAACGCGAGATCGGCGTGACCTACAAGACGGCGCACCGGATGTTCAAGCAGATTCGCACGCTCTTGGCCGAGGACGACGGGCCGCTCTCGGGCGACGTGGAGGCCGACGAGACTTACTACGGCGGCAAGCCGCGCGTGGCCGACATGGCGCGCCACCGCGCGCAGTACTCGCCTCAGCGCGCCGCGATGAAGTGGGCGGCGGAGACCAAGACGCCGGTGTTCGGGATGGTCGAGCGCGGCGGGCGGGTCCGGGCGATGGTCATAGCCGACAACGCCGGGCAGACGCTCCGCCACCGGATCGGAGAGCACGTCCTACCCGAGTCGATGATCTTCACCGACGAGTACAAGGGGTACTGGGGACTCGAGCGCGACTTCAAGGGCCACCGACGGATCATGCACCGGGAGCGGATCTACGTCCGTGGCGACGTTCATACGAACACCATCGAGGGGTTCTTCGGGCTCTTGAAGAACGGCATCCGGGGCGTCTACCACGCCGTCAGCCGTCAGTACTTGCAGAGCTACTTGGACGAGTACTCGTGGCGATACAACCACCGCGACGACACGCAGCCTATGTTTTGGACGATCCTCGCGCGCGTCGAGAAGGCTTCCCCTCCGCCTCAGCTAGCCGCTCCTCGGAACGGTTAGTCGATGCGCGCTCCAAGTCCCGGAGAAAGTCCTCCTCCGAGTGTCCCTGGTCGAGCTTGGCAACCACGTCCTCAGCGGGCGGGGTCGGTTCTGGCTTGGGCGGACGCTGGCGCGCAGGCATATCGCTTCCCCTCGGGGGTACACTTCAGCTCGTAGTCATTGGACCTAACGGGGCTCGAACCCGTCGCGGGGGGTTTCTAAGGCACCCACGGCAACCTGCTAGGCCCAAGCTTGACTGGACCCCCACCGGCTCCTTACGTGGAGCCGGTGGGGGGGCTTGCCCAGTCCTCGACCCGTTCGGGCTCTTTACGGCCCTGGTGGGGCAAGCTTTGTTTGCCGTCGTCGCCGGATGGGGCGCCGTTGGGCGAGTCGAGGAGCAGGGTCTCGCGGTAGCTGAGCGGGGCGTAAGTCCCGCGCACGCTTTCGGACTTCTTGATCTTGCCTACCTTCGCGGCGTAGTACAGGGCGTTCGACACGCTGTCACTAGACAGCGTGTAGCCAGCCTCATGCAGGACGGCTCGCACGTCACGCGGGCGGGCGGGCCCTCCTTGGTTGATCACGCTGACCACGAGTTCCTGGACCGAGGGCGCGGCCGACTCCGGAGTCTCCGGTGATCCGTCTTGCTCGGCGCTCGGAGGACCATCCCCTCCCGCTCCCGCTCCCGCGCGACGCGCGAGATAGGCAACTAGATCCCGCCAGGAGACGACGTCTGCTTGAGCCTCTGCCAGCGCCGCCTCCCTGCGCTCAAGGATTGCTCGCGCATGCGGAAGTTTGGCTCGAATATCGGCGGGGTCAGCGAGATCAACCGGGAGGCTTTCAGGCGCCATGCCGGGGCACCATAGCAGCGAATCACGGTCCCTCATGGAAAGCTCTCAAGGAACTCCGGGATCGGGCACTCCCGCAAACCTCCGGGAATTCCCCTCCGGGTCGTCGGTCACGACGTTGTACGTGTTGCGAATACATACTTCCCGAGGACGCTCATATAAGGGCATGCGGCCAGAAGTTCGCCCCGGTTCCCCACCCGTGACTTCGCAAAGAGCGAAGATTTCCTCCCGCCGGAAGCGCTCCCCCAGCGACGCGACCTACCTTCCAGCGAGCACCTTCTCCGCCGCCTCGCGCACGCCCCGCCGGCCGCGGTGGTCCTTCTCGTACGTCTCCACGACCGCCGCGAGCGCCTCGTCGGCTCCGCTCAGACGGTCGCGGATCTCGGGGACCTTCATGGCGTCGTAGCCCGCCCAGGGCTCCGCCACGCGGAGCTCGGGGCCGGCGCCGTCCTCCGCGCCCCCGTCGGCGCTCTCGACCACGAGGGTGAGATCGGGTGCGTCGGGGCGGCGGACCGCGGCGGGGGCCTTCGCGCGCACGAAGCGCCGCGGGCGCGGAGCGCCGGAGACGGCTGCACGCCGGGCCGGTTCGGGACCCGCGTCACCGGTCAGCTCCTCCTCCCCGGCCAGCGTCACCCCGGCCGCGGTGGCGAGCTCTCGGACCGCCTCCGCGAAGTCCGCGGCCAGCTCCTCGAGGTCGTGCATGACGTCGAAGTCGCCGACCAGCCCGAAGTTCATCCTCCCGTTGTAGGAGAGGATCGCCACCCCGAGCGCCTGGCTCTGGGCGAGCGGCACCATCGGGAAGATGTCGAGGAGCTCGCGGCCGCCGAGCTCGAACGCGAACTGCGGCCCGGGCACGTTGGTGACCACGAGGTTGAAGAACCGCTGGCGGGCGAGCAGCCGCGCCGCCTGGTTCATGATCGTCGGCGGGGCGAAGCCCGAGAGCTCGGTGAGGGCCTGGGCGCTGACCGCCTGCGGCGACTCCTTGACCGCGCGCATCTCGTCGCTCACCCGGCGCAGGCAGGTGACCGGCTCGGGGCAGGAGACGGGAAGGGTGGCGACCATGCCCGAGACCTGGTTGCCCGTCTCGCCCTCCGCCCCGGCCGCGCGCACGCTCACCGGCACGAAGGCGCGCAGCGAGAAGCCGGGCTCGAGCTCGCCGTGGCGATCGAGGTGGCGGCGCAGCGCGCGGGTGACGATGGTGAGCACCACGTCGTTGACGGTGCCGCCGAGCTGGTTCTTGATCGCCTTGATGTCGTCGAGCGAGCAGCGCACCCAGGTGAAGCGGCGATCGCCGCCGATCGGCCCGCGGTTGTACGGGGTCGCCGGCGCGGGGCTGAGGCCGTCGACGAAGAGCCCGGCGAAGGCCTTGGCCGCGTCGCGTGCCCCGGCCAGGAGCTGGAGCGGGCGGCGGAGCACCGCCCGCGCGGGGCGCACCATCTCCGCGGGGATCGTGGCGCGCTCGACGAAGGCGTCGGCGAGCAGTCGTGCGCCCGAGGGCGCGGCCCGCGGCACCCAGCGCGGTGGCCGTCCGCCGCTGCCGCCCTTCGCGGCCTCCTCCTCGGAGGCGAAGAGCACGGAGAGGATGTCGAGGCCCGAGATGCCGTCGACCACGGCGTGGTGGGTCTTCGAGAGCACCGCGAAGCGGCCTCCCTCGACCTCCTCGACGAGCCAGAGCTCCCACAGGGGCTTCTCGCGGTTGAGCTGCTGGGAGAAGACCCGTCCGGCTAGCACCTGCAGCTCGTACTCGCTCTGCGGACTGGCCAGGGCGGCGGCGCGCACGTGGTAGCGCAGGTCGAAGTCGTGGTCGTCGACCCAGCGCGGGCGGCCCTGGCGCAGCGGCACCCAGGCGAGCTTCTGGCGGTAGCGGGGCACGAGGTGCAGGCGCGACTCGATGCGGGCGGCGAAATCCTCATAGCTCGGGGCCGGGCCGTCGAAGAGCATCACGCTCGCCACGTGCATGTGGGTCGAGCGATCCTCCAGGTGCAGGAACGAGCTGTCGAGAGGGGTCAGGCGGTCGCTGGGCACGGTCTCTTCTCCGGTGTGGTGCAACGTGTGGTGGGCGTCCTCCCCAAGGTAGTCCTTTAACTTCCCCGTAGGACATGACCGCACCGGCCGCCTCGAGCACCGCCTCCGTGGAGCGCTTCGGCGCCGGCGCATCGGCGGCCCGGGCTGCGCCCCGGTCACCTCGTCTTCACGCACGGCACCCACTGGCCCGCGCGGCTCATCCGCTTCGGGCAGGGCCTCCGGTTCACCGGCCCGCGCGCGCCGTTCGCCTACTGGAGCCACGTGGCCCTCGTGCTCGGGCCGAGCGGCGACCTGGCCGAGGCGCTCAGCTCCGGCGTGGTGCGCACGAACATCGCCAAGTACGAGCGGACGGACTACGACCTCGTCCGCGTCGAGAGCTCCGCCGAGGACGAGGGCGAGATCCTCCTCTTCGCCGAGTCCGTCCTCGCCGCGCGCTGGCGCTACGGATGGGTGACGGTCGTCGGCCTCGCGCTCACGCTGCTCACCGGCTCGCGCTTCACCGTCGGCCGCGTGGGCACGGCGATCTGCTCGGGCTTCGCCGCCGAGGCGCTCGTGCGCAACGGGAGCATCTTCGCGCGCCCGCCCGCGTACATGGCGCCCGCGGATCTCGCCGAGCACTACGGGGTGCGCGGGCGCGGCTGAGCGCTTGAAGCCCGGGCGACGGGGTAGCAGAGCGGAACCTTCCAGCCGCGGCGACGGCAACCCGACGAGGAGCGACATCACGATGAAGGCCGTGGTCTTTCACGGGGTCGGCGACATCCGGCTCGACGAGGTGCCCGATCCCCAGGTACAGGAGCCGACCGACGCCGTGGTCAGGCTCACCGCCAGCGCGATCTGCGGGACCGACCTGCACTTCGTGCGGGGAACCATGGCCGGCGTCAAGCCCGGCACGATCCTCGGCCACGAGGCCGTCGGCGTGGTGGAGGAGGTCGGGGACGAGGTTCGCAACCTGGTTCCGGGGCAGCGGGTCGTCATCCCCTCGACGCTCGGGTGCGGGTTCTGCTCCTACTGCCGCGCGGGCTACTTCGCCCAGTGCGACACGCTCGTCCCGGGCGGCACGGCGTTCTACGGCGGCCCCGAGGCGGCCGGGGCGATCGACGGGCTCCAGGCCGAGAAGGCACGCGTGCCCTACGCCCACGTCAACCTCGTCGCCCTCCCCGACGAGGTGGACGACGACCAGGCGCTCCTCATCTCCGACATCTACCCGACCGCGTACTTCGGGGCGAAGCTCGCGGAGATCGGCGACGGCGACGTCGTCGCGGTCTTCGGTTGCGGACCGGTCGGGATCTTCGCGATCCTCAGCGCCTTCCAGGAGGGAGCGACGCGGGTGCTCGCCGTCGACCGCCACCCGGATCGGCTCGAGATGGCGCGGCGCCAGGGCGCCGAGGTGATCGACTTTTCCAAGGAGGATCCGATCGACGCGATCAGCACGCTCACGGGCGGCATCGGTCCCGACCGCGTGATCGACGCGGTGGGCGTCGACGCCGAGCGCCCGCACGAGGGGCCGGCGGCCGGGCGCAGCGAGACGCCGGCGGAGAAGTTCGACGCCGAGCAGCAGGAGGTGGCGCCGGAGCAGAACTCCCAGGGCGACTCCTGGCACCCCGGGGACGCCCCGTCGATGGCGCTGCGCTGGGCGGTGCGCTCGGTGGCCAAGGCGGGGACGATCGCGATCATCGGGGTCTATCCGCCCGAGCACGAGTCCTTCCCGATCGGCGAGGCGATGCAGAAGAACCTCACGATCAAGATGGGCAACTGCAACCACCGTCGCTACATCCCGGAGCTGATCGGGATGGTGCGCAGCGGCAAGGTCGATCCCTCGCGTGTGCTCACCCAGCTCGAGGGAGTGACCTCGGCAATCGACGCCTACGAGGCCTTCGACCAGCGCCAGCCGGGTTGGATGAAGGTGGAGCTCGAGCCGACGGCGTAGGGCGGGCGGCGGGTCCGCCGACTCAGAGCCCCAGGCGGCGGTACTCGATCGCCGGGCAGCGGTTCATGACCACGTCGAGGCCGGCGGTCTCGGCGCGCTCGGCCGCGTCGGCGTCGATCACCCCGAGCTGGAGCCAGACTGCTCGCGCTCCGATCGCGATCGCCTCGTCGACGTGACGCCCGGCCTGATCGGCGCGGCGAAAGACGTCGACCACGTCGATCGACTCGGGCACGTCGCCGAGCGCCGCATGAGCGCGCTCGCTGAGCACCGTCTCGGCCGCCGGGGTCACCGGCACGATCCGGTGGCCCCGGTCGCGCAGCAGGGCGGCGATGCGGTGGGAATCGCGCGCCGGGTCAGGCGAGCAGCCGACCACCGCCCACGTGCCGGGCGTGCCCAGCAGGCGGCGAATGACCCCTTCGTCGTTCAGGGCCCGTGTCCCTCTCCGTGCACCCCTCCAGCCTATCGGCGCGAGGCGGTTAGCTCGACCCGCCGCTCGGGCAGGCGTGAACCATGGTCGAACCGACGGGCACGGAGCCTGACGAGGTGCGGGCCGCCGGCGCCGTGCTCTGGCGGCGCACCGGACGCGACGGCGTCGAGGTGGCGGTCGTGCACCGTCCGGAGTACGACGACTGGTCGCTGCCCAAGGGCAGGCTCGACCCCGGGGAGGACTGGGAGGAGGCCGCGCGCCGCGAGGTCCGGGAGGAGACCGGCTTCGAGGGAGAGCTCGGCCGCGAGCTCGGCGCAAGCCGCTACGAGGATCGCCACGGACGGCCGAAGCACGTCCGCTACTGGCTCATGGAGCCGAGCGCCGGGGAGTGGTCGCCCAACGAGGAGATCGACGAGCTCCGCTGGCTCGCGGAGGCCGAGGCGGCGGCGCTGCTGACCCATGAGCGCGACCGCGAGCTCGTGCGCGAAGCGCTCGCCGCCGTCGCCGGCGGATAGCGGTCTACCGGAGCGCGGAGTCGAGCCGCTCGAGCATCTGCGCGTAAATGCGGCGCAGGGCGGCGGGCGCGAAGGTCCGCTCGAAGAACCCTCCCACCCCGGAGGCGCCGCGCCACGTGCTCGAGAGCACGACGCGCGTCTCGCGGCCCTCGCCGCCCGGCGTGAGCGTCCAGATGGTGACGAGGGAGGAGTCCGCGTCGCTCTCGCGCAGCGTGCGCCCCGCGGCCGGCTCGTCGACGCGCATCCGGTAGGCGCGCTCGCGGCGACCGGTCACCAGGCGGTAGGAGAAGATCGTTCCCGCTCCGCGGCCACCCTCCTCCACGGAGTAGTCCCGGTAGTGCTCGGTGAGGATGCGCGGGCGCTCCGCATAGTCGCGGAGGAACTCGGCCACGCGCCCCATGTCGGCGGAGACGGTGCGCTCGGTCTCGACGTTGATCTGGGCCATAGACGGGAAATCATGCCCGAGCGGGCGGCGGAGGAGCCGGCGGCGGGGCGCGACCGACGTGAGGAACCGGCCGCGCACGGGTAGGCAACCGCGATGGCCGAGACCCTGATCGACCGCGCGCTCGGGCTGACGCCCGCTGCCGTGGAGGGCACGCTGCGCATGGCCGGCGCGGTCGGCGGCGACATCGCCGAGTCGATCCGCGCGCTCGGCCCCGACCACGACGAGCAGCCCGACGATCCGTTCGCGGCGCTCGACCCCGAGTACATCCGCCGCACGCTGCCCGCGCTGGAGCTTCTCTCGGGCACGTACTTCCGCGGCGAGGTCCGCGGACTGGAGAACATCCCGAAGACCAAGCCGGTGCTGCTCGTCGGTAACCACTCGGGCGGGACGCTCATCGCCGACACGTTCGTCTTCTCGGCGGCGTTCTACCGCCACTTCGGCTCCGAGCGCCGCTTCCATCAGCTCGCGCACGACCTCGTCTTCAAGCTCCCCGGCCTTCGCGCGATGCTCTCGCGCTACGGCACCGTGCCCGCCTCGCCCGAGAACATGAAGCGTGCCCTGGCCGAGCGCGCGGCGCTGCTCGTCTACCCCGGCGGCGACCACGAGACCTACCGGCCCTCGTGGGAGTCGAGCCAGATCGACTTCGGGGGCCGCACCGGGTTCGTGAAGCTGGCGCTCGAGACGGGAGTGCCCATCGTCCCCGTGGTCGCGATCGGAGGCCAGGAGACCGCCCTCTTCCTCGGTCGCGGGCGGCGGCTCGCCTCGGGTCTGTCGCTCGACAAGCTCCTTCGCCTCAAGGTGGTGCCGCCGCAGATCGGGCCGCCGTGGGGGATCACGGTGCTCGACCTCCCCGGTCGTATCCCGCTGCCGGCCAAGATCACGGTCCGGGTGCTGCCGAAGATCGACCTGAAGAAGCGGCTCGGCCCGCGCCCGGACGTCGAGGACGCGGCCGAGTTCGTGACGAGCACCATGCAGCGCGCGCTCGACGGCCTCGCCGAGGAGCGGACTCTGCCCGTCCTCGGTTGAGGGGCCTTCCCGCCGGCGGGGGTGCGCGCCGCGAGCTCGCCGCGGTTCCCGCCCCCGCCCTCGTCCTCTTCGCCATCGGCTCGGTGCAGTTCGGCGCGGCCCTCGCGCGGACGCTCTTCGACCGCGCCGGGCCCGCGGGCACCGTCATGCTCCGGGCTCTCTTCGCGGCCGTGGTGGTCACCGCCCTCTGGCCTCCCCGCCTGCGCGGGCGAGAAGCCGGCGACCTGTGGCTCGCGGCTGCCTTTGGCGTCGCGCTCGCGGCGATGAACCTCGCCTTTTATGAGGCGCTCGCGCGGGTGCCGCTCGGAGTCGCGGTGACGCTCGAGTTCGTCGGGCCGCTCGGCGTGGCGGTGGCCGGCTCGCGCCGGGCGCTCGACGGCCTGTGGGTGCTGCTCGCCGCGGCGGGCGTGCTGCTCCTGGCCGCTCCGGGGGGAGGTGCGGTCGACCCGCTCGGAGCGGTCCTCGCGCTCACCGCCGGGCTCTTCTGGGCCGCCTACATCCTGCTGAGCGCTCGCACGGGCCGTGCGTTCCCGGGCGGGAGCGGCCTGGCGGTGGCGATGTGCGTGGCCGCCGCGCTGCTATTGCCGGTCGGGATCCTGGCGGCGGGAGCCCGCCTCCTCGACGCGCGCGTCCTGCTCATCGGCGCCGGAGTGGCGCTGCTCTCCTCGGCGGTCCCCTACTCCCTCGAGCTTGAGGCCCTGCGCCGCCTGCCGCCCGCGGTGTTCGGGGTGCTGCTGAGCCTCGAGCCCGCCGTGGCAGCGCTCGCGGGCTTCCTCGTCCTCGGCCAGACGCTCGCCCTGCACGACCTCGGCGGGATCGCGCTCGTCGTGGTGGCCAGCGCCGGGGCCGCGCTCGCGAGCTCCAGGGCGCCGGCGCCCGTCCCGGCCCCGTGACCCGCCGCCCTTAGAGTCTGTTTCACGGAAAGGCGGGTGCGCCGAGGCGGTCGGGTCGTGGATGCCGGGCGCCGCGCGAGACCGCAGTCGATGCAGCGCATCGGCGAGGATCTCGGGTGGCGATCCGGCGCCGCGAGACGGTCGCAGTTGGCGTGACCGACTCCGTGAAACGGGCTCTTAGAGCCTGTTTCAGAACAGGTCTGGTGGTGGGGGCGGCGAAGACTACGGCGGTGACATAACCGCGAGCGTGGAGGTGCCGCATGGTGTCGGTGTTCGAGG
>JAABUU010008562.1_pt1 | contig 10126 bp, 12 predicted proteins | sample 5559301 | NCBI WGS metagenome assembly JAABUU01 (sample SAMN10711884, study PRJNA513360) | rock metagenome | isolation source: Antarctica rocks | place: Antarctica: Victoria Land, Richard Nunatak white | reverse complement strand
CATCGCGAAGACCTCGGCCAGCGGTGGTACGATAGGTGGCATGGGTTCCTCCTGTGGATAGTGGCTTCGACATCCCTATCCTACCGGATGAACCCTCCTCTTCTCTCCGACAATGAATAAGCCCTGGCCGACATCGGCAGGGTCAGACAACTGTGCGTCCTTTACTCCGCGTGTGAAGAATTACGAAAGCAACGGAGCTTCATTCGGTCTCTCTTGCCTCTAGGACTTGTCATGGCATCAATGTTGCACGAAGACGAACGGTGTCACAATGATCTGGCGACGGAACAGGACGCTGGGGCATCGGCTGTCGGCGTCGTCGCCGTGGTCTGTGAGTAGTTGGATGAAGCAGGAGGAGATCGTGGCGCCCATTTTCGAGAACGACCTGATGGTCCTGAACTATGCGCTGACGCTGGAGCATCTGGAGAACACCTTTTACAAGCAGGTTCTCGGCTCCGGCAAGTTGCAGGGTAATGCTGCGAAGTATCTTGCCATCATCGGCGCCCACGAGCAGGCGCATGTCGATGGAATTACAAAGGCAATCAGCCAGGCTGGTGGTATGCCGGTCAAGGCGCGTAAGTCCTACGACTTCACCAAACTGGGCGATCCGACAACACAGGCGGGCATCCTCGCTATCGCAAACATCCTGGAACCGACCGGTGTCGCGGCGTATGACGGCGCGGCGCGCGAGATTCAGGACAAGAAAATCCTCGGCGTTGCTGGTTCGATCGTCCAGGTCGAGGCCCGGCATGCGGCGATCATCAAGACGCTAATTGACCCGAACACCAGCCCGGTGCCAAAGGCGTTCGAGAGCCTTCTGCGGCCCGCGCAGGTCCTCGCAGCAATTGGCACGGTGTTGGGGCCGGGGGCTGACCAGAAGCCGCTCGACGCGGATGCACAGGAAGTCGTGGACCAGATTGCCGCGTCCGGCCCGCCGCCCTATGTCCTGACACCACAGGAGGCGCGGATGGGGCCGAGCGTCAAGGACGCCGCGCTCGCCGTGGCGAAAAAGCGCGGCCTCAGCACCGACCCGGAGCCGGTCGCGAAGGTCGAGAATCGCATGATTCCCGGTCCGGGCGGACAACTTCCCGTCCGTGTCTATACGCCGAGTGGGAGCGGCCCGTTCCCCGTGGTTGTCTATTTCCATGGCGGCGGATGGGTACTTTATAACACGGATGTCTACGACGCCTCATGTCGTGGCCTGACGAATCAGGCTAAATGTGTCGTCGTCTCCGTGGATTATCGTTTGGGCCCTGAGAATCGCTTCCCGGCGGCTCACGAAGATGCCTACGCCGCCTACCGGTATATACAGGCAAATGCAGGCCAGTTCGGCGGCGATCCCAACCGTGTCGCAGTCGCTGGCGAGAGCGCCGGAGGTAACCTGGCGGCCTCGACGTCGCTGCGGGCAAAGGCCGAGGGCGCGCCGATGCCAGTCTTCCAACTCCTGGTCTATCCGGTGTGCAACTACGCATTCGACACGCAATCGTATCAAGAAAACGCGGAGGCGGTACCGCTGTCCAAGCCGGCGATGATGTGGTTCTTCCGCTATTATGCAAACGGACCCCAGGACGCGCCGAATCCGTATCTCTCGATCCTTCGCGCGCCGGACCTGCACGGCCTCCCCCCGGCGCTGGTCATCACTGATGAAGTGGATCCGCTTCGCGACGAGGGAGAAGCCTACGCCCAGCGACTGCGCGATGCGGGCGTTGCAGTGCAATCCATGCGTTACCAAGGCGTCATGCATGAGTTCTTCAGCATGCCGATGGTGATCGCCAAGTCACGGCAAGCGCAGGCGCAAGCTGGAGCGGCGCTCCGGGCAGCGTTCGGCAATTGAAGCGCGATGGCGATCAGGAACGACACCGACCACGATGTGATAAAGGAGCGAGAGTGATGGCGAACACGGTATTTGAACGGACGATGCGGGACGCGCTTTCCCGGCCATTTTCACGGCGCGGATTCTTCAAAGGGCCGGTCGTCGCGGGGGCGGGCGCGCTGGCAGTCGGCGCACTCGGTGGCGGCTTCGGTGCGATAGCTGTGGCGGCGGGCCCGCTCGACAGCGACCTCGAAATCCTCAACTACGCGCTGACGCTGGAGCATCTGGAGGCGGCAGCGTATCGGGCCGTCAACGGCTCCGGCGTACTCACGGGCCGCGCCGCGACGTACTTCCAGTCGTTTGGGCAGCACGAGGCCGATCACGTCGCCGCGATCGTCGCGACGATCCAGAAACTGGGCGGGACGCCGGTACAGCCCGCGCAGTACAACTTCTCCAGCGTGCCGAAGGACCAGGCAGGGATTGTCGCATTCTTCCAGAATGTGGAATCTGTTGGTGCGAGTGCGTACCTCGGCGCAGGTCCGTCTATCAAGAGTCCCGACATCCTTGAGGCGGCACTGAGCATCCATGCGGTGGAAGCCGAGCATGCATCAGCGCTTGCGGACCTTGCCGCGCCGGGAACCGACCTCTTCGCGCCGGAAGCCTTTGCAACGCCGCGGACACCGGCGCAGGTGATGCAGATCGTCGCGCCGTTCTTTGCCGGGGGTATGCCGAGCCAGCCGAGCGCGCCACCGCGCACCGGCGGTGGTGGCGATGCCGCCTATATCCGCCGTCTCGGTGAGGGATAGGGTTCTCGCGCGAGGTTGTGAGCGTTTGCCATACATGTTTGTAGGCCGTGGAAGAGAACCTTCCATGGCCTTTTCGCGCGCTGAAGCAGGCTTCTGTCCGACGTCTTCAATCGTTGACACGCTCGATGTATTCGCCGTTTTCCGGGTTAACGGCGATCCGGTCTCCCTCTTTGACGAAGGCCGGGACATTCACCGTCGCTCCCGTATCCACGGTAACCGCTTTATTGACGCCTTGTACGGTATTGCCGCGCGCCGCGATTTCGGCTTCGGTAACCGTGACGACTGCGCGCTTCGGCGGACGAATGCCGACGCCTTCCGATTCATGTACTAACAGTTCGTAGGTCTCACCCTCACGGAGGAAATTGGCGATCATACCAAGCACCTCGCGCGGCACAGAAACCTGCTCGAAACTACTCTGGTTCATGAAAAAGAAGTCCTCACCCTCCTGGTAGAGATACTGCATGTCTTCATTGCGGATGGCGTAGTCTTCGACGGTCTCGCCCGATTTGAACGTAAAGTCCACGACGCGGCTCGTCCGCAGGCTCTTGAGTTTGGTGCGCAGGAATGCAGAGCCTTTGCCGGGGTTGACGAACTCTACTTCCACCATCTGATGCGGTTGCCCTTGAAACATGATGGTCGTGCCGCGCTTGAACTCCGATGTTGAAATCAGTGCCATAATTCCTCCTTCGCATCCGCCCGCCGGAACGGGAGGAGACGACACACATCCTCAGTTGCCGCCAGTATACACAATGGCTGATCGGTGGGTGTCATGCCCCGAAGATTTCGTTCGCCGGAAACCAGAGAGTCTCCTGGATGGCATCCACACCGGCGAAAAGCATCACTAATCGGTCAACGCCAACCGCGATGCCCGCCGATGGCGGCATACCGACACGGAGGGCGCGGATAAAATCGGCATCAATGTCATACATCGTCTTGCCCAAGGCGGCGCGTTCAGTCTGCTCGGCTTCGAGGCGCGCCTGTTGTTCGTCGGCGTCCGTCAACTCAGAGAAGGCGTTCGCCAGTTCGATGCCCGCGATATACAACTCGAACCGCTCCGCATAGCGCGGATCGTCTCTTTTCCGACGTGCCAGCGCCGCCAGAGACGCGGGGTAATCAGAGAGGATCGTTGGTTTCGGACGTCCGAGGCGCGGTTCGATTTCGTTGAGGAAGATCTGATGATACCCCTGCTCCCACGTCGTCTCGTCGGACACCTGGTACCCGCGCGTAGCGAGCGCCCGGCGCATCGTTGCGGCGTCGCTCAGTGCGTCGAGATCAAGGAAGGCGTATCGCGCGAATGCATCCCGGACCGAAAGGCGTTCCCATGGCGATCCGAGCGCGATCTGTTCGTCCCCGACTGCGAGCGCCGGTTCCGCATCGGGACCAGCGTCAGGATGCACGGCCCGCCAGAGAGCGATGAGGAGGCGCTCGCAATCCGCCATAATTGCCTGGTAGTCGGCATGCGCGCGATACCATTCGAGAATCGTGAACTCCGGATTGTGGCCGCGACTGATCTCTTCGCCGTTGCGGAACGATTTGCAGATTTGATAGATGCGCGGCAATCCGGCGACGAGCAGTTTCTTCATCGCGTATTCAGGCGAGGTCGTCAGGAAGGCACGAGAGGCTACACCGCGCGGCGTGGCCAGACGGGTCTCGAAGACATCGAGGTACGGCTCCATGCCCGGCGCGGCGACAAGAAGCGGCGTCTCGACTTCCTCGAACGCCTGCGCATCGAAGAACGCGCGGATTGCCCGAATGACGCGGCCCCGCAGAAGATAGGCGCGCTGCTGTTCAGGGGCAGAGCGCAATCGTAACCATGTGGGTTCCATCGGGCTTCTAACTTCTAACTTCTAACTTCTAGCGTGCGGCATGCCCCACCGCGCCGATCAGCGGGCGTTCCAGCACGAATTTACTTGCCACGTCGTACAGCGGCACGGGATACTCGCCAGTCAGGCACGCAGTACAGAACCCATTGCGTGACTGGCCGATGGCCCGGAACAGCCCATCCAGCGACAGATATGCCAGCGAGTCCACGCCGATTTGCCGCCCAATCTCGGCGACATCCGCATCGAAACGCGCCGCGATCAACTCGCTGCGGGAGGCGAAATCCACACCCATGAAGCAGGGCCAGAGGATTGGCGGCGCGTGGACACGCATATGCACTTCTTTTGCTCCGGCATCACGCAGCAACTGGACAATCGGGCGGCTCGTCGTGCCGCGCACGATCGTGTCATCCACGAGAACGACCCGCTGCCCTTCAAGGACTTCGGGGAGCGGATTGAATTTGAGCGCGATGCCGACCTCGCGCAGATGCTGATCCGGCTGGATGAAGGTGCGACCGATATAGCGATTCTTAATCAGCGCTTCCGAATACGGCAGGTTGCTCTCCCGCGCATAGCCAATACCGGCGGGGATCGCGCTGTCCGGCAGGGGCACGACGATGTCCGCATCGGCGGGATGCTCGCGCGCCAGTTCCTCACCCATCCGCTGCCGCAGCAGATGAATCCGCTCGCCGCCCATCTTGCTATCGGGCCGCGCGAAGTAGATCAACTCGAAGACGCAGAGGGCGTCGCGCGCACCGGGCTTGAGGGACAAACTTTCCGGCCCGGCTGCGGCGGTGATCTGGACGACTTCACCGGGCGCGACATCCCGCACGAACGCTGCCCCAGTCGTCGCCAGCGCGCAGGTCTCCGAGGCGACGACCCAGCCACCGTCGAGGCGCCCAATCGAGAGCGGCCGGAGTCCGAGCGGATCGCGCACGGCAAAGACCGCAGTTGGCGTCAGGATCGCAAGGCTGTATGCACCTTCGAAACGCTCCATCGCCGCGCGGATGCGCTCGCCCATCGTCACGCCGTGCGCCCGCGCAATGACGCGCGTCAGAACTTCGGAGTCCGTTGAGGTCTCGAACGTTTCGCCAGATGCCTCCAGTTCGGCGCGAAGCAGCGCTGCGTTCGTCAGATTACCGTTGTGTGCGACCGCGATCGGCCCGAGATCACTGTGGGCAAGCACCGGCCCGGCATTACACGCGACGCTCGATCCCGTCGTCGAGTAGCGCGTGTGGCCGATAGCGAGCGTGCCAGTCAATGATTGGAGAATCTGCTCGTCGAATGCCGTGGCAACGAGGCCCATCCGTGTGTGGACGTGCAGTTCCGCACCCGCATCACCGCTCGCCGCCGCGATACCCGCACTCTCCTGGCCGCGATGCTGGAGCGCGTAGAGGCCAAAATACGTGATGCGCGCGACATCGAGGCCGGGCGCGACAATGCCGAACACACCACACGCCTCGCGCGGATGATCGAAAGGCATCTCCGCCAGCAGTCTGCCGATCTCGCTCTCGACGCCGATCCCGACCATCGCCCGCTCCTTCCGCGTCCCACGCCGCACAGCCGTGCCGATCTCAGGCTGTACGGACAGTGTACCATACATCTTCTGCCCCTTGTGTCCATTATGCCGAAAACGGCTTAATTCTGAACAATCCGCTTCGGGCGGGGCCGGGAGAGTGGTTCAGCGATCCATAATCTCCACGACGCGCGCGAACCGCTCGATATGGGCGGGAGTGGTGGAGGGGCGAAGAATGACGATCAGATGCTTGACGCCGATGTTGGCGAACGCCTGCACTTTTTCGGCAATCTGTTCCGGCGTGCCGGTGATGGACTTGCCATCATCTTCTGTTTCTTTGCCCGGTTCGGGCAGGCTGACGAAGGTGCCCGCCGTCAGTTCAAGCGTCGAGAGATCGCGGCCGACAGCGGCGCACGCTTCCTTGAGCGGCGCGTACCGTTCCAGAACAACCGCCGGGTCAATGTGCCAGACAGTGTTCCAGGCGTCGGCATACTTTGCGGTCAGTTCGAGCATCCGGGGCGCTTTCGAACCGATCCAGAGTTTCGGGCCGGTCGGCGACGGGCCGCGCGGCCGGAGAACGGTGTCGGTCGCGTCGTAGTATGTGCCGTGGAAATCCACACGCCCTTCGCGCAGGAGCGGCGCGATGATCTGCATCGCCTCCTCGAACCGACTAACGCGGTGATCGAAGGGATAACCGAAGGCGTCGTACTCCGGTTCGTGCCAGCCGCAGCCGAGGCCGAGGATGAATCGCCCATTGCTGATCTCATCCAGCGCATCCGCCATTTTTGCCAACAGCGCGGGATTGCGGAACGATGTACAGGCGACGAGCGGGCCAATCGTGATCCGCGACGTGACCGCTGCGACAGCGCTCATGAACGTGAAGACTTCCCAGCAGCCACTCTCATCCTTTTCCGGGTAGCGGTAAATAAGGTGGTCGGCGAGCCAGAACGAATCGAGGCCGATCTGCTCCGCCGTTTGCGCCATCGCCTGGATGTCAGCATACCGTGGCGTCCCGCCATCCAACGAGCCTTCACCGAGTGAGGGCATCACACCGAGTTTCATCCGTCGCCCCGTCACGCCGTCGTTCATCGCCGCCTCCATTCGTGATCGCCGTTACACACGCGGCGATCATCCTACCAGACGGCACGGCGGGCGCAACTCAGACGGTGTCCCGCCCGGACGGCCAGCGACCGGAAACGAGCACCAACCCAAGAACGAGGAGAATGCACGCGAGCGGCAACATGAGAATGAGAAAGCGTGGCGCCGCCACGATAAAGATCGTCGGCAGCATCATGCCAATGACCACGAGCAGCCATCCGCTGCGTTGAAGGAGCCGTGCCTGACTATTCCCGCGCATTCGCGTTTCAATCCCTTCCGGTGCATCGTGCGGTCAAGGCCGGATTCTTCTGTAGATTCTTCCACATTACGCCGCTACCCGTCCGATAGCACAATCTTCCCGCCAATCTGCACCACCCTGCTGAGGTCGTCCGCGCTCCGCCACACCTCCGCGATCTTCCCCTCCGCGATACGGAAGATCCAAATCGCCGCGAATTCCACCCGCTTCCCCGTCGCCGGGATGCCACGATACGTTCCCCGGTGTGTCGCCCGATTCGTCATCCGCACCGCGACCCGGTCCCCCGTCGCGAAGATGTCCTCAATCGTCCACCGGTTGTCCGGCCAGATCGCCCGTATCTCCTCATGCAGTTGCTTCGCGCCCGCCACGCCGACAGGGAGGCCCGCAGGGGTCGCGGTGGCCGATTGTGTCCCGTGCGTGCCCCAATCGGGTGCGATGACCTCATACAAGGTCGTCTCATTCCCCTCGTTCGCCCACTCCTCGATGTATCGCCGCACGATCTCCTTGTTCGCTTCTGCTGGCATGATGTCCTCCTCGTTCCGTACGATGCCGACTCTGGAGCCAGCGGGATGCGCTATCGAGCACCATCACTTCTGGATGATAGGCGCGCCGCGCGTCACTTTCAAGCGAGTGCGCGGAGATAATGCGCCCAGTACCCCTGATACGGGCCGTAGCGGCGCGCAATTGCGTCAAGACCATTGGGTGTCCCTGCTGTCGGGCCATAGACCTTCGCCGCCGCACGCAGCAAGGCGTCCTCACCGGCATGCCGTTCCATCCGACCTAACGCGCGGGTCAACACGAAGGTCGCGGACCAGTCGCCGATCCCCGGAATTCGCAGCAGCCACGCCCGCACGTCATCGTACGGCGCGGTGCGGAGCCAGATTTCGTCCACATCATCGAAAGATTGCGCGGCGGCATGGAGATACGGCGCTTTCCGCAGGTTCGGCAGGAGAGCAACCAGATCGTCCGGGTTGACCGTGGCTAATCGCTCTGCCGTTGGGAAGGCGCGATAGGTTCGTCCGCCGACGGTGAGGCGGCTGCCGTACCGCTCGATCAGCGCATCCCACGTCCTCCGCGCCGCCGCCATCGGCGTCCGCTGCGAGAGGATCGCCCATGCTGCATTATCGAACGGCGTGAGGAACTTCGCCTGATGGTAGCCGTAAAGGTGCGCAATCACCGGCACAAACGCCGCGTCCTCCCGACCAATCGCGTAGAACCGCGCGAGATCGTCCGCGACGCTGAGGAAGAAGGCGATCCGGTCTAACGTCGCCTCGCGCACTGCATCCGTGATCGGCTGCTCCGCGTAGAGTGTGCAGTGCAACAGCGGCTCGTCAATCGCCCCGCGACTTTCGACCCGAAAGACGACCGTCGCCCCATCAACGACTACCGCCCGCATCAGTGCGCCCTTCGCAATCGTCGTATCCCCACGCATCAACGGAAATCCATCCAGAAACGCCAGCGACTGCCCAAAATCAAACGGCGCTGTCGGCGTCAACTCAGTGTCAATCTCATGCATTCGCTTCAAACCTCCAAAAGATCGCCTCTCTCCTTTGCGATACCGCAAAGGAGAGAGGGGCTGGGTAGGATGATCGCGTCTCATCTGACCGATGAAAAGCCCGCCAATACATCGAGATAATGGGGGTTGTACATGATGCCAAGGATGTTCCCGAACGGATCAACCACCGAAGCAGTGACGAACCCCTCCCCCCGCTCCGTGAGCGCCGCGTGCTCCTTCGCCCCCATTGACAGCAACCGGTCAAGGGCTGCGGGCAGGTCGTCGACGTGCCAGTAGATGATGGCGCCGACCGGGCCAGTCGCCGCATTGTCGGGCGCGTATCTGCTATCAATGAGACCCAACTCGTGCTGGTAGTCGCCGATGCGGAACTCGATATACCCCGGCGGGGCGGGCGGCGCCGGCCGGACGAAGTACGGCTCGATACCCAACAGCTCGGTGTACCAGCGCTTCGCCGCCTCTAGGTCAGCCGCGTAAAACGAGACGGTGGTCAGTCCTCGCAACATCTGTGCTCCCTTCTTCTCGATGCCCTCGCAGGCCCTGTTCATGGTCATTGCGTGCATCTCTTCGTTGCTTTCCGGGATCCAATCAGCATACGGATGGGCATCACCCGTATGCTGCACATTCCGATGCGGTCGCTCTACGCTGCTGGACGCATCATCGTCAGCGGCACGCCATCCGGCGCGGGCACCGTGAATATCTCACCGAATGGCTGGGACTCGATGACACCCGCTTCCACGCCCTTCCCGAGCATGGCGGCACGCAGATGTTCGAGTTCCTGCGTGTAGAAGTAGAGTTCGATCTCGCCGACCATGGAGGGTTCCGGCGCGGTGGCGATGCTGAAAGGGATACCGCCCTCGGCGGGCGCGAACATGCGAAAGTTCGGCCCATTCTGTTCGGTCATCGGCACGAAGCCGAGTCGCTCCGTGCAGTAGCGGTACGCGGCGTCAATGTCGGCGACATGGAGTAGAGCAAAGGAAAGGGTTGGTGCGGCAGTTGTCGCGGTCATTGTGGTTGCCTCCTGGCTCAGTTTCCGGCAACAACCCCAGTAGCTGCTGCGTCTGAAATCACAATACCGCCCCACCGTGACACCATTATGTCAGTAGCGAAAGGGAAGCGCGATGGCGGGGGAACCTAACCCCTGGCCCCTTCCCGCGAGGAAGGGGTGACTCATCGGAAGGTATCTGTTCAGGGTTGAGGGGAAACGAGAAGAGCGCGACAGGCGGTGAACGGGTTCTCGCCCCGCGTTCGCCAAGTGCCGAACAGCGAGGCGAGCGTCATCTTTGTCGCGCTGCCCGCTGCACTGC
>JAABUU010008558.1_pt1 | contig 10128 bp, 8 predicted proteins | sample 5559301 | NCBI WGS metagenome assembly JAABUU01 (sample SAMN10711884, study PRJNA513360) | rock metagenome | isolation source: Antarctica rocks | place: Antarctica: Victoria Land, Richard Nunatak white | reverse complement strand
TGCCGCACCAGGACCGCTCCGTGCTGGACATGGACACAGCGCTGTGGGACCAGATCTACGCCATCAACGTGCGCGGCGGCGCGCTCTGCTGCAAGTACGCTATCCCCCACATCATCGCCGCGGGCGGTGGCGCCGTCGTCAACATGAGCTCGTTTGTCGCCCTGATGGGCAGTACGAACGCTCAGGAGGGCTACGGCGCCAGCCGCGGCGCGGTCATTGCCTTGACCCGCTCACTGGCGGTCCAGTTCGGGCGGCACAACATCCGCGTCAATGCGCTGTGCCCTGGACCGATCGAAACGGCGCACGTTCGGGCGTTCTTCGCCGATGAGGCCGCGCGCCAGCGGCGGCTGGACCGCATCCCACTGGGGCGCTTCGGGCGGCCGGACGACGTGGCGGAACTGGCCCTTTACCTGGCTTCGGACGCGGCAAGCTGGCTGACGGGGCAGGCGATCGCGCTCGATGGCGGTATCTCATGTCACTACCTGTAGCCGATCCCTTCTATCCCCCCTCCCGCGTCAGGGCCCCGCGCGCGAGCGACGCGGCCTACCAGCGCCTGCGGGATATGATCGTGGACCTGCGCCTCCCGCCGGGCCTGACGGTCGATGAACAGTAGCGTTACGCCCATCAGGCGAGTCTTATGACGACACCCAAAGAGTTGTTGCTTGCGCATAGATATACACTCGCGCTCATAATGAGGCATAGGCGCACGATCGCGATCAAGGCCGACGCTGTGCGCGCATATCTCCTTTTTGCATCGCTTTCTATGGTGTGATGTGCGAGCGTTGGGGACCGGGACTGCGTGGTCGGATGCGACAGCCGGCAAGAGCGGCTCCCCCTCGCCTCGTACAATCACGTATAGATCGGGGGCAGATGGGAATAGTACCCGTCTATCCCTGTCTGGCCTGCGACCAAAATCTGGCCTGTGACCAAGGTCCGCTTAAACCGATCGCGCATGGGCTTCAGTCAGGGTAACCGGCGTGCCTAGGCGCAGCGAATTGTGGATCTCCGCGACACGGTCGGTGTGCGCGATAAGGTCCAGGATTTGCGCCTCAGGGGCCTCTGCCTCGACCGTCGCCGCAAACGTCACTCCCTGCGCGCGCACAGGATCGCCGCCCCAGGTCCCGCTGACATCCACCCGCACACCCCTGATCGTGATGCCGCGTGTGGCCGCTTCACGATAGAGGTCGTTGGTGTAGCACGCGCCGAGCGCCAGCAGGAGCAAGTCGCCACCGCTATAGCCCAACCCAAAGCCACCCGCCTCTTCGGCGCGATCGATGGTCAGCGTGCGATGCCCCGCCCACCCAACCGCGACCGAACTGCCCTGCACGGTCCGTACATAGACCCGCGTCTCCGCCATCCGTGTCCCCTCCTCGTGACCCACCTGATGCTCCGCTCAGGCGACGGGGTAGCCCTACGCAGCCGCATCCGTGATGCCACCGGCCATGGACGCCTTGCTGGGGTAGCCCATCCGCTAGAGTATCTGGGTGGCCAGGAGTCAGCGGCCCCCCAAGCACCCCCATCATAGTACGGCTGCGGGACGGCGCGCAAGCGCCTCCATACGCGGTAGAAAGAGCGAAGCGATGCCATATTCGCTCCTTCTACCTGTGCTGACCGTGGAATCCATCGGTTTATCACGGGGGTGAGGCAGCACATGCTTCGCCATGACGCACCTGATCCTACCGCACCGTCAAGAGCAATGTGCATACTATCGGCGCCGAGCACGCATAGAGCAACCCCATACACAGCATCGCGGCGAGGTCACGCCTGGTCACGCCGGTGTCGCGGCGCTGCATGACTATGCATCGAACAAATGCCGATACAGCCCGCTTGCGGCACACCGGAGAAGATAGGTTGGGCCGCGCCAGGCCCGTTTGCGCTGCAGATGCGGGGCGCGCATATCACCTTTTTTTACGACGCTCAGTGGCGCGCTATCCTAGGCGCATCTCGCCCCTGCGGGTGGATATGCTCAGCGGCCACGACAGGCCATGGTTCGCATCGCGGGGGATCTGTGGGCGATCGTTGCGACGGGGAGCTTGGTCGGCGAGGGATTCGATTGTCCTGCCTGGCTATGCTCTTCACCCCGATGCCGATCTCGTATGGCGGGCGTGTGGTGCAAGACCGTGGGTGCGTGAGCCGCACGGCGCCGGGCACGACTGCTGCGGTGAGCATGCATCGACGACTGTGACGATCATCCCCTGCTGTGGGCCTCGTATCGCCATCGTACGGGCGTGTACGTCGCCTAGAGCCGTATCATCTCAACATCCTCGGCCGTGCGAGCCCGGCATAGGAGCGCCTAAGCGGGCGCTCGAGTGCGGCGATACATGCACAAAGAGCCGCGACACAGCGGCTCTTTGTGGGGAAGATGATTGGTATGTACCGAGTGGAACTATGGCCGATACCTGTAAATTCCATCGGAGGATTCAGCATTTTTCTAGCGGGGGAGGCAGCAGGTTTCAGGCCCTCCACACAAGGGGGAAAGAGGCGCTTGCACGCGTAAAATGGCGGGCACGCGGTCCGGGTGCTGTGTTGCTCCGTCGCTATAATTCATGCTGACTTCTTCGCTAGAATTTACAGATACCAGTCCAGCCCAACCACGGCGCCCCGTTCCATGCTCACGCCGGACTGTCAGGGTGAGTCCCGCTCGGTACGTATCTGTAGCATCGCGCCACCACATGAAACCTGTATGAAGCTCAGATCAAGAGTTTGTGAGCACTTGGGAAGTCACGACATGGCTCATCGCAGCCCTCACGATCGTGCACATCTGTGCGCTCATCGGCACACTGATGAGCGCTCGGCGGCGCCATCCCTGTGAGCACTGGCCCCTTCCGCCGAGTGGGAGCGATAAAGCTCCCACTCGGCGGAAGGGGCCAGTGCGGTGTATGACCGTCGCTTTTGTCCGCGTCGTACTAGGATGTGGGCCTGCCGACAAAGCCGACCGTGTTCTTGTGGGCGTCCTCGAAGAACCCCACGATCTGGCCGGCGTTGTTAATGCCGTTGATCGTCGTCGCGCTCGCCCCCGGCGCGTCGACCGACGTGAAGGTCCCGTTGTGATACACGAAGCCGTGCGCGTTGCCGGCGTTATCGTTGTACGCGCCGACGATCTGCCCCTGGTTATTCTCACCGAACGCCTGGGTGAAAGACGAGCCCGGGTAGTCGATGGTGGTCACGTCGTCGTTGCGCAGGATGAAGCCAGACGCCGTGGTCGTCGTGGGCTGCGTGAAACCGACCACCACGCCTTGGTCGTTGACGCCGGTCGCCTGGCTATTGGGGATCGACGGCACCGTGTACGTGCCATGCGTGTTGCGCACATAGGCGTGATCCTGCCCTTTGGCGTCCTGGAAGTAGCCCGCCGCCACGCCACCGTTGTTCAGACCGAGCATCTGGTTGAAGGGCGTACCGGGCATATCGACCGTCGTGAATGTGCCGCCCATATCCAGGAAGCTGTGCGTGGCGCCGGCCTTGTCAACATAGAAGCCCGCCGTGTCGCCCCAGTTATTGATGGCAATGACCTGCGTCTGCGCCGCGTGCGGATAGTTCTCGGCCATGAAGTGGGTTGGCAGGGCGAGCGTCACTCCTTTGTTGGGCGTCTGAGGTGTCATGCCGTTTCCATAGTAGCCGGCGATCACCTGGTGGTCGTTGATGCCGAGCAATTGCGTGAACGTCTTGTCGTGGGGGCTGGCAATGGTCTGGAAGGAATACCGTGCTGCGGCGGTCGGATGCGGCGTACTGGTTTGGGCGGCGGCAGAGCCCGCATGAGCGCCGACGATGCTGACGGTGAGGGCAGCCGCCCCCGCTATGATCCCGATGTGTCGTCGCGTGCGCATGATCTTGTTCTCCTCACGATGTCTAAACCGTTTCATCTTGTCTGCGGTCGGTATGATCGGTGGCGCGCCCCATCACTGTCTCCAGTATGGGGCGTCTCGTGGTCGCCGACCAGTGACATACCCCTCACAATACCCTCACACCCGCGTGACAGCGGCGCCCTATACCCTCGTGAGACGTCTACGCAAGGCGACGACGCCCAGAACCTCGTCGCACCTGCGTGTAGCCGGGCCGTCGATCACTATACGCGACAGGACGAACGGTCTCTGACGTCTCCAAGGACACGGCGCTTCGGTCGGACGAGGGTGTCACACACCACCCGAGCGGACGCGCATTATGGTCAACTCTTCGGTGATACTATAGAGGACGCGTCCATGACGATGCGTGACGACGAACTGCAAAGAGGAGGAACACCGGACCAATGAGTTTGCTGCACAACCGGGGCTTTGTCCTCCTATGGTCGGGTCAATTTCTGGGCATCCTGGCCGACTGGTCGCTGCGGACCATGGTGCTGATCTGGGTCTACGGGCTCACGCGCTCGGGCGTCGCGGTCAGCCTGGTTGGGCTGGCTGAGGCGCTCCCGCTGCTCGCGCTCGCGCCGGTGGCCGGCGTGTTCGTGGACCGCTGGAGCAGATCGCGCACCATGGCTAGCTCGGTCCTGGTGCGCGCCACGTTGCTGCTCCCGTTGCTCGCGGTGAGCGGGCGTACCGGCTTCCCGCTCATCCTGGCCGTCACGTTCTGCGCCAACGCCGCCTCGCAGTTTTTCATGCCGGCCGCCTCGGCCGCCCTGCCCGTTGTGGTTGGGACGGAGCGGGCGGGGCAGGCCAATAGCTTGCTCTCCCTGGTTCAGGGCGCGATCGCCGCGGTCGGCCCGGCTACGGCGGCGTTGCTCTACGCCGCGGTCGGCCCGCATGGCGTCGTCGTGATCTTGATCGGAGTGTATCTGCTGGCCGCGCCCGTCCTGGCGTTGGTCCCGGCGCCGCGTCCCGTCGCTGCCGCTGCCGCGCGCACAACGCTGCTGACGGAGATGCGCGATGGGCTGCGGTACGTGCGCCGCTCACGGCTGCTGCTTGCCCTGATCGCGATGGCCTTCGTGGCGCTGCTTGGCGTGGGCGCCCTCAGCGTGCTCGACGTGGTCTTCGTCACGCGCGCCCTACATCTGCGCTCCGAAACGGTTGGCGTGCTGTTCACCGCGAGCGGCGTCGGGCAGGTCGTCGGTGGCCTCGGCGTCGCGCTGCTTGGCCGCTGGATCGCGCGGCGGTACCATCTCCTGCTGGGATTATCCACGATCGCCAACGGAATCGCGCTCGTCGGCTATGCGCTGGCGCCGTCGCTCCCAATCGCCATCGTGGCGCTGCTGCTGTCCGGCCTCTCCTTTCCGTCGCTGATCGTCTCGTTCATGACGCTGATCCAACTGGTGACCGATGACGTCTACATGGGCCGCGTGATGAGCTTGGTCAACACGGGTATGGCCGTGGCCATGATCGCCTCGCTGACCTTGGGCGGTGCGCTGACGGATATCTTTGGCGTACGCCAGGTGATCGGAGGCGGTGCGGTGATGCTGATCGCGGCAGGCCTGCTCTCGCTCCGGATCATTCGTCGCACGCCCGAACCCTACGTCAAGCCGGCGCGGGAGCCTGTGCGTGTCGCTGGATCAACCGTCGGCGTCGCGCGGTAATCGTGAGACGCCTGGCACACCTACGCAACAATGAGTGTGTATGTTCCAGCACAGTGAAGGACAACCAACAGTTGCATAGACAACATGGGAGATAACGGCGCCGAGCGCTCATACGGAGTCTTCCCTCGGCCGTGATAAGATACCTGTGGCGTCGTCCGGTAGGTAGGGACACGCCAGCGCCGACGCGCAGCCCTCCCGTCCCCCTACATGTCTAGCCACGAAGGTCCGGCGCCACTGTGATTGTACTCGCCTTGAGCGTCCTCTTCTCGGTCGGGTTCGGCCACGTGATGAAATGGGCGAACGACCGACGGGCGAACGTGTTATGGGTGGGGGCATGGAACTACATCGGAGCGGCGACGGTCTGCTTGGCGATGACCCTGGCCGTGGCGCACCCCACGCACCGCATCGCGTTCACCATCACAACGGGCGCGTGGGCCGGTGTCTGCTATCTGGTGTCGCTGCTCTTCTATTTCGCGGCCGTCGCACGAGTTGGGGTCGGCCTCGCATCGGCCGTGAACCGCCTCTCCGTCGCGCTCCCGGTCGTCGCCGCCGTGGCCGTGTGGCATGAACAGGTGACGGGCGCACAGGTTGTCGCCCTGGTGCTGGTAGCCGTTGCCCTCCCGCTGCTGGGAAGCGATCAGACCGGCTCGCGACGCGGGACCCTCGCCCTCCTCAGCGGCATCCTGGCCCCCCTGTTCGTCATCACGGGCCTCGGACAACTCGCCGCGCGCATCTACAGCGGCGGTGCGCCGGACACCAGCGCCTTTCTGTACCTCACCGCCCTCTTCACGGGCGCTGCCGTCTCTGCTCTGGTCGCCCTCGGAGTGCGGCCGGTCCGACTGCATCGCCGCGACGTCGGCTTGGGCCTGCTCCTCGGTGCGGTCAACGTGGGCGCGAACCTGTGTTTGCTGGCCGCGCTCCGCGCGCTGCCGTCGGCCGTTGTGTTCGCGGTGTCCAGTGCGGCGGGTGTAGTGTTGGCAGCCGTGAGCGGCGTGCTGATCTGGCGCGAACGCCTCCACCGCACCGCTATCACCGGAGTGGCCCTGGCCGCGGTCGCCGTCGTACTCCTGACTCGTTGATCCACGCCACGTGGCGGATCGGGCTGTAACCCATCACCCAATTGGTAGCCTGTACTAGCTGGTTGGCTCATCCGCCCTCCAACCTCGCTCAATAGGAGCGCGTGATATCGGCGCATATCTCCCATCCGGATAACTATAAATTGGCTGTATCCGTCGGCTCGAACCAGCGCGCCTTGTATGGTTATGCGTTTGTCTACGTGTAGCGCGGTCGCATGCTGAACTGAACGATGGCGCCGCGCGCACCTGTGAGCGGCATGTGAGACGTCCGACGAGTAATCGCACACTTGAGTGACATAAGTGCGTCAAAAATAGTGGCCGGGTGTGGGCCTACAGCATCACGTCTCCACCGTTGGGGCCGAGTGTTTGCCCCGCGTAGTAGTCTGAGGCGGACGAGGCCAGGAACACCGCCGTCGGCGCGACGTCGTCGACCGTCCCGAAGCGGCGCAGCGGGAGCGCGGCGCGCAGGCGTGCGTCGGCGTCCTCGTCTCCAGGGGCGATCCCAGTGCTGATCGGACCGGGGGCGATACAATTGACCTGGATGCCACGAGGACCTACTTCGCGCGCCAGCGCCTTCGTAAACGCGATGATCCCCCCCTTCGCGGCCGCGTAGTGGACCCAGCCCTCGCGCCCGATCTGGCCGATTTGCGAGCCCATCGTGATGATCTTCCCGCTACCGCGTTCCAGCATCGTGGGCAGAACATAACGCGCGCATAAAAAGGTTCCGCGCAAATGGACCGCGATCATGTGGTCCCACTGCTCAGGCGACATCTCGTGCAACGCGGCGCGTTCCGCGATCCCCGCGTTGGTCACGAGCACATCGATGCGGCCCGCTTCCGCCAACAGCCTGCGTACCATAGCCTCGACCGCCACGGCGTCGGAGACATCGGCCGGCAGCGGCCACGCCCGCTGACCAAGGGCGGTGATCTCGCGGACGACCTCCTCCAAGCGCGCGTCGCGCCGCACATCGTTGACCCCGACGTCGGCGCCCTCGCGCGCGAAGGCCAGGACGATACCCCGGCCGATCCCATGCGCCGCCCCTGTCACCAGCGCGACCCTGCCGTCAAGCTGCCCCATGCCCATGCCTCCATATAGCGTATATAGCGCCAATCTTAACCAGCAACGTCACCCGGCTATTGTGCTGCCAGAGGCTACGGTCGCACAAGCCTCCGGCTTTTAGCCAGGGGTAGGCGGCGGGTTCCAGAAATGCCGCAGCCGCTGGGCAATGACCTCAACATCACGGATTGCTCCGGCGGAAATAGCAAGGCATAGATCGACAACGTCATCAACCGGAAGCGGTGTTGGCGCGGGATATCCCATCAGTTCGAGGAAGTACACAGCGACCAGAAATCTCGTGCGCTTATTGCCATCGTTGAATGGATGCCCCTGAGTGATGCCTCACTCATACCTGCATCAGCTGTTTGCTAGGCGTTTGAGGATGGCGCGCATATCCTCGCGCGCAACAAGCTTTTCGTAAAACCGCGGGGGCGTGGGCAAGGAGGGCCGGCGCTCCTGCGGGGGTTGTTTCCGTTCGTCCACCGGCTGCACTGGTTGTTGTGCCGTGTCGCTCATGATCTAACCATTGCTCCTAGTCTGGAATCTTCTGATGACATGACTAACATCCATTATAACAAACAATATCTTGACTTGTAAAATATGGCAAGATGGCGACGACCATTGAGTATGTGCACGTAGCCTTACGATCTAGCGCGGCGAACGTAGGCGGGGATGAACCGTGATTTCGGGCGGGCAGCGCCAGCGTGTTGGCACGCCCCCGTGGGCAGGACTGATAGCGTGCGCCACTATCCAACAAGCTATAGTTGAATCAATAGAATATAGAATAAGGTCAGGAGGGGACGATGACGGCGCCACTACCACTGTTCGGGCGCGCCCGTGAGCAGGCATATCTGCGCGACCAGTTCACCGCCGCCCTGGCCGGTCAAGGCGGCGTTGTCCTCATTGGCGGCGAAGCGGGAGCCGGCAAGACCGCACTGGCCGAAGACCTGTGCCGCGACGCCGCGCTCCGTGGCGGGCTCGTCCTCGTCGGGCGCTGCTACGACCGCGCGGAGACGCCTCCTTTCGGCCCCTGGCTCGACCTCTTCGCGAGATATCCCCCCGACGATGACCTCCCGCCGCCGCCCGCGGCCTTCGCGGGCGACGGAATCGGCGACGTCGCGAATCAGGCGGCCCTCTTCACCACAGTACGAGAGTCGCTCACAGCCATCACACACGCTCGGCCGCTGGCGCTCGTACTCGACGACCTGCACTGGGCGGACCTAGCCAGCCTCAACTTGCTCCGCTTCCTGGCCCGAGACATCGCCGCACTGCCACTGCTTCTGCTTGTGACGTATCGGGCCGACGAGGTGACGCGCGCGCATCCGCTATACGCGCTGCTGCCGCTGCTGGTGCGCGAGGCGGGCGCCGGCCGCGTGGACGTACGCCCGCTCGATGTTGACGCGCTGTGGGCGTTGGTGGCGGCGCGCTATCACCTCTCGGCGCGGGACGCCGCGCGGCTGGTCGCGTACCTGCGCGCGCGGGCGGAAGGGAACGCCTTCTACACGATGGAGGTGCTGCGAGCGCTGGAGGAGGAGGGGGTGTTGCATGAAGTATGGCCGGGCCAGGAGTGGGCGCTGGACGACCTTGACACCGTACCTCTGCCGATGCTGCTGCGGCAAGTGATCGACGGGCGGTTGCTGCGGTTAGGCCCGGAGGCGCGGCCCCTGCTCACGCTCGCGGCGGTCATCGGGCCGGAGACGCCGGTCGACCTCTGGTTGGCCCTCGCCGGAGTCGACGAACCGACCCTGCTGACCCTCATCGAGCGTGCGATGGAGGCGCGCGTGCTCGACGAGGTGGGCGACGGGAAGAGCGTGCGCTTCCGCCATGCCCTGATCCGCGATGCGCTCTACACGGGCATGCCGGCGGCACGCCGCGTCCGACTACATCTGCGGGTGGGCGAGGCCCTGCTGGCGGGGGCGGAACCCGACCCGGACGCAGTGGCGTATCACCTGCGGCAGGCGGGCGACGCACGGGCCGCGCAGTGGCTGATCCGGGCAGGGGAAAGGGCGCAACGCGCCGCCGCTTGGCTCATCGCCTCCGACCGCTTCGAGACGGCTATTGACCTGCTCGCGGCGCGCGGGAGCGAGGCGCGCTTGCGCGGTTGGCTTATGTATCATGTGGCGCGGCTGCGCCAGTACGCGGGGGGAGGCGCCGACTTCGCGCGCCTCATCGTGAGGCTAGACGAGGCCGAAGGGTTGGCGTGCGAGGCGGATGACGCGACCCTCCGCGCGTTCATCGCCCTGCTGCGCGGGGTGACGCGCTGCACATGCGGGGAGTTAGCGCTGCCCCCGGCGGAGCGCCTACCGCCCGCGCTGTGGGGCGAGATGCTGCGCCTCACGACCGGCGAACAGATACTGCGCGCCTGGCTTATCACCTGGCTGGCCCTCGTGGGGCGCTACGCCGAGGCCAACACCCATGTCCCGCTCGTCTTGCCCGCGTCTGGGATGCTGGCCGAGTACGCGTACGACGGCGTAGGCATCCTGCACGCGACGCTCG
>JAABUU010008555.1_pt1 | contig 10130 bp, 7 predicted proteins | sample 5559301 | NCBI WGS metagenome assembly JAABUU01 (sample SAMN10711884, study PRJNA513360) | rock metagenome | isolation source: Antarctica rocks | place: Antarctica: Victoria Land, Richard Nunatak white | reverse complement strand
TGCGGGCGCTGGCAAGCGGCGCGGAAAAGGGGGGCGCGTTGCCATGCTCGCCGCCGCGCTCATCCCGCTGACGGTGCCCGAGGTGCGCCGCCTGCTCTGGCGACTCGCCCGGCCCCCCTTGCCGCCATCCGCCTTCGTGCTCGCTTGGTCGCACTGGCGACGGCGCCATCAGGCCCAGGCCCGCCGTAGCCACTACCAGCGTCGCCTCACCCACCTCGAAGCACAAGTGCAACTGTAGAAGTTAGCCGACCGCATCAAGCGCGAAGAGCGCGGGTTGGGGACCCGTCTGGCGCGGCCGCTTGCGCGGCGCATACGCCGCCACCCGCAGCACCTGGAGCCAATCTCCTTCGCCCAGGACCCAGAGGGGCAACTGCGGCGAGCGGTGTGCGGTGGCGAAGAGGTGTGGCGCGGTCACCGTCTTGAGATGGCGTTTGTCGGGCTGGTAGGTGACGTGATACTGGGCGAGCGGCTCGTCGGCGAACTCGACCGTGAGGTGTTCGCCGTACAGCCAGACGGCGGCTTGGTGGCCGGCGAGGCCCGCCTCGCCATAGAGGCGCCAGTGCCGGAAGCGGACAAAACCCGCGCGATCCACGGTCCGCCCGAACCGCGTGGCGTAGAAGACCCGATGTAAGGCTTCGGGCGGGCAGGCACGGCCGTGGACCCAGGCGAGCACCGCCGCCGGGCTGCGGGTCGCTGCGTCGCGCTGCCGATGCGCCCAGTGGTCCTGGTAGTTGTAGTTGACCACCCACTGATCGTGGACGGCGAGGAGGTCGGCCCAGGTCGTCGCCTGCGTGAAATCCCAATCGGCCATCCGGCGCTGCACATTGAAGGCGGTCTCGATGTATGCGCCCAGGGGGCACCCGGCCACGGCTGCCGCCGGTCGATCTGCTCCTTGCGGATCCCCAAAGCGTCGTAGATCCGCAGCGCCTGCTTCGCCTTGAAGATGCCACCGCCGTCGCTGACCAGGGCTTCCGGGCCGCCGTGCTGGCGGATCGCGGCGTAGAGGACGAGCAGGTAGGCGGTGAGGTCCTGCGTCCGCGACAGCCCGCTCGCCAGGATCGCCCGCGAGTAGTTGTCGAGGATGGAGATCACGTAGATGTTGCCCCCGCCGAGCCGGTGCATGTCGAGGTAGCGCAGGTCGACCGACCAGATCTGATGACGGCGCTGCGCCGCGAACGGCATCGGCTTCGGCGTGTGCGGCGCGGGCGCCGGCCGGGCGAGCCCGTAGAGTTTGCGGTTCAGGGCGAGGATGCGCCCGCAGGTGCGCGGACTGAGGACGACCCCCTGCTGCTTCAAGGCGGTGTGCAGGCGCCATTCCCCGAGGGCGGGGTTCGCCTGCAACTCCTTGGCGGTCGCGATCGCGCGCAGCGTCACCTGGCGGGGGCCATCGGTGCGGGCGTGGGATTTCGCCGGGAGTCCGGCCACGCCCTCCTCGACCCAGCGCTGCAACGTCCGGTAGACGGTCGTGCGGCCGATGCCCAGATACCCCGCGGTGCTCGTGGCGTTCCAGCCTTCTATATGTAAGCGGATGACGGCGAGGCGCGCCTCGGTGGGATCGGTGAAGTCGTGGTAGGGCGGGAACCGCCGCGCTGTCGGGGTGGCGGGCGGGGCTTCGGCCAGGATCCGCTTCACGGTGTGCGGACTGGGGCGCTGGCCGAAGCGCGCCCAGCAAATCGTGGTGATCTCGTGCGTATTGAGCGCAGAATACGCGCGTTTGAGATCGACAATCGCCTGGCGGATGGCCGCGGGCAGCCGCAGATGGCGTTCCCGCTGCGGCGGCGGCGCGAGGCTGGCCATGCCCAGTCGGTCGAACGCGTCGGCCTGGCGATAGAGGGTGCGCTGGGGGACGCCCGTGGCCTGCGCGCGGACCGTCGCGGGCTGGCCGAAGAGGACGACCGGGCGAATGAGTTCGTAGGTGCGCTGCGCCGGGGTCTTGGTGAGGAGTTGCAGTTGCTGCCAGTCATCCGTTGGGGTGCGCTGTAGCCGTTTCATCGATCCACCGTCCTTGTCCTTGGGACGGTGGTTACCCTGCTGTCACTGACACTTCAGGCCTGCCACACGCCCCCCATTGCCGCGGCGGCAGGATAGGCGCTTGCCAGCGCAGGTGCAAATATGTGTACCGCATCATGTGGCGAGGTCTGGAGCAGGGGGGGGTGGATTACGGCATTGCGCTCGCAGAGAATATCCCCTTCGCCAATGATTCGGAGAAAACACTGTGGGATACGTTCCTGTTCATCGGCAATCAGTACCGCAGTTCTCTCAGGCAGGGTTCGCCCTTCATCGGCAATTTCTGGCGCGCCTCAGATCCGCGCCGGGATGGGGGCAATCTCTACGACTCTTCCGACCACGGGTTGTTCTATAACTATGCGCTGTTTGTGGAGTCGGAGGTGTATGCTGGTGACTGCCGGGGCTGCGCTCCCTGAGCGGTCTATACGCACCTCGGGGAGGTAGTGCCGGACGGCGATGACAGTGCCCAGGGTAGGGGCGAGGGTTGCATTGGGGGGATTTCTATGCGTGCGGCTCGACAGAGGAGTGGTTGGCACGTCCGGGTCGGCCTCTCCGCGGTGCTCGCCCTACTCTTGACCGGCTGCGCCCTGCCGGGGAGCAGCCCGGTCACGGGCATGGTGCGGCGTGCGGGGCACACGTCGACGCTCCTCGGGGACGGGCGCATCCTCGTCACCGGCGGGGACGACGGGGGAGCGCTGAACTCGGCGGAACTGTTCGATCCGGCGACCGGGCGCTGGGCGGCGACCACCCCGCTGGGGTCCGCGCGCGAGGACCACACCGCGACGCTCCTGCCGGAGGGGCAGGTGCTCGTCGTCGGCGGGTGGCGCGGCGGCGGGGGCCTCGACACCGCCGAGCGATACGATCCGGCGTCCGGGCGCTGGACGAGCGCCGGACGGATGGGCGTGCGGCGGATGCAGCACATGGCGACGCTGCTGCCCAACGGGCGCGTGCTTGTGACGGGCGGCAAGCCCGGAATCAACGCGGGCGACTATGATACCGCCGAGGCCGAGCTGTACGATCCGAGCGGCGATCGCTGGACGCGCGCCGCCCCGATGGCCCACGCCCGGCATGGCCACACGGCGACGCTGCTGCCCGACGGGCGGGTCCTCGTCATCGGCGGCTCCGGGGGCGGGCTGGACACCGACACCCGAACCGCGGAGGCGTACCAGCCCGCGGAGGGCCGCTGGGCGCCCGTGGCACCGCCGCTGCACGGGCACATCAATACCCCCGCCGCCCTGCTTGCCGACGGGACGGTGCTCGTCGTCGATAGCGTGGCCGGTTCGGAGCGCTACGACCCCGTGGCCGACCGCTGGCTCCCGGTCGCGACGCCCGCGCTACCCCTCTCCTGGATCGCCCTCGCACCCCTGCCCGACGGTCGGGTACTCGCGGCCTCCGAGGCGACCGTTGAGGCGTTCGATCCGGCCACCGATCGGTGGCAATGCCTCGGCCCCCTCGCGACCCCCCGGATCCAGCCCACGGCGACGGCACTGCCGGATGGCCGGGTGGTGCTGATCGGCGGCACGACCACGGGGCCTCCCGCCGAGATCATCACCCCGATAGCCGATGGCCGTGCGTACCGCGCAATCCCGTCAGTCGCCGTCGCCCCCTAGCTGGCACCAAAACGACGGCGTGATCGGCATCGGGAATACGGGCGTGTGCCCGTCCCCGGCGGTCGGCAAGACCACGCAGTACGCCTATGACTATGCCAACTACCAGGCGCAGGCACCCGACGGTCTCGGCAATACCCGGCTCGACCAGTACGGCAACGTCACGAAGATATCGGAGTACGCCGAGGCGCCGGCCGGGCAGGTCGGCGCACTCCTGCGGACGACCGAGCGCTGGTACGACACGATCAACGACTTCGCCGTTGGCGGTACATCGTCGAGCGCCCCTGGCAGGAGGCGCTCCGCGACGGGCAGGGCAACCTCCTGGCGCTCACCACCATGCTCTACGACGGCCACGCCGCGCCCGGCCTCGTGGTCGGGGATAAGGGCGACCTGATGTTGGATGTCAACTAGAATCGCCGCCACTGATCATTAGAGCTGCCGGTAGTCGGCTCCCCCGCCCGGTGGTGTGCACCGTCAGCTCGTCGGGGCGCGGATAGCCGGGGCGATAGCCGGTGGCCCGTTCGTCTGCTGTGTGGTGCCGGCTTCCTTGGCGCGATAGCTCTCCACGCCCATCAGGTCGAGGATGACGGAGTGGTGGACGACGCGGTCGATGGCGGCCAGCGTGGTGAGGGGGTCCTTGAAGATGCGCGTCCACTCCGAGAAGACGAGGTTGGTCGTCAGGATCACGCTCTTGCGCTCGTAGCGCTCGGCCAGCAGGGTGAAGAGGACCTCCATCTCGTCGCGGTCGTGCTGGACATAGCCGATGTCGTCGAGGATGAGGCAGGCGTAGCGGTCCAGCTGCGCGAGGAATTGCGGCAGCCGCAGGTCGCGCTTGGCGGCGAGCAGGCGCTGGACCAGGCTGGCGGTCGAGGTCCACAGCACCCGCTGGCCGTGCTGCACCAGCTCGTGGCCGAGCGCGGCCGTCAGGTGACTCTTCCCCGCGCCGGGCCGTCCGACGGCCACGACATTGACCGCTTCCTCCAGGAACGCCCCGCGCCGCAGCCGCTCGACCTGCTGCTGGATCGCCAGCGGGAAACGCGCCATCTGCAAGGTGCGGAAGGTCTTCTCCAGCGGCAGCCCCGATTGGCGCAGCAGGCGCGCGATACGGCGCTGGTCACGCTGGTCGCACTCACCGCAGACCAACTCATAGAGGAAGGCCTCGTGGGTCAGGCCCGCTTTGGCGGCTTTGAGGGCGAGGTCGGCGAAGGTGTCGGCCATCGCGGGCAGCTTGAGGGCGCGCAGCATCGTCAGCAGTTCGGCGTGGCGGTCAGGCATGCGCCCCTCCCGCCGTGAGCAGTCGGTCATAGATGCCCAGGTCGAGCATCGCTGCGGTGAGTTCGGGCACGTTGGGCACGGCGGCCGGTTGCACCAGCTCGCGCGCCGCGTCGAAGGTCGGCGGCGTCCCCTGCTCCGCGAGGAGGGTGAGGGCCGCCTCGACCTCGGCCTCCGAGGTCGAGGCGGCGAGATGCAGCAGGCGCACATACTCCCGGTCGGCGCGCGCGGGCGTCGCCCGCTGCAGGGCATCGTAGGCCCGGCGGAAGGTGAGTGACGGGAAGAGTTCGTCGCGGTAGCGGTACTGGGCGAACGCGCCGGGCTTGCGGACCAGCGACCAGCTGAGGTGGCGGTAGTCGATGCGCTGCTGGTGCTGCCCGAGCAGGCGCGGCAGGGTCAGCAGGTGCGCGGTGCCGTGGTAGAGCGCGAGCGTCTCGGCGCGCACCCGCACCAGCACGCGCGTGCCGATGAGCCGCGAGGGGACCGAGTACGTGTTGCGGAGGACCTGCATCGTGCTGAAGCGCGTCACGACGACCCGCCGCTCCCGGCAGGGGGCCAGCGGGGCCGCCGGGAGCGGCCGGAGCACCCGTTGCTCCTCGGCGAAGCGGCCCTGCCGGGTGAGGTTGCGCCGGCGCACCAGCTCCTGGAGGAAGTGGCCGTAGGCGGCCCGTGTCGGGAAGTCGCGCCCGCCCCGCACCCGCAGCGCCTGGTCGACCGCCTGCTTGAAGCGGTAGTGCGCCTGCTCCACGTCGCCGTTCTCGTGGGCCACCCCGGCGTTGTTCGTGGTCGCCACCATCCCGTAGTGCGCGAGCAGGGCGGCGTAGCGGTCAGTCGCCTGCGCCCGCCCGTCGGCATCCAACGGGCGGATGGCCGCGCTGAGGTGGTCGGTACGGTGCTGCGCGGGCACGCCGCCGAGCTGCCACAAGCCGGCCTCGATCCCTTCCGCCAGCGACTCGAAGCTCTCCGACAGGCAGACGTGGACGGCTTCCATATTGGAGTAGGTCAGCACGAGATGGAAGACGAGGTGCGGGAAGAGCACGCCGTCGATGGTGACCCCCAGGTCGGTCATGTGGGTGAAGTCGGACTGTGCCCGCTCGCCGGGCCGGTGGACCTGGGGGAAGATCACCTCCCGCGCCGGGCCGTGCTGCGCCCGCCAGGCGGCGATGTGGCGCTGCAAGGCCCGCAACTGGATCGCTTGATAGCGCCCCGGGTACTGGTCGCATAGCAGGGCGAAGAGGGTCGTCGCCTGCAAGGCGGCGTCCCGCTCGAGTTGCGCCTGGATCCAGGGCCAGTCGTCGGCGAAGGGGTTGCGCCGGGTCCGGTAGGTACGCGGCTGCTGCGCCTGGCTCGGCAACTGGCCCTGCCGCTCGTACTTGCGCACGGTGCGCACGCTCATCCCGGCCCGGGCGGCCGCTTGCTCCTGGGTCTTGCCCTTGGCGCGCTCACGCTTCATCATCAGTACCTCCGCATCGGTCTTCATGACATGGCACCCCCTCTGTGGAGCCCATGCTACTGGTACCGCGCGGTGACCCGGTCAACCGGCAGCTCTAATGATCGCTGGCGGCGACGCTAATTGTCGTTCAACAGACCTGACCCTCAGCCGCAAGTACTTCGACGCGCCGCAGGTCGCCGACCAGCCGGGCGGCACCACCTGGCACGGCAACGACCTGGCCTACGGCTACGATGTCTATGGCAATCGGACGACCACCACGACCTACACGGTCGGCGGGACGCGGACCAAGGGCGCGGGCGGCGCGCTCAGCTACGGGCCGGCGGGCGACGGGAGCGCCGGGCGCACGGTCACGACCGCCTACGACCCGACCTTCAATACCTTCCCGACCCTCGTCACCCAGCCGACGGTCACGGCGAGCGGCGCGGCGCTGGCGATGACGGAGGGCGCGGGCTACGACTACCGCATGGGCACGCTGACCAGCGTCACCGGCCCGAACGGGGCCGCGACGACGGTCACGGCGGGGTACGACCTCTTCGGGCGCCTGACCAGTATCGTCAAGCCGGGCGACTCCGCGCAGTACCCGACGACCCAGGCGACCTACTACGACGGGGCGATCCCCTTCCGCTACACCGTGGTCCAGCGCGAGGGCGCGGGCTCCAGCGGCGGCACCCGCCCTTCCACGCTCACCTACGACGGCCTCGGGCGGCAGATCCAGACGAAGCGCGAGAGCGTCGACGGGCAGCAGAACATCGTCACCGACACCCGGTACGACGGCCTCGGGCGCGCGATCCAGCAGTCGCAGCCGCGCTACGTCAACGAGACCCCGTCCGACACCTTCTGGACCTACACCCCCGTGCCGGCGGGCGGCGTCAACTGGACGAGCACCGGCTACGACGGGGCCGGGCGCGCGCTCGATGTGACGATGCCCGACAACACGGTCACCCGGACGCGCTACTACACCGCCACGGTCGGCCAGGCCGCCAGCGTCACCGACGCCAACGGCCACAAGACGCGGCGCGAGATGGACCTCTCCGGGCGGCTGCGGACGGTCATCGAGTACACCGCTGCCACCGAGCCCTACGCCGTCTACGCCACCACCGCCTACGCCTACGACGGGCGCGACCTGCTGAAGACGGTGACCGACCAGGCCGGGAACGTCACCGCGATCGGCTACGACAGCCTCGGGCGCAAGGTCAGCATGGCCGACCCCGACATGGGCGCGTGGTCCTACGCCTACGACCCGAACGGCACGCTGCACACCCAGACCGACGCCAAGGGGCAGGCGATCACCTTCGCCTACGACGCCCTCGACCGCCTGACGACCAAGACCTACTCGACCGGCTACCCGACCGCCTATTACCGCTACGACGAGGCCGACGTCACCGACGGGCGCGGCCAGCGCACCACGACGATGAATACCAACACCGGCACCCGCCACGCCTTCGACGAGCGCGGGCGGCGTGTCAGCACCACCGCCACCGTCGCCGGCCTCAGCGAGTCGCGGGTCTTCGAGTGGACCTACGACAGCGCCGACCGCGTGCAGACGATGACGTACCCGGCCCTCCCCGGCAACGCCGCGCGCGAGCAGGTCACCTACACCTACGACGCCGCCTGGCGGCAGATCGGGCTCGGCGGCCTGGCGACCTACGCCCAGAACGCCACCTACACCGCGCTCGACCAGCCGCTCACCACGCCGCTCGGCAACGGCACGACCCAGGCCTGGACCTACGACTCGATGATGCAGCGGCTGCAGGCGAGCACCGTCGGCAACGGGGCGCTGAACCGCGCCTACACCTACGACCCGGTCGGCAACGTCCAGACGATCACCGACAACCTCGTCGCGCAGACGCAGACCTTCGCCTACGACGCCCGCGACCGCCTGACCCACGCCGCCACCAGCGGCGGCACGGTCGGCACCTACGACGAGACCGATACCTACGACCCCCTCGGCAACCTGACGAGCAAGGGGGCCACCGGCAGCCCGGTCGCCTACGCCTACCCGAGCGGCGGCCCGGGCGTCGCCCGCCCGCATGCCCCGACGACCATCGGCGGCCGGGCGGAGACCTACGACGCGAACGGCAACCTGACGGGCGACCCCGGGCGCCTCGCGCTGACCTGGAGCGCCGAGAACCAGCCGCTGAGCGTCACGTCCACCAACGCCCAGGCGGCACCCCAGTCGTGGGGCGACCAGAACTGCGACGGCGCGAGCCAGCCGCGCACTAGCCCCGGCGCGCTCGGCGGCTTCGGCGGCGTCACCGCCTTCGCCCGCGGCAACGACCAGGTGCTGGCGGTCACCGGCGGCGGCACGGTCCTCGCCTGCGGTCAGAACAGCCAGGGGCAGCTCGGCGACGGCACGACCACCAATCGCACCGCGCCGGTCGCGGTCGGCGGCCTGAGCGGCGTCGCGGCGGTCGCGGCGGGCGAGCAGTACAGCCTGGCGCTCAAGGCGGATGGCACGGTCTGGTCCTGGGGCTATAACGGCGACGGGCGACTCGGCGACGGCACCAACACCACGCGCTACGCGCCGGTGCAGGTCAGCGGGCTGACCGGGGTCGTCGCCATCGCCGCCGGGCGCGACTTCGGCCTCGCGGTGAAGGCCGACGGCACCGTCTGGGCCTGGGGCGGCAACAGCGGCAGCCAGCTCGGCGACGGCACGACGACCGCGCGGTACACGCCGGTCGCGGTGAGCGGGCTGGCGGGGATCACCGCCGTGGCGGCGGGCTACAGCCACGGCCTGGCGCGGAAGACCGACGGCACCGTCTGGGGCTGGGGGAGCAACAGCGGCGGCCAGCTCGGCGACGGCAGCACCACCACGCGCGCCACCCCCGTACAGGTGAGCGGTCTGACCGGCGTCACCGCCATCGCGGCGGGGGACACGCACAGCCTGGCGGTGAAGAGCGACGGCACCGTCCAGGCGTGGGGGGCCAACGGCAACGGCCAGCTCGGCGACGGCACGACGACCGCGCGGTACACGCCGGTCGCGGTGGGCGGGCTGACCACGGCCACGGCGGTGGCGGGCGGGGCGAACCACAGCCTGGCGCTGCTGGCGGACGGCACGGTGCGCGCGTGGGGGGCCAACAACTACGGCCAGCTCGGCGACGGCACGACGACGCAGCGGGCCACGCCGGTCGCGGTGGGCGGGCTGCAGGGGGTGGACAAGCTCGCGGCGCGGGCGAACGGCAGCCTGGCGCGCCCGACGCAGGCGAGCGAGCAGTACACCTACGACGCGGACGGCCTGCGCGTCACCAGGAGCACCGGCGGGGCGACCTGGCTCTACCTGGGTGGCGGCTCCTGGGAGGAGCGGCTCGGCGGGAACACGAGCGGCCCGGGCGGCTGGGTGGTGCGGACCCTTTACACCCTCCAGGGGCGCACGATCGCGCAGCAGGAGAGCACCCCGGGCGCGATCTACGGCCCGCAGGGGCGCATCTTCCTCCTGGGGGATCACCTGGGGAGCGTGAGTGTCGTCACCGATACCAACGGGCAGGTCGTCAGCCGCCAGGACTACACGCCGTGGGGCGAGGTGCGCGCGGGCGGGGTGGCGCAGACGACGCTGGACTTCACCGGGCAGCGGCGGGACGGCACGGGGCTCCTCTACTACGGCGCCCGCTACTACGACCCGCAACTCGGCAGGTTCTTGAGCGCGGATAGCATCGTGCCGGGCATGGCCTCGGGCAAGGGCGGCATGGCCGCGACGCTGGGGCAGGATGGTAACACCGCGCTGCGCCCGCTGACCGTGGACTTCCACGAGTCCGGCTTCGCGACTGGCTTGGCCCAGGAGGACGCCTTCACGC
>JAABUU010008554.1_pt1 | contig 10131 bp, 15 predicted proteins | sample 5559301 | NCBI WGS metagenome assembly JAABUU01 (sample SAMN10711884, study PRJNA513360) | rock metagenome | isolation source: Antarctica rocks | place: Antarctica: Victoria Land, Richard Nunatak white | reverse complement strand
TCAGCTGATCAGCCAGAGGGCGAGTGGAAGGTCATCCTGCCGCGTGTGAACAACGTGGAGTATGACATCAGGCACCGTGGCGACCATTTCTTCATTGAGATCAGAGATGCAGACAGACCCAACTCAGAAGTGCTGGTTGTGCCTGTCTCTGACCCCACACAAACCAAGGTACTGCTGCTCGAATGCAGAGGTACTGCTGCTCAATTGCTTGCACAGACCTGTATGCTAGCAGGCCTGCATGGCCTGCCTAGGAATACACAGACTTACTTCATTGTTTTCAATCAGTCTCCAATGGGTCTTCGATCGATTCTGCTGTAAGGCATTTTTTTTTTGCTGCTGCTGCTGACTCAAGAGCCAGCCAATGTTTTGTTTGACACTTTATGCAGCTTGTCACTGCTGCCGTTTGCATGCAGGTTCTGATTCCCCACAAGACAGATGTCAAGATTGAGTCCATGGTTGTGTCTCAGAGTCACCTGGTTGTCTTTCAGCGTATCAAGGGGCTACAGGTTTGACATCTGACCTGTTTTGTGCTTACCTACTTGTGCATGTGTACTCTGCTGTTCTCACACAAATATGCCTTGCTTCCCACAGCTGAATGCCAGCAATACCGGCTTTTGTAGGATGGCAAGTTTTGCATGAGGTACCACATTATGCCCAGGTGCAAAGCATAGCATACAGCAAGCATTGACATGTAGAAGCACCTGGTCTGCAGTGTGAAATAAACAATCTTCTTCATTGCAGGAAGCCACCATATATGAGCTGCCAGATGGGTTGGGAATGCCTCAGACGCTGGGCATGGGGGAGCAGGTGCAGTTCCCAGAGGCTGCCTATAGCCTGGGACCTGGCAGCCAGGGCGACTTTGACAGCCTTATTCTGCGCATAGGTTACACCTCCCTCACCACTCCCACCTCCACCATCGACCTCAACATGAAAACTGGCAAAAGGTGTGCACATCTCTCCCATCAAGAGCACAGTTATGTTGTGTTTTTTCTGTCTGGCCAGTAGCACTGCATGCTGATGTTGCAGCTTGGTTTTGCTTGGTTGTGGTGTGGCAAAACCTGGCTGCTATGCTTCAGAGGCAACGGAGAAGAGGCAGCTGATCTGTTCCAGCTCCCTGCTTACATCATGCTCAGCACTCAAAGTATCTCCCCTGTTGCCATAGCATTTGCCTTTGGTGGAATACTTTACTACTTGGGCAAGCTTGCTCAGAGACATGCGAGTTTTTCACTCTGCATTTGTATAAAACCAGCCGGCTGACTGCCCTGAATGCGCTTTGAATGTAAGCTACAACTCTGCAACTTGCTGGACATGTGCAAGCTCTTTCATACCTCTGCAGCCTTACAGCATGTGCAAGTCACCCTGTTTCATGTAGGGCTGTGAAAAAAGTGCAGCCTGTGCTGGGAGGCTTCAGCAAGGACAGCTACAAAACAGACCGATTGTGGGCAACAGCATCAGATGGTACCAAGGTGCCCATGTCCATTGTGTACAAGCAAGGCCTGGTCAAGCTGGACGGCTCTGATCCCCTGCTGCTCAACGGGTCAGATTGCATTCTTCTGTGCTTCTAGTCAAGCTAGACGCTGCTTTTCCTGTTTACCGTCTTGGCGATTATTGTCTTGTAATGCTTATGCTGCAGTGCTTTCGTCTGGAAGCATACCACATTTTCTCTGACTGCCTTATGTGTGTGTCCTGTTGCGACAGATGCAATTTATACTGGGCAACGATCAAGCTGACAAACACAGCTAGGGTCTCATTCATTCTTTTGCAGTTGTGCTGCAGCTCAGTCCTGCTGCTAGAAGGCAGATGCATGTCCTGTCGTAGACAGACTGTGTCACATCATTATTATGCCGTGCAGATATGGCTCATACGAAGTATGCAATGACCCTTACCTGAGCGGCAACCGCTTGTCCCTGATAGACAGAGGGTTCATCTTTGCTCTAGCACATGTCAGGGGTGGTGGAGAGATGGGCCGCAACTGGTATGAGGATGGCAAATACCTACACAAGAAGAACACCTTCACAGACTTCATAGCCTGTGCAGAGTACCTGGTGAAAGAGAAGTACACCAGCCCAGCCCACTTGTGCATTGAGGTACGAGCTTGACAGAGAAGATGCTGTCAATGAGCAAAATCATCTGGAATCTGTGCTGAGACTTTGAACATTCTTTGTGGGTTTAGGGTTTTGTCTATCAAAGTGATCATATTTGAATATGACAGAAATGATCGATTTTGAGTGTAATACCTCTAAAAAACAACATGTCAGTGCAGTTCAACCATGCAGAATGAACAGAACAATGCAGCTTGCTCCTCATACCATAGCAGCAGCCTTGTTTCTTGTGCACTGAGAGGAGTCGTTTGTCTGCTGCATGACCAAGGCATTCTATGCCCGGCCTTTGGTGCTCGCCTGTGAGCTTGTCCAGAGCTCCACTGAGAAAGCATGCCAGGCAGCATTCACAGGTCTGATGCACATGAGCAGTGGGCAGCTGCTGTAGCACTCCTCCTGGGCTGTGTACGATATGTTCTGTACCTGTTTGCAGGGCAGGAGTGCTGGTGGCCTGACCATGGGTGCAGTCCTCAACATGCGCCCAGATCTCTTCAATGCTGCTATCATGGGTGTGCCATTTGTGGATGTAGTGACCACTATGATGGATGAAAGTATACCACTGACAAGCATAGAGCAGGAAGAGTGGGGTAACCCAAATGTAAGTGCCTAACTGTTCATGCATCAGCTATGCCTGAGTTTGCATTCCCACAAACCTGGTACAAATTGTGCCCAGACGCATATGTATCCCACTCATTTGAGTGCCCTGAGTGAAGAGCAGTGTCCCGTCAGTGCATTTTGTGCATGAAGGAAGCTTGATGGCTCTGTGCCAGAGCCGCAGCTATGTGTGTTTTACTGCAGAAAGCAGAGTACTATGAATACATGAAGACGTACTCTCCAGTGGACAACATTCAGCCGGCAGATTACCCCAACATTTTGGTCACTGCTGGTCTTCATGACCCTCGTGTTGGATACTGGTAAGATCTGGCACGTCCACAATTGGTTGGTCTGTTTCTGTTGGCATGGCTCTTCTCCATCCATCCTACTGAGCGTGTTGTTGATTGACTCAGTTCTTGCAAGACATCAGTCTGCATTGAAATCTTCAGCTGTTCCATTGTTGATGTGCAGGGAGCCAGCAAAGTTTGTGGCCAAGTTGAGAGAGAACAAGACAGACAACCGCATCCTGCTTTTTAAGTGTGACTTGGGGGCTGGTCACTTCTCACAGTCTGGACGTTTTGACAGATTGAAGGACACAGCACTTGAATATGCTTTCCTGCTCAAGTGCCAGGATTTAGTAAACACATAAAACATCAATGAACACGTAACCAAATACCAGCCTGGCAGAAATGGAAACTTGGTACCTTGCTTTTGGTACAGCATTTCTGTGTCTGAAGCCTGTTTCGCAGCAGAGCAATTCTGAGTATAAGTCTGTCTGCCTGTGCCTTATTTTTTGCATCACAGTATTGACATCAGCAGTCTGCCTATAACCAGTCAGTAGTGGTTCGTTTGATGATTGTATGCAGACATGGTATACTATATCTATTAGACAAGGGTGTGTGTGGTCAAGCCAGACAAGCAGTGTAACTGAGGAGTCTTACAACCTGATGAGGGTGTTTACATAAGTGTATCGAGAAATTCTGATGTACAGCATGCGGTACCTGCAGAGTACAAGGCACTGTCTTCAGGGATCCTTTTGCATGCAATGTCTGCTGAGCAAATGCATCCTTTGATAAGTGCATCTTTGCTTGCATGGATTTGCGCAATCAGCAACCCTGATCTCTGTGCAGTCATTAAGCATGTAACATACCAGACATACTGACTCTTGTGAGCTTTCAAAGCCTGTATCGCTGTGATTGGCTGCTTACTGATGTAGCACGCCTGTACCTTGCCCAGCCTTGTCTGATAAAGTGATAGTGGTATGTCAAGAGGCCCACAGAATTTGCGCCACATGCTTGATGATTGCTGCAGTGGCCATCATACATGAGTGAACAGTTTCAGCGTCTTGCCAGCAAATGGCTTGAAAGTCTGTGGCGCCTGCTGGCTTTACACATACCAGTGTATACACCATCACGCTTGGCTGTGAGTTTGCTGCTGTGGAGTCAATAGCCTTCCGCAGGTAGGAGCTGCAAAGCACAGACAAAAATACAGGGCTGCTAGGCTCCAGCAGATGGCGTGTTCTTTTTTGGTCTTACACTGCACCTCTCCACACAGCAATGTGGTTGGGATGATGGGACACGCCTTGAGCATCAAATGTTATGATCTGCAGTGCAGCATTGTTCTGACCAGTGCGGTCACCAGCCAGATGGTCAAGCTGCCAGACAGGCTGTCGCATATGTTTGTGAATATGGCATCGTACCATGTCTGCTTTGATTTTTGACGCCTGCGATGCTATGATTGCGGCAGTGAGCTCTGGTGGCCATTGAGCATGTGGACCATCCTGTGCACAGGCAGCCTTGCTGTAGCAGGTATGCACTCAAAGATGGTGTCCTGCTGACATCATGATGCTAGGTTCTGACCTGCAAGTCTGGATTGTCTAAAATGGACACATCTTGCGGTTCTATCTGCACAAGGAGCTTTTCTGCCTGAGAGTATGATACTGGCTATGTTGCTGAGTCATGTTGGCAATCATTACTGGTCTTACACCAAGTATAGCACATGCATCTCGCAGCTCTTCTTGTCTCAACTTGCCCAGCCCCTCGAAGTTGCCTGGGCAAGCACATGGTAGCTGCTATGATCTGTCTGTGCCGTACATAAAGAGATGCACCCAGACTTCCGGATGTCAGGTTGTACAGTGCAGTGATCAGGCGGGAAGCTGGTTCAGTAAATTCATATCGTCACCTGTTGACAGGCATAAAACACAGACTCTGCAGGATTCGCGCAGTAGCGCAAAAACCGTTGGGGAGAAAAACATTGTCTCATCGTCTGGGTGAGCGATCAGTAGGAGAACAGTGGAAACTTTAGGAAGTGCATATTCCAAGCGCATAGTCAAGCGTGACAATGCGAGACGCTGGCTACGCTATTGCGTTGCGCATGCTGAATGCCTGCATCTGACAGAGCTATATCTTCAAGGGCGCAGTTCCCTGTGATCGCACTCCTGGTGCCAGTCAGGTCATTCCAGGAAGGCAGACACAGCAATCATGCCACAAGCTGCGCCTGGACTGACATGCGTCCTGCACACGCATGCAACAACAGTGGGTAGCTGAGCTGACCGTGTAGGTCCCGTTCACTTGGAGTGTCAAGAAGCAAGGGAGGAATCCTCACCAGTGTAAGAAACCCTAAAAATTGCTTCCCCACTTCGACTTCGGTTTGTCGCAATTCTATTCAGCAATGATACACGTTGATTTCTTCGTTCTGGACAGACCACTAACACAGCATCAGGGTGGAAGAACCGTACAACAAGCCCTTGGAGATTTTGCAGCGAAAAGAGGAGTCCGCCAGCCCTCAGAGACAGCTAACAAGATCTGCATTTACGCTTGCAGCGGCCTCAGTTAAATTCTTTGGCGGAACCGGCCGACGGTAAGGTTTACCTTGTTTAACATGACGACTTCAGATCTGTGAGGGTGCTGCATCTCGGGATGTCATAGCTTTAATGCCTCCACAGCTCACCTGCTTGCGCTCAGGTGAATATGGCGGACGCTATGCGAGCGATGCTTGATGAGCTGATGGGGAAAGAGAGGAACGTGCCATTGGACCAGAGGAAAGGCACAGACATGAGGTTCAATGATCCGGAGGTGTGCAAATATGCCCTTGCCGGTTTATGCCCATATGGGCTATTCAAAAACACCAAAAGTGATCTAGGTAAGTATTTGGGAATATGGGATGGCATTGCTATGCACTGGGCCTGGAGTGCTTGAGGTATGTCTTGTATGCATGTATCTCAGAGGGTGCACCTGCAGGTACTGCTGTGGACACAACAGGGGTTGCATGCAAATTTTGCGAGCATATGGCCTTCATTGTTTTGCTGATGGACACTATGAAACTTGAGACCATCCAGCTGCCCTTTTTGTCTGAGCCTATTCTTCATCGCTGCAGGTGTGTGCAAGTACACAGTTCATGAGGATGATGTTCAGTGGGATGTTGTCAAGGAGAACTGGGACAAGCTCTCAATCAAGGAGAAAGACAGGCAAGCATGGTTGCCATACTGTATGGCTGGATGCCAGCATGTACCATATGCAGTTTGGCATGTTAGTGATATGCTGCATGGCATTCATATCCTTTACATCATGAGCAGGCAAAGGACTTGTGTCAGATTGCAACCGAACCCTGTACAGCAGCTGATGCACCTGAGCTGATCTGACAGGTATGGGTATGAGAGAGAGCTCATGACTTTGCTGAACCAGCTGTGTCGTGACATGAATCGCAAGATTGAGCGTCAGAAGGAGCGAGCTATCATTGAAAGCTCAGCAAGGCCCCTCAATGCTGAAGATAAGGCACGTCTTGAAGCCATCAAGGTATATAATTGCAGCTGTCCTTGGGCACATATGTGACACACCTCATTGGACTGCTTGGAATGGTCTAAACATCGTGTGAATGCTTGTGGGCTAACACGGCAGGTGCATACAAGCTTCTTGCAGACATCATGCCATTCTGCCAATGAGGCATGGTTGACACCCTTTGGCAACATTACTGGGGGGGTGGGAGGGGGGTCGGGATGGGAATGTCCAGCAAGATTTCTGAACATTGAGCGCTGAGGCGTTTTTCAACCCCTGGCTGTGTGTGCTGAATTGACTTCAGTGTTGAAGCTGAAGCATGGAAGCTCACCACATCTTTCATAACCCCAGCAGTCACGATTGTGTATACGAGATAGAGTGTGAATAACAGCTGCAGGTCGGCCACCTGTACCTCACTCAGGTCTCGGTTGATCATGCAGAGTCAAGAAGTAGATGCCATGCACAGATCTCAGGCCATGGCAGAAGCTGGGGATGTGGATGGCAGCATGGTGTGTGCCCAGCAGGCAGAGACATACAAGAAGCAGCATGACACACTGCACACTCAGCTGACAGCGCCCGAAAGGGTGATGACTGTCTGCGAAGTGTGCGGCGTCTTCATCAACAGCACTGACAATGACCAGCGGCGGCAGGTGAGGAAGATGACTGAGGTGAGCGCGTCATAGCGCCACCTCATGTCCCCCACCCTCTCCGCTGCCCTGTGCAATTCCTGCCTGCTTTCATGTACCTGTCAAAGGTGATTGGTTGATATGCCATTGCCCAGACTCACATGTATTGACAATGCCAAGTACACTGGGCACATGCAACTGAAGTGTATGAATCAGTATCCTGCTGCTTGGGTTAGCTTGACATGTTGACATAAGATTTTCCAAGCATTGGCCACGAAGGACAGCCCTTTGCGCACAATGCTGCATGCAATGCAAGGCATAACTCAGTGCATGACCCTAGTGTTTCTGCATACATGACACTACGCCGTGCCTGGCTCAGCTTGTGAAATGATGCAGGATCACCTGACAGGCAAGCAATATTTGGGCTGGAAAGCTATCAGAGATGAGCAAACACGCTTGCAAGAGCAGCTGGCCAATCAGCGGCTGCCACCACCCCCATCAAGGCCCTTGGAAGAAGCCCGCCCTTCACACAGGGATAGGGAAAGGGAACGAGAGCCCAGACGGGAGAGGGATCGGGAAAGGTCACACAGCTCTAGAGATCATCACCGCAGCAGGCATACATCAGACAGAGAGCCTGAGAATGGCAGGCGGTCAAGCAGTCATAGTCATAGAGAAAGATCCCCATCCAGGTATGGTTTGTACAGTCTGACTGCACATGGACCAGTCATTCTTGCATATTTGTGGCAAGTCGGCCTTGTTGTTGCGAGTTGTTCACTGGCTAGTTGTGTCGTTTGTGCAGCGCAGTAAATTACTAGCAGGGTGTCGTTTTGATCTGGCACCTGCAGCTCAATCACTACAAATAAAGGGGGGGTTTAGTATGGGTACTAGTTGCTGCCTAGTATACCTCTAGTATGTTAGATTAGCAGTAACATGGGTTTAACAGGGGCTGTTGCATATCAGCATAGTAGGACTATGTTAGCATACTAGGGTTACCTATTACCCTGCTAGCACATGCATGTATATTGTACATTTCCAATTAATCTCAAGAATATTCATATTCAACTACAATCTGCGAAATCATCAGCAACAATCCATAGTCTTTCCATCTGTGACTGCAGTTTGCTGCCTAAAAAACCCCCAGTGAGCATATGCTAGCAGCCCATTAATGGCGTATTGAAGTGACTTAGCAGATGTGGAGTTCTCTAATTCTGTGCAGGAAGCGCAGCCGCTCACATGAACGCAAGAGGGAAAGGGAGCAACTCTTTGATGGCGAGGGGCGCAGCAGCAGACAATGAAGCTTTTAGTGTAATTAAACATTTGAGGCCCTGTTTTTGGCTTTAGTGTGATTTCAGACATCATCATATGGAGCTCAGGTTTTGATTCTGTTTATGGGTTTGTATGTATCATGCGTAACATATCTATGCCACTGACTAGCACTCTCAGTGGTATAGACCTTGATGCTTCCGTTTGAGTAGCACGCTACAGAGGTTGTGTTCGGTGCTGTCAAGTATGTGTTTTGCATCCATGTGTAGACAGCAGATATGAGCGGTTACATGCAGCTCAAGGCTTTGCTCTGCTTCATACAGGTACATGTTTGATCTTTGACAGTTAAAACGGTTCAACAGCTGGTGGATAGCCAACGGACCTAATGATGCCATATTGCATGGCCTGCAAGACATGATGTCTGCAATCTCACAATGAACATGCTCGGTATTGCCTCACATAATATACACAAGCGGGCAAAGCAAAATGCAAATGTCAGACCAATCAGAGCTTCACAGAAGACACTGAGCACCGCAATCAGATTGAATTCGGCACCTCATATGGCAAGCAACTCTCATAGCATTACTCTAGGTGCTGCTCATTGCAGCAAACCTGATGTATTTGCATGTAAGTTTTGCCTGTGCAGCTCACAGCAGTACTGCTGTTGCTCCACAACCCTCTCGTAAATATAAAGCTATCAGGTGCAAAATCCAGTAAGATAGGCAGCAGCAGTGGGCAATGGCATTATCATGGCTGCCAATGCATCACAATGACCCTGCTGATCAAAGATAATGGGTTCGAAGTCTAGGCTTTCTTCACTGCATCCTCAACCTTCTCAGCAACACCCTTCTTCTTTGGGCTGGATGGAGTTGCCTTCTTTGGGCTGGATGGTGCAGCAGCCTTTACTTCAGCAGCAGGCTCAACCTCCTTACTGGCAGGAGCACCACCCTTTGTGGGGCTTGACGGTTTCAATGTGCCTCCAACAGCACTGTCTAGGGCTTTGGCACCGCCATTGTCAGTGGCAGTCTCTGCAGTGTCTGTCTTTGCCTTCTTGGTTCCCTTCTTTGGGGAGCCTGAAGGCTTACTTTCCTCGGTTCTGGCGTGTTTGTCACCTGCCTCTGCATTCTCGGCCGCGGGCACTACGTGACCTGGAGTCTCTTCCGAGCCTTTTGCTGCTCCTGCACGAGTCAGCACACAAGATCAGGGCCGATATGACCAGGATCTGGGCAGGCGACCGTCCTGACCTTCTGGACAGCGCGTGGAGCCGCAGACTAGTGTGCACTGAATTCCAATGGACTTGGCAGGACACGATCTGAGCAACCGATGGCTTGGCTAGGCAAGATCCAAAGAAGAGCGAAAACACCAGAGCCCAGGTGAGCCTTGCCTGTAGTGCCCTTCTTGAGTGCAACTTCATCCTTGGGCTTTGGACTCTTGGCTGCGTCTGCAGCCAGCTTCTCAGCCTCCTTGGTCTCTGCTGACGCCCCCTTTGCCTCGGCTGCAGCCTTTGTCATTATGTCGTGGACTAGGCTCCTGACGAAATCTGATTCCGAGGTGTTTGACTTTCGTCTGGACTTGAATGTTCAGCACCACTCGACAAGCTGTGGTTTCCCTCTTCATGATCTTGTGCTTGCTGCCTAGAACGTGAAGTGAGGTCAGCTTTAGATTCAGTAGCTCCTCGAGCTGACTCGGCCTGCTCCTGATCAGGCTCGCCGGCCTGCACATGACTTGCATGTGTTGCACAGGATTGATCTTTGGTTGGCACGCAGCAGCGACCTA
>JAABUU010008551.1_pt1 | contig 10134 bp, 3 predicted proteins | sample 5559301 | NCBI WGS metagenome assembly JAABUU01 (sample SAMN10711884, study PRJNA513360) | rock metagenome | isolation source: Antarctica rocks | place: Antarctica: Victoria Land, Richard Nunatak white | reverse complement strand
ACCTGTGGCCGTCCTCGCCGATCGTTATGGCCTCGTTGCGGTAAGATATCCCATGAGGCAACAACCTGTCGACGGGTTACATTCTTCCGTGAGGCAATACGCCGGCAATTCTAGTTGACGTTAAACAAGGGCGCCCGCGCGCCGAACGGCCGCGTGACGGGCGGCGCGGTCAGGGCGGGGGTAAACGCGGCCATGAATGGCAGCGCCAGAACCGGACGCCCCCACGTAGAGCCCCATCCCCAGCGCCGTCCGGCCACGACAGATGTACTATGGCCGTCGGCGACGGTCGTGGCGCCCTCATCCAACGCCGTGAGGGCGGCGGCGAGGCCGGCGATGGCCCAGGTCAGCAACAGGGTCGACACGATGGCGATGCCGAAGAGCCCTTCGGCGACGTGGCCGAGCAACGCGGCCAACAGGGCGGCGGCGAGCGCCCGTTCGGACGAGTGGGCGGCGCGGCGCGTCAGGCGCAGGAGCGTCCGGGCCGTGACGCCGAGGAAGAACAGCAGCGCGCCGAGGCCGAGCAGTCCCGTCTCCGTGGCAGCGTCGAGCAGGATATTGTGCATGCGATCAGGGACGGCGTTGGGCGCTAACTCCGGCCTCACGGCGGTGAATGTGCAGGATGTCTCCGGCCCCGTGACGCGCACGCTGCAGAGCCTGGACGTGACCAGCGACCCCACCAGCGGCCTTATCTCCGCCATGAGCGACCCGCAGGGACGCGCCTGGCGCTACGCCTACACGAGCGGCTACTTGACGAGCGTGACCGATCCGACGGGCGCGGTGACGCGCTACCAGTACGGGAGCATCGGCGCCACCGTGCGCACGAGCGTCGCGCTGACGAACATGGAAATGGGAGCGACGACGCAGGCCGCGACCGTGCAAGCGCTGACCGGCGTGCAGGACGCGGACGGCGGCGTCACCGCGATCGGCTATGACGCCCAGGGGCGCGCGACGAGCGTGCAAGACGCGCTCGGCGCCACGACGACCATCTCCTACGACACCGGCCTGACCGGGACCGCCGGGACCGGCGCGCTCACGGCCACGGTGATGACCGACGCGTTGAGCGGGACGACGGCCGACTACTACGACGACCACGGCCGGCTGCGCCGCGCGGTCGACCCGACCGGCGGCGTCGTCGCGCACAACGTCGACCGTTCCTACCATCCCGTCGGGACGACCGTCGACGCGCCGCAGGGCCGCGTCACCGCCGATAGCTCCTACGACGCCAACGGCGACCAGACCAGCGCCGCCGACGGGCTGGGCAACGTGACCACCGATCAGTATGACGCGCAGGGCAACCTGACCACCCAGACCGATCCGCGCGGCTTCACCGCCTCCTACGGCTACGACGCGGCCGGCGACCCCGTGACGAGCACCGACAGCCTGGGCCAACAGTCCACGTCCACGTACGACGACGCGGGCAACCGCACCGGCAGCGTCGACGCCAACGGGGGGACGACCACCTACAGCTACGACGCGCTGGGCAACCAGACCGGCCTCACCGACCCGCTGGGCAACACGACCGGCACGAGCTACGACGCCCTGGGCCATCCCGTGACGACCACCGACGCGCTGGGCCGCCAGACGACCGACGCCTACGATACGGCGGGGCGGCTCATCTCCACCACCGACCCACTGGGGCGGAGCACACAGTACGGCTACGACGCGCTCGGTCATACGGTCGCCGTCACCGACGCCCTGGGCAATGTCACGCGCAGCCTCTACGACACCGATGGACGGCTGCAGACCACGACCGATCCATTGGGGAACGCGACGGCCTACGGCTACGACACGCTGGGCCGCACCGTGGCCGTCACCGACCCCCTCGGGGGCGTGACGCGCACCGGCTACGACGCCGCCGGCCGTGTTGTGACGCAGACCGACACGCTCGGCGTCGTCGTCGCGCACAACGTCTACGACACGGCCGGCCAACTCATCGAGCGCGACGACGCGGCCGGCCACGCCACCCACTTCGGCTACGACGCGGCCGGGCGGCTGCTGACGCAGACCGACGCGCTGGGCGCCGTCACGCAGTACGGCTACGACGAACTGGGCCGCACCGTGGCCGTCACCGACGCGCTGGGCAACGTTACCCAGAGCGCCTACGACGGCAATAGCCGCCTGCTGGCGCAGCGCGACGCGTTGGGCGCCACGACGACGTACGGCTATGACGCGCTCGGTCAAACGATTGCCGTCACCGACGCCGCGGGCGGCGTGACACGCAGCGGCTACGACGCGGCCGGGCGGCTGCTTACCAGCACCGACGCCCTCGGCCGTCAGACCCAGTACGGCTACGACGCCCTGGGCCGGACCATCGCCGTGACCGACGCGGCGGGGAATGTGGCCCGTAGCGGCTACGACCTCGCGGGGCAACTGCTGACGCAGACCGACGCCCTGGGGAATCCAACGACCTATGGCTATGACGCGCTCGGCCACACCATCGCCGTGACCGACGCGCTGGGCAACGTGACGCGCAGCGGCTACGATGCGGCCGGGCGCCTGCTCACCACGACCGACGCCTTGGGTAATGCGACCGGCTATGGCTACGACGCGCTGGGACGCGCCGTGGCAATGACCGATGCGTTGGGCGCGGCCACGCGGAGTAGCTATGACGGCGACGGACGCCTGCTGGCGCAGACCGACGCGCTGGGCGACGCCACGAGCTACGGCTACGACGCGCTCGGCCACACCATCGCCGTGACCGACGCCGCCAGCCACGTCACGACGAGCCACTACGACGCCGCCGGGCGCCTGCTCACCAGCAGCGACGCTTTGGGGAACTCCACGAGCTACGGCTACGACGCCTTGGGGCACACGATCGCCGTCACCGACGCGCTGGGCCACGCCACGGGGAGTGTCTACGACGCCACCGGGCGGCTCGCCGTGCAGACCGACGCCTTGGGCGATGCCACGACCTATGGCTACGACGTGCTGGGCCGCACCGTGGCCGTCACCGACGCCAATAACGACGTGACGCGCAGCGCCTACAACGCCGTCGGGCAGCTCGCGCAACAGACCGACCCCGCGAATCAGACCACGAGCTACGGCTACGACGCGCTAGGCCGGACCGTCGCCGTCACCGACGCCGCCGGCGATACGACGCGCAGCGGCTACGACGCCGCCGGCCGGGCCGTCAGCACGACCGACGCGCTGGGCAATATGACCGCGACGGGCTACGACGCACTGGGCCGGACCGTCGCCGTCACCGACGCGCTGGGCCACGCCACCCACACCGCCTATGACGCGGCGGGGCGCCTGCTCACAGCGACCGACGCGCTGGGCTCCCGGACGACGTACGGTTATGACACGCTCGGCCGCACCGTCGCCGTGACCGACGCGCTCGGCCATGGCGCGCGCAGTGTCTATGACGCCGCAGGCCGGCTCCAGAGCGCTGCCGATGTCCTCGGCCGCACCACGGCGTACGGCTACGACGCGCTGGGACGCACGGTGGCCGTCACTGACGCCGCCGGGGGCGTCACCCGCAGCCTCTACGACGCGGCGGGACGCCTGCTGACCAGCGGCGACGCGCTGGGCCACACCACCAGCTACGGCTACGACGCCGTGGGCCGCACGACCGTGGTGACCGATGCGCTCGGGCACGCGACGCAGACCTACTACGACGGCGCCGGGCGCCCCACGGAGCAGCTCGACGCGCTGGGCGCCCCGACCTACCACTACTACTATAACGGCGGCCACGACGTCTACGACTGCCAGGGTCCCACCACCAGTGTCTGCACCCGGAACCAGTACGACGGGGACGGCCGCCTGCGGACGCGCTGGGACCAACTCAACAACCCCACCAGCTACGGCTACGACGCACTTGGCCGCACCGTCGCGGTGACCGACCCCACCGGCGCCGTCGCGACGAGCGGCTACGACGCGCTGGGCCGCGCGATCACGCAAGCCGATGCGCTGGGCCACACCACCGCGACGGGCTACGACGCGCTGGGCCAGACCGTCGCCGTCACCGACGCCCTGGGCAACGTCACCACTAGTAGCTACGACGCTGCCGGGCGCCTCGTCACGGCCACCGACGCGCTCGGCGCGCCCACCACCTACGGTTACGACGCCTTGGGGCACACAACCGCGATGACCGACGCGCTCGGCCACGTCGCGCAGAGCGGCTACGACGCCGCCGGCCAGCAGGTGCGCCAGATCGACCCGCTCGGGTACGCCACGCAGACGGGCTACGACACGCTCGGCCGCACCGTCGCCGTGACCGACGCCCTCGGCGGCGTGACCACCAGTGCCTACGACGCCGCCGGCCACCTGCTGACCGCGACCGACGCCCTGGGCGACCAGACCGCCTACGGCTACGACGCCCTGGGCCAGACCGTCGCCGTGACCGATGCGCTCGGCCACGTCACCACCAGCGCCTACGACGCCGACGGACGCCTGCTGACCGCGACCGACGCCCTGGGCAACCCCACGGGCTACGGCTACGACGCGCAGGGCCGCCAGACTAGCGTCACCGACGCGCTCGGCGGTGTGGCGACGAACCAGTACGACGCGGCGGGGCGCCTGACGTTGAGCGCGGACGCGCTGGGCCGCCCGACCCAGTACGGCTACGACGCGGCGGGCCGCCGCACCCGCCTGACCGACCCGCTGGGCCAGACCACCCTCTACACCTACGACGCCGTTGGCCGCCCCGTCGCCGCGTCCGACCCGCGCGGCCACACCACCACGACCGGCTACGACGCGCTGGGCCGCGCCGTCGCCGTCACCGACCCCACCGGGCGCTACACCGCCACCGCCTACGACGCCGCCGGGCGCGCCGTCGCCGCCGACGACGGCACGGGCCACCTGTCCACCACTCGCTACGATGCCCTCGGCCAGCCGCTCACCCGGACGGACGGGGCCGGGCACGCCACGACCTTCGGCTACGACGCCGCCGGGCGCGCCATCACGCAGGCCGACGCGCTCGGCGACACGACCACGACGGGCTACGACGCGCTGGGACGGGCTGTGCGCGTGACCGACCCGCTGAACCGCGCCACGCGCAGCGGCTACGGCGCGCTCGGCCGTACGATTGCCGTGACCGACCCGGCCGGCGCCCAGACCGCCTACGGCTACGACGCGCTGGGCCACACCATCGCCGTCACCGACCCCACCGGGCACGCCCGCACCAAGAGCTATGACGCCGCCGGGCGGCTCGTGACGAGCACCGACGCGCTGAACCGGACCACCGCTACGGCTACGACGCGCTGGGCCGCACGGTCGCCGTCACCGACGGCAACGGCCACGTCGCCCGGACCGCCTACGACGCCGCCGGCGAGCCGCTCACCACGGCGTCTACGGACGGGAGCACGGTCACGCGCGCCTACGACGCCGCCGGCCGGCGCGTCGCGCTCGACACCAAAGACACGCACATCGCCTGGGCCTACGACGCCGCCGGGCGCACGACCGACCTGACCGAGACGGTGGCGGCGCCGGCCCTGCGCGTGGGCCTGGACGACGGGCTGGCCGCCGTCGTGCCGGGCCAGACCGTCACCTACACCCTCCCGCTCGCCAACGCCGCGACCGGACCCGCCGACGGGGCCACCGCCGTCGGCGTCACGGCGACGCTGCCCCCCGGCTCCTTCGTCAAGAGCGCCGGCTGGACGCTGCCAGCGGGGGCCACCGGCGCCGCCTACACCTTTGCCGGCAACACCTTCACCTTCGGCATCAGCGGCACGGTGGCCCCCACCGCCCACGGCTCGCTGACCGTGGTCGGCCAGCTGCCCGCCGCCGCCAGCGGGAGCCTGACCACCACCGCCACCCTCGCCAGCGCCGACGTGGCCGGCGTGGCCCAGCCCCCCGCCTCCGCGCGCGACGTGGACGCGGTGGCCCCGCCCCCGCCCCCCGCGCTGGCCGTCGGCGTCTCCGACGGCTGGGCGGCGGTCGCCCCGAGCCAGGTCCTCACCTACACCATCCCCTTCAGCGATGCGGCGGCGACGACCGGGGCCAACGCCACCAGCGTCGCGGTCACCGCCACGCTGGCGGGGCCGGCGAGCTACCAGTCGTGCCGCATCGTGCCGCCGCCGGGCAGCACCGGCGGGGCGTGCCGCTTCGCCAGCGGGACGCAGGCGACGGCGACGGTCAGCGGGACGCTGCTGGCGGGGGCGAGCGGCGCGTTCGTGCTGCGCGCGCAGGTCGGCGCGGGCGCCGTCGCCGGCGCGGGCATCACCGAGACGGCGACGCTGGCGGCCAACGACGCGTCGGGCGCGCCGCAGCCCGCGGTGACGGCGCGCGACGTGGACACGATCGCGGCGGCGCCCCAGGCCTCCGCGTCCCAGGCGCCCCAAGCAGCGGCGTCTCTGGCGGCGCTCCCATTCGCGTCCGACATGGCGGCGCGGGCCGCTGCGCCCCAAGGCGGGACGTGGGCGGCGGGTGGTGTGGCGGGCGTCGGCGCACACCTCCAGCGACAGGGGAGCCATCTGCGCTGCCGGCTGACGGGCGCGGCGTCAGGCCGCCGGGGGCGGGCCAGCGTGCCCCACGACTGCGCGTCCGCGGGGCCGGGCGTCGGGCGACAGCCACGGACGCGCCGTGCGTCGCCGTGGTCCCCAGCCACTGCCCTCAGGGTCCCTGGGGCCGGCCTGACGACGCGGCAGGCATCCGCCGCCAACGTGACGACGCGCCAGGTGTCCGCCTCGGTGGCGACGGCGACGCGGACGCCCACACGGACACCCACGCGGACGAGCACGGCCACGCCGCGCCCGACCGCCACCGCGACCAAGGCCGCGACGGCTACGCCGACCCGCCCCGCGGCCACAGCCACCGCGACGGCCACGGCGACCGCGATGCGCACGAGTCTGCCCCCCGCCACGGCCACCGCGACGACAGCGGCCACGGCCACGAATACGGCCACGGGCACAGCGACGCCGACGAAAGCAGCCACGGCCACGGCCACCACTACGGCGACATCGACCACCGTGCCCACGAACACGGCGACGGCCACGAACACCGCCACCGCCACGAGCACGGCCACGAACACCGCGACGGCGACGGGCACACCGACCGCGACGGGCACGCCGACGAGCACGCCGACGGCGACGGGTACGCCGCCCCCACCCACGCCGATCGCGCTGCACCTGGGCTACACCTACGACGACGCGGGGCGGCGCATCGGCCTGACCTACCCCGACGGCGCGCAGGCCGGCTGGGGCTATGACGCCGCCGGGCGGACGAGCGCCCTCACCACGACTACCGGCGGGTCCTGGACGGCCACGCGCGACGGCGCCGGCGCCCTCACCAGCCTCGCCCTGCCCACCGGGGGGCGGGAGAGTTGGGGCGACGACGCGGCGGGCCGCCCCCTCAGCACCACCCTCGTCTCGGGCACGGCCACCGTCTTCAGCCAGACGGCCACGCTCGACGCCGCCGGCCAGCGCACGGCCCTCGACGATAGTTGGGGCCACACCAGCTACGGCTACGACGCCGCGGGCCGCCTCGCCCGCGCCCTCTACCCCGACGGCACGACTGAAGCCGACCAATATGACGCGGCGGGCAACCGCCTCGTCGTCACCGCCACCACGCCCCTCTCGGGCACGGCGGTCACCACCAACGGGTACGACGCCGCCGGCGAACTGACCACCAGCGCCAACAGCGTGAGCGGCGCGACCACCTACAGCTACGACGGGGCCGGCAACCAGACCGGCAGCGCCGGGCCCGCGGGCGTCACGACCAACACCTTCAACGACCTCGGCCAGCTCACGCACGTCGCCGGCCCCGCCACGCACGTCGGCTACATCAGCGACGGGCAAGGCGACCGCCTGCGCACCCTGACGCAGGGCACGCCGCAATGGCAGACCCAGGCCCTCGCCCAGGACCTCGCCACGGGCGGGCTCTCCGCGCTGGCGAGCGACGGCACACAAGACTACGGCTACCTCGACCCCGGCGCGGGACAGGCCCCCCTCGCGGGCACGAGTCAGGCGACGGGCCAGGCCGCCTACCTGGCGCCCGACCTGGGCGGCAGCGTGCGCGTGGCCACCAACGCCGCCAACCAGGTGATCGGGGCGGGCGCGTACGACGCCTGGGGCAACGCGCGTCCGACCACCCCCAACAGTGCGGGCCAGACCTTGCTGGCGGGCCTGCAAGGAGCGACGCCGTTCGGCTACGCCGGCCAATACCGCGACGCCAGCGCGGGGGCGGGTGTCGCCGGGACGAGTGCGGGCACATACGACCTGCGCGCCCGCCAATACGACCCCACGACGGGCCGCTTCCTCTCCGTGGACCCGCTGCTCGACCAGACCGGCCAGCCCTACCTCTACGCTGGCGACAACCCCGTGGGCAACGTCGATCCGAGCGGCCTTTATAGCCACGGCGACCAGATCCCCGGCTATGTCGCCCGCACCCAGGACCTGGAGACGAACCCCGCTCTCATGGCGCAGGTCACCGCTATCGTCCAGGGCGACTTCCTCGCGGGCGACCGTAGCGCGCACCTCCTGGGTGGCTCCGCGCCTGCCTCCTACGCCAACGCGACCCTCGACGGGGCGCCGTCGGCGTACGCGCGGGCCGACCTGATCAGCTTCGCGCCCTTCCCCGACGCCACCGGCCAGCTGTATGCGACCATCTATCGCGTCATCGCCGACGCCTACGCGAACAACGGCGGGACGCAGGACGACGGGTCCGAGGTGGCCGAGGTGCAGTTGACCAACCTGGAGCAGCAGGCCCGGCTGGACCGGCTGCGGGTCAACGGCGTCAGCCTGCTCACGCTGTTGCGCGCCGGCCACGCCGTGCCGCGCTGCGTGTTCACCGACTACAGCATCACCTTACGCGCGGGTGTGTCCTATCCCGCCTCCACCACCCAGGCGCTCATCGGGGAGGCGTCGCTCCTGGGGGGCGTCCCGACCATCGGGGCCGACCCCGTGCGCGCGTTCGACCGGGTCGACGGGCAGGGTAAAGGCGTCAAGCTGTTCGCGCGCCAGTTGCAGCCGGGCCTGATCGGGGTCTCGGCGTGCCGCGACGACAGCGGGATCGTCAGCGGTCTCGGCGGCGTCGAGGAGGCGCTGAACACATGCCGCTACCCCGAGATCGGGATCGGCGCGCCCTCGAACCAGGATGCCGCCGCCTACGCGCTCCCGTTCAAGATCCTGGACACGGTGGTGACGGGGGGATTGGCCACGACCATCATCGAATGCGACGGGACGGCGGCGTGCCTGGTGAGCACGGCCGCGGGCGCCGCGCTCGCGCTGATCCCGCCGTGCCATGTGCCGGGCCTCAACAGGGTCTGCCAGGCAACGGGCGCGGCCGCCGGGCGCTTGCTCAGCGGCGAGGCGGCGACGACCGTGCGGGACGTGGTCAGCCGGGCGGGCGCGTCGGCGGTGCGGATCGGGCGGCGGGCGACGCGCGGGGCGGTCACCTTCGGCACGGACGCGAGCGCACAGGACCGCGACGCGCTGTTCGAGGACCTCGCGCAACTGCTGGGGTGCGCCGTGCCGGGCGGGAGCGGGCCGCACTGCTTCCCGGCGGGGACGTGGGTGGCAACGCCGCGCGGCCACGTCGCGATCGAGAAATTGCGCGTGGGCGCCTGGGTGCTGGCGGAGGACCCCGCGACGGGGAAAGTGGAGTCGGAGCCGGTCGAGGCGGTGATCGTGCGGCCGGTCTCGGCATTGATGGCGGTGGACCTCTCGGACGGGAGCAGCATCCGGGTGACGACGAACCACCTGTTCTGGGTAGACAAGGGACCGGTGCGCGCAACGACCGGCTGGGTTGTTTCCGGCCAGTTGCGCCACGGGGATCAGCTGCGCACAGCGAGCGGCCATGACATAACGGTACTACGGGTGCGGTGGCATGTGGGGCAGGCGGTCGTCTACACGCTCACCGTCGCGAGCAACCATACCTTCTTCGTTGGTTCTGCCCGTGTGCTTGTGCATAACTACAATCGGTGTGTAATAGCTTTACGTCTTAGTAACTTGGTTTGGAATGTGGCTGACTCAAGAGTTCGTGGAAGAATTATTGAGGCTCGCTATCTGAGTCCAGGTAACGTGATAAGGAGCGCAACATATCCAGTGATAGACGATTTTGTTCCTAGTATAGTATCTTATCGAAAAGTCGGGGACTAGGCCGCCGCGAGGGCCACGGGGGCGTGGGCCTCAGCCACGCGTTGGATGATGAGGTCAGCCAGGGCGGGCATCCGGTTGGCACCGGAGAGACGGTCGT
>JAABUU010008548.1_pt1 | contig 10138 bp, 11 predicted proteins | sample 5559301 | NCBI WGS metagenome assembly JAABUU01 (sample SAMN10711884, study PRJNA513360) | rock metagenome | isolation source: Antarctica rocks | place: Antarctica: Victoria Land, Richard Nunatak white | reverse complement strand
GTTCACCATGGCCACCAAGACACCCACACCGACCGCCCCCGCGACGCGCACGCGCCGGGCGCCGCAGCCCCTGCCGCCTGTCTCCCCTGAAGCCAGGGAGATGATCTCCTGGGGCGCTCACCTCCTATTGCGGGCCCTGGCCAGACCCGAGCAGGGCACGCCTCCGCTGGCCACGAGCGTCTACTGGGCCCTCGCCGGGATTTCTCTGGCGCTGACAGAGGACCCGGGCCTCGGGCGCGGCCTGCGGCGGCTCCGCCGCGGTGACAAGGGGACCATTGACCCGATCCTAGCCCTCGGGCACGCCGTGCCGGGCACGCTCAGGGACTGGGTCGGCGGACCCGATCGCCGGCCAGCGTCAGGCGCCAGGCCACCGGCTAGCACAGGGGGGGCGGCCACCGCCCCTACTGCGGCGGAGACCGAAAGCGCGGTGGAGGCCGACCTGGACCTCCTGAACGGCTTCCCCAGCACCCTGGCGCGGGAAGAGATGTACACCCGCCTCGGCATCCTGATAGAGAAAGCGTCCACCCGCCCCGACTGTGTGGAGCGCGCCCGGGCGCTCGCCGACGAGCAGGCCGACGACGCCATGTACAAGCTCGGCCACTATCTGGCCGAGCTCCTGACCGAGATTCGGGCCGGCACCTATCAGGGGGTGGGGTGGCCGAGCTACCAGGCCCCACCACGCCGCCCGGCACAGGGGGCGGCCGCGCCCATGATCCCCAGCGCAAACACCAAGAAGGAGATAACCCAATGACCACACAGGCGCCCACCCGCCTGCTGACAAAGCGTGAGTTGTGGACCATTGCTATCGTGCTCAGCACGGCCATAGCCCGTGACAGTGACAAGCTCATCCGCGCGCAAGAGGACAACCTCTTCGACATCTACGACCGCCTGCGCAACGCCGGCGAGTCGCTCTACGCGATCACCGACTACGCCCTCAATAACTGGGAGCACGCCGAGAGGCCGGCCAGCCCTGCCCAGACGCCCCCACAGACGCCCGCCGCCTAGCAGGCGGACACAGCAAGGCTCCTGGGACGCCCACGGAAGAAGGCGCGCCCAGGAGCCTGCTCCCTCTATCGTACGAGGAGAGGACAGCCCATGGTAGCCATGACCACCCGCGCGGGCGAGGACCTCTCGCACCCCTTCTTCCCACCGCGCGGCGCAGCCCCGATGCGTGGACAAGCCCATAGGTACACAATGTCTGTTGTGCTACCCTGTTTTCAGGCCCCTGGCGAGAGCGCCATGGAGATAGCGGGCCAGTGCGGACCGGTCTTTGGATGAAGGGGGGACGACTCCTTGGACGAAAGAGGGGGATCTGGGGACGGGGCCATGACCGGCACGGCGCTGACGCTCTTCGCCGGGGGAGACCCGCTCGACCGGGCCACGCACTGGGCCGGCCTTGCTCCGGACGTGCGCCGGCGGCGCGCGGTCAAGGCCGCTCATGAGCAGGACGCCGCCACACTGTGGGAGTTGGCCCTGGTCGCCCTGACGCTGCGGGGCAAGGCCGGCGCGACCGTGAGCCCCTACACGGTGCGGAACTACAAGCAGGGGGTAGACGCCCTGCTCGACGCCTGGGGCCAGGAGAACCTTCTGCGCCCAGGCCGCGACGCGGCGACGGTCTGGGTCAGGGGCATGGAAGCGCGGGGGGTGGCCCCCTCCACGATCAGGATCCGCCTGGCGGCCGCGCGCACGCTGTACCGCGGCCTGCGCTGGGCGGGCGCCATTGAGAGCGATCCCTTCGCCGATGCGCGGGCGGTCAGCGACAAGACCGCGCCGTGGGATAAGCGCAAGCCCTACACCGAGGAGGAGTTGGCCACGCTGCTGACCTATACACGGGACCACAGGCGCGTCGTTGACCGCGCCCTGCTCCTGCTCGGCGCACACGCCGGCCTGCGCCTGGCCGAGATGACCGACCTGCGCTGGCGCGACATTGACCTGGCCGGCCGGGAGCTGACGGTGCGCAGTGGCAAGGGGGGCAAGCTGCGGCGGGTGGTTATGGGTACGACGCTGACGGCTGCTCTGGAAGCACTGGGGGCGCCGCGTGACCCTGATGGCGACGTGCTGCCCTTCAGGGCGCCGATCAGGGCACAGGAGAGGATGCGCCGGCTGTGCGCACGGGCGGGGGTGGCCTATCGCGGCGTCCACGCCCTGCGCCACAGTTGTGGCACACGCCTTGTCCGCGAGAGCAAGGGCAACTTGGAACTGGCCGCCAATCATCTTGGCCACGCCAACATTCAGACGACACGGGCGTACAGTCACTGGAGCGATGAGAGCCTGCGGGCGAGTGTGGGAGAATGGTAAGCATGAGCGAGAGTACCCTGCTTCAAACACCCTTACGGCGTCCTCTCCGAGGACCCCATGTAGGGTATATGGACAACACTGCTGAACACCTTGCCCGCACCTCGGATGCTTGGCTTCTTATCCTCGGCTGGTGTGAACGGGTGACACCCTGGATAACTAACAACCAGGAAGAGGTCGTGGCGGAGGGAGAGCCCATCTCACCACCACCGGGAGCTGACGACAAGCCCAGGCGGTGGTTTCGTCTCTCTCTTAAGACGCATAAGGAGCGCCAGTGGACGTGGAGGGTGAGCGCCAACACTGCGGCTCTCGCACTGATAAACGATACGGAAATTCCCTCACTCCCGAATGGATCCCCCCTCTGGCTCACCCGCTTCTTTGGTCTTCTACACGAAGTTCAAGGGCAACGGCGGGCGCGGCAACGGCGACCACGCACATGGCGCCGCCCGAGTTTCGAAAACCTACAGATGCTTGGGCTCGATAAGGTCGCTGTCCATGACCTTCCAGACGAGATGTTGCTTGTGTTGTACTGGCAGGAACGTGCATGGGAATGGGAAAGGCGAAGTAAAAACGATGTTCTCGCGCTACTCTCGGCAGCGCGAGACGCTCTGAAGACCTACGGTAGCCTTGAAGCAACAGAGGCAGCGGCCCGAGAGGGCGCTTTCTCTCCTGAACATCCCCTGGCTCAGGATGCAAACTTTGGCGCGCGCGTGCATCTAGTGAGTCTAGGCATTGCACGCTTACAGGCCTTGCATGCGGTTAACCTGCTCGGGCAAGGTAAAGAGATCCCACCTATTCCAATCTCAGATCCGCCACCATGGATGCGTCGCCTGTTTCATTTTCTAGGAAAACTACAAGCACGCAAACCCGTTCCTTCTTCTCCTATCCCTAGCGCGCCCCATGTATCAGGCACACCCTTCATACTCCCGGCGGTCACTTCCGCTTTTCGTGATGGCACGGCAACCCTCCCGTCGTCCCTGCCTGTTCAAGGTCTCTTCGCTGCTCTACACGCTGCACCTCAAGGGATACAGAGTGAGTCTAGACAAGGATGGCAACAAACGGAAGATGGTCAGCGCTGGTTTCCGTACCAAAAGGCTAGCGGCACGGTTGTGACCTCATGGAGCAGTCCCGGGGGGGCCATGATGACCCAGGACATGGCCGACGTGCTAACCCGAAAGTTTCAGGCCATCAGCGATCTTGATGGTGATGTGCTGACAGCCTGCCTCGTCCAGTACATGGAACATCATGGGCCCGACGGCCTGACGTCTCTCGATGCCACGACTATCCTGGACTATAGAGGGATTGAGCCGATTAAGCACCGCGACGGCAAAGTAACGAGGCGTGCCGGGCACCGGACTGAAGATATCCGGGATATCGCCGCGAGCATGGATCGCCTGACCTGCCTCAACATTGACCTGCAACGCGTCGAGGTCTGGGAGACAGTGGAAAGCAAAAAGTCCAAGGCACGGAACTACATCACGCACAAGAGCAAGGTTCTTTCTATTGAGGATTGGTGGGAGCAAACCAGCGTTATGGGAGCCAGCGGCCTGCCCATCCGGTGGAGTTTTCGCATGGGGGGCTGGCTGGTTCCGTTCCTACAGGGCAGCCGTCAGACGGCCCAGTTCCTCCAAAAGATCTTAGAGTATGACCCCTACCGTGAGGTGTGGGAAAAGCGCCTCGGGCGCTACCTGACTATTCAGTTCCGAATTGGGGCGAAGGAGACAGGTGCCCTGCGGCGAGGCATTGGCACTCTGTTGGCAGAATGCTGGCTCCCAGTGGACGCCGCGAACCCCCAGCGCACGAAGGACCGCCTTAGCAAGGCTTTGGACCGTCTTACCGCTGACGGCGTGATCGGCGGATGGACTGATGAATTGGAGAACGGGAAGAACCCCGTTCTTCCCGCTCGCAAGTGGCTCCCAACATGGAAGACCTGGATGATCGTTTTCACCCCGCCACACGAGGCCGATGTCCGCTATAAGAAGGCCGGGGAGAAACATCGCGCCCTGCGCGCCCAGGCTACGGCCCAAAGAGCAAGGCCACGGGTTGGAGGGCAAAAAGGGGCTCCAGCCGGACGGTAAGTGGTTACGCCATCGTGTGGCAATGGCTACGTTATCGTGTGGCGATGGTTACGTTATCGTGTGGCTTATTCCAGAGGTAGGCGGGCTCTAACTAGGTTAACTAGGTTAAGCGCGCTACGCGGGCGCTTGCTGTCGCAGCGCCGCGGCGCGATGATGGGAGGGGGCGGGCACTTCTGCCCACCATCGGATCACTGCCCCTGGGAAAGGGGAATAGGGCCGGCGCTGCTTGAACAGCGCCAGGAGGATAACCACCGTGTCCACAGAAGTACCACCCTCCGAGTTCGCCGAACGTGGCCACGCCATTGCTGCGGCGTTAATCGGCCAGATTCAGATGTACCCCGGTGACCCCAATAAGATTATAGATGCCCTGAGTATGGCCGCTGATGAGCTGCGCGCCACCTTTCAGCACATGGTGGCCGCCAACGGGTTCTCATGGGAGCCGGGTACCGAGCTCTGCGCCCTGGAAGAGTTGACCGATCGCCTGCTGACCGACCACCATCAGCGGCGCCAGCTCGCCGACAAGCACGGCGGCGTGGTGGGCGTGCGCAGCGGTCTAGGCCACCTCGACGAGACGCTGAACGGCCTGCAGCGCGGGCAGCTCTATATGCTGGCGGCCATGCCTGGCTCAGGCAAGACGACGCTAGCCTTGCAATGGGCGGCGACGGTGGCCCAGGCCGGCTACCCTGCTCTCTACATTAGCCTGGAGAACGACGCCGCTGACCTGGCCCGCAAGACGGCCTGTCGTTTGGGAAACGTGAGCTACTCGGCCGCATTGAAGGGGAAGGTGGACCCGGCGACCTGGCGTGACGCGGTGGGGAAGCTCAAGAACTTGCAGGGGCGGCTCTACGTGGCCACACCGCGCACGGTCATCCCCGAGTTGGGCGAGTTGATCAAGGACGTCCAGAAGCGGGCCGGGCAGCCCCCGGCGTTGGTCGTGATCGACTACCTTCAGGCGCTCGTGAAACGGTCAGCGCGCGGGGCAGACACATCCGACGTGCGCGAGCGCATTGACCGCCTGACCCCGGAACTGCGGCGCCTGGGCGAGGTCTACGGGTGCGCCGTGGTGGCCATCTCCAGCCAGAACCGCTCTGGCTACGCCGCGGGCGGTATGTCAGCGATGAAGGAGAGCGGGGACATTGAGTACAACGCCGATGTGACCATGACACTGGCCAGGCCGTCTGAGAAGGATGCTAAGACGGGTATGCCCACGCCTCCGGGGCTTACACCCCTGATTTTGACGGTGGAGAAGAACCGCCAGGGCCTGACCGGCCAGCCTATCCGGCTGGCCATGCATGGGGACCGCTGCACCATCACGGAGATGGAGGCGTGAGCCGGCGGGGAGCGGTTGCGGCACCAGTCCTGCCGACCACACGGGATGGCCGGCCTATCCTGTCTCGCGCCACCCTCGACCAGTACGATCATGCGCCCCAGCGCAGCGGCGGCCGCGAGCGCTACTACTGCCCGCTGCACGGCGGCGACAATCAGCGCAGCCTCTCCGTTGACCCCACCACGGGCCAGTACACGTGCCACGCTTGTGGGGCCACCGGTACCCTGCGTGAGCACTGGCCCGACGCGCCCCAGGACGGCACGGGCAGGAAGCCGCCCAGGCAGATGACCCTGGAGGAGATGGGACGCCGGGAGCTGGCCGCCCGCGCGCAGATCGACCAGGAGCACGCCGCACGCCTTGCCGGCGAGATCCCCGCAGCGGCCACGGCCTTCCTGGCCCAGCTGCCCATGATGCAGGAGGCGCTACGCCGGGGCGACTGCCCCGGTGCCGCCTACCTGCGCGCTCGCGGCCTTGATCCGCTGCTGGCCGCCAATCTCGGGGCCGGCTACGCAGCCCCAAATGTCTGGCCGGGCGACCGTGGCCGCAAGGTGGGCCGCCTAGTCTACCCCCTTGCCGATCCCGCCACAGGCCGGGTGGTGAGCGCCGTGGGGCGTCTGTGCATGAACGCCGACCCTGGCTGGCCCGAGGACTTGCAGGCCACCTTCAAAACGGCCAAGCAGCGCAAACTGCCCGGCTGCCCGGCCGGTGTGTGGCCCTACAGCGCCATCGCCACCGCCAAAGAGCAGGGCCGTCCTCTGGTGCTGGTGGAGGGGCCGGCCGATGTCCTGGCTCTCGCTCAGGCCGCGACAGAGCCCCTGGACGTGCTGGCCCTGCTGGGCACGGCCAACGTGCTGACCGCCGCGGCGATGAAGGGACTGGTGGGTGTGGCGCTGGCCCTCGACGACGACGCCGGCGGCAGTAAGGCGGCCCGGGCTGTACGCGCTGATCTAGCCATTGCTGGTGTGCCGGTGGAGATGCTGCCCGTGGGGTGGCTGGGGGCGTGTGGGGCCTCCGACCCTGCTGAGCTGGCCAGCGCCACGGACGGCGCGGACTGCTACGCGGCCGCCCTGATCCAGGTGCTGACCGCGTGCCGGCGGCTGCGCACGGGATGGAACGACGAGAAGGCCGTCTCCCTGCTCCGTGAGATGTACCGCCACTGCGTTGCGCTCACGGCCAGCTTACCCGAGCCCTGGCCCACCGTGCCGCTTGAGCTGGACGACGCCCTGGCCGGGGCCTGTGAACGGTGTGACTGGCCAGCCCTGCAGGTGGCCGTCGAGGTCTATCTGCAGGTGTATCGGCGGGCGGTCGTGTGAAAGATTTGGGACCCATGGAGTCCACGCTTGGGGGAGTGAGGAGAAGCCTGAACAGCCCTGACTGTTGCTATGAGCGTGGATGCTCACAAGAGGAGGAAATCCTGATGAGTCAAACTACCCTGCCGTTCAATGATGATCTCATGATGCTGGCCATCCCCATGAGTCTTGCCTCCGTAATCTTCCAGAGTCTGGAGGAAGCTAGCATGCAGGAGATGGTGCAAGGCCCGGCCGCCGATGATCGGCGTCGTCGCGCCGCTAAGGCATTTGATGACGCCTTGATGAGTGCCCAGGTCGCGCAGAAGTGCCCCTCTTGTGGCATTGCCACGAGTACCCTGCACCGTGGTGTGTGTCGGCCGTGTGAGGTCAAGCTCGATGCACTATCACTGCGTGGGGCGAGAGAACTAGCCGATGCCGATCAGAACGCGACTGCAGGTATTCCTACCTTGCTCTATGGACAGGTGGTCCGGCCGCAAGTCGATGGGGACCACACTTGACTCGCTCTGTGAACGGCGCGGGTAGGCAATATATAGAGACTCAGCTGAGTGACCTCAGCTGAGTCGCTTTTGCGGAGGTGTGCGGCTGCTTCACCTACCTGGCTGCCGTGCTCCAGGCGCTACGCTCTTACGACGAGCCAGACGACATGGGCTTCCTGGCCACCCAGGTGGTCCAGGCTCTGTCGACCCCGCCGGCGGACGTCGTGCCCCGCCCCGCCGTGGGACTGGCTAGCAGCGACGATCAGAAGACCGCATCATGAACACCGACGGGTCGGAGGCACGCATCCCACTTTCGCTCGATATCGATACGGCCAGCCTGGCGCAGGCGCAACAGGCAGCGGAACGCTTTGAGGGCACCATTGAGGACCTGCGCCGCCAACTAGAGAGCTTGCGGCAGCAGTTCACCAAGACGTTCAACCAGCAGACGGCGGGCCTGGGTGGGGCCATGCAGGTGCCGGATTACGGCTCCTACAAGAGCGCGCCGGCGGGCACAGCGGGCCTGTTCCACTCCATTGTGGGGGCCACAGTATCCTCTCAATAATCAGGGGGAAGTCATCACTCACAACGAGACCGCTCCACAACATGCAGGTTTCTCGTCTGGAAAATTGCCACCTGTTGTAGTGAACTGGTACGAATATCTACTTGACACCCCAAGTTATTGAGAGGATACGATTTCGTAGGGATACCAAGCTTGGTGCAGGCCGCGCCGTCAAGTAGCAGCCGTAGGCTCACGACGGGTTTGTTATGTGGCATGGTTCGTGCAGACCCGGTTGTATGAGCGTGACCAGCACTATAGCTGGCACCATCGGAGGAGGAGGTTCACCATGGCAGAAACACCGCATCCCGCCACTGAGCATCACGAGCAGGCTGCCGAACACCTCAAGGAAGCGGCCAAGCACCACGAGCAGGCCGCCGAGCAGCACGGCAAGGGCGAGCCGGAGAAGGCTGCTGAGCAGGCCCACCACGCCCAGGGCCACGCCACCCAAGCTATGCAGCATGCCGAGGAGGCTGCCAAGGCGCACGCGACCGACGAGTCCACCAAGGAGTAGGTCACGTCGGACGACAAGCGATGGCCCCGGTAGTTAGCTACCGGGGCCGTCGCTTGTCGTCTCGTCGCGCGGAGGGTATGCCAGCACAAGCGATCAGAACGGCGAGCCATTTCATGGCAAATGTGGACTCACTCCACATTTTGTCGGATCGGCCCTGGAGGGCCTCCCGCAAAATGCTCCGTTCGCGGGGTCGAGCGCAGGGTTTGAGCGAGCGTCAGCGAGTGAAAACCGTAGTGAGTATTGGTTTGCTCCGCGCACCCTTGCCGGGGCCACGCACCGCCCATTCTTTTTCCAAGTAGTTAGCCGTCGCCTGTAACCAGGCTCGGGGTAGGCGAGCAACCGTAGCTCACTACGGTTTCGCACTCGCTGACGCTCGCTTAAACCCTGCGCTCAGCGCAGCGAACGGAGCATTTTGCGGTAGGTGTCTTGCTACATTCCTGTGTACACATCGCGCAGTTGGTAGCGTGTTAGGTGGCGTTGCGCGTCAAAGCCAAATTTCATAAAGATGCCACCGTTGACCAAGAATCCAGGATATGCTTCAGGGATCGCTGCGAGGAGAGTAAACCCGCGTGGGTCTTTTTGCTCGAACCCATCCGAACTATCATTGCCGCGATTGGGGTAGATGCCCACATTCTTGGGATCGATCCAACCACGAGCGCCGAGAAAGGCAACCGTCTGCTGGACCGTTGATCCAAGCGGAAGTCCTTGTTCGATCTGCCGTCGAACGTCGGCCTGCGTCGCGCGGGGCTGGAACCAATTTTCGGATTGGAGATAGGATACGAACACTAGCGCCAACACTGCCAAAATGGCAATCAATATTCTACGCCAACGTCTTCGGCGTCTGGCCATTTAACCTCCTCGTGTGCTTGGTACCTCTACGAAATCGGCGGCCCTGGTGGGCAAGGTGTACTCACTACACCATCGCTGCGCGATTGTGCGCTCGGCGAGCGTAGGGTTTGCGAGCGCCAGCGAGCAGAACCCGTAGTGAGTTACGCTTTGCTACTTGGAAAAGATTGGGCGGACCTGGCGCACGCGTGGAGACCGGCCTCTCAGGCCCGCGCCTCCACCACGAAGAGCACCCGCGTTCCCGGCAACACGCGCCCGGCGCAGGCCTCGATCTTCGCCCGTAGCCGCTCGTCGAGCCAGCGGAGATGGAAGGCATCAGGGACCGCCACCGTCAGCGCGCTGTCGTTGTAGTGCATCTGGTGGGTCGGGGCAAACCAGCGGGCGTAGTTCTCGGGGGTCAGCACCTCGGCCAGCGCGGCGCGCACCTGGCCCCACGCGTCGGCCGTCTGCTGTGGCCCTGGCGACGCCGGCGACGGGGGGGAGCTGCGCGGCGTGGTCGGCGCGCGCGGCGGCTGTGGGGGATCGCCTTGCTGGATGAGGCTCTCGACGACGCGGAACAGGTACGCCAGGGGCTTCTCGATGTGGGCCAGGCTCGGGCGCATCAGCAGATCGGCCTCGGCGAGCAGGGCCAGGAACGTCGGCACGTCGAGCCCGGCGCGGGTCATGAGACCGTAGGCGCGGCTGACGCTGGCCCAGGGCTGCGCGCCGTCCCCCAGGCGCTCCACCAGCGCCGCGA
>JAABUU010008543.1_pt1 | contig 10141 bp, 9 predicted proteins | sample 5559301 | NCBI WGS metagenome assembly JAABUU01 (sample SAMN10711884, study PRJNA513360) | rock metagenome | isolation source: Antarctica rocks | place: Antarctica: Victoria Land, Richard Nunatak white | reverse complement strand
GGAACCGTACCATGATCTGAAACTTGCGCTTCATCTGAATCTCGTCCTGAGCTTGGATGAGATTCTTGCTGTACAGGTTGCGGTCAGCACGCACCGCCTCGTACAGGTTCTGCTGCTGCTTCAGCCTTGTTTCACCCTCCACAATCTGCAACAGGAGCATCAAAGTTGAAGCCAATTGATGTGATGGTCCGCGTGACACAGTGAACAGGCTATTGATATGAATGATCTGCACCAAGCGTAATAGCACATGCACAGGGACAGCAAGTGCTGCAGCAACAATCAACATTTTCATGAGGGAATAGAGTGATTCTTGCAGCAACAGACAAACTTTGATTAGGATTTCATTTCATGAGCGTAGATGGCTTTTCTGGCACATGCTGGTCAATGACATACGAGCTGCAGATATCACATGGTTGTACAAGCTCAACAGCAACATGAAGATGCAACTGCACAGCCGCATGAAATGACTCAACTCATGCATGTAAGATCATGAGTGTACCCACTACCAGAGTCAGTCAGCAGCCTGTCAGTTGGACACCATTCACAAACCCCAAATGCAAAGTGAAGGTGCGAGCAGTGGCAAGAGACACAAGGCATGCCATGCAGCTGGGATGTGTACCTTCTTCTGGAGGTCAGCAGCAGCCATGTCTCTGAGCTTGACCTGCTCCAGGGCCTTGGCATGACGCTGGGAGGCTTCTGTGGCCTCCTGGCCCCGGGCCTCCCTCTCACCCTCCAGTGCCCAGATGTGCTGCAGCCACACAACACACACAAGTCAGAGGTAAGGTCAACATTACCACTTGTTGCTGCTACAAGTCAGTAGATGTCTGTCCTTGTGGCCTCCTGCCCTCGTGTCTTCTTCTCCAGATGTGCTGCAACCAAGCCAAACATGGTTGCATGGCACACTGCTGCAGCTCAAAGCCTGCCAAGTAAGATAGGAACAGCTGAGATGTGGCACAACAGAACAGGACTGGGCAATCAACGGAGCACAGCAATAAGTTATAGGGCCGGACAGGAAGTCTTGTGCAGGCTGTGGCACGACTGATGAGAGCAGGGCAGGGCAGGGCAGGCAGGGCAGGGCAACGGGCTAGGGGGCTCTTGATCAGAGCAGAGCAGGCTAGGGCCCTGCTGATCAGACCATGCAGGGCAGGGCAGGGCAGGGCAGGGCAGGGCAGGGCAGGGCAGGGCAGGGCAGGGCATGCACAGCAAGACAGGGCGCAATGAGTGACCTTAGCCTGCTTCTGAGCCTCCAGCTTGTAACCGTTCATCTCCTGCTCCAAGTTGCGCTTGGTGTTCTCATTGATCTTGATCAGATCAATCTGCTTGTGGGTCGCGTGCTCGGCCTGAGTCTTGAGCTTGTTCAGCAGATCACGCTCACGGATGAGGTCGTCTGCCTTCTTGCGCTCGCCATCAACAGCACGCTTCAGGCTGTCAATCTCGCGCTCCAGGTGAGACACTTCACCCCTGCAAACCACCACTGACATTCAGCTGGTGTTCTGGACACAATGTAAACTTCTTGCGCAGCATCCGCTGTGTTACAACACACTTCACCCCTGCATATCAGGAATCTCCCATGTCAACGGGTGGTCAGTCACCCTGTACAGATGCATGCAGCTTGGTCATATCTGAAGCACTACTTCAGGATTTCCATTCAGGATGACTTCAGGTCATGCTGTTGTCAGTGTCATGTGACATGCTGCTGGCATGAAACTTCAGCTTTGTTGCTGAATGTGCAGAGATCAGCCCATGCTGCTATCAAGTCACGCTATCATCACTGCGGCGCATGCTGCCGGATTACATAACACCGCAGTAATCTCCTCAGACACGCCTGCAAATGTGAATGGCTGTGGTCGCTTTTGAACCTTTCATTTCAAATACAATGCATTGAGCAGCACAGCTTGCATGCCGTGAATGTCTTGTTCTGAACCCTGGCTTGTCCAAATCACATCCCACAGTCATGTAAGACACAAGCCTTGTATCCATAAAAAGGCTTTTTCTGCAATCTGATTGCTATGTACAGACAGGAGCTTACAGTGACCAAGGCGATGCTGGTACAAGTCAAGAGCAAAAACCATGGAAGCAACACGTACTTGATATCATCCCTGGTCTTCTCAACCTCAGACTTCTGCTTCTCCAGAGTCTTCAGCTTGGCAATGGTGGCTTCTCTCACCTTGGCCACCTTCGCCGCCTCTGCCTACACCATGCAGATTAGCGTCAGCATCCTGTTACTGTTACTGTTACTGTTACTGTTACTGTTACTGTTACTGTTACTGTGCCTGCAACTGTGAAGGATAGTGCTGCTGTTGTTGCTACTGTCACATGCACGTTTGATGCAGGGTCTTTGATTGACAATGGTGGCTTGCCTCAATCATGCCATCTTTGCTGTCTCTGCCTACACCATCGGCACCAACATCAGTATCATGTTGCTGTCACACTTACCTACCATTGTCGTACCTGACACCATTACTGGTAAATGCACTGTGACTGTGACTGTGACTGTGACTGTGGCTGTGACTGTGACTGTGACTGTTACCCCGCTACTGTTGTCGGTGAAAATGCATCTGTACTGTACAGGACCACAGTCACTAACACCATCATGGTCATTGTGATTCCAGGGACACAGGGTAAGTATGACTCATGCTTACCGCCCCACAGCCACAGGCAAAGCGTTGCAATGCACATAGACCTTGACGGTTAGGATGGCCTCCTTCTGCTTCAGCTGTGGCAACGCTGTCTGGCTGTGACTGTTATGGTTTTTGTCACAGAGACAATCACAATCATAGTGACAATGATGGACATGGTTCACACACCTGACTGGTCACCAACACAATTGCGACCACAGTAACAACGATGGACATGGTTCAGAAACCTGACTGGTCACCAATACAATTGCGAGCACAGTAACATAGATGGACATGGTTCAGAAACCTGACTGGTCACCAACACAATTGCGACCACAGTAACAACGATGGACATGGTTCAGAAACCTGACTGGTCACCACTACAACTGCGAGCACAGTAACAATGATGGACATGGTTCAGAAACCTGACTGGTCACCAACACAATTGCGACCAGAGTGACAATGATGGACATGGTTCAGAAACCTGACTGGTCACCAACACAATTGCGAGCGCAGTAATAGCAATGGACATAGTTGAGAGAGCCCAACTGACCTTGACTGCCACAATGTCCTCCTCCTTCTGCTTCAGCTCCACCGCCTTCTGGCTGTTCTCGGCCAGCAGCTGCGTGTTGGTGTGGATCTGGTCCTCCAAGTCGTGATGCAGCTTCTGCACCTTCTCATTCAGCAGGTTGAACTCCTTCTGGACCCGGTCCGTGGCCACCTGGCTCTCACGCAGCATCTGCTCCAGCCGCTTGACCTGCTCTTCGCTCTGTTGGGCGGCCGCCGACTTGGTCTTGATGTCTGCCTGGCGGGCTTCTAGAGCCGTCTTCAGCTGCTTCACCTCGCCCTCTAACCTCTCCTTCTTGCGTGCCTCCCTGTCACACCACTTCTGTTCTTGATGAGGATTGCATGTCGACATGTTTGTGTTCTTTGACAAAGTGTCATCCGTTCATGCAGGCCCTTTGACATCTGTGAGGCTGCCAGCCAAGCTGTGAACAGAGAAACATCTGTGTCCCGTGAAACAGTCCCAGTTGGTCAGGCAGGATGCTGTTCTTGTCCAGCAGTATACTCTGTATGATAACATGCTGCTAACTGTCTGCTGCCGGCAGATGACATCAGTGCTACCATGAGGAAAATCACAACAAAGAAAGCAAACATACTCAGCACCCTAGGTAGCAGCCACCGGGCTTTGTGTATAGCTGCGCCTGCACTGGACATCAGGTCTTGACGTGCTGTAGCAACATGGCAGCCAGCAGGATACAATTGTGCGGCAGCAACAGTTTCTGGGCTTCACAATGCCATATGAGGCTTCCTAATGCATACCTAATGCATACCTCATGCGTACCTAATGCACACCTAATGCATAGCTTTGGGTGTGACAATGGGTGTGCTCACCTCTCTCCTTCCAGGTTCTTGGCAGCAATCTTGTCCTTTAGGATCTGGAGCTGGCCCTCCCCCTCAGTCTTGTCCAGCTGAGCCAGTCTCAGGCTCTCATTCAGCTGCAGCGCCTCACTACGCAGCGCCACAATCTGGTCCACCTGCCCACATTTCAACTAACGTCAAACTTGATGCTGCTGCAATTGTATCAGGCTGTACCCAAAAGCTTTAGGTAGCGTGCACAGCGAATGGTGATGCTGCCCAGATCCGCAGGCTCAGATCTGGTGGCAAGTGACAGGAGAAGTTGAAATGTGTGTGCGTCATGGTCGTAGCCATTTTGGCATGTTTGTTGTCACGAATCATTGATGCGTCGTCATGACATTGCAAAGGCTGCTGCATGATGCTAGCAGACTTCCTGGTGTCTGTATGGCAGGCACAAGTCTAGCAAAATGCTGAATTTGTCCGACCAACTTGTCAGCACGCACTGGTTCCAAAAGCTACAGCCCAAAGTTGTGCACTCATGAGGTCTGGCTGCACCTGTGCATCTCGCTCCTTGGTGAGGTCCTCCTTCTGCTTGAGCAGCTCGTTCATGGTGGACTCCTCACCAATGCTGAGCCCTGCCCCGGCCTCCACCAGGCGTGTCAGGTTGTTCATCTCCAGCTTCAGCTGGCTGATCATGTCCTTGGCCCGGGCTTCCTGCATCACCACCATACCGTCAATAAAGCTGCATTTACAGCCGCATTGCATCACTTGTAGCTCGCAGAGGCAGAGGCAGAGGCAGAGGCAGAGGCAGAGGCAGAGGCAGAGGCAGAGGCAGAGGCAGAGGCAGAGGCAGAGGCAGAGGCAGAGGCAGAGGCAGAGGCAGAGGCTCCTGTGGAAACATGCTTCAAAGGCAATGTATTTACAAAATACGGTGGCACTTTAGGCCTGACAGCATGTATGCTTTGGTGATGCTGCAATTGTAGCGTTGCCAAGTGCATGCTGGCATCCTTTGGAGACCATTGTTGCATGCGAAAGCATGGTGCTTACTACGCTGGACATCTTCGTGTTGTTTGTTGAGAACGAAGTAGCGAATAAGGCTTTACCTTCTCATGACTGGCATCGACCAGCTTCCATGCCTTTTCCACTTCCTTCTTGAGAGTGACAATGGTTGTCTGATCCTCCTCACTGAGTCGGAGAGCTGTCTGCACCTTGGCAGCATTGCCCACAATCTCCCCATTCAGCTCTTTCACCTTTTTGGTCAAGCGCGTCTCATTGTCTGCACAGCATACAACATTGTTGGCATTGTTCATGTGCTGCCCTACACATGTGAATGCTTGCATCAAAACCTTGCCAAAGTCAATAATGGGTACGTTAGCAAGGGAACCCAGCGCAACTTTGATACTCACCATGGGATTTCCTGACTGCTTTGAACAGCTTCTCATACTCTGCTCTAAAGCGCTCAAGTGCTTTATCACGTTGAAGCTCCAGCAAGACCTGCAAAGTACGAATTGTGCTCAGCTCAAGGAGATATGTAAACGTGTTTCTGGTTCCAAAAGGAAGCTCTGAAAGGCGAGATGCATGCAGTGATCTGCCACGCATACTTCTTGAAAGTCTTTCTCCAGAACATCGTAAGTGGCATCGCCGGTGGCACCCTCCGCGACTTTCTTGTCGTCGGAGGTGTCAGCCATGCCGAGACTGACTTGCCGGGGTCACTTATGCGTCGCAGAACAGGGCAAGCGACCTCACGCTATCCGTCACATGGAGTCGGCGTCGAACGATGTCTCAGTTTCCCAACACAGACCTAACGATGCCTATTTCCGTGAGCGCTCTGCAACAAGCTGGCGGAATCTAGCTGCAGAAACAGGAATTCGCCCAAAATAGCCCAATTAAGGTTACAAATAGCCCAAAGACGAACAAAACAAGGTAAAGTAGTCTCTCTCTTCATGGGCAATTGCCAAATACTCTAGCGCTTTCGACATTAGAGGTGCTTGCCTTCCGGCCTGGCAGGCGATTCATTGCGAGACCTCACTTGGGACTTTGGCATGTTCGCATGTTGTGCTCTTTAGCAGGACCACAATCGCGTAGTCTTCATTATCCTCACCCCTGGTCCTGCAGACCCGAATTCTTTCGTAGAACAACCCGATTGCAGCATCAGAAAGCTACCGAAGCAAATGCCTTCTTCGGTAGAGGCAGAGGAGGTGACAAAGGGCAGCGTGACAGAGAGGACATAGTCTCTCCGTCGTGGGGAGAAGAGTCCCCAGATTGGACTGATGCACCAGACCAACTGGACCTGCTCGAAGAAATTTGGTATGAGGTGCGGTCTCAACAAATTTTTCCAGACAAAGCAACAAAGGTCCTTGCCGGAGGGGATACAGCAGGCTTGTGAGTAAGCCGTCTGCATGTCTCAGCGTGCAGTATTTGTTGCACCTGGCAGTGCACCTCATTCCACTGACCACGACAAGGCGAAATACCTATCAAGGCGAAATACCTATCAAGCCTTTGGATGTTACATGTAGGATGATGCTTCGCCAGAGGCTCTAGCACAGAATGCTTTGGCAGTGGCATTGTCTGCCCTGCTGATCTGGGGATTCGGTAGCATTCTGTGGAAGTTGGCAGTAGTCTCCTATGCTTTGTTTGCAGCAGCTTTTAGATATTCATTTGTTGCTTTTGTTCTGCTAGTTGTTGTGGTCTTCCTGGCTGCATGAGTTTAAGCCGCTGTGCTGGAAGCATGCATAGTTATTGAGCACATTCGCGTGTGACTCCTGCGCATGGATTGCAGTTTTGCAGTGATTTCTCTCTATGTGAACATGCCTGTTTGATTGCTTGCATTTGCTGCGCAAGCTATGCGTTTTGTAAGCAAAGCTTGTTGACATTGTTAGCTGTTTGTTTATGTTGGCTTGTTATTGGTAACTCAATAGCTCTTTTAGAGTGGCCTTTCTTAGGTCCTTGCAGCTGTAGTTTGATAAGCTTACTAAGCATTGCTGCCTTTGATTCTGTGTGGACAAGGTAGTTTTGACAGCTGTGTCTTGACAGCTTTGTCTGCAGACAGATTTATTGCTCAGCATTTAATTATGCTGTGCATTGGCCATGGCTCTGACATCCCAATCAGGAATGAGTTCATTGAAGAAATAAGAGATGTAGTGATGTTAGGCTGCACGTTGTACACATGTAGCAAAACCTGAAAATGGAAACGAGTGAACAATTACGTCCTGACGTACTGATGCTGTCCAGGGCTGCACGTTGTGACACCAAACACAAGATAGTCAGTAAACCCGAATTTGATACCACAGCTACGGTGCAACAGGCATGTCAAAGTTGGCAAATGCCCCAGTTGGTGTCCTGTGGGAACTCATCATCTTGGCCACCTTCATCCCTGCAGTTCCCGGCAGTTCAGTGAAACTGACAGTATGGACAGCTGGAAGCTAGTGAAGCTGCGTCAAGCTGCGCGTGACAGGTAAGAATGCAAGGCATACCCAACTGCCTGTTCTGCAGCTGCTGTGGTGTCAGCCATGAGGGTTGGATTGCAGACTTGCTACTGTCCAGGGTGGCTGCCTGTGTGGCAAATGTCGGTCTGGAGATACAAGGAGCTTGATCAACGGATGTGCTGCTCAGCAGAGAGTCCTGGACCCGCACAGACCCTGACAAAGCTAGGGCTTGCTCAGTTAGGCTGGGCAGCTGCTGTGCATATCTGCAAACCACTTGGGGATCAGCCTGCAGTGCTTGACATTCGTGCAGATTAGGTGTTCACGCCAGTGCAACCAGATGCAAGCCTAATTTGTATGTGCACTTTGCAGGCAAAACACAGCTAGACATTACCTGAGGCTCTTGCTGGTTGAGGAGTGCTGTGGAGAGGATGCCGGACTGTCCACCTGAGTGTTCACACTAGCGGTTGCAAGATAAGATTCGGGACACGAATCCGCGCAGGACCCACTTACCCGCGAGGCCTGATGGCGAAGTTTAGTTACTGATAACAAACCGGGAGCTCGGTCCCCGTAAGTCTTTGCATTCTCCTGCACGAAGTCGCTGGTTGCACGGGAGTCTTTGACCTTATTGTTTGGACACAGGACCGACAGCCATACTTGATCGTGGTCGTGCAAGAGTAAATTGAGGTGATGCCTTCGTCCTGTTGCAGTCCTCAAGGGGTCGTGCTGTCGCACAGCAAATCGCGTCATCGCAAATGAAATGCTTTTCTAGTATGTTTGCAGCGAATGGAAGCCAACAGTACTTCTCTTGTGACGCGCTCGCAAGAGGGTGTTTGGTCGGAGTCAGGTCTCATTGCAGGGTATCCAACTGCAGAAGAAGATTAACAGATTTGGCCGTCACAGCATGAAGCCGTTCCATGAAGCTTCTGCCACTTTTCGTAAGATACTAGTCTGTGCACGCATATACCTGTTGAAATCTACGTCGGCCACTTTGCTACCAAATCACTGTGACCACATTTTAAGTATGGGTGTGGAGGTGCAGAAGATCAGTCCTGGCAATGGAGAGTACCCAAAGAAAGGTCAGACAGTCTCTGTACATTACGTTGGGACTTTGCAAAACGGCAAAGAGTTTGACAGCAGCAGAAAGCGGGGTCAGCCTCTCGACTTCAAGCTAGGTCAGGGACAAGTTATCAAAGCGTGGGACGAGGGGATCATCCAATTGAGCAAGGGTGAACGAGCCAAGCTCACCTGCTCACCCGACTATGCCTACGGGAGCCAAGGCGTTGGCAATGGGGTGAGTGAATTTCATGCGAGAAGAAATGCCTGTGATGAATGTGCTTGCAACACAGAAAACTGATCACAGTCTGTTTTGCTGCAGCTGATTCCCCCCAACTCAACCCTTATCTTCGATGTAGAGCTTGTGAGTTTCAAATGAATGAGATGTGCTAGACGAGAGTGCGGCCCTGCCATGTGACCAACCTCCACAAGCTGCTGGAAAGCAGATTCGGCTGCTTGCAAGCACATCTTTCAAGAGGCTGTAATTGCTGTTATGCACATGCGAAGCTATCAGTAAACACACAGAAGTAGGCAATGATATGGGTGTAATGTTCCTTGGCACAACATGCTGCAGACAACAACTGCAAAAGAAATTAAAAGTTTACGCTTTTCAGCGGTCATAACGGGAGCCTCCTAAGGTGGCCACCAGGAGCATAACAACTGCATCTTGTTGTTACAGTGCAGCTTTGCTGTCATGAGCACATCCAAATCAGTACAGTAATTGCATTGCACGGACCGGCGTTTTTTACTTTATGTTCACAGCATGCGTGTCAAAGTGCTGTTCTGCCACGATTATCAGCAGACAAATTGTAGCTGATTGGGCAGCAGGGCAGATGCTGCATCGCTGTTGTGAGAGCATCAATGCTGTAACAAAGGCTCATAATATCATCATGAACGAATACGCACACATTTGATCATGCAGTACTGATTGGTTAGGGGAGGAAAAACCTATAAAGGACCTATTTTGGATAGGACTCAGAACGGCAACCATGTATTAAAAAGCTGGAATGGCCCCAAAAATGGCTGCAGATGAACGCCCGTGCTTGTTCATTGTTTGTGCTGCGCCAGGGTAGTTTCTGTTTCAGTCAGGTGTTCAGTGATTGCAACTGCAATTAGACAGCATAGGCTCCACAAGACATGTCAACATTTACATTGGACTTGGTCGTAGGGCATGGTTGCAGTCACTCTGTCTTGATGACATCGAATCCAGAAAGCAAATGTCTGGTGCCTGGCAAAATGCATGGGCAGTCAGCAGTATACATATACTATTAGGGGAGAAACTGATTGGCATGCCGACGAATAGAACGAATAGACATACCTTACATACATGTAAGGTATATACCTTATACCATGCACAGGTATATGAATCAATGTCATTTCTTTCATGAGCGTCATGTTAGGCTGACACAGTGTGTAGTGCATCTTGGAGGTTAATAGTAACACTCACAATGCCTGGGAACTTTAATAACATATGATACATACATGTTTCTGATTGAGAAGAGCTTTGTGTTCACGGAGCGTCATGTCAGCTTGTGTAATGCGTTGGAACAGATCTTGCAAGCATAACACACACCAGGACCTGGTGTGGTCACCTGGTGTAACATCTTGATTACATCACACTGTGTCTTGCACTGTAAGACAACAGATATCAGCACTGCTGGCATGTGATGAGTAGCAGCTGTCTGC
>JAABUU010008541.1_pt1 | contig 10145 bp, 15 predicted proteins | sample 5559301 | NCBI WGS metagenome assembly JAABUU01 (sample SAMN10711884, study PRJNA513360) | rock metagenome | isolation source: Antarctica rocks | place: Antarctica: Victoria Land, Richard Nunatak white | reverse complement strand
ATCAGCAATGACATGTTTTTTGTCCGGTTGAAGCAGTTATGCAAGTTGCTAGAGCCTTTCAGTCTTCTCATCGCAGCTGTGCAATTCTTTGTAACGTGTGTGGGTGCAGTGACATTCTGCATCATAGTGGCTCTCCACTCATACAAGTGAATGGCTGCATTTGCTGCCATTCGCCACCACTCCCAAAAGAAATGGACAAGATTTGACCCATTCGCCGGCATTCGCCAATTCGCATTCGCCTGGGCCTGATGACCTTTCGCCTGACACACTGCTTCTGCTGCCACAAGTCTGCTGACAGCTCACTGTGAAATGAAATGGAGTGGGTTCATGGTTATTCTTGGCAGCAAGGGAATGCGGCTTTATGGCTAATGCTACATTGTGACATCATCCCTGCAACAAAACATTACCCGCTGCAGCCAGTCATCAAACTACACATATACACAAAATGGAAGTTTAATGTCGTTTGTTGCAGTACCTAAACCATATGCTGTGTCAGACCAAACTCACTGGTGAACAAGGAATCACTGAGACTAGAGTATCCGTACAGATGAGATTTCAACAGATTTAAAGCATTTTGATACTGCAGACTCTGACCAGGTCACTGACTTTTGTCTGGCTTGTAAGTTGATGGTTCGTCAACCACTTTCACAAATGGGGAGCTAGACGAGGTCATCTTCCAGATGTCGCACAGCATGTTCAGGAAGATGACCAGCACTAGCCCGGACCAGACTCCCAACAGGCCAATATGCTGCATGTTGGCCCAGTATAGGAAGCTACATGAAACTGCCGCGCTAAGAATTGTGCGTATGGCCACATGGGGAATCTCAAGGGCTCCAAGCAGGGTGCCTTCCAAACTAGTGGCGAAGGGAGCGAACGGCTGCAGCCACAACATGGGTGTCTTGATGTTCTTGTACCGACCCGCATGCAAACCATGCAACTTGCACATTTCACGCATAAAACTAGACATAATGCATGGCACAGAAGTAGCAATTGCACATGAAGAAGCCGAAATGCATCAATGTATACACATGCACAATGAAGTGTGCTCACGTCAAAGGGATATGGAAGAGCAGTGTTCAGCTAACAATGTCAGCAGTAGCAGTATGAACACACAGCAAGTGATGGAGCGAGCTCACCATGACAAATGCTATCAAAGGCAGAATTGCTGTGGCTTGCGCAATCACTTGAGCATCAGATGTGAACAAAGCTATCAGTCGGCCCTGCAATGACAGCAACTTCACACTACATATATACCTCAGCAACGAGGCTGGTAAGCCTGGGCCACAGCACATAGTCACAGTGGGTACACAGCATGATTGCATGCAGCAGCACCCAGCATGTAGGCAACTACTGTAACAGGCAAGGAAGATTTCAAAGTGCAGCAGATATGCAAGCTGTTCGCCGACAGCCACAGAAAGAAGAAGCGAAGAACGGAGCCGACCTGCAGCAGCAGGAGAGCCAGGGAAACCAGGCTGCCGGTTGCAAAGCCTATCTGCATCAGCCTAATTAGGACACCCTGGGCATCCACTGCATTCCCCTGCACCACCACAACCAGTCCAGAGTCCATGATTTACTAATCAGTCAGCCCATGTCCAGAGTCCCTGGATTACTGACTGCTTGCAAGAGGAGGATGACAGCAGTGCATCAGCCCAGATGCGGAAGTCAGCTGTATGTCAGCTCCAGTATGGTCCTGAAGTGTCCAACAAGTTGGCCATGGCAGCTTATGCATTTCTCAAGGTCTGCTGTGTCTTCAAATTGGCATTAGCAGCTGACATAAGTAGTCATCTTTTGGAGTAGGTACTACTCACCTTGCCCAACTCAGATGCCACAAGGCTCTGTGCAACGGTGCTGAAGGTGCCAAAGATGTTGTTGGCATAGTCCACAATGTTTTTCACCACAGTATGGGCAGCCAATGTCACAGCACCCAACCCTGCATACACAACGGCCAAATGTATGCAAGTGCATCTTCAACAGCATGGCCCTGTGGGCTCTGCTAGCACAGCATGCTCCTGAATCGGTCTTTCCGCTTTGTCTTCATGTGTGCAATGTGATGAGCAATACTCCAGCAGCAATACACCAGCTGTGCCACAGGCAAGCATGACAAGTTGTGACAACCACAATGAGGCAGGCAGAGTGCTGGCAGCAGCCTTCTGCAAGCAATGCAGTGTGGGCTTCAGACCCACAAGCACGCACCTGTAGCTATTGTTGTGGCCCCAACTACCGAGCACATGATTGCAGCAATGCAGAAAGCCAGACCAAAGCCAGCCTGCATTTTGTAACAAGCACTTAGCCAAGGTATACATTTTCACACTGAAGGTGATGCGCCTTTGCAGATATGGTGGCATGCTTTGCTGCAATGGACGTTGCGACAGGAAGCAACCATGCACAAAGCATCACAGCTCATGCTGGCTTGACCACCGACGCAGCTGATGCTCATGCTAGCTTGAAAATGACCACAAAGAAGCTAGCTTGATGTTGGTGATAATATCCTGCACAAGCTTGAGCAGCATATGTAGACAACACACGAGCCACAAAAGTCAAAGTGGTATAACACCTCCACTGTACACGTGTGTCTCTGCCACTTTACAAAACCCAGGTCAGGCCTGGCATGACACACACAGCATGCTTCAGCTACAAAGCAACACCTGGGCCATGGGTAGCAGCTCGCGGGATGAAGGAAGACTCTTCAGATCAGAGAGCCTCAGCACATCCTTGCGCCACAACATGAACAGCATGGTAGCTAGGCCCACATACTGCCCTATTGTAGCAGCACCAGCAGCACCTATCACGCCCCACCCAGCCACAAAGACAAAGAACAAGTCCAGGCTGAGATTGACTGCATTTGCTGCTGCGCTGGCTATCAGTGGTGTCCTGCATCATACCACTGTACACAGCTTGATGGCACATTACAGCCTAGTCAGTACTTGCCACTACTGCTCCAGGAATGCTCACAAGACCTTCACACTCAGCTGTGTTGCTGTTGCAGTTGGTCACTATTAGACGAGACCTGCTTGCTTCATTGCATCGAGCAGTTTCATGCACACCATGCATAGCTGTCATGAGTGTAATAAGCATGACTGATTGTTGATTGATTGATGTTGCTTGCACACTCTGCAGAACAGCACTCATTGCTTGCAGTCATGGGCTGATGCGTGCTGTCCTATTGGATCTAGATTGCTGCTGGAGTGATGACATACAGGGTTTGATAGAAATAAGTCTGCCTGCAAGCAACAGCCCTAAGTACCTACGTAGTGTCCTTGAATCCTCTGAAGGCACCAACGGCCACAAACATGAGCACTGCTGCCGGGCATGCAAGGGCCTTCATCTGTAAGTGAGGCACCGCCAATGCATACACTGCAGCATCTGGTCTCAACACTGCACACAACATGCAGCCTTGGCAACACAGCATCAGGGTAAGAAAGACTTTGCTGCTTGCTGACATATTAATGCTTCTGTGATTCCTGAAGTGCCCTTGACATGCTGACATTGCCAGTGACTTGCATAGCATACAGGATTGCAAGGGTGTTGCCCACAAGGGCAGGGAAGAGTGTCACCTGCTACCAGGGAGGGTGCGCCATGCCACAATGCTGTACCCAGCATGACCCCACAAACAGCTCCTACCATAAGAGTGTGTGCTGTTGTGAGAGACGCCTGCAACAACATCATATAACATGGGAAACCCTAGTGTGATAGCAGTCAATCATGTTAAACAATCAGTAGGAGCTGCTGTGTCCAGCATGCATGCTAGAGAGGCTGAGGTGACACCTCTTCAAGGTCCTGATTCGCAACTGCACTGGCTACTCTGGGTGTGGTGACTACTAACAAGAAGCTGAAGAAGACAGTACAGAAGAAGAAGAGGAGGTTGCTGAGCCCCACTGCGGCCAATGGCAGCGTTCCTAACCTTCCAACGATAGCTGCAAGCACACAAAGCTACTAGACTACCAGGTAGCAATGTAGTTTGGCTGCAGCATTGATTGCTTGGTGCTGCAAACACATCAACTTTCAAGCAGGCTCATCAGGAGCTATCCCACTGCTCACCAGTGTCTACAAGGATCATTACAGGATCCAGGAAGATGGCCAACAAAGCAGGAAACAAGACTGCGAAGATCTCTCTGTCATAGCGTGTTGTGAAGAATCTCTTCCATCGTGATTGTGTAATGGCTTGCTGCTGAGCAACAAATGCTGTATCATCCTTGTCCCTCCAGGAAGTCTCCTCAGTTTGCTCAAGCGCCTTGGCTGCAACCTGTGGGGACTGACTGAAGTCTCTCCATTTTGCTGCCGTGCTGACTCCCCGCTTAAGCGACGGTGTGCAGTGTGCATTCTGCTTGATGTTCAGCTGCTTGCGGGCTAGGTTTTGCTGCCAACCAGTGTGACATACATAGTTACTTGTGACGGGAAACTGCACCGTCAGCGGGCGCATACTGCGACCCGCAAACCCACGCAATGCCACAAAGGGTAACTACAAGGTCAGCCCTTGTGTGAATGCTTGATGCAACGGGTCGCAGTGGTCTGCAGTTGCTTGTGCAAGTATACACCGATCTTTGACCGGAGAACTTGCTGACCTGATATGCCAACTGCAGTATGCTGATCGCTGATCAACGAAGACGTCTAGTACCGCTGGCGGGGCCACGCGACAAGGTGTCGGATGCAGTACAGTCGGTACCAATGTATCAAAGGTCAAACAACAGAAGAATCTGGGGTCGAAGTTTCAGCGAAATGTGACCAATCAGTACAGCAGCATTCTGACTGCAGTGTGTGTGTAACAAATGCATGGCAGAAGAACAAGCACTGTGTTGCCTCATTCCGGGTGCAATCCAAAGGTGCTCAGTTTATGCTCACAGCATGCTTGCGAAGATCTTCAGAAAGTGTGACAACTAGACAAAGTGCAGGGTCCATTAGTGGTGCTTAGTGTGTTTCTTTCCGTGGTGTCTGATACATTGTGTTCACATGCACTATGCAACTTTAGGCTGGACCTATCGCTCAACACTAAGTGAATAGATGCATCAACAGAATCTCTGCTAAAATAATGCACATTGTCTATAATACGCTACCACAATGTACAAAGAACCGACATCACAACACGTGAAAGTGTATTCAATTCAAAGCCAAGACCTTCCAATTTAAACATCACTGCTCTGCATAGACAATACATCAACAGCCCAAGCCAGACAGGCATATGGCACACCATCCCTGTAGAACTCTGAGCTCAACTTGCCTGCCCAAACTGCAAACTTTGGCTGGACTGCTGCAAGCATTGTGGCAAACGCTGGAGGGCTATATCCTATTGTCCTCCTGGGTGGCGCGCAGACCACTCCGTCCTGAGTGCATGATAACTACTGTAACATTACACTGCACCCAAGTTTTTGCGAGAGTATCTGAAAGGGTCCATGCGCCCCCCTAGGCCACCCCTGTCCAGTACCCCTTCTTGCCAAAGCTTCCTGCAACAGCAGTATGAGCGGTCAGGAAGTGCAAAAGGAAAGCAGCAATCTGCATGAGTCAAAGCCTGGCATCTAGGCAATGCAGGAGTGACTGCTTGATGTTGAAATCAATTAGCTACACATTGTGCATTCTACAAGGCAAACATGCAGTAGGAAAGGAATGTATCAAAAGTGAGCTGCACAGCATGGTACAGTGCCCTGCACTGCCTGCATGAACTCATCCTTCATCTGTGTCCTGTCATGCAGCTGCATGGGCAACTGCTTGTGTCATTGAGCCAAATGACATTATATACCATGTATTACATGGCATGTAATATAACATCACACATTATATTTTATATCTTGAAAGCAAATGCTTTTACCATGCAAGCCATGCATATGCATTGACAACTGCTTTTGTGAATGCAGTGAGTGAGCAGGTGGTGCTGAGCAAGGGACACACACCGGAGAGCCTTGCTGGTGTCCGGGTTGTTGCCCATGCTGCGCCTCAGCTCGCTTTCAAACACGTCTTTCCGGTCACCAATGAGCCTGGCTACCTGCTCCTTGGTAGCCATGAACTTGGGGTTCAGGCCTTGTACCGTGGCACTCATGTGACGCTGCATCAGAATGCCAAAACAATTAGACTCTTGAAATGAGAAGTCGCAGCAGCAGCCCCTTTTGGTACCAAATAGTCTTCTTTCAAGGCTAGCTTCAAGACAGCTTAGTCTCCTGTGTGTCCTGTCAGACAACAGGCATGAACACATCAGATTTTGGCAGAAACTTGGATGAGCGTGATTTGCAAACATGTTCCCTGTGTGTTGTGGTCAAGAGATCTTATGCTCAAAACTGATGGTGAGTACAAAACTTCTAAGCCACAAGCAACACAATTTTGAAGCAAATCTACGCAGAGCAATCAACAAAGCTAGACACAACAGCCATACCCCACAGCCAGACAGTGCGTGATGATGTTCATGCTGACATCTGCATCACAACCAACAGCAAAGAAATTCACCACCTTTACCTTCGCTGGAGGCTTCAGAAGTGGTGAGTCTGGCGTTGCCCTCTTGCCACCAGCTGCAACAGCAGCCCCTGCCGACTGACTCTCCACAGTGTGACTGCTGACTGCCATGTCTGCCATCTCCCTGCTGGGAGACTCTGTCTGGGCAGCCCTGTCTGTCTGAGCAAGCACACCATGGCTGAGGTCCGAAGCTATACCAGCAGGCAGCAGCTGAGTGCCGTTCTCAGCTTGTAGCTTTGCAGCCATACCGATAGATGCAACTACTGGCTTGTCTGAGCTGCCAGTCTGGTTGGGCTGGCTTGCAATGCCTGTGCTCATATCCCCGGCCTGCTCAGAGATAGCAGCCGGTCTGACCTGTACAGCTGTTGCTGTGACAGTGCTTGCATGCAATGCCGGCTGTGAGACAGCAGCTGACACCTGTTCTGTCTTGCAACCCACTGCAGGGTGATTAGCTCTGACAGAGCGCGTGCGTGAACCCTGCTCAGCAGTAGCAGCCAGCAGCTGCTTAGCCTCTGCTGCTGCGCTGGGCGTTAGGCTGCGCAGCTGTGGACCTGGACCTGAGACACCAGCAGGCAGCTCAGGAGGCAGACTTGTTCTGCTACTTCTTCGCCTGAAAGGACCTGGAGTTTGATGGCCAGCAGCAGCGGCAGACTGGTCTGTTGCCCCACCCTGCCTTGCCCTGCCTGCTTTGCCTTGGCACTGGTTTGAATTCAGATCATGCATTGGTGCTGGCAGCTGACCTGCAGTCCTACCACGCTTTGACCCGCCTACTTTGCGCTGAGGAAGCACTGATGTCTGCTTGCTAGCAGCTGGTGTTGACAGCTTACCAACTTTGCTGTGCTTCTTTGGTCTGCCAGCCTTGCGCTTCAAAGGGGCTTGAGTCACAACTTGGTCCTTGACTGTTACCTCAGACTCAGCGCCTGCAGGTCTTGAATCAGCAGGTTTCAAAGAGGAGCGACCAGGACCGTTCACTCGTAGTTTGCCCTGTACTGATTGACTGCCAGCTGTACCAGCAACTGCAACTGGGTCAGAGACCTTGGACTTGGCGTCTGGCGTCTGACTTACAACTGGTCTCAATGCTGTCTGACCTTTGATGGTAGACTCCAGTCCAGCAGCATGCACATCACCTGCTGGTGCTGATGGACTCACTGGATCTATAGCATCTGTTTTAGGAGCTGGCAGCTGGGGTTCAGCTGTCAGTGCCGGCTGTACAGTGTTGCTGAAGTGCTCCAGGGTCAGACTCAGCATGTCTCCAGCACCTGCCATTGACACAGGCACTAGGCTGGCACCATTGACGCCGATATCTGCGTTGACTGTCATGCGCACTGACACCCTCTGAGGAGAAGGCAGTGCTTGCAGCTCTGGATGCATTGCATCTGCACTGCAAACAGGAGGCACAATGTCTGAGCGTGTGTTGCATCTGACACCTGCTGCTGATGTCTGGCCTGCCTTTGCGCCCTCCCTGGGGCTCTGAGTTGGAAATGAACATTCAGAGGGTAGTTGGAAGGGCTCGGCAGCAGCAGACTTGCCACAAACTGCATTGGGCTGTTGCAGATCAGGCTGGGTCTGAGTGAGGGAAGATGAAATTGTCTGGGCTGAGATCATCTGTTCGACTGGAGCAAGGTTTGACATCAAATTCAGCCCAGCAGGCTGAGCATCTACAGCTGGAAGCTGGTCTGCAGCTGGGGAGGGTGCCTGAATCGGCTCAGCAAACAATGGCAGAGCACTCAAGCCTGAGAGCTGAGTGTGGAAGTCTGAGGGCAGCTGACGCAGCTCAGCTGCCTGAGGATTTTTACCCACAGAGAAGGCATGAGGGGTGCCATGTGACTGGGACACGTCACCAGCAGCTTCATCAGCGGCTCCATCAGCAGCTGTTGCTGCAAGATGCATACCAGAGCCACCCTCGGTGTTCTGCACAGTCACCACATGCTTTCTGGCAATATCAATCCTCCAAAGTGGAAGGCATTGTAGCTGAATCAGAAAAGTATGAATGACTTTGGGCTGGTCTTATGTCTGAACTGCAGCCATGGTTGATGGCGTGAATTTGCATTGCCTGTGATCAAGCTGCATAAGAAAAAGATCTAGTAGAATGCTGTTTGACAGTCAGGCAGCAGGATGACACCCAAGGAACATTCTCAGACAGACTGCAGGAGCATAGTGAGCCTTCCTGTTGTAGCAGGAAGGTTGCAACAGAAACTTTGTGGCAGACAAGCTGTAGGTGCAGCAGGGATCAACCCAAAGCTTAGGCTGAAGCACATGCAGACCTGATTAACAGCAAGATAGACTACGTCTGGTTGGAGGGTGTACGAGCAAAACCATGTGAAGAGCATGAATGAGCAGCAATTAGCCCGCACAAACTTCATTTTGCAATATGTGGTGATGGCCTATATGTCAGCTTAGGATTGATCATTAATACTCTGGTAAAGGTGTCACAAGGTCAGAGACCATCCAGCTGGATTGAGGGCCCAGGGGGATAGGCTCTGATGGGGCCAGAATCTAGTGTCGATGTGGGGGCTCTGGTGGTGGGGGGGGGTGGGGGGGGGGCTCGATGTGGGGTGGGGTGGTGAAGAAAGAGGTGAACATTGACCAGAGCAACAGGCTGATACATGCAAGGTAGCGTGTCCAGAGATGTTATGGGGCTTACCAGGGGCATCCTCAGGGCTTGCACCCGGGTCTGGGTGGGGGACTGCCAACTCATTTGGGATTGGGTTTGGGACCAAGTCTGGGGCTGAAGCAGTGACAGAGACTGTGTGAGGTTGGCTTCAGACCTGCTACTGCTATTGGGTTGCTTACAATTCACCCCTGACGTTTCTGGAGATGGCTGTAAAGCCTGCTGTTGAGTAGCCAGCTTGGGAGCTTCCTGTGCTGTGGATTGCTTGGATGTATGTAGCTGGAAACCTTGCCTATGTCTGAGCATGCTGTGTGTGTCTGTCACTGCCACAGGAGGTATGATAGGGAGTGAGCGCAACCCTGAGGAGCGTCTGGGGGTGAAGCAATGCCCTGCTTCCTGTTGCTTTAGCTTGCTGCTGCAGGTAAGCTTCGACTGCTTGTGGTCACTGCTTGCCTGCACGTCTCTGCTGGGGCTGATCTGGCTGTCTGGGTTAGCTTTCCTGCGCTTCATGGGTGCTGGAGACATACCAGAGGAGCGTTTGATGCTGCGGCTTGTCCGGGCACTGTGTAAGAAGGGCTCATCGGCGTCAGCAGCCTTGCTGCTCAGCCAAGGTGGAGTTGATGCTGAAACCTGCACAGACAGCTGTTGTCCCTTTTGGGTACTTGCAGTTGCAATAGGCATTCTGTGAGTCATATGTTATATGTTTATCACGACAGTGTTAGGTGTCATGATTGAGCACACAGCAACTATGTTGCATGGCTGTGTCTGCTGACAGATGATTTGCAACAATGCTGACTCTGGGGGGTGCTTGTCAATGTAACTGCACTTCAGATTTGCAATCGCACATCTTCTGGCAAACAGCTCGCTCCACTGCACAATGGAATGCATGCATAGTCCCTTGTCACTTTAGGTGATTTGTTACAGCGGCGCCCAAAGAGATGCATCTTTCAGCAGGCAAGAGTCAGATACCTGAGGCATGTCAGGAGAGAAAACTGAATCTCTGGCAGCTTCTTCTTGGCTTCTGAGGCTGCGCAAATGTGCCACCTGGCTTTGCAGCTTTGCGTTCTCCTGCCTGAGAGCATTCAACTCAGCCTCAGCA
>JAABUU010008540.1_pt1 | contig 10145 bp, 17 predicted proteins | sample 5559301 | NCBI WGS metagenome assembly JAABUU01 (sample SAMN10711884, study PRJNA513360) | rock metagenome | isolation source: Antarctica rocks | place: Antarctica: Victoria Land, Richard Nunatak white | reverse complement strand
ATCACTTTAACGCACAGAACAAGGACTCAAGCAAGTTCAAACAGCCAGCAAGAGAAGCTTCAGCACGCCAGTCATAAGCCTGTCTGCCTTGTGCCTGATTCTGTGGACAAAGTATTTGCCTGTGCCTGACTGGAATTTTTCAAAAAAGCCTCGACACACATTCTGAGGACTTTGTCTCTGCTGATATAGGTATAACCATTGACACACCCTCCAGTGTCAGCTCTACATGCTTTGTGCTTGTGCTCGTGGCTGGCCGTCAGGTGTCATCTTTGACCTAACAGTCAGTAGCAGATGCCACCAATATTCTCAACAGCTTTCAAAATCAGCCCATGAGTGTAACTTCAGCTGCCGACGTGCATTTCAACGCGTTCAATGCATCGCGCAGCCAGGCATAGCCTTGCATGACTGCATAATGTATCAGATTCTCCATGATCCAGGCATTTTACCGGGCTCTGCAGATCATTGCACTGCAGAGCATTACTGGCAACGTATATCTGAGATCCAATCTATCAAGGGAACCAGCGATGCATCAGCCATACACTATACATTCATGCCCGACGGAGCAGTCAGTAGCACCTGTAGACCAAGATGTGTCTGCTTGTAGACTTCGAACCCCAGCTTGCTGTTGATTTGCACAGATGATGTAAGGATGACAGAGGTCCTTCACATGCATACAGCAAAGGTGTTGTACAGGTGGATTCCCGTGCTTTGTGCAAGCCTTCGGTAACAGCTGGTGACTGCTTTCCTTGCACTACAGTCAGTCGACACCACGCTCAAGCATACTCGTCGACTGCTGGTGTGCTTCACCATTGGGCCCGCCGGCCGCGCGGGTCATGTATGGGATGGATCAAACACTGCCTGCCTGGACAGCGGCCTTGGACCCGGTCGATCTCCTGTGGAATGATAGTTCCAGCGTGTGCGAGCCTTCTCAGCAGGAAGCAGCCAGCGTTGTCTGCTTTCCATCCGCATCCCAGTCCTCAGCAAGGCCTGTCCCGAACAGCACTCAACCCGGCATCCAGGCTCAGTCAGGCGCAGCAGCATCAACACAGCAACATCAGATGTGGGAACCTGTGCCTTTTGCTCCCGACGACTTCCGAGCTGAAGTTTTCAACCTGTTGACTGCTCCTGCACTGACCACTGCGCGACCACAGCCAGAGGTCCAGCCCACTGAGCAGGAACACAGTCAGTCCGCACCGACCTCATCTGGCTTCATCGACGGCACTGAAGACAGCAAACAGCGAGATATGTCTGCGTTGTCTCGAACACGAAGTCAAACGAACACTTCAGAGCAGAAGCAGGCTAATGCTCGGCAGTCTCAGAAGCGCTTCAGAATGCGTCAGAAGGTGTTTATCCAGTTTGCTTGTTTGGCAGTGCTTCCTGCCTATCTGGGCAGAAGCCTGAGCGATGTCGTCACTTGCATCAGCTGCAATATACTGCACAAGGCTGCTCTGCCTCCTCTATTGACCTTGTTACTTTTACCTCAGGCGCGTTCACAGGCAATTGAGGCTCAGCTTGCCAGCACAGTTGCAGAGTTGTGCAATCTTCGGGTACGGCAGCAACACTTGGAAAGCAGAAATCAACTGCTAGAGAAGTGCTCTAGCCTGACCAAAAGTCAAAATTCAGACCAGGTGAGTGGGTTGAGGTTCAGCTCAGTACGTGATGGGCTGACAGGCATGGCCTGCTTGACTGATTGCATTTTTCACGCAAACTATGCCTTCTGCAGGATGGTCCATATGAGAAGCTGTACATTGCTCATGAGACAGACGCCTCAGAAAACGGACCATCCGTTACAATCTCTGTGCAGGGAGAACGCCACCAGATGACAGTGCAAGAGATCAGTCTCATGCCTGTTGCAGAGTTTGCTTCCCTCTGGATGGTGAGATGTGGCATCATTAGCCCAGCTGCATGCTATTCCCCTGGCATCACATCCACAGTGTGACTTGATAAATTGACATTTGCAATCCTCCATGTGATGAAACTTCCCTGGCTTGGGATATATTCCTGCAAGGACCTTGTGTCGAAGTCTGAGCTTGGTTTGCCTGCCTGTTGGCTGCATTACAACCAAATTCAACACTGCGCTGCACAACAGAGCATGCATTGAGCGACATAATGGTGGGCTTGCGTAGTCCATCAAGAGCAGAGCACAAGTAGTGTCGCTCATGTTGCTCTTCCCCATGGCTGCAGCCAACAACCAACATGGCTGGCGTCTTTTCAAGGCATCTTCTCAGCAGCTTGCTTTGCTTTGATTTGATGCAAGTGAGTGTCACACATTACAGCCATCAATGCAGATAGGATTAATGGCATTGTACTGACCTCCCCACAAGCACAATCCACACGCACAGTCCAGGATCAGTTTTTCCTTCCACCAAGTGTGTCATGTGACTATTGCAGGAGTACATTCGGCTGATAGGGGCTTGCTTGATTCAGCTTGAGCAAAAACAGGATCCACGTGCGCAGAGCCTCATGGAAAAGCTGACAGTGGAATCAAGTCGGCTCGTTGGCTGTATCAAGCTGCTGAACCATGACGTGCACAAAGCCATGCTTGATGGCAAGCTGGATCCTGGTCTGGCAAATGCTCACAAGCTTGGGGCTGCGTTTTACACAAACCTCACAGTGAGCACAGCACTATCATTGTACTTGTTGCATTTTCTAGGCTGTAAAGGGATGACAGCCTGGATTCAGTCGCTTCCTGGATGTGGGTGACTTGCATACATCTATGCAGACTTCAACGTTTATCCTTCTGCATATTGTCTGCCCTCACTGCCGTAGTCACTTGCAAACATTGCAAAGCACACATTCAAGTTGCTGCCTGAAGTTGATGCGTGCTATCTTTGGCATGCTGCCTCTGATGTGCTGCCCTTGCAGATGAAGGCAAAGTTCAGAGTCAGATTCGCTGTTTTTCATCAGGCGTTGTCAAATTTTGCAGTTTTGCATGCTGCCCACAGCCACAGTTTATGCAGAGCAAAAGCTCAGCTGTTCATAGCCAGGCTGAGCTTTTGCTCTGCATAAACTGCATGTCATGATTGCATGTTATCTCTTCAGAGCAGAGCCTCAGAAATCACTACTGTGGGACATGGTCATAATGCTAGCATATGGCTTTAGTCAGCCAAGGTCTTTGACTTACAGTTTGGAGGTGACACATTGCAAAGGATGTTGCTCAACCTGCATTTGGGGTGATGCAGAGGCTGTTGGCCTTTACAGAGGAGCAGATGCAGGATCTCATGCTGTTGAGGCGCTTGTATGTCACCAGACGAGGGCTGCATGCCATGGAGCGCAGAGCACTCATCAGCCAAACGCCTGTCAGCCAGAACCAGATCCCCCTTCCTTGTGACAACCTCGCGCAGCTGTCAGATTTGGCCAGCCAGCTGAAGAAGAATGCGGAAAATGACTATCGGGTGTACCATCGTGTGGCGTGTGCAGCCAGACGTGGGGTAAGCTTTGCTGTCAACATCACTTTTGACACCGACTCTATTCCTATGTCACCTAAGTGATGACCTCACTGCACCCTATACCACAAGTTGATTTTCTGCACACTTTTGAACCTTTGTAGCATTCCGCATTGCACTGTCATTGAGGTAGCATGGCATTTATAGTGGAGTCAGCTTGCAAAAGCCACATATTGCTCTTTCAATCCTCGTCTCCCATTCCTGACACAATGTGTCGCAATAGTGTACAGCTTTTTGATGCTGCAGGTGTACACCACAAAGCAGTGGGCAATCATGATAGTGCAGTCGTATCCCTACCTGCCTACATTGGAGTTCCACTTTGAGACCATGGCAGCAGAATGAGGGGAACCCAGCAGGGCAGAACTGCTGGCAAACGCCCAAACCAACACCATGGCTGCTGAGTGGAGGCATCTGAACAAATATTTAGAAGTCATTGCATCTTCCAAAACCCATGACTACATTCCACTGTCAGAGAAACCTGCCAAGTCATTGTATCCTGCTGATGCATCAATGTCATTTGGTGCTGAGGCTGCTCTTAACCTGCACTATATGATGGCGTAGGAATGTTGCTCAGGTAACATGAGTCGTGTTCATGCGGCCGCATTTTTGCTATGAGCTGTTATGATTGTCTTTTTTGTTGAGGGAGGTTTGGTGGTGTTCGCGGTGCAGACAGCTCTGCAGCTGTCTTTTCTGGCCCAGCTTGTCGGTGTGTATACTTTTGGTGACTTTGAGCGCTTTGCGCACGTGTTTGAAATGTGTACTGATGAGTGCAGATGTTGTCCAGATCAGCAGGGCTCATCAGCGCTAATGTAGCTTAGCTTTCTTATTTTTGCTCGAACTGTGTTGGTGTTCACGAGGTGTGCACATGTGCCTGTGATGGCATTTCGGCCAAACCAGCAAGATTAGTCAAGACTCATGTTTAGCGACTTTTCTCAGGATAACTCTATCATTTGCTTTTGATGTATGAAGTGCTACCTTGATGAATTTGTGGCCAAAAATTGCTTTGAAAGCGGTACGTACGTAAGTCATAACGTAACTCAGCCTAGTTAGTCCACAATGGCTATATGGCAGAGACAAAGGCGGAGGGCGCTATGGGCCACGATGAGGACCTTTGCCAAGCGTCATCGTCAGCTTTTGCATGACTACGATTGCTGCTTGGCCTGGTTTCGCAAGATCAGGCTTTTTTTAAAGGTGGGCTTTGTGCAACTGTGTGACCTGCTGTTAAAGGACCCACGGCGTTGCGGCTGAGTCACTACATGGTTTTGCTGCGTCCAAGTCCGTGTTTCAAGCATTGCTTGTGAACGCTGTACGCGTTTGGCGTGACCTGCAAGCCATATGTTGCAAGGTAACATGCAACACTGGATATGCGAAACCTGCGGGGTACAGTATGATGCCAGCAGCAAGCCTCCGGCGTCATGCCTGATCTGCCAAGACGACCGACAGTATGTTGCTTCTTCGGGACAGAAGTGGACAAATTTGAGAGAGATGCAGGGAAGGTTTTGCAACAAGACATTTCAGGTTGCCAATCAAGTACTCAGCATCGGTCCCACACAGCCAAAGTTTGCTATTGGCCAGCGAGCTTTGCTCATCAAGACATCTCAGGGAAACATCCTGTGGGATTGTATCACATTGCTAGATGATGCGACCAAAGCTGAAATCGACAAGCATGGAGGGATCAGCATGATTGCTATTTCCCATCCTCATTTCTATGACACCATGGTTGCATGGGCAGAAGCATTCAAATGTAAAGTCCTCATTCACCAGGCTGATGCAAAGTGGGTCATGCGAACAGACAGCATTGCAAAGGAGCTTCTGGAGTTTTGGTCAGGCAACTGCAAGCAGCTGAATGATAGCATTGAGCTGGTCAGGCTCGGAGGGCACTTTGCAGGCAGCTGCATTTTGTATTCCAAGGCAGGCAAAGGATTCATCTGTACTGGTGACACAATTCAGGTCACCCCTGACAAGATGGTCAGCTTCATGTACAGGTGCGTGTCTGTGTGTGAACAGCTGTTGATTATCATATTCAGGCTGACATGTCCTTCCTTGTTTGCTGTCTGACTCAGCTCAGAGCTTTGCGTCATGCATGATTTGACAAGTATCATTCCATGCATGGCCTGAAAGGCATGAATTGCTTGGCTGTGTGATGCAGCTATCCAAACCTAATTCCTTTGCCAGCGGATGAAGTGAGAAGGATGGCTGCTGTGGTCAAGAATTTGCATTTTGAAGCCATATATGGCATGTTGGACACATCAGTGGTGCACACCCTTGGCAATCAAACAGTACAGCAGTCAGCCAAGCGCTATGTATCAGCGCTTGAAGGTGCAAACCAAACTGACATCTGAAACTCAGGGCAGTCTACAGTGTCAGCGTGATATTGCATCCTTGACAGGATGCTCTGCATCCATTATGCAAATCCAAGGTATGCAAACACAGATTGAGGTGTCTCTGTCAGTCTGCGCTAGAGATTCTGAGTTGACATGAGGTGGTGCTGCAGCAGTTTAACGAACATATAGATATATATATATAGATATATATAACCTTAGTATAAGAAGTTAGAGATGGTCTTGACTCATTTGCGGAGGCATCATGGAGACTGTCATTGCTCCACTTGAAGTCACACTTGTTTCCATCATTATCTGAGGGTATGGAGACTGTCATTGCTCCACTTGAAGCCACACTTGTTGCCATCATTATCTGAGGGAGATCAGATTGCATGGTACCTGGTTACATGACATTGCGAGCAGACAAGCCAGCCTAATGAGACACCAAATTGTAAGACACCTAGGGCTTGCAATCAGCAGTCACATCAAAGAAAGTCAGGACTGTGTTGCTGCCATACAGACTGAAAGGATGGGGTCAAAAATTCTGATCCCACAGTGGGAGGACAAATAATTTGCAAAAGTTGGCCATTCAATTCAAACCTGATAGCAGCAGCATGCAAATACGTCCTTTCTTCATTCTCTGCTGCTGCTTTGTCAGCATACCTAGCATCTCCTAAAATGGGCACACCATTGCTTTTCATGGCAACTCTAATCTGGTGTGTTCTACCTGTCAAAGGCTTGGCAATGTACAAGCGCAATCCTGGCCTGCTACCAACAACAGCCACACTGGTGAATTTTGTTACAGCTGGGTCATGTGTTGTGTGCAGGAGTTTCCAGCTTCCCCTTCTGGCTTTGGCCATATCTCCCCTAATAGTACCCTGCTTCTTGTTCGGCTTTCTATCAGACAGAGCCACATAGCACTTGTGCACTCTGCTTTCAGCAAAGGCAATGGAGATGTGCTGTGCAGCAGGTCTGGTTTTGCCCAATAGCAGTATGCCAGAAGTCACTTCATCTAACCTGCAGTATCACATGCTTGGTACCCCGTGGCCATCCCGTGAGTTAGCACGACAGTCGTTGCTGACAGAGATAAGCATGACAGTTGTCACAACCGTGTCAGCGTGCAGCATCTCACGCCAATCAAGTGACGAACTGGCCGGTAAGTACACCTATGCAAAGGGTAGAGAGGGCCCAGCTGTGGTATCTCGTTAGCTGCCTCCATATGACGTAGAGTGGGTATGACGCCAACAACATCATCTCTGCTGTGAAAGGGCAGCCCCGGCGGTTTATTGATCGCCAACAGCTCTGGATGCTGAAAAATTATGCTGGGCTTGTGAGATTGAGGGCAAGGGCACACAACAGCTTGCGAGCAGCAGGCAGTGCGGCCGCCGTACGCAGACCTCAGCAGCCTGTGTCCCGTTTGCAGCATGATGGACCCTTCCACAGATGTCGATGTCCACTGAGCGTTACACATTGCACAATCAAAAAAACCAAAAACGGAATGGACTGGATTACGTGCTTTGTATTACCATTACACCTGAAACCAAAGCAAGACTGCCGCAACACTGCTGACAAGGCTGAAGGCATAACATTGCAGCACAAGACTAGTACTACATGATGAATGTAATTGTGTTGTGGCCAAAACACGTTGCCCTCAATCCCACGTATCAAGCTTGTTAAACTATGCAGCAGCAACAAAGCTCTTGCCATCCTGTACTGCTGAACAGCAGCGCAATTATCATCCTATTCCGTCAAGAACACTAGTTGCCTAATTACTTGCTGGTCAAACAATCCTTGTGACCACCATGTGTGTTTACATATGCGGGAAAGCTGTATGTACAAACTGGACAAGCTGTGAGACTATCCTGGCTGAAATATTCGGCATCCTGCACACAACACATGTGTTGCTGACCTTCACACCTTTGCAAAGACAAAGCATTGTCTGTCAAAGTCACATTCAACATCAGCTCAATTGCCCTTTGCAAGCTCTTACTCATAGGTGACCACAGAAAAGATTGGGCTCTGTGCCTCATGGCTGCTGAGCATATGCACAGCAGCTCCTTCGCTTGACTCTGTATCACCAATCATGGTGCGTCCATACACAAGAGGATCTGGCCCCTCTGGATGATGTCGATGCACCTACAGTTAAAGAAGGGGCACTGCTTGACAAGGTGCAAATGCCAATCACCCAATTAGCTCACTTCTGTGGGATCATAATTCGCACCACAGGCAGCGTACAGCCTGCATACCTCGTAGCGTTTGTTGTCCAAGAGGATGCCTGTCCGCAAGGCATTCTCCCTCGCGCCAAACAAGCTCTGTAGGCTTTGCAACTCAGCCATTGATGCCTACATGGCATGCGAGCAGACTACAGCTTTGTCTTCTGAAGTTGCTGGCAGCAACTTGCCGCATGGCCAGCACCTGGCAAGCCTTGGAAAACAGCACTTGACCATTGCCAGTGAAGATAAGCACTCTGGAGCAGTCTCTCAGATATTGCTGCGCAGGGTCTGCCAGTCTATTGATCTGAGCTTGATCTGCTTGTTGTGGAATATGCTGCATGGCTAGATTGGCTGACTTGCTGAGAGGATGCAAAACAACACGGTCAGCAACTCATCCGGACGTCGCGTGTTCAAGTTGACTCAGCCCCGTACGTGAGTCTGCAGTGACTTTTCCAGGCACTCTCGTGACAATTGCTTTACAATTTTCGCTGAGGTGGTTTAGGAAGAAATGCGCTATGACGCGAGGATGAAGGGGGGCTTGATAGGCAACGGTAGTCAGGTCAAATAGACTTGTTGCTTCTGCAATGTTGCGGAAAGTCTCAGTTGAGCTTGCCACAGACATGAGGGCAAAGTTTCATTCAATCAATCATCGCCTGGCCTAAAAACGCCAGCAAGGCTTTAGCAATCACTGTCTTGCAAAGTGTAGGCTTGCATGCGAATCCCGTGACACAGCCGAGAGGGTGCGTCGAGTCGCTTATGCAGATTAAGAGCTTGACACCTGCATTTGTTGTTTGGACTGCTTAAGCGATGAGGCCCCTGTCACAATATGCATACTAGTTTGCCCAGGCAGTGCTGCTTCAGCTCAATTCCTGGTGTCGCAGCACTTGTCACTCGTTCGCCTCAAGTTGTTGCGAGGCAGAGTTACCACTTCTCTACGCTCTTGTGTTGTAAGGCCAAAGCAAGAAATACCAGCAGCAAGCCAACCCCTTACTTGAAGAAGAAGGCAGTACCAGGGTGATCGGTCGCATGACGAAGCCTTGCTGAGCTTTGAAGTCTACGTTGTCTATCACAGCTGACTTGTATGATCACACTGCAGAAATGCAGGCTTTGACCCCCTACACTTCAGCAGAAACCCCAACAAATTTGAGGCTTTTAGGCAAGCACACATTTACTTTGCTGCGCAGCATCATTTCCCACTTGGTTGATTGATTGATTGATTGTCGCCATTTGACTTGCTCACCAGCTGTGCAAGGCACTAACAATGGTCCTGTTCTGTGCAGGGAGGCTGAAGTCATACACTCAAGGTGGGCTATGCTTGGGGTGCTCGGCCTTATCATCCCAGATGTGCTAGGCGCTCCCCTTTACATGCTACCTGAGTTGGGTACAGAAAGGCTGTTGCCTTTCACAATCATTGTAGTCGTAGCTTTTGGTGGATTAGAAGCCTACAGGGTGCAGTCCATCCTGCAAGGGCGAGATCTAAACAGCAGGGTCTACCCAGGGGGAAAGCGCTTTGATCCTTTGGGGCTGGCAAAGGGTCAGCAGGCTGGACAGAAGGAGGCAAGGAGCCCAGGCAAGCCTCTGGTAGCATCATCTACTTGCCATGCAACAGGGCATCACCACTCCAGAATGCTCAAATGTGTTTGCTGTCATTGCAAATGTGCTTGCTGAATTGCAGTGATCTTAATAGAGGCAGCCAGCTGTGCAGTGTCAATCAGGCGTATGGTGCTATTGCTTGTGTGCTGGCTATTGAGCAATGACAGTTGAGCAGTGACAAAAGTGTTATGACACGGCCTAGTGATTGAGTCAATGCTGTTTCGTGATAACTGAGTCAACTTGCATTGATCATGCAGGCCTTCGGGTGTTTTCTTCCTGGTTAGGGGGTGTTCCTGGCTGGTTGAGCGGGGGATGGTGGTTTGAGAAGCGCAGCAAGACTGAAAGCGAAGTCAATGATCTGAAGACCAAGGAACTCAGTAACGGTCGCCTAGCAATGTGAGTATATTACATCCATCAGGGTGGAACTGTGCATTATGTGTACAACCACCGAAGTGTTGTACAAAGATGGGCTGATGCGAGAGCAGTGCGCACGTCTCACCATGCCTGTTGTGCAGGATCTCCTGTGTGGGCATCTATGTAGCTTCCATGATCACTGGCAAGGGGCCTTACTC
>JAABUU010008538.1_pt1 | contig 10147 bp, 4 predicted proteins | sample 5559301 | NCBI WGS metagenome assembly JAABUU01 (sample SAMN10711884, study PRJNA513360) | rock metagenome | isolation source: Antarctica rocks | place: Antarctica: Victoria Land, Richard Nunatak white | reverse complement strand
CTCCCCCACCCCCACCCCACCCCCCCAACCCACCCCACCCCGCCCCACACACCCCCCGCCCCTAACCGCTTTTGCAAACAAACAGCAAACCTACCTCTTCCGCTCCGCCTGCTCCGAGCTCCGCACCGAGCTCCAAAACGCCCGCACCTCGACCTCCGACACGCTGCGCACGCAGCGCACCCACCTGCAGTACGAAGTCGACATCCTCAACCAGAAACTCACCCAGGACCTGCTCGCCTGCAAGGACGACCTCAAGGGCCTCTTCAACGACCGCAAGATGGCCGTCCGCATGGACCAGCGCGCCATGGAGTCCGCCATCCAGGAACTCAATTACAAAATCACCGTCGCGCTGAATTCCGATTCGAAGGGCGAGGTCGAGGGGTTGCGCTGGGTCTTGACGCGGAGGGCTGCGTTGGCGATTGTGGGGATGGCGCGTATGTTACTCCCCTTGCGCGGCTGGCGTTGGCTGCTGGCACCGCGGTGGGTGTGTGGGGTTTGGCTGACTGATTGTTTGGCGCGGTGGGTAGTGTTGATCCTTTCGTCGCTGCGGTATTCGTCGTATAAGCTCCATGCTCGGGAAGAGGCGGCGAAACGAGCTGCTTCTTCATCCTACTCGAGCACGGGCAGTGGTTCGGGCAGTGCCGGAGCAACGACTTTCACCGTTCCCTCGCGCGACGCAGGCACGCAGACGAGTGACGGGTCAAGTTTGACGGCGGGCTCGGGCGTCGATCCGAGTTTGATAAGTTTGGGGTGATGGAGCGGGAACGGGCCATAGCTTGGGGGTAGCGTTGGAGATGGGAACATGGAGGCGGATCAGGATCGGGCTCAGGCTTAGGTTCAGGCTCATCGCGTTGTCCGCAACACTCTTGTGGTTTAGATTGTACGAATGAAAGGAGCTGAAATCACATGCACACAGATGCACACCTGAATGCATAGATCACAACACCCGCACGACCAATGAAGGTCTTATGACGCGCAAGATCTACCATTAACGAACAGCCAACAACCACAACCCCCCGCCCCTCCCCCCGGCCAGATCGCCAACATCCCCTATCCCACCCCACCCTACCAGCCAACCCCACCCTACCCGAAATCCATCCTCAACTCAATCCTCGGGCCCTCGCCCCTACCACTCCCACCCCCATCCCTCCTCTCACTTCCACTTCCCTTCCCCAACCCACCACCCTCCCTAATCACCCCCTCCATAAACCCCCTCATCTCCGTCCCCATCCCCCCCACCACCCCCCTAAACGCCCCCTGATCCGCCCCCGCCAACTCCACCAACCGCGCCGCCGTCTCCGCGTAGACAATCTTCCCATCTCTCTCGGCGCGCGCGAGGAGCGCGGGGACCACGAGGGCTAGCAGGGCCGAAGTTTTCTCGGGCGGCGCGGAAGGGGCGTCGGTGTTGGTGTCGACGATGGTGGGAGAAGCGGACCCGGCGACGACGAAGGAAGTAAGGGCTTGCACAAGCGAGGCGCGGGTGTTTTCGGGATCGGAATCCGCCGTGGCGGTGGCGACGAAGTGGAGGAGGCGCGGGAGGAGGTGGCGGTGGATAGCAGCGGCGGAGGGGAGGAGGAGCAGGGAGCGAAGACAGTTAGCGGCGACGGAGGCGAGGCCGATGTCAGCGAGGCAGTCGAGCATCTGCGAGAGGAGGAAGGTGGGGAGGGGGTCTTTCGGCGTCAAGAGGGTGGTGGTGCTAGAGAGGAGGATGGTAGAGGCGAGGAGCATGTTTTTAGCGCAGGCGAGGCTGGAGTCGGTGGCGCGGCGCTGGGCGGCGGCGAGGATGCGGGTGAGGGCGTGCAGGGAGGCGCGGAGGTGGGTGGTGGTGGAGTGGTTGTGCGGGGAGCGGACGAGGGCTTGGGTGAAACGTTTGAAGATGGGGAGGGCTTGCGGGACGATGGTGGGTTGGCAGGTGGGGGTGCTGAAGGTGGTGGTGAAGATGTGCAGGATGCAGGCGTGCAGGTCGGTCTGGATGATGGAGGGGAAGACTTCGGCGGCGTCGACGAGGGCGTTGAGGGAGAGGGCGATGAGGGTTGCGGTGTCGTCGGGGGTTTGAGGTCGGGAGAGGGGCTTCGTGTCGGTTAGGTTGGGGATGTGCGCTGCTAGGACCAGGACGATGATGCGGGTCAGTTCGAAGAGCTGCTCGACGTCGTCGGAGAGGTTTTCGCCGCCGTCTTGGCCTTCTTTTGCGGATGGATGTTCGAGGCAAAGGTCTCGGGCTATCTCCACGATGGTTGCTTGCACGTTCGGTCTTCCGGTCAGCACCATCCGATCCAATAGCTCCATGGTTTCCGAGAAGATGGCATCTTGATAGACGGCTGTGCCTGATACCGAGGGACGGAGTATCTTTCTTAATGCAGAGAGCATCTCTAGTGTCTCCTGACTGTCCGTTGAGGAGTTGCTACTTGATCGGGTGACCAGCGCTTCGAATACAATACCGAAGAGAACGAAGAAGAACGCTACCGGTTCGTCACGGTAGTTGATGTTGTTTCCTTTCGGAGCTATTCCGTTGGCGTCAGGGACCTCTCCTGTCTTGCCGTCAAGAGCAGTGAAGGCAAACTCGCTATCTTGTTCGATGAGGCTTGCTATTGCTTCGACCAAGTTGAGCCAGGAGTCTTGGTAGAACTAGGGGTTTGTCAGCGTCTAAATTGACCACGGCTGCGGGGAAAAGTATACTTTGAGTAGGGTCTCTCGATTCAGCGCCGAGTATATCGTCTCAAGACTTTCTGAGGGCGACGCTTGGGCCGTGTTACTTGAGATGTCCGGTTCGAACCTCAGCCTGGCGAATTCTTGCAGTGATGATAGCCAAAGAGGAGTAAGCTTCGCAATATGCGGCTTCACAACCGCTTCGAGGTACGTGTGCTCGGTGCTTGCGACCTGTAACTCAGCCCAAGCAGAGAAAATCGCCATCTTGACCATCACATAGGCATTGGAGCTAAGGCCTTTCAACTCGCCGATCGCAGCAGACTCAGAGTCGTCTGTCTATGATGAGTAGGTGTGCTGCTGTATGTAAGGAGAACTCACTTGAGAAGTTCTCCAGAGCCGTCACTAGAAGCTTGAGGATACGGCCCATCCGATCAACATCAGTCACAATGCCAGTGGCAATGAACACTCCACAGACGTTCACGGCTTCAGACGCAAGCTCTGGGGATGAGTCCGCTGCAAAGGCTGGCGTTAATGCCGAACTGATTTGAGCCTGGTATTGTTCGAGCAGAGGAGTCTCAGGGAAGTCCGGATCGGGAGCTGTGCCGAATATCTATGTTTACCCATCAGAATTCCTCCCTGTCGCTATTACGAAGGTTGGGACCAACCTTTAGCACTTGCTCGATAATCCTCAAGCCCCATAACCTTAGGTCAACCACGTTCGATGTGGACGCGGAGAAAGCCATTCGGACTACATCAGACACACTTTGCTGCAATGCTTTTACCGCTGGTGTTTTGCCATCAGATAAGATCTCTCTACCAACAACGGCCAACAAGTCACTCAAGCAGTTCATAGCAAAGCTTCGGACTTGCCATCTCAACAGTTCTTGGCCATAACCGGGTGCTGGAGCGCCTTCATCCTTGGTAGTGCCAGCCGCGTTTGCGAATCCAGCCACCTCCTCATCCTGTAGATCCGGCATAGACGTGGTAGTTATCGTGGCCGGCTGTGATGGTTCTTCGTGTTTGATTTTGACTCTGGTAAGTATATTCTGGCATCTTTGCACCCACAATTCTGTTGCGGTGAGGCTTGTCTGCCCAAGCCAATCTGAGATGATGTTGCGGAGTCCGTCATGATCGGGGTTAATGTCGAGTGCTAACCACAAATCATCTTCGAGCCCAGGATTCGCAATTTTCATTACTTCTTCGGCATCCTTCTTCATCAGATTGTACAGGCCATCAATGGCTACATTGCGAATGTCGGCATTTGAACTATCCAGGTTCGTCTGTAACGTCCATATGTAGTGGCCAGCATCCATATGGCCAGAAGCATACAGCGACAGATGTTCCAGACACCTCAAGCTCTCAACAACAGTCAATGCATCTTCCTCCATGCCAAATTGCCGTACAAGGCACAGCATCAGATCACGTGCCTTGGTCATGTCCTGCAGATCGGGGCCTAGGACGTTGATCAGTGAGTCGATGCATCGAGCAATCACCGTGGGAGTTGAACACTCCAGCTCGACGTTTGATGTTGCCGGGGACGCATTCTCCTCGTTGTGGCTATCCAAAACCCATAGCTGCGCGAGCATACCCAGCGTACTCGAAACGTATCCCGAAAAGGTCAGGCCTGCTGAATCAGCAACCATGGAAAGAGCTTCCAAGGCCCAGAAGTGTACGGTGGGATGCGGATCGCTACAGAGAGACAGGAGTATACCAAGGATGGTCTTCAGGTGATACCCAGCAGCGATCCCACCGACCTGCGCATGGATACAGCCAAGAGCCATGGCACAGCCGGCCCGCGTATTCGGGTTACGGTTCGATACGATAACATCGACCAGGTAATTGATTTCGTTCGTCGTGAAGGTGTTTCCTGAGCTGTTACAGAGACGGCCCAGGGCTTCAGAGGCAATGTTGCGCACATATTGGTCGTGATGGACGATGAAACTCTGGTTGATCTTCAGCAGTCGTAACAGCGAAATCGGTAAGTACGAACGTACATGTAACAAGTCTTGAAAAGGTTTCTCAGCCTCGGGACTCTTCAGATCGCCAGGGTTACAGGGTGTCTCTCCAACAGCGACCTTTGACGTAGCCAATAAAGCTAGCGCAATGTTTACTGTCATTGCGGCTTTTCTAGCTGGATCCCTTTGAAGACTATTCGTAGACAGGGATGTCACCATCTGTTCAAGTATACTTTCTTGCACCTTTGGAGTCTGTAGCGGCAATGCGATGGCAAACAAGCTTATCGCGGCGTTGACGACCTCCGTGGCCGGGGGATCGGGCAAATCTTCGACGGCGTCTTCGACATTGACATATAGGGCTACTGAGTCATGCTCTCTTGAGCCGCACACAGGGGACAACAGCTGCGGTGTTATCAGTTTAGGTGTTGAAAGTACGTCTTGGAATTCTCGACATACAACTCGGTCAATCGAAGCTTCTGGCCCTTGCCTGGTAAGCCAGTGGCGGTGCATCTTCCCATCCTTTGCACCGCATATCCCCTTTAGGTTCAGGCCCCTCACGAGTCCACTGACACCAAAGCCGCAGTTATCTCCCACATCCCATAGGCTCTCGAAATTGCCAGCTGAACTGGCAATAGAAGTGCACAGCGAGCTCGGAGAGTAATTGTCCGGATCCGCAAAGGATGAAGCAGCCAAGCTGAGAATATTGGATTGTAACAGCGTCTCACTGTTACCGATTGGACTGAGGTGACCAAGCTTGGCATAACACTGGAACACTCGGCGTCGGACCATGATCTCAAGATCATACAGCTGGATGGCCGGTGAAAGGCGCTGAGATACCTCTTCGGTATGTTTTTTTATTTGAAGACCATCTAAGAACTCTGTCGTATTTTGCAACAGCCCTGCAATGCGTTTGGATACATCAGTGGTGAGAAGTCTGCTGTTAGATCTGAGAAAGGCTAGGATTGACCCAAGGGCACATTCTCGGACATGTGTCAAGAAGCTAACCTCCAGGTGGCTTCTTTGTACCGTGTTACCGCTCGTTATGGGTTTCGGCAGAGCATTTCGCCAAAGGAGCATAAGCTGCGAGATATGAATCTTGATAAAGTTCGGGCCGAGTGTCATCAGACCTCCTATGAGAGTCCACGCAACTTGTATCTGGGTTGCAGAGATTCTCAATTCTGAGTTGCTACTAGCTTTGAGTAAATCCGTGGCGATGCTCAGGATTCGGGAGTCCATCTCGACCGATCCATAGAGTGGTCGAAGGGAGGACGAGCTGAGTACTGCAGCAAGGCCGTTCGCGTAGCCTACGCATTTGCGAGATGAATAAAGAGTCTGCAGCAGGTTTAGTTCCCGATTGACGCTGTTCATGCAAATGGTCAGGCATGGTAAGAGCTGTTGCGGGCAAGCCAAGACAAAAGTTCGTAGACAGTGTGATGTATATATCTGAACGGTATAGCTGGGATGTTGCAGTACCTGCAAAAGCCCATCACGACAGCTGTCGCCGATGTCATTCAACGCTGAACCTAAATTTTTGAACAGGGATGCTAATGCGCTGAGCGCTCCGACCAGTGTATGCTTGCTCGGCTCCGACCTTTCCTTGATGACTTGGGGAAAGTTCTTCAAAACGTCGTTGATCAACATCTTCGCAGCGTTCAGTTGTCCACTTTCGCCCAGGATCTGGCGGCCCACCACATCCTCGAGAACAACTCGAACGAATCTTCTCGTAAAGAGGAGCCGGTACCTGTTATGCACGATGCCCGGACAACTCAGGAGATCGATGAGGAGGTGATCAGCGATCTGACCGTATTGTGCTTCGACCATCTTGTTACCAAGGCCTTGGAATACTCGGATGTAGCATGCCGCAATGCCAGCTCTGGCCTTGTTGCTGGTAGATGAGCGAATGTACTGCGTTGATAGCTGCTTCAGAATATCCGTCAGGCTTAACGCAAGCGTTGCTGTAGACTTCTTCGAAATCGGAGATTCTGAGCGAGGGATCTCGTCATCTTCTCCAATTGCCATTGACTGCCTTTTGGTGGGCTTCTTGAGTCTCTTGACCTTGGGCGCAATAGCCTTTCCACTATCTTCCGAGTGTGACTTGAGCAGTGTGGCCGCCAAACATGATGCAGCAGCGTGCCGCACAACTGGTAGGGAGCTGTCCATGGCTTTCCATATCGTCGACTTCAGCGATTCAAAATCGCCCGAGTTGTCGAAATAGGAGGTCCCTTGCACTAAACGATACATACAGATACAGGCGCTGGCTTGTACCAAACCTGCCTTGTCCCCGGACGCTGCACCTCTGGCAACCTTCCATATATCCCTGGCATCAGACTCATCAACGGAGCCCTTTGTACCTCGTACCAGCTTGCCCAGCGCCTTGAAGAGCCCGCTTCGTAGCCCTGCATGACTTTGTGCAGGTTTGAACAGGCGTATCAAATTCGATACTGTTATTCCTGAGAGGCTGATTGCACTATCTCCTGCGGCCAGAAAGACTTCCCCCATACAATGCACGGCTGCATGCTTCGCTTTTAGCTCTTTCTCCCCCTTCCCGGTAGATATTATGCTCAGCAGCTCGTTGATGGTCTCGTAAAGGAGCTTCCGGTCTCCCTTTCCGAATATGTCTGCGAAGCATCGCCCGAGGTTGTTGCGGATAACGCGAGAGGGCGCGGGTGAGGAAAGATTGACAACTTGGAAGAGTTCCTTCTTGAGGTGTGTCTGCTGAGCTGAAATACTTTCGGCGTCTAAGGTGGAGACATGTTTTGCTATATCCGAGGTGAAGCCTAACAGGTAAAGGTCTTGCTGTTCTGAGGGTAGAGAATGGAGCTTCTGAACGTCGAGCTCTGGGATCGACTGGTTACTACTTTGTGCGCCATTCGTAAAAGTTTGCGCTTTATCTTTACTGGACATCTGCAATGACTCTCCCGGTGATTGCTCCGATTGTATATTGTCGAACTCTGTCTTGGGTCCATTGAAGGTTGTCCAATCGCGGTCGTAACTTAAGGGAGGCTTTCTGATGACCGGCACCATGGTTTATCCGTCCCGAACAGATGATTGCATTTTCTACCCTCACCACTATCTTTGACCAAATAGCTATGTAATTCTTCCAAGCACTTGAAAGCTAGTAGATCAACATCTGCCTTGGTGTCTTCTGTGAACCTCCTCACAAGTTTGACGGAACGAGCAGACCGGCACTACCTACAGAAAGTCAACTCCAGCCAAGCTCAATCACCAGATGGGCAAAGTGCACGGCTCCCTCGCTCGCGCAGGCAAAGTAAAGTCGCAAACACCAAAGGCAAGCCCTGCTTCATAACTCCTCGAACCAAGCTAATTGTGTTCGGCGGCCAGGTCGAACCCACCGAGAAGCCGAAGTCCGCAAACGGGCGCGCCCATAAGAGAGTCATCTACACCCGACGATATGTCAATATCACTATGACGGGCGGCAAGCGCAAGGTACGGTGCTACTGCGAACGGGACATGGAGGCTTTGAACTGACGGGTGGCGCAGATGAACCCTAATCCTACCGCATAAACTGAAGCGAGTTGACGGGAGAAGGGAGAAGGTATAAGGGAAAGGAAGAGGGGAGAAGGGAGAAGAGACGAGTGGGCATGAAGTATCACACAGTGACTACAATGATGGTATCAGGCTGTTAGGTAGTAGATAATCAAATATTGAATTGATGGCCGATTGGAAGTTGAGAGTGATGTCAGGCAGAATTCTGTCTTCTTACCGCGTAAGGCATCCCTGTAGCGATCTTTTCCCAGGGGTGGTTAGCTGCATATGTAGTGCCATACAAGTGTCCAGATCCTTACAGTGCCGGCAATAGGGAGGTTTTGCCACAAAAACAAGTCCTCAGACAAGTCCTTAATCGGGCTAGAGGCAACCGTTTCGGGCAGTCACAGGGGGTAGGACTTGATCCTCGCTTACAACAGTTGTAATTGAGGATCAAGTCACATATCAGGTTAGGGTCTTACTGATATAGTTAGATAGATAATTTAGACAAACCTTTGTCATTTCTGCATGCTGTGACAATAATTATGATTAATTATTGATGTAATTGATTTATAGTCTAGCTCAGCTACTAACTACAATGAGCAGTCACTCAGATGACTTGTCTAAGAACTTGTTTTTATGGCAAAACCTTTCTAATAATTCTGGTCAGTAGACACTATAAGCAAAAAACACACCACTTTTTTTAGTAAAACTTGTCACCTCTGTATCTATTTATGAATTTACATCAAAAACAGCTTCACATTCACTGTGACTGCATTCTAAACATCAGCAATGTCTTATTCATTGTCTGAATACATTAAGAATCTCATTAATGATTAATTAATCTGTGAAATGTCAATTTCATCAATTTATGAGAACATGAAAGTGTCTACTTGACAAATTTAAAGAATGCAAAGAAATCAATGAATATAAGAATCATTTAAGATTCTCAGACTTAAGTAAAGAAATTAATGTAGAGTCTTGACATCAGTAATGAAAAAGATACTGATTGTTTCTTTACTTTTAAGTTTATTTGTAGTCAATTTATAAGCATTCATAAAAAAGTCATTCACAGAGACTTCAAGCTTTTTTAAGAGCTTTAATTTTTTTATATTATAGAGTTCTTTTTAAACTTTATATCTCTCTTTTATATAGCTTTGTCTAATTTTCATATGAAATATTTTGATCTTAAAGTCATAGTTAAATAATTACTGTACAATAAATTAAAGCAATAATACTGTGAGACTGATCTTAACAATTATGTAATAGTGAATCAGATAAAGTTTAATATGTATATAGAATTATTATTAATTATTGAAAGAAAGTAAATACTTATGCTATACTATGCTGTCTAGTAAAATCTCTAAACTATATTATCTATGAGCACATCTTGATTAAGAGAGTTACAAAAGAAGTAAAAAGAATGTTGACTGCAGTTAATGTAAATAGAGTCTTCACTCAGTCTTTAATACTAATTTTATCTTGCTTCATAGAAGCAGCTAGAACATCACTTCTTAACAATTTTGCAAAAAGCAATTAAATAATTAGAACTGACACTGCAGCAAGTGTCTAAGCTTATGCAAGTGTTTATGATTAACAAAGAATATAAATGAATTCATAAAGAAGTTTATATTGAAGTTATAATAAAGAACAATTCATAGAAGTTAAGATTAGATGTTCTTAAGTTAATTAAGTATAATGCTATATTAAAGATGCTCTGATTACATAAAAAGAACTTATAAATTAATTAAATTAATAAAAAAATTTATGCAACAAAAAATGCATATAATGTCTCTGAACAACTGAAAAAGAGCTTATCAGAGTATAAGTCTTGAAATTATGAGATATTATTATTAGAGAGAAGAGAATTAAAGTGAATGTTACTTTATTTTATGAGCAAAGATTAATTAAAGAAAGTTCAGAACTATTTTGCTGAGAATTTAAAGAGAGAATTTATTAAATCATTAAAGTCATTGATAGAATACTCAATTCTGTTTATATTAAAGAAAGATGACATCAAGTAACTTTGTGTTAACTATAAATAACTTAATGAAATAATT
>JAABUU010008537.1_pt1 | contig 10147 bp, 12 predicted proteins | sample 5559301 | NCBI WGS metagenome assembly JAABUU01 (sample SAMN10711884, study PRJNA513360) | rock metagenome | isolation source: Antarctica rocks | place: Antarctica: Victoria Land, Richard Nunatak white | reverse complement strand
CTGGCTCGGCCATAACGCTCCGACACCGCCCTCACCAACTCGTCCCGTGTTGCCATGCTGATCCGCCTCATGCCTGTCTCCGCCGAACCCCGGCCGGGAGCATTTTAGGTGAGGCAACGGGTCAGCGCTCGGGAGCATTCCAGGTGAGGCAATGCGATCCGCCCGGTGCGGGTCGCGCTGCAGAACCAGCGCGACGACCTGCTCGCCTTCGCCAGCGTGCTCGATGCGAAACTGGCCGACATCGCGCAAGCCCACGCCGCCCCCGAGCCCCTGGTGCGGGAAGCCTGCGTGCTGCACCGCTTGCCCAGCACCTCGCCCGCGTATTGGCAGGGGTGGAACCGGCTGCGGGCGCAGGCCGGAGGCAAGTTCCATGTCCTGTTCGACGCCGTGAGCCATGCCATGGCGAACACGCCGCGCAGCAGCTCGCTGGTGGAGAACCTCAACTCGCGGCTGCGCACCTACTTCACCCTGCGCCGTCACCTCGGCGGAGCGTACCTGGACTTGCTGCGGTTCTTCCTCAACCACCGCCGCTTCCTGCGCAGCCGGCACGCCCAGCGCCAGGGCAAAAGCCCGCGGGAGTTGATGACCGGCCACGGCCATCCGCACTGGCTGACCATGCTGGGACTGGGACCGCTTCAGCCACAGCGGGCTTGACCTCGGGGAGGCCAGCCGCCTCCAACACAGGACACCCTTCCAGTCGAAATCCGGCCCTCACAGGCCGGCGGTCTTCGTACGCCCGTGTGACCCAAAAATGGCAGATTCTGAACCACGCCGCCGGCGGTGTCCGGCACGGCCGAGGAGATCGCGCAGGCCCTCGACGCTTCGGCGTGGCAGCGCTTGTCCGCAGGTGAAGGCACCAAGGGGCCGCGCTTCTACGATGGGGCTTACCTGGAGCTGGCCGACCTCGATGCGGCTGAGTTCAACCAGGCGCTGAGCGGCACTTGGACCCGCGGCCTGCTGGTCCGGCGCAGCCTGGCCGACGGCAAGCTTGCATTCTTCACCACCTGGTGCCCGGCCGGCACCGGCGCAGCCAAGCTGGTTCAGGTCGAGGGCTGCCGCTGGGCCATCGAGGACAGCTTCGAAACAGCCAAGAACGAGCTTGGCCTCGACCACAGCGAAACCCGCTCCTGGCACGGCTGGCACCGGCACGTGAGCCTGGTCATGCTGGCGTTTGCCATGATGGCCAGCATCCGCCACCGCGCAAACCAACCCGCCCCACAAAAAACACCGCCGCGCCTGCCCCGGACTCGGACACCCCGGACCCAGACACCTCGGACCGTGGCACGCCAGACCTCGTCCGCTGGTCGGTCCAGGAACTCCGACGCATCGCCACCCGCCTGGCCCAGCGCCGCATCCAGCCCGCACACGTCATCGCCTGGTCGCTCTGGCGCAGGGCACATCAAGCCGCCGCACAACACTCACATCTGAAACGAAATCGGCAACTGTAATGCTAGACGCACCCCCGGTTTTGACATCATCCTTGGCATTTCGACACGTCATCAGCGGTTCGCTCTCGCTCGCCTCTCCGGATCACACCTGACGAGATCAAGTCTCGCCTTTTGCTGCAACGCTCACCACCATCGCTTTTGGCGACAGCAGCTTGCAGTGGTTTGACGCCTGCACCTGACTGCCGGCATCGAGGAGCCCACCCTCATCTCTCATACAGCTCCACAGTTCCAACTCAGGAACCGTGTTCGTGACACACCATCCATGTGCCACTTGTCCCCGGCCGCAGGCAGCCTGCGGCGGATCTGGTTGGCAAACGTCTGCCCGAACTTCAGCGCCCACTGGCGGACGGTCTCATGGCTGACGATGCTGCCGCGTGCGGCCAGCAGCTCGTCCACCATGCGCAGGCTCAGGGGAAAGCGGAATTAGAGCCAGACGGCATGGCTGATGACCTCAGCCGGGAAGCGGTAGCCGGCGTAGCTGGGAACGGCGGACGGTGTCATTCCGCCCGCCTACCTGTCTCAGCTCCATCTCACAAGCCAGCCAGCCGACAAGTTGACGGTGCCCTTCATTCTCACCGCCGCCTACCACATGCTGCGCGACGGCACGTTCTATCACGACCTCGGGCCAGACCACTTCCGCTGCACCTCGCCCGAAACCCACGCCAAGCGCCTCGCCCAGCAAATCGCCACGCTGGGCTTCACCTGCACCATCGCGCCGGCCTCAACGGTCGAGGAGGTCTCTGCTTAGACCAACCGGCCTCTGCCCTGACCATTCCGGTCGCCGAAGCGCACCCTGTGATGGGCTGGCGAATACAGTCAAGGCAAAGGCAGGTTGGTGTTAGATGGCCTGTCGCTGCCGTGACACCCGATTTGCAGGGACGGTCAAGTGTAGATGTTTTGCACGGCTGTACATGATTTTTTCAGATATCCACTTCCTTCGTTGACAGACAGAGAGGCTGCGTGCGAACACCCCGGCAACGATAAGGGTAACGTCGTCGTGATACGGGGAGAGACGCATGAGAGTTCGCGGAAGCGGCAGCACTTTGGCCACGAATAACTTTCGTTTCGGATTCAGACTAAAAGATGAGTCGCGCGCCGGTCGTGGTTCGCGGATAGCCTCGCCGGCCCGCTTCGACATGCGCGCTGCACCCACGCTTGCGTTGCTTCTCGCGACGGCTCTGCCCCTGGCCGCCCATGCTGCCGGCCCGGCACCGAACGTTGTCGCGCAAAGGCTGCCCCTCACTGCGGTGCCCCCCGATGCCGGCAGGCCCGAGGCCAGTCCGGGAGATCGCAACAGCCCGCTGGGCGTGTCGCCCGGACCTCAAAACACAACCGGAAGCTCATCAACGGAAATCGGCGGGCCTCCAACACCAATTTCGAACGTGCCCCGGGTCGGGCTGTTCCCCGAGCTTGGGAAAATCCTCCTCGACCGCGGCTTTGACTTCCACGGCGTCGCGTTCAGCAACGTCCGGAGCCTCCAGGGAGCTGGCGTGCGCACGCATGAGACCGAACACCTTCTTGCGATCGCGCCAATCCTCGACGTTGATCTCGGCAAGGCCGCCGGGATCACTGGCGGCAATATCCACCTCACGACGACTTTCCTGACGCTCAGGGCCAACGAGCCTAACTACGTCACCGATGCCGGCGGCGCCCTGGTCGGCAACCAGCAGGGTGTTCCCGCCCTGTCCGGCCATTTCTTTTACCTCTCGCAGGCGACCTACGAGCAACGGCTGCTCAACGATAGGCTGTCAATCGAAGTCGGCCAGACGAGCGCTTACCGCTACTTCTTCCTGCCGAACTCGCTCGATCCCCTGACGCACTACTCCACCACCATCCAGGTCAACGGCGACTTCCCGACCACCCCGTTCCCAACCTGGGGCGGCCGGGCCACCTACAAGCTCCCGTCCTCGAACTGGTACCTCCAGGCCGGGGCTTTCGAGGACAACTTCAGGCGCGCCACGAACTACCCGCTCGCGTTCGGTAGCCGCGGCAGCTCCGGCGCCCAGGTTCTGGCAGAGGTCGGCTACCGCAGCGAGTTCAGCAACGCGGCCTACCCGGCCAACCTCGAGGTTGGCGTCGAGTACAACACGCGCTCCGGCTACTCCAACGCCAAGGGATCGCCAGCGCCGGCATTGCAAAATCTCACGGTGGCGGCCAACTACCCCGGTGGCGGCGTGATCTACGCGCAGGGGCTGCAAACGCTCTGGCGCGGCGCATCCAACGGCGCAGCAGCGCCGCCTGCGAACATCAACGTCTATGGATCCTTTGACGTAGCGTATGACAAGCCGCAACCGATCGACTTCGATGCCATCGTCGGATTCAACTTCACCGGGTTGATCCCGGGGCGTCCGTTCGACGCATTGGGCATCCAGGCCCACTACCAACAGTTGAGCAAGACCGAGGGGGCCTTCGAGTCCAGGGCGCACAACTTCTTTGCCGGTCCTGGCAAGAGCCAGCGCCGGAACGGCATGCAGTTCGAGACTGTTGGCAATATCCAACTGACGCCCGCCATCGCGGTTAGGCCACTTGTCGAGTACTTCGTCAACCCGGATAACATCGGCGACGCCCGCGGTAGGCGGAGGCCTTCGAACGGGTTCGAGGTTGGCGTGTTCACGGTGGTTTCGCTGGCAAGGCTTCTTGGGACCAGCGCGAAACCGTTCTGATTGCTGGATTCCTTGGTTCAGGAGGCGCGTAATGAGAAACATGCTCAGTCCGAAGGGGTTCAGCCTCTTCACGGCAGCCGCCGCCGCAACCCTGGTGGGCTGCTTCGCTGCGGGCTGCCCCGTGGCCGCAGCGGTGGCTGGCGACCGGCAATCCTCCGAACTGGTCCCGGGCGTCTCGCTTTACGGCGATCCGAAGGCGCCGGACATCTCGGGCCTATGGCTTGGAACAGTTGTCGGCGTGCCCGGGAAACCCTCCCTGACAAATTCGGGAGGGTCCCAAGATGGCCGGCCCCCGACCTACCTGGCTCCCTGGCCGCTGCCCTACACGCCGGCTTACCAGAAAATGGCTGACGAACGGGCCGAGGGGTCGAGGAGGGGCAGGACGGTCGGCGACGTCGGCGCGAGATGCCTGCCGTTCGGGCTGCCGATGATGCTCGTCAACAAGAATTTTCCGGACGAGATCGTCCAAACGCCGGGCGAAGTGACGATCTTCGTTTGGGGCACCTTCCCGATCACGATCTGGACCGATGGCCGGCCGCATCCTAAAGATCTGGCGCCCAGCCAGAACGGCCACTCCATCGGATACTGGGAAGGTGACACGCTGCACGTGGACACGGTGGGCATCAATGGATCGACCACATTCGTGGCTGCGCTGCTCCCCCACAGCCCGAAGCTGCACATCAAGTGGTCGTTGCAGCGCGTCGATAAGGACGTGGTCCACGTCCATCTCACGTTCCTCGACGAGGACGCGTTCAAGGAACCAGTGGTCACCACCAACATTTGGCACCGGATGACTGATCCCAGGTGGCAGGTGTTGGACGACGCCTCTTGTTTTGAAAGCGCTGCAGGTGTCTCCGACAAGCCCGCGGCACCTGGCTTTACGAAGTACTGAGCAGCTTCGGTTGTACTGACCTATGAGCGGGCAGGAACGCATGCATCGGTCGCAGGATCGGAATTTGAGGTCTGCTCCCTTGATTGTCCCGGCAAACCCGGCCCGATCAGTCGCAACGAGCCGGACGTTCCACCCACAACCCGATCCCACTCCTTATGCAACGGTGCCGCTCCATGAACAGCAACACTGAGTCCAGCCGGATGACGACGGAACGGGACGCCGCCGCCAACCGTCAGCAAATCCGTGAACTGCTGGAGAACTGGGTCGTCTGGCGCGATTCCGGCAACTGGGAGCGCCTGCGCACCCTCTGGCACCCGGGCGGCCGGATGGTCGCCACATGGACCGAAGGAACCGGTGACGAGTTCGTCGCCATGAGCCAGGCGGCCTGGGCCAAGGGCATCAGCGGCCTGCATCGCTTGGGAGGCATCTCAATCGACGTGAAAGGCGACCGCGCCGTTTCGCAGGCCAAGATGACCATATCGCAGCGCACCGAAGTGGAAGGCGTAGTCTGCGACGTGACGTGCACCGGGCGTTTTTACGACTTCCTGGAAAGGAGGAACGGCAGGTGGGGCATCGTTCTGAGGCAGCCGATCTACGAAAAGGACAGGATTGACCCGGTGGCGCCCGGTGCCGTGCCGGTCCTCGACAAAGCCCTGCTGGAGCAGTTCCCACCTGGTTACCGCCATCTCGCCTATTCCCAGACCCGCATCGGCTACACCGTCAAAGGGAACATGCCGGGCCTGAGAGGTCCCGAGGTGGATGCACTCTACAAGCAGGGCGCGGTCTGGCTCGACGGCGGTCCGTTCGACGCCGCTGCATGGACCGCTCCGAAGAGCGAGTAACCCTGTCATCCCTGGCCGGTTGGCCTGTGCCGGGACCGACCGTTGCTCGGTGCATTTCTTGGAGATCGGCACCGACCGGAGACTGTTTTCCATGGCTTGGCTGTTCGAGAACACCGGTCAGGCTGCTGGCTTGTTCGACGCTGCCAGTAGCAGCGGGGCAGACCGCCTCAAGACCGGGCGGATCAACGCGCGGAAGCTGCTTCAGGCCGAAAGGCGCATCCGCGCAGCGCTGCAACTCGGGCACCGTGCCCGGCGATGATGGAGAGAAATGCCGTGAATGCCATGATGAAGCGCAAGGCCCTACACTGGATCGGCGGCGAGTGGGTGAGTTCCCCTTCCGAGCGGGAAAGCATCGATCCCGCCACCGGCCAGGCGATCGGCACGTTCTGCGACGGCGGGGCCGAGGTGGCGCAGGCCGCGATTGACGCTGCCGTGGTGGCCTTCCGTCGCGGAAACTGGGCGACCGACCCGATGCTGCGCACGACGGCCCTCAGCCACCTGGCCGACGTCTACGCGGCGCGGCTCGGCGAGGTCGTTGACACGCTCTGCCTGGAAAACGGCAAGCTGCGCTTCGAGGCGGCGTTCGAGGCGAACTTCATCCTTCGCGCACTGCGGTTCGCCGCCGGGCTGGCGGTGCAGAACTACGGCCGCGTGCTCGATCCCCGGCCGGGCCAGCAGTCCATGTCAATCCGTCAGCCGGTTGGCGTCGCGGGACTGATCATCCCCTGGAACTCTCCCTCGTACCTGTGCATACGCGCCCTGGCGCCGGCCCTGGCCGCAGGCTGCACGGCCGTGGTGAAGATGCCGTCGCAATCCGCGCAGGCCGCGGCGCTGACCGGCGAGATCATCGGCAGCGTTCCCGAGATACCAAAGGGCGTGGTCAATCTTTTCATCGAGTCCGGCTCCGACGGCGCCCGGTTGCTGGTGGACTCGCCCCAGGTCCCGGTTATCAGCTTCACCGGCAGTTCGCACACCGGCCGGCTTATCGCCCTGGCGGCGGCGCCCCGCCTCAAGCGGGTCGGCTTGGAGCTTGGCGGCAAGACCCCGCACGTGGTGTTCGACGACGCGGACCTGAACGCCGTCCTGCCGACCATCGAGAAGTCGTCCACGATCTTCGCCGGGCAGTTCTGCATGACGGGCAGCCGGATCCTGGTGCAGCGCGGGATCGCCGAGAAGCTGAAGGCCGGCTTGGCGGAGCGGCTGGCGCGGGTCCGGCCGGGTCCGGCCGCCGACCCCAGTAGTGACATGGGTCCGCTGATCGACAAGGCCGCGGTCGCCCGCGTCCACGGCTTGGTCGAGGACGCGATCCGGGCCGGCGCCCAACCAATCGTCCGCGGCGGGCCGACAACGGCTGCCGCCCTCGCCGGCGGCGCGTTCTACCATCCGACGCTGCTTGAGGTGTCAGAGCCGTCAATGCCGATTGTGCAGGCAGAAACCTTCGGACCCGTGCAAACGGTGCAAACGTTTGACACCGAGGACGAGGCCATCGCGATGGCTAACGACAGCGAGTACGGCTTGAGCGCCTGCGTGTGGAGCCGCGACGTGGACAGGCCGATGCGCGTCGCGCGCTGCCTGGAGGCCGGCCTGGTCTCCATCAATAGCTGGGCCAACGTCGCCGTCGAGTTCGAGGAGGGCGGCTTCAAGGCGAGCGGCCTTGGGCGGCTTGGCGGTCTCGGTGGGATCGAGGACTTTCTGGAGTACAAGCAGATCACGCAGAACTATGACGGCAGCCACTGAGGCAGAAAGGGCGCCGCGCCTGTGTCCGGCAAACAGGTCGCGGCGCGCTTTGTCGGGTCGGACCATTGAATTGGCCCGCCTTATGCTGACTGTCCGCTTCGAGGCATGGCTCGCCTGCGGCACACCCGCCTGTTCAGGGCAGCCGCAATTCTATGCAGCGCGTAGCAAAGCCTGATCGCTTGCCGCAACCTGTCGTCTTCCTGGGCGTCGCAAGCCTCGGCGTGAGCGTTCAAAACAGGGGCGGGGCACAGTCGCCTCAGCCAGACCAGGAGGGAACGATGAACATGATCCGGCCGGTGCTCCATCATGTGACAATCAAGACGTCCCGCATTCCAGAAATGGTCGCGTGGTACGCGGCGGTGATCGGGGTCAGGGTCAATTTCCAGGACGCCAACAACGCCTGGACGACCAACGACGAGGCCAACCACCGCGTCGCCTTCCTGTCCGTGCCGGGGCTGGAAGCCGACCCGGACAAGATCAAGCACATCGGGATGCACCACAGCGCCTTCGAATACGCCAGCTTCGCGGACCTGATGTCGTCCTACGAGCGCATGAAGAGGGAGGGCATCGTGCCCGCCTTCTCGCTCGACCACGGCCTGACGACCTCGCTCTACTACAAGGACCCCGATGGCAACTACGTCGAGCTGCAATGCGACAACTTCGGCAATTGGGCGCAGTCGAGCGAGTTCATGCGCACGTCGAAGGATTTCCAGTCGAACCCGATCGGAACCTTCTTCGACCCGGAGCGCGTGTCCCAGGCCCACGCCGCCGGCCAGTCGTTCGAGAGCCTGCAACCGGCGGTGCGCGGGGGTGAGTTCGTTCCCGACCAGATGCCCAGCATGGGCTTGCCGGCCTGACCCAGCGCTATAAGCGCGCTGTCCGCGCTGTCTGCGGCGGTTGACCCGGCGTCCTGCCAGACCATCGAGCGCCTGATGCACGAGCACGCCTGGCCGATGGACCACGGCACGGCCGGCACCCTGCCCGACCACTACACGGAGGACGACTACGCACTCGGCATCGGGCCGGACACGGTTGGCCATACCGCCATGGCGGAGTGGGCGGGCGAGCGCCAGGCCATGACGGAACGGTGGTCATGCCACGTTCAAACGGGCCTCCGCCTCGACCCGGCGCCTGACGGAACCATCCACGACGCCGTCACCCGGCTCAGTCCCAGCGAGCGTGCGACAGGCCTGTAGATTCCAATGCATTCCGCCAACCCATACCGATCTCAAACCGCCCATCGTTCTAATCTGAAACCGCCCACTGTTCGGACGATGTCACCCACCCTGTTTGGGTGGGGGGCATCCAGGGAACGGATTGTCTCGCGGGTCATCGATGACCTGGCTTCCAGTGCCGCCATCGCAATCGATGGAGGGGCGGGATGCCGAGACAGAGGCTATCCATGCGGCGGATCAAGCAGTTGCTGACGATGCGCTTTGGCGCTGGGGCGAGCACGCGGGAGATCGCGCGCGAGCTGGGCGTGGCGCCCAGCACGGTGCGCGAGTACCTGGGCCGTGCGGCCACGGCGGGGACTAGCTGGCCGCTGGCGTCAGACGTGACCGACGAGAGCCTGATGGCGCGGCTGTTCGTCAACGCGGGCGTACGGGTTGGGGCGCGGCGTCACGCCGAGCCTAACTGGGCGGCGCTGGTGCGCGAACTCAAGCGGCCCGGCGTCAATCTGCTGGTGCTGTGGGAGGAACACCGGGCGGTTCACCCAGAGGGCTACGCCTACAGCCGGTTCTGCCAACTGTTCCGCGAGTTCGAGCGGCACCTGTCGCCAACGATGCGCCAGCAGCACGCGGCTGGGCACAAGGCGTTCGTCGATTACTCGGGCAAGCTGGTGCCGATCACCGATCCGGTGACGGGCATGGTGAGCACGGCGGAGATCTTCGTTTCCGTGCTCGGCGCCTCAAGCCTGACCTATGCCGAGGCGGCCTGGACGCAGACGCTGCCGGACTGGATCGGCGCGCACGTGCGCATGCTCCGGTTCTGGGGTGCCTCCGGGCACCCTCGTCCACACCGACGAGTATAGCATCTACGCCCGCCTGCCAGCCTGGGGTTATGGGCACAAAACAGTCTGCCACGCCCGCGGTGAGTATGCCCGCGACGAGGACGGGGACGGGTTCTGCGAGGTCCACGTCAACACGATGGAGATGGGGTGGACGGCCCCCGGCGGCTCGATGTGCCAATGTGCGGGCTGTGAAAACCGGCAGAAAGGGAGCAGCCCGCAATGAGCATCACCATGATCGGCCTCGATACCGCCAAGTCCGTTTTCCAGATCCACGCGGTGGACCAGGCTGGCAAGGCAGAGAGCAAGCGCAAGCTGCGACGGAGCGAACTGATCTCTCTCTTCGAGAAGCAGGAGGCTTGCACGGTTGTGATGGAGGCGTGCGGCGCCGCTCATCACTGGGCACGCATGCTGACCGGTCTTGGACACAGCGTGAAGCTGATCGCGCCCGAGGCGGTCAGGCCCTTTGTCAAGCAGGGCAAGAAGAACGATGCGGCCGATGCAGCCGCAATTTGCGAGGCCGCATCCCGGCCCGACGTGACATTCGTGCCAGCCAA
>JAABUU010008534.1_pt1 | contig 10149 bp, 16 predicted proteins | sample 5559301 | NCBI WGS metagenome assembly JAABUU01 (sample SAMN10711884, study PRJNA513360) | rock metagenome | isolation source: Antarctica rocks | place: Antarctica: Victoria Land, Richard Nunatak white | reverse complement strand
CTCCCTGTTGTCACATTTGACCGTCTTGCCAAAGTGTACACCAGTAGCACCATACACATCATATGTGATGCTTGCATTGACAGTCTTGATGACAGCGTTACAGCCACCTGCAACACAATGTATCACCAGTCAGATTGAGCACTGTCTTGCTCCTGATGGCAGATGCAATACACTACAGCAAGTATAGTTGACAATGCACTGCAGCAAGTGTGCTGCATAATGTGATGCTGCAGCAACAGGACTTTTGCACAAGAGTACACATGCGTTATGCCTGACCAGAACCCTGCAGGTGTGACCTATGACCTACTGTCTTCAATCACCAACTAAAGCGCCCTACTGTGACCTGTCTGGCAAAGCACAAGGCGAACAACAGAATACATATTCAGCTTAGAAAGACGCTGATTGGCAAGCTGACTACCAGCAGCTTGTTCAGCAGCAGTCCGGCAAGGTGAGAAGCAAGCATGTCCTGAATGGAGCAAAGGATATAAATGACACAGAGATGAGTGAGCATCTGACCAGATACTCGCGAGAGCCAAAGGGAAGCTCCACTTGGCCATTGCCAGTGCAGTTCTGAGGCAACCCAGTTGTTGAGTTGAGCAGAGAGCATCCACCACCCCAGTCCTGAAGAATTTTAACACCAGCCTCAGTGCTGCTGGCCAATGAGCGCGATACTTTGCGGCACAATAAGACATAAAATTAGCAAGCAGGACCCCACAAAGGCACAAAACTGCTTGCCACTTGGCACTCACTGTTACACTAAAAATTCAATGCCAAGAGGCTTCATGACAGCCACTGACAGTCAGTTGACACAGCTGAGGATGCATGCATGTATAGGCATACAAGGTACCCACCGAGATACCAGCAACACCAATCAAGGTGACTCCAACCAGGAAGACAGTCAAGCCAGCAATCCAGGTGGGGAAGAGCTTCCTCAGCACTCTGGGGGGCAGGAAGGAGATGAGAGTGGTGGCAAAGGAGCAAACCATATTGGTTCCCAGAAACTTGCCATAGGCATCATTCCAGCTGTATCCTTGTGCCTGATGGCCACAAAACAAGAAGCTGTCATGATGACTTGGCATGTACAGGAGAAAGATCAAGTACTCTGGCGCAGAAAAGAAAACCATCTGAAAGGGTGACTTCAAGCATAGAAGGGCTTGCACACCCTGGCATGCAGTGCAGTGCATCTGTTGTTGCCAAAAGGTACAAACACACTCATGAAAACAAGATACATGGAAAGTCACAAACCTGGAGATTGCTGATGCTGTTCAGCCCAACCACAATCTGAGTTGTGGTGATCCCCAGCACTGAGACAATTCCTGTTCCATAGTAGTACCGAGTAAAAGGCAGCTTGAAGCGCACAACGTGGAAGAAGGTGCCAATACCACAAGCCATCAAGGCTACGGATGTCAAGTCTGCAACACAAGTTGAACATTTTTACCCTGGGGAAACTGCAATTACTGAGCTGCTGGATGCAAACAGTGTGCGTGTCCGAGTGAGATGGCTATGCTGCAGCCTGGAGCTACCAAGAGCACAAAAGGATGATGCAGCGCAGCCCATTGCTTATCTGGTGGCTTTCTCAGATAACTAAGTCAACGTCAAAACACGAATGGACATAGTGGATGTTCCATGTTTGCATATAAGGCAGTCTCAGTCTGCACTCAGCATGCCAACAACAGCTAGTAACATGCATAGTGCAGGCAGTACAGTTGCTTACATTGGGTGATGTTGACATTGGGGTTGGTGGATGCCACAATGATGGGTCCAAGCACAATGCCTCCTGTCATGGCCAGAGCATGTTGCAGGCCCATGATTGCAGCCAGCAGAAGTGGCAACGGCTCATTGACAGCAAAGAATGGCGGCAGCCTGTCTGTGGTATCCTTTCTGCAGTAAGGCCACTTGGGCTGCAACCAAAACATGGCAAACTTAGAAAGTGTTCAACTGGATAAAAATTGTCCACTATTGGTAAGCACACCGTGTGTTCCGCAAGCACAAAGCAACGGATGAAGAGCCCCCTGAGTCCTGCAACAGCAGCCTTGTTTTACAAGTTCTTTCTGAAGCTCACCATAAACAGATATTTGTAGTCGTAGTCGCCGATGAACACATCTTTCCAGCTGCCGTGTGGAATCCAGGTCGCCCATCTCACTTTGGGCAGTCCACCCACCATGACGCTTTATACCGCGCCGGCAAGCAAAAGGGTCAGTTCCCTAACGCGGGAGGGAAAGGAGGTGAAAGCCTCCTGCAACAGGACAGTCAACTTTGGCTCGCAGGGTTGCAGGCTTTATGCAATCGGTACAGCACAACAATCATGCTTGTCGACGGCTTGCGACGACTCAGGAACATGCGCGCGTCAGAAGAATGGAGACCGGAAGGTCGAGATACGGATAAAGATAATGGATACATAAGAGGTTATGTCATGTACACACACAGCCCGTTATACAACTTGTCCTTTTTCATAGCTCGGGCTGAAAGACAAGTTGTTGACTTGCAGCATCTCCATTTACGGCAGATTATACATGCTATCCGAAACGGGTGAGACCGCAGAGATCCAACCAACCTGCAGCAGCTGCTTATCACAGCCCGTCGTCTCCTGACGTATTGGCAGTCGCTGCGCTGCGGAGGCACACCTTGTCTCGACACAAAGGTTATATTGGAGTGCGAACCTGTAACGCGTCTTGTTGCCAACTTTGACGTCAGTGAACGATCTGACTAGGGACCACTTTTTAATATGTTTAGTAACATGTGAACCGACTAAGCAAATCTCATGACTAACTTCGTGAGTAAGGGGCCGTTCACGCAATGGCCTTGGCCTGAACGACTTTATGAGCCACTTTTCATTTGCTTTTGCTGCATGCGGAGCCAGTGTGTTTTTGCATGCACTCAAGTACACACCGACAATCGCCTCGACCTGCCCACAAACTTTATGGCACAAAGTTCTCTTTGTGGGTACATGCATGCTAGGAATGCTACGGCTTTGTAGGCCATGATCATGACTCAGTGAGCTGTGCAAGCCGTGTCTTCACCACACATGTGACTCTTGCTTCGTTGTTTGTGCATGTGCTGAAGCACATGCGGGACCAACATCAACTCATAATCCGTGCTCTTCACTGGGCACCATTTGCAGCAAATGATTTGCTGCATCAATGACAGCCATGCTTACGTCACAGAGGACCCAAGGGGCTTCAAATTTCTAGGGTGCGGTAGTGCCAGCACGGCTTTGCTTGCGATCTGGAGCGTTGAAGCTGTTGATGCAAAGCAACCCTGTGCAACATCAAAGTGACCATACTGCAGTTGCGACCGTCGATCGCCACCCTCGGCTGGCGATTTGTTCTAGTTAGGTCAAACAGATGCAACCTTTCGCCTAGCCCGATCAGCAATTTGCTCGCGACTCCAACTCATCGACTCCCAAAGTGCGCTTGGTTTAATGGCTTTGGACCAGCAAAGAGTCGCTGCCACAGTGTGATGGCCCAGGCAGATCAGCAGCCCAGTGAAGAGGTATATGCAGAGCCACAAGGCATGGAAGAGGAGGCACGACTTTTGACATCTTTGCAAGAAGTCCCGAACATCAGCAAGTGTTGGCTCAGACCTGCTCATGCAGGCGGATTGAGCTTGACGGTGCGGTGACCTGGCTGACTCGTAAAGCGTGCCTGCTGCTCCTCTGAACATACCAATTTCTGTAGAACTGATGATGTTTGTTGAGCAGCTTCTCTGTGCACATGCAACACACCAGATGTAGAGGCTGGTCTGGCTTTGCATGCTTATGTACAGAAATGTAAACATAAGCATCACATGCAGATTGTGCTCTCATGCCTTGACACAGGTACAATATAGTCAGCGCAATCTGCCAGGCAACAGTCAGAGGAAGTATGCGCAGACAATGCATATCCCCAAAGACTTCTCTGGAGACCACAAGGTCACACCAAGCTTCCCCCTAGAGCTCAAAGATGTGCAAATGTTGTCCCTTTCACCCTCAGGTCAGCACTGCCTGCCCAACCGCACATCTCACTTATCTGTGAACAGCAGTGCAGCATTCTGCATCCCAGGATTTCAGGTGATGCTCCTTCAAATGTGCCCACATGGCTGTAACCTTCCAACAAGCGTCTTGTTGCTTTTAAAGCAATGCTTTATACATAATTTTCTCACTACTTGGCATCAGCAGCAGCATGGGGGTGTAAGTCCATCACAAGCAATACAATAACTTGCATCACACAGGTAAACGTACACTAGTTGTGTGTGGCGGAAGCGAGGGTAACAGCTGCAGCCTAGAGGTATGGATGGGCAACAGGGTGACTAAGGAGCTGATTGTCCCCAAGAAGCAGCATGGGGGGGTGTACAATGATGGCTGGTTTGGCAGTGGCGCTGCCTGGAGCCCTGACGAGTCCAGGCTTGCCTATGTTGCCGAGGTCAGCCGTCCTGTAGCAAGCGCCTTTACTTGTCAAAAACTCCCTGTATGTTGCAAATACTCATACCACTTCACTACCAGCCTGCCTAGATATCCTTCTATGCTTGCATATGAGCCTGCACAACTTTGCAGTCCTCACAACCAAGGTCAAGAGTCCTTCTCCATCATGTGCATGCAACAGGGCATGACTGATAGGGCGTGACGAATGCAGGCACCTGCAGGTTCGCAGACACCATCATGGGGAGGTCTTGTCAAAAGCTCCAAAAGCAGCGGCGAGGGGGATGACAAGGATGCGGCTGCTCCCAAGACCTGGAGAGGGCAGGGTGAATGGCAGGTGCCCACCCGGTGCCCCCCCCCATGCTTGCCTGCCTGTCTTTATGTTTTCAGCCATTTGGCACCTGTAATGTATAGGTACGCTTCATTCGGACAGGCCAGCTAGTCTTGCTGTTGGCATTCTTGCTGTGCGTCCATCATTCCATCCTCTGAGGGTATGTTTCAAGGTTGTATTCAGTCTTTGATCTGCTGTTCTTGCAGCAAACAAAAAAGCAGCGTCTGAGCACAACAAATGTTGACCTGAGTTGCCTACTTGTTGCTGCTGGTTGTACAGGAGGACTGGGGAGAGCTGAATGTGGGCAAAAGGCCGCCCTCGCTGTTTGTGCTGGATCTGAAGCATTGGAGCCTGAAGCCTGTCAAGGGCTTGCCGCAGGACAGCAGTGTGGGTCAACCAGAGTGGACTCCTGATGGTATGCATATTCTTCACATCTTTTTTATAGCTTCTGCTCTGACATGAGGCTTGAGATGTAAGTGAAAGTGTGGCTGTTGACAGTGCATCTGAGAAGGGTCAGGCATACATTCTCAGCACATTATGGTATAAGCTCTGCTGTTGCGTTTAGTGAGAGGCTGCTACACCTGGCTGCTGATCTGCTTTGAGTGATTTGTCACGGACACATCTGCTGCTGCACCCCTGACAGTTGACAGTAACAGTGAACACGTGCTCTGTTGCTGCTGATATGCTACTGGCTTATGAAGTTTGCTTACCTGCAGGCACGTCTCTGGTTTGCACTGTCTGGTTCCACAAGGCTCACAACTTCCCTACAATGCCACAGCGCCTTGGGATTGTCTATTGTATGAACCGTCCCTGCTCCCTCTACAGCGCCAAGATTCCCTTCACCTGCAAGAACAACACTCCCTCAGACTTAAACCCTCAGGCCAAGTGCCTGACAGAGGGCTTGCTCAGTGCAGCAAGCCCCAAATTTGCTCCTGGTGGGGACAAGCTCATCTTCCTGTCCCATGATGCAGCTGCCAGCAGCGGAGTGCATCACGCCACTGCAGCCCTCAAATGCCTGAACTGGTCTAAAGGTCAGTGTTGCTCTGTCTTGATTCATCGCCTGCACAGAGATGGCGGCACAAATGCTGTCACACTCGTGCTACTGCAGCCTCAACTGCCTGAAGTGGTCCAAATGTCAGTTCTGCGCTGTCTTGATCTGTTGCTGCCTGCTTTGCAGAGATGGCAGCCCAAATGATGGCACACTGCATGTGCACATGGTTTGCCATTGTGATCTCAGTGCAGATGTGCTCATATTGCAGCGCAGCGTTCGCCTTCTGAGTGATGTCAATGTGCTGTGCATGCCACTGCTGCACCACATGATGCAACACATAGCACTGCGTCTCTATGCCTCTATGTTGCGCAACAACTGACAACATGTGACTGATGTGCAGAAGGTGCACAAGCAGGTGTAGAGACTGTGGTGGAAGTTGTAGACAGTCCTAGCTCAGACGATGCCTTCCCAGGGCTGTACCTTGGGGCCCTGCCAGAAAGCCCTTTTCTTGGTATGATGCGGTTTCCTAGTTGACGTCAACAATGCTTGCGCTTTGCTGGTTGTTGACCTTTCCAGCTGTACTTTGCTGCATTGTTCTGCGCCGTACCATGCTGTGCTGTGCTGCGCTTTTCTGTGGTGTGCTGTGGTAGCCTGCCCTGCCAGAACCGTAAAAGCATGTGATACTTCCTTCTTGAGCTGTGTTTTTGTGAATAAGCCTGTGCACTCTGTTTTTTTTTGGGGTCCATGGGCCACTGCCACATTTGTTCAAGGTGCTGTGTTGCCTGCTGCACTGCGCTAACAGCTTGCTCCTGCTGTTGACATGTCACCATCGTCTTGACTGCGTGCAGACAGCAACACACTGATTGTGACCTCTCAGTGGCGCAGCAGCACCGCACTCTTGGCAATCAGCCTGGAGTCAGGCCATGTGCAGCGCATGAGCCAGCATGACACAGACAGAGCCTCCTGGGTCTTTGCTGCCACATGCCAGGGTAAACACTCACTCCCTGTCTGCATTGCCTGTCAACTTCACGTCCTGCAGCCAACATCTATGCACATTGTCTGAATCTGTGGCAGAAGGATGAGTACGTCTGCTCCAAGAACAGATTGCTTGCATGCTTCATATATCATGTTCTGTGGCCATGTGCATCATGCACAGCCTTCAAGCAGGCTGCCACAATTGCTGCAAACAGTACAGTCACACAAGCATTTTGTCTGGGGCATCAGCAAGTAGGGCTGGGTGACAAGGCATGACGTCATCTGTTGTGACCAGGCACAGCCACACTGAAGAGCTACCATTGCAGGAAGCCAAGCTCAAGCAAAGCTTTGCACCACTAACTTTCATGCTGCCTGCAGGATTGGTTGTTGCTGTGACATCATCTCTACATCAGCCACCCAACCTCCAGTTTACAGCAGAGGCTGCAAGTAAGATGCCTGTCTGGGTGCCCTTGGCCCTTGAAGGCAGCTGGCCCTTTGACAAGGTTGTTGAGCAGGCGCTGCCCATGATGCAGCATGAAGTCCTCAAGGTGCACATCTTTGCTTTTTGCTGCTTTGGGAACACCCTCTGCAGCAGCTGCTCTGCCTGTCAGCTCTTAGTTGTGCCAAGGCAAATTCACAAGTGAGATGTCTTTGGTGGGTTGTACTGCTAGCAGCTGAGGGAGTCAGACTACCTTTCTGGACCAGTGCATGACTCACTCACTATTGACCAGTTACAGCAGCTGGACAGCAGCTGGTCAGTAGCAAGCCGACTTTGCCACTATCTTCAGCCTCAACGGCTGCTATGTAGCAACCCTTGCTAACCCCAAACCCTATATAGCTGTCAATAAGATCTAAGTAAGCGCTTTGGTTTGCTGCGGATCTCATGTATGAAGGTTATTGCAGGTGAAAGCCACTAATGCACCAAACCTGCCTGTTGAGGCGGTCCTGATTACTCACAAAGACATCACCACTCCTTGCCCAACCATCCTGATGCCGCATGGGGGACCCCACTCCTGCTACCCCACCTCATACTTCTCTGGCTACACCTTCTTGGTCAGCCTGGGCTACAACCTGGTGCTGGTCAATTTCCGCGGCTCTACAGGCTTTGGCGAGGACTCAATCCAGTCCTTGCCTGGCAACATTGCCACCAATGACGTTCTGGACTGTATGGCGTGCTTGCAAGCTGCCATTGGAACAGGTATCTGTCTGCATCAACTTGTTGAAGTCCTGCAGCTCTTGGCAAGGACATGCTGCACTTGGATACATGCATGGTGTAAAGCGTACACATCTGGTCGGTGACCATGCATGAGCTTGAACTGGGCAATAATAACATACCTGTTGCATATACTGAGGATCAAGCTCGGATGGAGAAGCACATTGAAGCTTTGCCTGTGTATGGAAGCAACCATCATCAAAGTAGGCTGGCTGCCAATCTGATGTGTTCCGGTGATTGATGCTGTGATCCATGCAACGTGTAGGAATGGTGGACAAGGACAAGGTGGGTGTCATGGGAGGCTCACATGGCGGCTTCCTAACAGGCAATCTTGTGGGGCAATACCCTTCATGTTTCAAATGTGGCGTGCTGAGAAACCCTGTCATGGACCTGGGGCTCATGATCCACTGCTCAGACATCCCAGACTGGTGCTACATTGAGGCCTTTGGGTCCAAGGTATGCAGTGACCTGACACTGAGCACCCTGAATGCATCTGCATCCATACAACAATAGTGAGTCGCTCCAAATGCATGGGTCAAATGCAGAGAAAGCCCAGAATATTTTTGCTAGTCAGATGCGCTCAATATGAGGACACGTCGTACATTGCTTGCCGGCTGTGAAGCATTGTTTTTTCTTCTGGTGAAATATATTATGCATGCTATCCTCACACACCGCGGCGCATGACATGAGACAGATGCCAGCACAGCTTGCACGTGTGACATGCAATGCTAGTTGACTGGCATGCAGTAAAAGCAGACAGTGCTCATGTCACATTTTGCTCCTCACCCTTTGTGCTGCTATGGCTGTTCTGGTGTCCAATGCTGCCGTTGTTGTGCAGGAGGGGCTGCGCAGAATGCAGGTGAAGCCGACGCTTGAGGACCTAAAGAGGTGGAGAGAAGTGTCCCCAATAGCTCATGCAGACAAAGTCACAGCTCCACTGTTCTTTATGCTGGGTGGCAAGGACCAGCGGGTTCCGCAGCGTGATGCCAAGCAGTACTTGGCAGCCTTCAAAGCTAGACAAAATGCACCAGAGACCCGTGTCATTGTCTTTCCTGAAGACACGCATGCTCTTGACAAACCACAGACAGAGTTTGAGCAGTTTTTGAATGCTGCTTGGTGGTTCAAGCGGTTTTTGAATTGATGCCCTGTCTCTTTGATTTGTGACAATGTGGTTGCACAGGAGCACTACTGCACCATGCACTTCAGAGCGTATATGGTTCAGCATTTGTGAGGATGATAACTGCAATGTAATCATCGCTTGGTGATTCAGAGATCGTTATGGCTTCCAAGCACAACAGTTTCCAAGGCTTGCGCAAGTTGACCCTAACCCCTAAAAGACCCATATCTGCAAGTGTTAGAGCCGAAAATGTGGCTCAAAGGTTCTACCCCAATTTGGAGTACATGTCACAACACGTTGCGCGGGCCAAATCAGGTGCTGATGGTCACAATGGACGCGTATGAGCCACTTGTGCTGCACCAAAAAATGGCTCATGCCTCGAATCACAGGTGCCCCAAAATGTCATGCCACATGCACTCTGGTCACTATACGACCTACCCATGGACCATGCTAAACTGCTCAGCTGAAGCTGAAACTTCACACATCAGGTCATTGTGATGATTGCTGATGATGGGCCGTGAAACAGTGGGCCGCAACACAACAAAACAGGCACCCCAAATTGTGTCATGTCTTCACACAACATTCACTCTACATGACATCAAAAGGTGCCGCTAGGAGCTGTCAAATTCTGTCCAACTGGCATCACTGTTCATTGTACATGCATAGGCTCCAGAAACGAGTGAAAACATGGCGCCAACAAGCATCTCAGCAGGGCGATGCCACATTCTTCACAACCAAATTGCCTAATTCAGTCTAATTGACCCAAGTCACTACAGGTCCAGCTCAATATCACCATCAGATTGCACATCCAACTCTATGTCACTGTCCTCCATGCTGTCAGACTTGCATGACTGGTACTCCTCACTGTACTGTTGTCTGACTCAGAATCTGACACGATGACGTGCCTGCAATGTGGGGCTGTGCTCAAGCGAGCTCTGCTGCAGCAGCAAGTGCATCTGACCTGATCTGCAGCATTGCTGTCCTCCAAAGCTGCATGCTGTTCACTGCATTCTGAGCTAGCCTGGGGTGGAACTGCATGTCATACCACTTGCGCCATTGCTGCTCGCTGTGACCCATCACCATAGCAGCTCCCTGATTTGATGGACCAGCTGCAGCAGTGTTGGAT
>JAABUU010008532.1_pt1 | contig 10149 bp, 10 predicted proteins | sample 5559301 | NCBI WGS metagenome assembly JAABUU01 (sample SAMN10711884, study PRJNA513360) | rock metagenome | isolation source: Antarctica rocks | place: Antarctica: Victoria Land, Richard Nunatak white | reverse complement strand
TGGATCTCGCCGACATCGCCGCGCGTGGCGGTTACCAGCGCCGTGCGCATGCCCAGGGCGGCGGCGCACGCGAACACGCCGCCGGTCCCGAACACCTCGTCGTCGGGGTGCGCGTGCACGGCCATCAACGTCAGCCGCCCGTTGTCGTCCTCGGCGCTTGCCATGTCCGCTCCTCCCTAGTCGATGGTCGATGGTCGATAGTCGGAAGCCGGCACGAGCGATGCGGCGCCCCCTGGGACGCCGATGTCGGTCCCAGTCTTTCGCTGACTATCGACTATCGACTATCGACTCTGTTACTCTTCAACCGTCACGCCATGCCAGAAGGCGACATGGTCCTTAATGTTCGCCGCGGCGTCTTTGGGCGCGGGGTAGTACCAGGCGGCGTCCTTATTGACCTCGCCATCGATGACGACATCGTAGTAGCTCGCCGTGCCTTTCCAGGGACAGACGGTGTGCGTGTCGCTCGGACGAAAGTACTCCTTGTTGACGGACTCGGGCGGGAAATAGATGTTGCCCTCGACCAACTCGGTGTCCGACGGCGCGGCCTCGCTCAAGACCGTATCGTTCCATGTCGCGCGTGACATATACACTCCTCACTTTGTGCTAGCGGCAATTAGCCCTCAGCTTTCAGTGTACCGGCTTGCACGCTCGTCGCGGGCGCCACCGGGGCTCGTCAATTATCGTAGGGGCGTATGGCATACGCCCGTGGCCTCGAACGCGCGGGCGTATGCCATACGCCCCTACGCCACGCCAGGTGTCTTGGTCCCGCGGATAATTCATGGGTTCTGCACACACGACAAGGTTGATTGCCGGCAGCTACTATTATTGCTTAACCGGTCCGGTTTCGAAGAAATCCATGCGTCGTTGCGGTACTATAGGGGGGTGGCGCCACGACGCGGCGCGGCAAAATCCGGTCTGGGTCGCCAGCGTCATGGTCTCGCACGCCGCGAGCGGCCGGTCACACACAGATTGTTAGGGGGTGAATACTATGAACGGTGATCGTGTTCTACGGGTTCGCGTGGTCGATGTCTTCACGACGCGGCCCTTCGGCGGCAATCCGCTCGGAGTGGTATTAGACGCGCAAGGGCTGAGCGACGCGGAGATGCAGGCGATCGCGCATGAGTTCAACCTCTCCGAGACGACGTTCGTGTTCCCGCCGACCGCACCGGACGCCGACTACCGCATGCGCATCTTCACCCCGGCCCGCGAACTCCCCTTCGCCGGCCACCCCTCGGTTGGCACGGCCTTCCTGCTCGCTGAGGAGGGCGTCCTCCCCCTGCGCGGCGCGGTTACGACGGTACAGCAGGAACTCGCCATCGGGGTGCTCCCGCTCGAGATCCACGCCGTGGACGGCCGCCCGGTCCACGTGGTCATGACGCAGGGAAGGCCAGAGCTTGGCGAGACCTATGCGGAACCCGACGTCGCCGCGCTGCTCGCGGCCCTGAACCTCGGCCGCGACGACCCGCGCGACGACCTGCCCGTGCAGGTCGCCTCGACGGGCATCGGCTCGCTGCTGGTCCCGCTGCGCGACCTCGACGCGCTGGGCCGGATAGAGCCGGACGCGCGGGCGCTCAAAGCCGTCCGCGGCATGGCCGCCCTCTCCGGCGTCTACCTCTTCGTGCTCGGAGACGGCGCGGTGCGCTCCCGCTTCTTTATGCCGGGGATCGGCGGGGCCGAGGACCCGGCGACGGGCAGCGCGACCGGAGCGCTCGGCGCCTACCTCTACGCCCACGACGCGCTGCCCAAAAGCGGCGTCGCGTTGCGATTTACCACGACCCAAGGTGTGGAGATGGGCCGGCCGAGCGAGATCGCGGTCGAGGTGGACGGCGACGGGGTCGCCCCACGGGAGGTGCGCGTCGGGGGTCACGCCATCACGGTCACACGCGGCGAGATGCGGCTAGAGTAATTGGGGCAGCCCTGCCCTCGCCCGTACCCTTCGCGGGCTCTCCGCGACGGCCCTGGCGTGGAGCGGCCTCCGCGTCCACGACGCGGGCTCCCCGCTGACATCTATGAGCAGGACTACCGGCCGGCCGCCTCAAGCGGGACGGTCTCCGTGAAATGGGACCAGGCGCAGTCCCATAGGCTGCCCTACGTTTGCCCTGGCGCGACCGTCATACGCCTCCCTGCCATGCGCTCAGCGAACGGCACGGGCTCCGGCGTCACCTACGCCGGAGCCTGCAATGGCGCCAGCGGCGTGTAGATCGAATGCTCGATGGCCTCGAGCGCGTACGGCAGCCGCCGCGCGGCCTGGTCGTCATCGTAGGGCAGTGGCATGGCTCCGTACTCCGTCGTTTTCAGGCCCCGAACGCTTTGGCAACAGGATAGCGAAAGTCGGGCAGGACATCGCCGCCATCCAGGTCCGTGCCAGGGTGTAGCGTGCGACGGGGCGCTTGGTCGCCCAGGTACCACACGTCGATCGTACGCTTGTCCGGCCAGACGACCCAGACCAGCTTGCAGCCGCGCGCCAGCCAGAGCCGCGCTTTGCCGTCCATTTCGGGCCTGAACTGGCTCGGTGACGCCACCTCTACGGCAATATCGGGCGCGCGACCCACAAAGCCGTGACGGTCCTTGGGCACGATGTCAGCCCGAATGTACGCCGCATCCGGGCCAAGGACCGTCTCCTCCGCCTCATCCGGATACGTAAGGTTAAAGCCGGTCTCAGCGGCGTAGGCGTGGCCGCCCCGCGTGTCAGCATAGGAGCGCAACGCCGCGCCAAGACCCAAACTCGTTTCACCATGGTCAGCACTCGCGGGGGCCATATGTATGAGTCGTCCTTTCACGAGCTCGTAATGATCGCCATCGGACAGCGCCGCTAACTCAGCGGCCGTCCACGTCGTGCGCTCGGCATAGACCATCGTACGTTTCTCCTCTCGCGCTAGGGCGTTGTCGTTTCGCTCACTCCACAGGCAGCCCTGCCCGTGACCATACCCTCCGCAGGCTCTCCGCGACGGCCTCGACGCGCGCGGCTGGCGACAGCGCCTTGAGCGTGTCGTCGAACGGCTCGACCGCCACCGGACCTTCGTACCCCATGCGCCGCAGGGCCTGTAGGAAGGCGACCACGTCGATCACGCCGCTGGCGCCGGGCAGCAAGCGCTCCGCGTCGATTTGCGCGTCGACCGCGCGGCCGGCGCGCGCGTCGTTGAGGTGAACGTACACGACCTGTTCGGCGCGCAGGCGCGCCAGGTCCTCGACCGTGCCGTGGGCGGTATACCAGTGGAAGCAGTCGAGCAGCAGCCCCACGTTCCCGGTCCCGATGCGCGCGGCGAGTTCCAGCGCCCCGTCCATGGTATGGATAAACTCGTGCGCGTGGCCGGCGCGCATTGTCTTGGGGCCGACAAACTCCAATCCCAGGGAGCATCCCTGCTCGGCCAAAATCTGGGCAATTGGGCGCAATCGCGCGACGTGGCGCTCCATGTTGGCGGCCGCGTCCAACTCATCGGAGAACGGCAAGAGCCAGGTGGAGCACCACGGGCTGCCCAACTCCTGTGCCAGCGCGGCGTCGCGGGGCAACTCCGCCATGCCTGCGCGGTAGACCTCTTCATCACCGCGAAAGTTGACAGGCAGGCCCCAGGCGCCGGGACGCACGCTGGCCGCGCCGAAGGCGTTCTTTATCTCCTGGACCGAGGCCCGCTCCGCCCTCTTGCGCAGATCGGTGATAGCTAGGTCGAGCGCCGCGAAGCCGTTGGCGCGGGCGAGGTCCAGCGCCTCCTCCAGTGGAACCGACAATGCGAGGGCGCCGGTATTCAAGCTCGTAAACACGCTGCTGCCGCCTTTCGCCGCGGGCGCGGCATTATTCCTACAAAACAGGCGCGGGCCGCAGGTCGCCCGCCTCGACCATGGCGGCCAACGGATGATCCATGATTGTGAGCGGCAAGTCGACCCGGCCCCGCCGCCGGCTGCTCTCGTAGATACCAAAGATAATCTCGGTCGCGTTCAACGCGCGGCGCGCGCTCAACTCCGGTTCGCGCCCCGTGCGCAATGCGTCGATCAGGTCAGCAATGGCGCGCTCATGGAAGCCGGGGCCGTGCAATGTTTCACCCCCCGTATCTATGACCTCCCACGCCGCGTTGCCCGGTCGGCGCAGGCGCAGGAGCGGGCCGTCGTGGACGCCCACCTCGATCGTGCCCTCCGTGCCGTTCAGGCGATGCGTCACGCCGACCAACGCGGCTCCCGCGCCGGTGGCGACCACGCCATATACGCCATTGCGATAGCGCCAGTTGCCCAGCGTCTGGTTCTCGGCATGCGCGCCGAAGATACGCCGCTCCGTGCGGTAGTCAACCTGGCCGATCACCCAGTCCGCCGGCTGATCGCCCGCGAAGAAGCCGCACATGTCGATGTAGTGGGTGCCCGTGTCGTAGATATCGCCACTGAAGCCGGTCTCCACGCGCACGAGGTCACCGATGGCCCCGCTCCGCAGGAGGTCGCGGGCGCGAGCAAACGGCGCGCCGAAACGCCGCATATGGTTGAAGGTAAGCTGCACGCCGCGCCGCTCGCACTCCTGCGCCATCAACCGCGCGGCGCCCCATGAGTCGGCCATGGGCTTCTCACAGTGGATGGCCCGCACGCCAGCGATGGCGCAGTCGAGCGCCATCGGCGCGTGCAGGTGCGGCCAGGTGCACACGCTCACGATGTCGAGATTGGCCTCGGCCAGCATGGCGTGATAGTCCGTGAAGACACCCTCCGCTGGAATACCCGTGGCCTCGGCGAATGCCTGAGCGTTCTCGATCACGATATCGGCGCAGGCGACCAACTCGCACTGGTCGGGGAGCGCCTGGTAGCCCGCCGCGTGCTGGTAAGCCATGAAAAAGCCCGTAATGTCCGGCCGATCTTTCTTGCGGCCTGTCCCGATGATCCCTACGCGCAAACGCGCCATGTGTTCCGCTCCTTCTACTGTTCTTGTCCGCACGCGCCACGCCCTGTAGTACCTACCAGGCGTAGGCTTCGGGAGCGGGGAGTCCATGCCCCTTGCCAGGGCCAGGGAAGATCTCATCCAGTTGATTCAGTGTCGTGTCCGACAACTCGATCTCGAGCGCGCGTAGGCTCCCCTCGAGCTGCTCCAGGGTGCGTGGGCCGATGATCGGCGCGGTCACGACCGGGTTGTGCAGCAGCCAGGCCAGGGCCACATCACCCGGCTGCTCGCCCATCGCGCGGCACACCTCTTCCCAACGCTCCAGCTTGGCGCGGTTCTCCTGGATCTGCCGCTGCATGTCCTGCGACGAGCGACGCCCGTCGTTGGCCTTTTGCAGGGCGCCGCCGAGCAGACCGCCGCCGAGCGGACTCCACGGGATCAGCCCCAGCCCGTAAGCCGCGCAGGCGGGGACGACCTCAAGCTCGACCATACGCGCGTTAAGATTGTAGAGGCTCTGCTCGGAGACGAGGCCCATGAAGTGCCGCGAGCGGGCGGTCTCATTGGCCTGTGCGATCTGCCAGCCGGCGAAGTTAGAGCTGCCAGCGTAGAGGATTTTGCCTTCCTGGACCAGCGTTTCCATGCCCTGCCAGATCTCCTCCCACGGTGTGCCACGCGGGATGTGGTGCATCTGGTAGATGTCAATGTAGTCGGTTTGCAGGCGGCGCAGGCTGGCCTCACACTCGCGCTTGAGCGTAAGGGCATTGACGCCACTGAAGTTCGGCCAGTCACCCATGGCGCCATAGACCTTGGTGGCGATGACCGTTTTCTCGCGCCGGCCGTTCCCTTGCGCGAACCACCGTCCGATAATCTCCTCGGTGGCGCCGAGGTGGCCGTGACCGGACATCTGGCCGTAGCGATTGGCCGTATCGAAAAAGTTGAGGCCGAGCTCGTGAGCGCGGTCCATAATGGCGAAGGCGTCCCGCTCCTCCGTCTGCGGCCCAAAATTCATGGTGCCCAGACACAACGGACTTACGCGGAGGCCGGTACGGCCCAACTGGGTATAGTTCATCGTGTTCCTCTCCTTTTGATTCACACCAAATAGTCCTCGTGGGACAAATGCCCCACGGTTATACGACACACGCGGGTACACCGCCGGCAGATCCCCGCGACGCGCTATCGCTCTAGCGGCAAGCGCACCGGGCGGCCGCCCTCTTCGGCGGAGCGGTGTACCGCCAGGATGATCTCCTGGTCTAGGCGCGCCTGCGCGCCGCCGTAGGTCGGCTCGCCGCCGCCGCGCACCGCGTCTACCAGACTCATCAAGCACGCGGCCACCCCGGTCTCGTCGTCGTGCCACTGCACCCCATGCCCTTTCACGGCTGGTGCGAACGGGTTATCCCAGCGCACCGTCGGCATCGCCGGGTCGCCTGTATGCGCGACCATGGCCACGAGCGCGCCGCCGTCGTTGCGCTCCAGACGCCGCTCGACCGTCATGAAGAGCGGCGCCTCGCCATCGGGAGAGACCAGGGACAACTCTTCCCGTACATCGGGGTACAGGCCCGTGGTGATGCCCATCCCGCGCTCCGCGAGGAAGCGGCTGCTGCGCCACCAGCGTAAGGGCGAGTCGTAGCCCACGTCGGTCCAGTGGAAGACGCCGAGTTGTCCGCCCTCGAATTCCACGAGGCCGTGCTCCTGCGTTTCCTGCCGTGGTCCGCGTGTATCGGCCAGACGCGACCAGTGAGCGGCGAGGTCGTAGCGATGGACCGCGCCGCTGACCTGTGTCGGGACGGCGTCGAAGCCCAGGTAGCTACGCATCACGCTCACACCGTGGTAGCCGTGACCCGCGAAGTCGTTGAACGACGCGTAGACCCGGCCGAACACGCCGGAGGCGATCAGCCGGAGCTTGAGCGCCTCCAGGGGGCGGCGATGGAACTGCTCGGCCACCTCGACCTTGACGTTCCGCCGCGCGGCGGCCTCAATGATGCGGTCGGCCTCACCGAGATCGTGCGCGATGGGCGTTTCCAACAGCACATGCAAGCCGTGCTCGACAGCCATCAGCCCAACCTGCCCATTGGCGGCGTAGGCGACCGACACGATGCCGATAACCGGAGCCGTCTCCCGGATCAGCCGATCAAGGTCGGTGTACCACGGCGCGCCCAGGCTCTCGCCCAGCCGGCGCGCCGACTCCTCGCTGCGCCCCCACACCGAGACGAGTTCCACATCGCCGGTCAACGCCTGGACGATCGGCCCGTAGAGGTAGTCCGAGCGCGACGCCGTCCCGACGATGGCGACCCGGATCGGCTCACGCGATAGTGCGCCCTGCTGCATGTTTCTTTGTTCCCTCTTCTCTTTCGCTAGACGTCGTCCATAGGTTGCGCTTGATCCCTCCCCTCGCCTATGCTGTCGCCTCGACCCAGCCCGCGTCCGCGGCGGCGTGAGGAGAATTGGGCATGATCTGCATCAACTCGATGCGATTGCCGTCGGGGTCGGTGATCCAATATTGCCAATTGCCATCGACGCCCTGCGTGGCCGCCCCAAGGACCTCAAGCCCGCGTTCCCGCAACTGCCGTAGCGTCGCATCCATATCGTCGACGCCCAGGCTGAAGTGATTATAGCCGCCAGCGGCGCCCGGTTGCGGCGCGACACTCTGAGCGCCGGGGAAGAGTTCGATGAACTGGCCCGGCACGACCTGAATATAGACGATCCACGGCGACGGCTCGCCCACGCGATCCAGTCGGAACGCCTCGCGGAAGCCTAGCTTGCCACAGTAGAAGTCTAGCGACCGCTCCAGGTTGGTGATACGGAATGCGACGTGTCCGATGCTCGTGATCATAAAGGCGTTTCCTCTCTTCTGTCGATTAATGACGCTACAGCATATCCATCTACTATCCTGTGCCGCCTCCTTTCTTCGTCATCGCAGTAATCGCAAGACGTTTTCCAGGTCAACTCATGACCCGCCGCACGTTGCGCGAGTGGATGAGGTTTACAAAATGAGGTTTACAATGAGGGTGGGCACGCCGATTCACGGCGCACCAAGGTCGGCAGAAAGACCACTGGGTTGATACCCGACGCCTCCTCCGGCGGTAACGGCGGCGGCTCGATAGCCGCGATCTTGTCGAGCAAGACGTCGGCCGCATAGCGGCCTATCGCCTCGATCGGCTGGCGCACGGTCGTCAGCCCTGGGGTACTGAGTTCAGCGCTCTGGATACCATCGAAGCCAACCAGGGAGAGGTCATCCGGCACGCGCAACCCGTACGTCAAAGCAGCCTTGAGCAGCAAGAGCGCGCTCATATCGTTGGACACGAAAGCGGCGGTTGGCCGCGCGGGGGCGGCGAGTACACGTTGCAGGGCCTCCCGTGCGACGGCGAGGTCATGACCGCGCACGTCGGCCGAATAGGCCGGGCCATAGGGAAGGCCATGCGCTTCCATGAAACGGGCATGAGCGTCCCAGCGCTGCTCGTCCTCCCACGACATCGGCCACTGATCGGGTCCGATGTAGGCGATAGAGCGGTGCCCTAGCGTGAACAGATAGTCGAGCGCGAGGGTGACGCCGCGAGTGTTATCGACGCTGATCGCGATCTCGCCCGCCAGGATCGGTCGACAGCCGACGGTCACCACATGGCGATGCTCCTGGACGAAAGCAGCCATCCCCTCGTAGTTGAGCGTAAGGGGAAGCACATCCCCCAGCAGGAGCAATCCATCCACACGCTCGGGGCCCAGGATATCGCCCAGCGCCCCCATCGTCCAGCCTTCGCCGGCGTGATACTCGGCGTTTCCCACCAGCACATGGTAGCCGCGCGTCCGGCACACGGCATAGATCGCCTGCAAGAACTCCGCGCTGAACGGCTGCGCCAGATCACGCGCGATGACGCCAATCGTCTGCATCGTCGTGGTGCGCAAACTCCGCGCGGCGGGGTTGGGCCGATACCGTAGTTCCAGCGCGGCGGCGCGCACACGCTCGACCGTCGCGGGGCTGATCGTCACCGACCCCATGCGGCCATTGAGCACACGCGAGACAGTGGACGGGGAGACACCGGCGCGTTGCGCTACATCCAGGATGCCGCCTCCAACCTGGGTATCCTTGACCATCTCAAACCCTCAACTCGCCGTGCAAACGTTTGTCCTCAATGCTTTTCATTACAATACCAGAGGGATGCAGGCTTGTCAAGAACGCCGAGGGCCGGAGGGCCAGTTACTCCTGGTCAGTAGCTATGCCACGGTGCGGCGGAAGACGGCAAAGCTACCCGCGATGTAAACGAGCGCATAGCGCCTATCGACCGCCATCTGAGCGGCGAGGCGCGGGTGCAGATCGGCGCGCACGACGATGTACGAAACGTGATAGTAATCCTCGACGGCAAGACGGCGCGGCCCAGGCCATGTGTAGTAGCCCTGCACGATCGGCAGAGCCGAGGAAAGGTCGAGGGTCCGGCTCCCGTGCCCTGCGATGACACGGGCGGGGGTCAGGGCGGCCAACCTGTTGCCGACATCGTAGTCGGCCAGGATGACATCGCGCTGTGTTGTGCGGGTCGCGAGGTAGGCGCCAACGTGGGCCACAGGCTCAGGCATAAAGACCCGTGCGGCGTTCTGGCGGACGACGGCGACAAAGAGAAACGGCAGCAGCACAGCACCGAGACCTAGGCCCAACACGGCGGGGCGAAGGAGGCGAGGGCGCTGAGCCAGCGTCTGTACGGCTAGCAACGACAACGGGATCGTCACACCGGCCAGCATCCGTTGGGGTTGGGCGCCGGTCAGTATTCCACTGCCCACCGCCAACAGCGGCCATAGCGCCAGCAAGTGATTGACGCGCCGCCACGCCACCGGCAGAGCCAGGAGCAAGGCCGGGGCATAGAGCCACGCCATAAGCGAGAGCGGCGGCCACGCGCCGACGGTCCAGAATGCGCTCCTGGACCATACGGGCGCATGGTGGAATAGCCACCAATAGTACAGCGGAATGGGCGTAACTAGGCTCGTCGCGGCGATGACCGCAAGCAGGCGCCCCGTGACGCGTCGCTGCTCCAGTACCTCTACCAGCGCACCGGCGCAGCACAACCCCATCATCGACGGCAGGCCAATCGGATAGATGAAACCGAGGCGGGCCTGGGCGATCTGTCCGTCCGCCGACGCCGCATAGACCGTGAGCAGTGGCCGGGCCGCGCGTGCGAGGCCGCGCCGCCCGCGGCCGTGTCCGACGGTCGAGGAGTCGGCGCGCTCCGGCGCGCAGTCGACGACCGGCCCGTGTTCCGGTCCCGCCTCCACCAGGGCCATGCACCAGACGCAGAGGAAGAGCCGCGTCGGCGTAGTCA
>JAABUU010008531.1_pt1 | contig 10150 bp, 8 predicted proteins | sample 5559301 | NCBI WGS metagenome assembly JAABUU01 (sample SAMN10711884, study PRJNA513360) | rock metagenome | isolation source: Antarctica rocks | place: Antarctica: Victoria Land, Richard Nunatak white | reverse complement strand
AGAGAAAGAGAACGATGAATCAATTTATCGATTGATTCTAGAAGCTAACAGAATCAACGAGAATTGTATTCTACTTCGTGAAGTCGTATTAAAAGATGAAGCTCAATACGAAGATACTAAATTAAGAGATTGTCGAGTTCAGAACGAAATACTATATTGAAATGACCTTCTATGAATTCTCTTCGATGAGCATCTTCAAATGAAGCTAATTCGAGAAGTTCACGATCAATCTTCTATTGATCATTCCGAAATTCTCAGAACGATGAAGGTCATAAGAAGATACTACTATTGATCTTCAATGCGAAAGACAATAGATCGATATATTCGAAACTGCTACATTTGCCAGCGATCAAAGACTTCTCGAAATAAATTCAATGAACTACTACATGCTCTATTCATACTCGAACAGCGATGAAAGAACATAGTCATGAATTTCATCATCGACTTATCTCTTTCGAAAGGCAAAAACGTCATACTAACAGTGATATGTAGACTGACAAAGAAACGACACTATATTTCTTGTTCTACTGATGACGAAGAAATCACAGCAGAAAAAACAGCAGAGCTAATGCTTCAGTGAATATATTGAATACACGATTTACTCGATTTCATTGTTTCGAATCGAGACTCTCAATTTACCTTCATTCTATGAAAGTCTCTTTGCAAAAGGCTGAGCATTAAACTTTGATTATTCACTGTCTATCATTCTCAAACCGACGATCAAAGTGAACGAGTCAATCAGAACGTTGAAAGATATCTTCGATTCTTCTGTTCGTACATGCAGAATGACTGAGCTAAGCTACTACTCATGATCGAGTTCGTCGACAATAATGCTCTGTTCTCAGTCATCTTCTCGACCCCTTTCTTTCTAAACAAAGACTTTCATTCTCGTATGAGCTTTGAACTCGATGTCAGCGAATATGAAAGTTCCCGTGAACGCTTGCAGACGACTAAAGCCGAGAATATATCTGAACATATGAACAAAACACTGAAGTTTGCTCGCGAGTCGCTAGTCAAAACACGAGAACAAATGATGAAACAAGTCAATAAGCATAGAAAAGAAGTTGATTACAAGATCGAATCAAAGATGTTTCTGAATGAAAGAAACATCGTTACAGCGAGATCTTTCAAGAAGCTAGATGACAAAATGCTCGATTCTTTCATCAATCTAGATCTCGTCGACTCTTCATATAAACTGAAATTATCAGAGTCTATGCATGTTCATGATGTATTTCATCCTGATCTGCTTCGCTCTGCCGTCGACGATCCCTTGCCTGATCAAAAGAACGAACCTTCAGGTTCAATAGTGATAAACAACGAAGACGAATGGAAAATCGACGATATATTGAATTCTCGTCGATATCGAAGACGACTTCAGTATAGAGTCAAATGAAATGACTATGACAATGATCTCAATTGATACAACGCTGATAACGACGAATTTATGAACGCTCAGAAGGTAGTTGACGATTTTCATATTCGATATTCGAACAAATCGCGCTAGAAGCGCTTTCGACTATTCAGTCAATCAGAATTTAATGAGTCTGAGCCTGTGAAATCATGATTGAGCAATCAATCAAATCGAGCAGAAAATACATTCATGCGAACATGAATCGTCGAAGAGAAGAAATAATGTCACGATTCTAGCCTTGCCAGGCTCAGCCTTCTAGCCTTGTCAGACCTATTCTCGCTTCGTCACCTTGACTAGTTTCTATTGAGCCTAGCGTCGGCTGAGAAACACACATATGTAACCAGCTTCTTTTCTGTAGCTACCTTTCTTTCTTAGCATTTATCTTCTAGTTAAATGACATCTCTATTCGACTCGCTCTAGACAGATCTCTAACAGAAAGATAGAAAAGATTCTACAAAAGTGAAAAAGAAAGAGAATCTTATATTATAAGATACAATGAAAAGAATATCTCATTGAATATAATCAATGAATATCGAGCGAAGATATGAAAGATGTCTTGAAGCTTATAGAAGCTTTTAAAATGAGACTGAAACATGAGTGAAAAGCATAATCACTCACTTTCAAGCATAAACTCATTATTAGAAAAGAAGAATCACTGTATTATGATAGTTTCGTTCTCTAATAAAACAGTCACATATGTAAATCAACAGAAAGAAGAAAAAGATGCAAAGACGCTCAAACGCGCTCAACAAGAAAGCACAATCATCACGACACAATAAACATCATGCAATCATCACTTCATCAAACATCTCTCACACAAGACAAGATCACAAACTTCTTCTTCTCTTTCATTGTCAGATTTACATTGAGATGCAAAGACAAAGAATCGAAAGATGACAGATTGTGCTAAAAATATATCAGAACAATTAGAAACACTGACAAAACGATATATAATTGAGATTGAATGTATTGCAAAGCGCTTTACATTCAGAATTTCTTTAACAATGTCATTAACAATCATCATCTCTTTGAGAATGAGCTTTTGAATCTTTAAAGACTCAAGTTTGTAAACTCTCTCAAGATGATTCTTCATACACGTCGCTGTTGTTAATTTCTTGTAGAGAATTTTCTGATGAGCAGTGAATGTCATCAGAACGACGATCTCTTCTTCATTTTCAATTGCACTATCATGAATTTTCTGCAGACGAAAGAATTCATTGACAGTTGAAATGCAGATGTCAAAAATCTAGACATTGAATCATAAGTGTTTAGCAGATGTATCATATAAGTATATTCACTGCAACACAGAAATCTTCATTACTTGCATAATGAGCACACTTCTTGTACATTGTCTTCTTCTGAAAGATAACGTCACACAGCGATGCTTTATTCTCGATGTGTAGAACTTGAGCACACTTTATACAAATCACTCTATCTAGAGCTTTGAAATCAGCAGCGCTTCTTTCGCTTCTTTCAATCATTGACAGCTGAAAAGTATCAGTAACAACATCAAGAAGTTGAATAAATGAATCTCATCATCGTTCTTTGATTTCGCGAAGTCTGTGAGTTCAACAAGATTGTTAACGAAGCATCAGCAATCATTTTTTTTCTCATCATCTTTCGAATTTTCTCTTTGATAGCAAAAATGTACTCGAAAGTTTAAATAGTAGAAGTGATGAACTTTTGATCAGAATTTAACAACATCTGTATCATCATGAGCAATTCAGCATCAGCAGCATGATGATCATCATGTTTGATCAATGTCTTTTGAGCAGACTTATGATACTGTTAGTTGCAGTAATAGTTGTAAAACTTCAAGTGTGACATCACTTACTTTTGCAATGATCTTGATTCAAGCATCAGTCAACTTCATCATTTTATGACTCTCTTTGAGCATCACTGCGCATTCACGACTCATGATCTAGATCTTTTACAATACAGATATACTTAAAGTTTGTCAAAAGTAATCATACAATGATAAAGATACAATCATGATTGAAAAAAGATGAAGTTGAAGAAAATGAGAAGTTGAAAGAAACTGAAAGAGCAATAAACAAATAACAATTGTTATTCACTCTGATTTACATTCTATCATTTCAATCACATCATTTACTTGAAAGATAAACAATGTCTATGTGCTATCTATGTTGCAATCGTGCACTTCAAATTAGTTTAACATAGATCATGTCAGACTATCATAAACTAGTATAAAGCTGATGTTGACACGCTAGCGATCTAACGTGTCTTCATGAGTAAAACTCACGACGTGTTGCATCTTCTTTCTTCTTCAGCTTTGAACTTCTAGTTAGAATACACTCATATGATTCGCTCTATGCAGACTTATAACATTAGTTCAAAGCTCATTAATCTTGCTATCAACGTGTAAATGATATAAAAACAAGCTACATCACTCAAACTTGAATCAGAATTAAAATCAGAAAATTGAGTTTGAAAGATTCATTAGAAATCAAGAAATTTCTAGAACAGAACAGAAGAACATGAATGTGTTATTCTAGACTAACTCTTTACTGAGCTTGATGTCAGAACAGAAGAACAGAAGAACATGAATGCATCATTCTAGAACTGAAATCAGAAATTTCAGTTGAATTTCAATCAGCAATTTTCTACTCACACAATGACTAGAAGCACAGAATTAGAATCAGAATCAGTGAGCACGACTCATTATGAAACTTGAAATGCTGAAAAAAAATCACTTCTATCACAGAATTGAACAGCATCAGAAGAAGAAGACATGAATGCATCATTGAATATCAAAGAAGAGAACATGAACGCGTTGCTCTTTGATCATGAAATGATCAAGATCAGCATCAGCATGAAACTGAATGCTTGAATAAGCACTCATGAAGCAGACAATCTCGTTGTCTTTATCAAGTACATATGTCAACAGCATGACATCAAAATCAAGATTCACAATGACATGATTCAGATGTTGAATGACATCAACAAGATCAACGTTGAATTGAAAGCTATCAACATTGAGTTGAAAGCTACGCAAACAACGTTGAACGCTGTTCAAACATGTTTACAGAAAGAGATGAAGAAAAAGAACGTGATTATACATCATCTAGAAGCAACATTAAGTCAACTAAGCACTTTGATTTTGAAAGATCAATTCATGAAGTCGATCAAGCTATCTGACTCATCTTTGTTCAAAGATTCAAAGCAGAATGTGAATAATTGATTGTCTTGAATGCAAAATAAGCTGAAGATGAACAATAATCATTTTTCTATTGAAGAAATAAAGATTGCATATGTGAAAAGTCAAGTCAGTGAAACGACGATCAAACACATAGCACTCAGAATAAGAAACATGATTACGAACTCATTTCTTGAAGCAGAAGAGATACTGTTGATCATAAATAAGATGTATGACAATTTCAATCAACATCACACAACTCAACAACAGTTCTTGAAGCTGTATCAAAACAAGATCTTCTTTCGTGAATTTTGAATAAAATTTCAGAGACTGAGTGCAAAATTAGAGTACAATAACGAAATTCTACTAGATAATCTTCAGCATAAAATTAGCTCAGATCTTCAGCGAGTCATGATCAACGAACGAACTATGAATTTGAACGAATTCGTCGACATCTGCATGCAAGTCAACGTTCGATTGACAAAATTAAATGCTCAATCAGCTTTCAAGACATCAACAACTCAAGTCACTCGCTTTATTACTAGCATTTTGACGATGATCACTACTGCAATCTCAGCTTCAATCTCTGCATGAAAGAAACTCAGAATATTGAACGTTGATTTTGCTAAAGAGAAGTTGTTTAAAAAAGAACTCTGCTTCAAATGCAAGAAGTCAGAACATAAAGCATGCAACTGTTTTAAATCAGCTCAGATGCATGAAATTGCAGCGAATTTGAAAAATGACTTACTTTCATCAAAGTAGTGACTAAAGACGATATACTCATATTCTGCTTCATCAGCATGTCTGATGATTCATTTAATTTCAAGTCGTTCACTGTTAACATCATTTTGAGTAATCTAGAAAAGATATTCAGATTCTTTGCTTTGATAAATACTGAAGTCATTGACATGACTTTCATTAATGAATCTTTGATGTCAGAGCTATGTGAATGCTTTGATATTCAGTCAATATCGCTGTCAAAATCAAAGTTGATTCAATCATATGATGAAATCTTTGATTAAAAGTTGATTACACACGCTTTGTATATATTGATCATGATACAAGAACACAAGAATGAAATGATGTTTCTATTGATAACTCATTTAGATCAACACAAGATAATCATTGAAAATCTTTGATTAAAAAGAAATCAAATGTTGATAAATTCTACAAATGATTAATTAATATCATCATTGAAGATTTGAACATCGAAATCTGTTATTTCAAAAGCAAGCAGTCAATTAGCATTTCACAGATCTGAATCAAATGAAATCTGCAAAATGAAACAAAAGAACTTAAACTTGATTGTTACATCAATGATCATTTTGAAGAGATTCATGAATCAGAAATCAGTGAATAGATTTATTGAATCTGCTCAATTCATTGAATCTACTTTCATAGCAAAGCAAAGCATTCAAGTTAATCTTGATCAACTTCGCTCATTTCAGTCAACTGAGACAAAGAAACTCGTCAATATTGTCATGATCAAAGTCGCTGTATATTGAACTTTAGTCAAGAATAAGAAGATCAAGATTTTCTTCTTGATCATTAGTGAAATCAACAAAGCGCTTAGCTCAGGTTGAAGATTTCGCGAAACTGAATGAAATGATCTCTGTCATGTCATTAAATGAACTGAAGAAGAAGCTTTTGATAGTTTATCACGACTTTCTGAATGTTTTTGATAGAGAAAAGACAACGCAGTTGCTTTCACATTGATCATATGATCATAAGATTGAATTAGAAGATGAGAGTCAATCTTCTAGAAGTTGATTGTATTTCATGTCGAGTCACAAGTTGCAGAAGATCAAGAAGTATCTAGAAGAGAACTTAAAAAAGAAGTTTATTACTTTCAGCAAAGCTTTCTTCGCTTCGTCAATATTATTGATCAAAAAGAAAGATGAAAATTTTTGCTTTTGCGTGAATTATTGAAAACTGAATACTCTGATCAAAAGAAATCATTATTCAATATTCTTGATAAACGAAGTACTAGCTCGAATTCAAGACAGTAAGTATCTGACTCAACTTAACATTATCATCACGTTCAATAAACTGTGCATAAGTTCAAAAAGTGAGAATTTGACTACTTTTATTACTTTCTTCAATGTTTACAAGTATAAAATAATGCTCTTTGAATTGATCAATGAACTTACGTCTTTTCAGCATTATATCAATGATGTGTTGTTTGACTGTCTGCATCAGTTCTGTCAGACATACTTGAATGATATTCTCATTTATAGTAAGATCTTGAAAGAACATAGAACTCATGTGAAAGAAGTGCTAAACAAGCTTTGCGAAGTCAACTTGCAGATAAACATTGACAAGTGTGAATTCAAGATTCAAAAAATCTCGTTTCTTAAACTACTAATATTCATCAATGATCTGCAAATGAATTCTAGAAAAGTAAATGTGATTCGAAGCTGAAAAGTGCTTTGATCGTTGACTCATGTGCAGATTTTCATTGACTTCTGCAACTTCTATCAATGATTCATAAAGAACTTCTCAAAAATCATTCAACTCATGATAAAGCTGACTTAAAAAAATCACTTCTTTGAATGAACAGAGATTTGTCAGATAATCTTTGAAGAACTAAAGCAATAGATGATGACAGCTCTCATTTTAAAGCATTTCAACTCAATCAAAGAAGTTATTCTGAAAACAAACTTCTTGAACTACGTGAACGACGAAGTATTGTCTCAATATGATGATGAAGACATTCTACATTCAATGATCTTTTACAGTAAGAACATGATTTTTGCAGAATGCAACTACAAGATTTATGACAAGAAACTGCTGATCATTATTTGCTGCTTGAAGCATTGATGCTCTGAATTGAAATGTACAAATATTTCAATCAAGATCTTCATCAATCATCTGAATTTGAAGTACTTCATGATGATCAAAGAACTGATCAGACGACAGATTAAATGAGCTGAGAAGTTATCTGAATATAACTTCAAGATCATATATCAGTTGAGAAAACAGAATCTGAAAGTCGATGTGCTGATCAGAATGTCAGACGTCAAGTCAGTTGAAGCAAATAATGATTGAAAGCTATATCAGCATCAGATGCTATTGTCAAAAGACAGATTTAAACTGCAGTCAATAGAAGTTGATCAAGAAGATGATCAGAAAGTTGATTAAGATTTGACTCAGATCTTGCTCAGATCTGACTCAAAATCTGACTCAGATTTGAAACATGAATTGAACGTTAATGAAAATTCAATCGAAGAGATAATTTCTATTCAGAATCAAATTATAGTTGAAAATCAAATGAATTAACTGTGCTTCAATATTCAAATAATCATGAAATAAAACAGAAGAACTTGTCAAGATATTGATCTAGACAATTGCAAAGTACTTGATGAAGTACTTTGAAAAGATGATAGACTATGAGTTTCTCAGTCAATGATCACTTGATTGATAAGAGAAGCACATGATCTTTTGATCAATGATCATTCTGACATGAATTGAACATTGAACTTGCTGAGATGATCATATTGCTGATCAAAGATGAGAATGACGATCAAGCACTACATTCAAAACTGTTATGTTTATTGTAAATCAAAAGCATCGAGAGATTGAATTAATGAACTGCTGAAGTCATTGTTCATATCAGAGCAGCAATGACAGAACATATCATTAGACTTCATTATCAATCTATCAGAAAGTGATGAAAACAACGTGATTCTGACAGTCATAGATCGATTGTCTAAGAAACAACATTATATATCATGTTGATCAGATGACAAAGAAATCTTTGCAGAATAAACAGTTAAGCTACTGTTGATATGAGTTTTCAGAATTCATAAACTACTCAGATCAATAATGTTTAATCGTGATTCACAATTCATATTGATTGTCTGAAAGTCTTTATGTCTGAGACTCAACATCAAGATAAAACTATTCACAGACTATCATTTGCAGATCAATGATCAAACAGAAAGAGCGAATCAGAATATGAAATGATATCTATGAAGCTACTGCTCATATATGCAAGATGATTGATTCATCTGATTATTTATGATTGAATTCATTAATAACAATGCTATTTCATCATTAATTGAACAGTCAACGTTCTTTTTTAATAAAAGCTTTCACTCTCATATTGTTATGAACATGTCTGAATTGATCAGAGTTCAGATCTAACTTTAATCAATTTGATTAAAGCAAGTCATGATGCTATGTCTAGTTTGAATCTAGCGCACTTCTTCAAGTCTGTCACGATTCTAGCCTTGTCAGACTCAGTCTTCTAGTCTTGTCAGATTTATTCTCGCTTCGTCATCTTGACTAGTTTCTATTGAATCTAGCGTCGACTGAGAAACACACATATGTAGCCAGCTTCTTTTCTGTAGCTATCTTTCTTTCTTAGTATTTATCTTCTAGTTAAATGACACTCATATTAACTCGCTCTATGCTGATTTCTAACATTAGATAAATGCTCATCATCTACTATTTTGCTATTGATGAATAAATGATATGAAACAATCTATTCAGTAAGAAAAATTTGCAAGAGATTCTTCAAATTTGCATCATCATTTTAGATTGCAAGAGATTCTTTGATTCTACACTCATTTTCATCATTCTATTCGCAAGAGATTCTTCAAATAAAGCACTCAGTTATTATCTGAAATTCACAAGAAATTCTTTGAATTTTCACTCATCAAAACATCAATTCTTCATCTACTTTTACCTCAACAACTTCTATCTTCTCTCATCATGACATGTGACGTCAAGTCAGTTGAGTCTTGAACAACTCATCTGCTTAAAAGCACTGTCAATAGAAGAGTTTCACTTCTACTCATTGATGCTTCAGTCGAAGTTAATGAAGTTGTCATTGCATGAAACATAAACATCAAGAAACAACTGCTTCATTGAATCAGCAATCAACTTGACAAAGTCATCAATATACTGAACGAGCTTCGAAGTCAGCGAGACTTGACTCTACAACTCAATGAACACTGACTTCTCATACAAGAAGATCACAAAAAGAGAGCAAAACAACTAGAAGTCACTTTTGAAAAAAATGATGAGCTAGAAGAAAAAATTAATCAGCTACAAAGCGAGCGATTGAACTTCAAAGCAAAACAACGTCAAGCTGATCAATTTATGTCTCGTCAAGAAACTCAGTCAGTCAAGCATCAAGTCAATCAGAAAGAGATCTCATCAATCTCTGAAGTCGATCAACGTTCTCGAAGCTCACAAGAGTCATTCACTCTATTCAATAACGAGAATAATCATCATAAGTCAATCAAATTTTCGAATTCATCTATTTTCATCGACACAGATGAATTTACTTGAAAGAGCTGAATCATCAAGATATCTGACAAGCTTGACGTCAACGCGAATTATTATTCTATCGAAAAGCTTCATATCATTTATGTGACATTCAGACTAGATGATGATGCTGATGAGCAGATCTATGCAAAGCATGATATCAATGCTTTCTCACTCTATTTATCACTGACGAAACTGCTGAAACATTTGAACGAAATATATGATGATCAGAATAGAAATCGAAAGTGTTGTTGCAAATACAATGCGTTGAAGCAGAGCAATAAGTTGTTCAGCTTCTTCTACTTCAA